>Ga0315338_1000263_pt1 | contig 161848 bp, 130 predicted proteins | sample ASW8metaG_FD_204518 | JGI IMG/M metagenome (GOLD analysis project Ga0315338, IMG submission 204518) | Ammonia-oxidizing marine archaeal communities from Monterey Bay, California, United States - ASW #8 | ecosystem: Environmental > Aquatic > Marine > Coastal | place: USA: California | collected... | reverse complement strand
GTCGAGATCAAGAGCGGCTACGGCCTCAGCGTCGTCGACGAGATCAAGATGCTCGAGGTCGTCCGAGAGCTAGACGGCCTCCAGCCCATCGAGCTTGTCCCTACCTACCTCGCCGCGCACACCGTGCCTCCCGAATTTCGAGAGCGACGCGATGAGTATGTCGAGCTCGTCGTAAGCGACGCGCTGATGGGCTATGTGGCTCGCGAGGGCCTCGCCGAGTTCTGCGACGTGTTCTGTGAGGCGTCGGCGTTCACGGTTGCGGAGTCGCGGCATATTCTCGAACGCGGCAAAGAGCACGGCTTGTCGCCGAAGATCCACGCGGACCAGATTACCCAAATGGGTGCCTCGCGACTCGCGGCGGAGGTCTCGGCCGTGAGTGCCGAGCATCTCGAGCATATCGACGATGCGTCCTTGCAGGCGCTTCGAGAGAGTGGCGTCATCGCAGGGGTCATTCCGGGCTGCTCGTTCTATCTAGGTGTCCCGCAAGCCCCTGCGCGCCGTTTGATCGAGGCGGGTATCCCGGTGAGCGTCGCAACGGACTACAACCCGGGCTCTTCAGTCATCGAGTCGCTCCCTCTCGTGCTGTCCATCGCCTGCACCCAGGCGAAGATGACGCCGCACGAGGCGCTCGTCGGCGCGAGCGTCAACGCGGCCGCTGCGCTCGAGCGGGGTGACCGCCTCGGCCGGCTCGAAGCCGGCATGCAGGCGGATGTGACGATCCTCGATGTTCCGAGCGTCGACCAGTGGCTCTACGAGGTGGGCCGCGAAGCCGTGCGCACGGTCATCAAGAGCGGCGTCGTCGTATACGAACGCGCTCCAAAGTAAAAACGGCCGCCGGCCTTTCGACCGGCGACCGTCGAGATGTCTAGCGTGTCTGCCTCAGAACGCGTATTCGAAACCGATGAGCGGCGTGACCTTGTCGCGCAGGCCGTTATTGTCGAGCGTGAACAACAAGTTCAGATCGAGGAGTAGGTTCTCGACCATGTTCAGCTTGAATCCGACCGCGCCGCTGATGAGGCTGTAGCTCTCCGTCTCGAAGCTGACGGTGGGAAAAGTCGAGGATCCGTCTCTCGCGTTGAACGTTCCCTGCTGGAGACGCGGTGCGTCGATGAGGTAGTTGCCGAGAATATCGAGAGCGAAGGTAAAACGCTCGCTTACTCCGAAATCCGCTCCGATCACCCAAGTCGCTTGATCGGGAAGATCGGCGGACTGTCCGGTCGAGGGGTCGCCTGCGAGAACACTCGAGCCGTTCCACTGGTAGCCGACATTGACGTGCGGTGAGAACGCACGTGATGAGCGAGAGAGAATCAGAAAAGGCCTGATTCCCGGCGCGCCGACACCGAGCAAGTTCTTCTCGTCGCCCGTGGGTAGACGCAGGTCCATCGCGAGAGCGGAGCTCGCGCTCATCCGGCCTTTGAGACGGACGGTGAGGTCGCCAATGCCGCTCGCGCTTCCGGAGGCCGTAAAGATCCGACGGTCGCCGATATCATCGCCCTCGAGTCGATAGAAGTGGACTTGTTCGTTGGAGGACGTGCCGAGCCTCTGGACGGTGGCATCCGAGCGCACGGTCATGTCGGTGCTCACCAAAGGAATCGCGAGGGACAGGTCGACGCGATCGGTCAGGCCGTAGCTGATGAAAGACGTGAACTGGTTGACCCGCGCGTCGATGCTATTGATGGTGGAGACGACGTCGATGCGACCGCCGCCGAGCTGCGCACCGTCATGCTCGAAGACCGAAGGCACGTTGTCGAGGTCGAGTCCCTCGATGGTGTCGAAGCGGAAGTTCTGGTAGGTGAAGCCGAAGCTGAAACGTCCTCGTCCACGAGTCTCCGCGCGCTCTGCGAGGATGGGGCCGAAGCTCTGGCTCGAGCGCTGGAACACGCCGAGCTCGGCGTCGAACTCATACGTGAAACCCGAGGCCGGTGACGGGAGCGGCACTGCCGCGAGCTGACTCGTCAGCGCCACGCCGAACTGGGTGAACTGAGACTGGAAATCGCTGTTGAAGTGGGCCGAGTGGGTGTCGCCGCTAGGAAGCACCGTGAGACTGTCCACGATGAGTCCGCTATCGCCGTATAGCTGCGTGAAGATGGTCGAGAGTTGGTCGATCGGAACATTGACGTTGAACGGTGGCTGTTCCGGCTGTGCGGAAACGAGGCTTCCAATTAGGAGGAGGCCGAGGCTCACGAGGGATATGCGCTTTGACATCGAGTCGTCCTTTATGGGCTTCTTGTGGCTCATGGTGTTTTCAGTGGTTGGCGACTATTGGATCTTCGTGATGACCCAGCCGTTTCCTCTTTTCTGGAGGGAGAAAGTGGCGGGCCGGGTGTTTCCGTTCTGAGAGCGTCCACGAACGGTGATCGTATCCGAGCGAACCGTTGTCACCGTAGCGACGTCTTCGTCGATGATCACGCTTTGGATGACGAGCTCGACGTCGTGGGCATCGACGTTGTCGAACGAGTTCTGGAGACGTTTCGCTTCGTCGGACGTCAAGTTCGGCTTGACCTGACGGTAAAGGCTGAGATCCTCCGTCTCGATCGCGCGCTCGTAGTTGGCGACGGCCGCACGGACGGCGGCGTCGTTCTGCTCGGCCGTGGACGCAGAGGTCGTTGTCGGCGCGGTCGGTGGTGGTGGCGGCGGCGTAGCGTCGGCTCGTTGCTGCGCCTGCTGTGACTGCTGTGACTGTCGCGACTGCGCGTCCGCGAACTCCTTTTGCGCGGATTCCAGATAGGCGGTCGCGGTCTCGTAGCCTCTCGCTGCCCCCGCGAAATCGCCGGAGCTTTCGAGCTGCTTGGCAGCCGCTTCTTCCGAGATGGCGCGCTGGTAGGACGGCAGGCTCGTCAAGCCCTGATCGGCCGGCTGACTGCGAAGGCGTGAATAGGCAGCTTGAGCTTGCTGCATCGCGGCGCGGGATTGAGCCTCTGCTTCGGCGGCGCCGGCCGCCTGTCGTTGCCGTTGCTGCTGCTCGGCGCGAGCGGCCTGCTGCTGAGCGACCCGGGCGCGCTCGAACTGGTCTTTCGCGGCCAAGTAGCTCTGCGCTGCATTCGTGTACTGGCTGTTGTTGAATTGGGCGATCCCCGCTTGTCGGAGTTGGTCGCCTTCCTGAAACGCGGATTGGCGGGTAGCACCGGCGGACGTCGCCGCGGACCGAGTCCGAGCCATGTCGGCTCGGGCTGTCTCGGCGATACCCTGAAAGTGCTCGTTGAGCTGACCGCGAAGCTCCGTTCCGAGCGGGTGGGAAGGGTCGAGTGCGAGCACTTTGCTGAGAGCCGCTGCTGCTCCATCGGTGTCCCCGTCGTCGAGAGCAGCTCGGGCGTCGGCTGCGGACACCTCGATGTCGGCGAGCGCCTGTCGTGCTTCCTGCTGGACCCGGTGAGCTTCGGCGTTTTGCGCGTCTGTCTCCAGAAGCTCCTGCGCATGATTCATGGCGGTTTCATAGTCGCGCCCTGCGAGGGCTTGCACCATCAGCTGCTGTTTGCTGTTGACCAGGGCTTGGCTGAGGTCGTCGACGCTTGGACCCGATGAAGGGGGACCCGAAAAATAGTACAGCCCGGCAGCGATCGCGACTGCGAGGACCGCGCCTCCGATGTAGAGCCCGGTCGGACGGGTGGGCGCCATCGTACCCATCGAAGAGCCCATCGACTGTCCGGCCATCTCTCGCCGGCGCATCGTCCCGCCCCGGCTTCCGGATGCGGAGGCACCGCTGCCCGTGCCGGCCAAGGAGCGACCTTGGACGCTACTGCGGTCGATCCGAGAGGGTGACGACGCGTGCGTACCCTCTTGCCCGGTGACGATCGTTCCGTCGATGCCGCTCGTCAGCGTCGAGTCCGCGACGGCGTCGGCCGAGAGACCGCCGGCGCGCACGGCGCGAAGATGCTCGCGCAGCGCGTTGCCGTCTTCGAACCGCCCATCGGGGTTCGGATCGAGTGCCTGGTCCACCATCTCGACGAGCGGAGCGGGCAGATGGCTGTATTTCGATAGGGGCTCTCGTTCGCCCTGGACGACCTTGAACATCGTCGCGTGGATCGAATCGGCGCTGAAAGGTTTCTTCCGCGTGAGGAGCTCGTAGAAGACCGCGCCTAAAGAGAAGATGTCGGAGCGCGGATCGACTTTGAGTCCCTGCACCTGCTCGGGCGACATGTAGTTCGGTGTGCCCATGACGTGCCCCGTCTTCGTCATGTCCGACGACGACGTATGGACGAGGCCGAAGTCCAGAATCTTGATCTGGCCCTTTTTGGTGATGTGGATGTTCGCTGGTTTGAGGTCGCGATGCACCATTCCGGCGTCATGCGCGAAGCCGAGACCGTCGGAGATCTGCTCCATCATTCCCAAGATCTGCTCGACGGTGAGGGCGGAGTTGCCCCGGATGACATCTTTGAGATCCTTGCCGTCGAGAAGCTCCATGACGATGTAGAGGCTGCCCTCTTCTTCGACGAAATCGTAGATGGTAATGATGTTCGGATGATTGAGCTGCGCGGCGTTCATCGCTTCGCGACGAAACCGTTCGACGAGCTCCGGATCCGTGTCCAGCGTCTCGGCGATGACTTTGATGGCGACGAATCGGTTCAGGACGGGATCGTGGCCTTTATAGACCTCACCCATAGCTCCTTTTCCGAGCTTGCCAACGACCTCGTATTTACCTAGTTTCTTGAATTCCTTCGCCATCTCTGGCCCCGCTCCGTCCGTCACGCCGTCAATACAAGCGCAAGAGAAACCCTAGCTGTTTGGAAATGACCGGTTCCGGCCCACAGTGTACCATGCGGTTTTGGGCGCCCTCAACTAGTCGGACTCCTAACGAGACGGCCGTGAGAGTCGAAATGCTCGTCCAAAAGAGAAGAAATCGTCCTGCTACACCTCATTTTGCAGGGTCGGCAATGCTGCTATCCTGATTCGATGGCTCGTGCGTGTCCTGCGTGCTCGCGCCCGAACGGCGACGCGGCAACAAAGTGTTTGTATTGCTCCGAGGCTCTCGAGCCTCAGGGTTTGGAGCGATCCGAAGACGCGGGCGTGGCCCCGTCAGAGGTGGCCCTTTCGCCGCCGGCCGCCGGACAGAGTTTCGAATCGAAGGATCAGCATCTCGTCGTCCTGATTCCGGGCGCGAAAGTTGAGGACGCCCTCGTGGAGCACTTGGCCACCCTCGGCCGATTCTCCGCCTATGAGGCAAGGCTCGCCTTGCAATCCGGGCGTCCTCGAATCTTTCGTCGGTTCGAAGACGAGCGCGATGCCCTAGCGCTGTCGACGGGTCTCGATGATGTCGCCATCCCCCACGCCGTCCTTGCCGAAGCGCGGGTGCACGCGATGCCGATTGCTCGCACCCGGAGGGCGGACTTCCACGAGAGACACTTCGACGTCGTCGTTGAAGACAAAGCCGTGACCGTCCGCTATGAAGAGCTCCTGCTCCTCGTCCGGGGTGAGATCCTCCGGGAGAACCATGACGACAAGAGGATCGGCACGACGAAGAGCGTCGCGCGTCGCTTGACGCCGGGCCACGTGCTCCACATCTATCGAAAGGACGCATCGCTTGCGATCGAGGTCGACCCGGAACAGTTCTCCTGGCCCGAGGATGGGCCGGAAGCGGGGCCGTCCGCGATTCTGAACCTCGAGCGATTCGTCGAGCATCTCGCCTCGAGGGCGTCGTCCGCTCTCGTCGACCGAGCTTTTGGTCTCGAGCCGGCGGTCCTCGCTCGAGCCGGCGCCGATAACGAGCTGTCGCACATGCTTGCCGATACGGCACCGCGCAGGGGCGGCGGCGGAGTGTTACACGATAACGGCGAGCAGTTCCGTTTCTACTCCAGGTGGCGCTACCAGCTCGAGCAGCACCTCGCGCGCGGTTGAGCGGTGGTAACACTTACATTCTCGCGTAAATAGTGCGTAGTAAGAGAGACGCGTGGAGAGTACGCCATGCGTTAAGCGGTTGCCGGACCTAGGATTACGGCGACAGGGCAAGACTGGCAGCGGTTTTGCTTTAGAGAGAGCTCGAGATGGGATATTCGAACGAGCCGAGCTTCATCGCCGCGATGCTTCTAGCTGCTGCTGCGGTGTCGGCCGCCCAGGATGAGCAACCCGTCGCCGATACGCCGGCTTACCGTTTCACCGCGCGTGCCGATGCCGTCCATCTCAACGTGTCGGTCGTCAACAAGAAAGGGAAGCTGGTTACCGATCTCGAGCAAAACGACTTCGTCGTGCTCGAGGACGACCAGCCTCAAGAAATCACCCATTTTTCTCGCGATGCGGACGCGCCCATCGACGTCGTTCTGCTCGTCGACGCGAGCGGCAGTATGGATGTCACGGAAAAGACCGCGAACGCCCGCAACGCCGCCATCCAGCTGATCCACGGATTGGGAGACGAGGACCGGGTCGCGGTCTACGCTTTCGATCGCGAGCTCTATCGGCTGTCGGACTTTACGACGACCAAACAAGAGTCCATCGCCGCCTTGACGCGCCTCGAGCCGTTCGGCTCGACGGCTCTTTACGATGCGGTCGTCACGTTGTCCTCGCACATCATTCATGAAGGATTCGGGCGCCGCGCGATCGTCGTCGTGACGGACGGCGTCGATACGTCATCGGACGCGTCGGTCGAGCTCGCGGTGACGAAGGCCGCGAGCGTCGATCTTCCCGTCTATGCGGTTCGCGTCGTCTCCCCGGTCGATGATCCGGAGAGCGATCTCTTTCTTGGCGTTCATGGCGCCAGTTTTCGCGGTAAGGATGCCTTGAAGCGGTTCTCGGTCGAGACCGGAGGCGTCATGTTCGAGGGCAGTCAGTGGAGCCAGCTCGTCGCCGCATCCGCACGTATCCGTGAAGAGCTGAAAACGCAGTATCGGATCATCTACGTCCCCCATCGTGAACCTGAGAGCGACGCGTTTCGTCGCGTTCAGGTCCAAACGCGCCGGCGGGGGATCGAGGCTCGAACTCGTAAGGGTTACTACCCGAGAAAACAATCGAGCCTTGGCACCATCCGTCCGGCGAGCCAAACCATCACGCATTAGTCAGGAGGTCTCATATGTCGAGAACCAATGCTTGGATCGTCACCGTCGCTATCGCAGCGACCGGATTCGGTTGTGCTACGAAGAAATATGTCGGCAAGGAAGTCGGAGCCGTGAACCAGAAGGTCGAAACGCTGAGCGACTCGGTTGAGCAGAACCAGGAGAGGATCGGCCGGAACGAAGAGGCGATCCAGCGCCAGGACGGGGACATCGACCGAGTGGATGCCAAGGCGGACGAAGCGAACCAGCTCGCGGCGTCGGCTCAGGGCGAAGCCGAGCGTGCCTACGGCGAAGCGCAGCGGGCGATGAAGGGCAAGCTCCTCTACGAGATCACGCTGTCGAACGACAAGGTCAACTTCGATTTCAATACTTCGGAGCTGTCCGATGAGGCCCGTGTCCTCGTCGACGAGCTCGCGGCCAAAGTCAAAGCGGACAATCGCGGTCTTTGGATCGAGATCGAAGGCCACACGGACGCCACCGGCGAGGCGGGCTACAACAAGGAGCTCGGAGCCAAGAGAGCCGAGGCCGTCCGCGACTACCTGTACCAAAGTCACGGAATCCCACTTCACCGGGTGGCCGTCTACAGCTTCGGTGAAGACCAGCCGGTCGCCGACAACACGACCCGCGACGGCCGTTCCCAGAACCGCCGTGTGGTGGTGAAGGTATTGGAATAACAAGAGACTCGCTGGCCCGGTAATCGGGCGAGTGGGAGCCCGGCAGACCCCTATTCCGGCGCGCGGGGGTCTGCCGGGTTTAACGTTTCAAGAGGCGGTCGCCCGACCCCCTTGCCGGCCGCGACACCCGTCGTCGCGGAATATTGGAATAAAGTATTCCCGGTCCGGTACCCCTTATGACCCTGGAGGGGAGGAGAGAGCTTGAGTAGCCCGGCTCACGCACGAGATTGGGAGCTCGACCACGATGTCGATCGCGGGCTCGTCGTGCGCGCGCGCGGCGGTGACGAGGATGCCTTCGCGGAGATAGTCCGAACCTACCAAAGGCGGGTCTACGGTGTCGCGGTCCGGATGACCCGTCGTCACGAGGTGGCAGACGATGTTGCTCAGGAAACGTTTATCCGCGCTTTCAGGAGCCTCGATCGGTTCGAGCTCGGGCGTCCGCTGGGACCCTGGCTCGTGAAGATCGCCGTGAATCTGTCACTCAACTACCTTTCCGCGGCCGCCCGTCGCGAGCAGGCGCTCTACACCGAGGACAGCCCCGAGGGCCCTCCCCAGGCGAGCCGTGCGCTCGAGCCGGCTCGCGAGCCTCTCGAGACGAACCCGCTGCGTCGGCTGCAGTCGAGCGAGCTCGTCACGGCGTTGGCCCGAGCCGTCGAGCGATTGAAGCCGGACCATCGGGCGGTGTTTCTCCTCAAAGTGAACGATGGCATGGCTTACGACGAGATCGCCGAGGCCTTGGACATCTCGCGAGGGACCGTGATGTCGCGGCTTCATCGTGCGCGTGCCCAGCTCAAGAGAATGCTCGAGGATTTCCGATGAACTGTGTGAAGTGGGCCGAGCTCGTCGAGCGATTCGTCGATGGTGAGGCGAGCGCCCAGGAACGGACCGACGTGGCGCTGCACCTCGAGGAATGCCAAGCCTGTAGCGACCACCTCGTCTTCTTGCGCGGGCTCGACGCCGGCGTCGCGAGTGGCGCGCCCGCGGAGCCACCGCCGGAATACTGGGACCGGCTACCGCTTGTCGTGGGCGAGCGACTTCGAGGGGAGATGCCCGCTCGAGCTCCACGGCGTGGTTTTCTGGGTGGGATTCTCTCACCGGCGATGTTCCGGTTCGCGTCGGCGGCAGCGATGATCACGTTGGTGGCGGTCGTCTTCTTCGCGACCCGCCGCGAAGCGAGTCTTCCCGAGGAGATCGTGGCGACGCCGGCCACGGAGGCGCCGTCGAGCTCGCAGGCGCTCCCGGAGACGACGGCGGACCCGGTCGTCAGGCGAGGGTCGCCCAGTCAGGAGCCGCGGCAGCCCAGCGTTGCGCGCGACGAGGGACCGTCGGACCCGGCGCCCGTCGAGGCGCCCCGTCCGGCGTCACCCGCGGCGCGCGCGCGATCCGAAGCAGCCGGGGAAGCGCCAGCTTTGAGCGGCGCGGTGGCCCTCGAGGAGCGCGCACTCGGAAGGCGAGCACTGTCGCCCTCGGAGCCCCCGAAGCTCTCGTCCGTCCAGGCCGCGACATCCGGGCGGGTCCTCGATTGTGACGCCGCACGCAGCTACTTGGAGGCGAACGAAGAGGCCGGGCCTCGGGGTCGCGACGCGCGGTTCGAGGTCGCTTTGTGCTCGATTCGAGAAGCGTCGGAGGAGCCGAGTGAGGAGCGGCGCGCTTTGGCCCGCGAGGACGCGGCGGCTTTTCTGGAGCTCGAGGGAAGCGGCGCGCGGGCTGAGGAGATCCGCCGCGAGCTCGACGCACTAGCTCGCTGAAGCGAAAAGTGACCGCTCCCTTGTTTGCCCCGCTCTATCCGATGATACCGGCGTCGACGCGATAGACGTGGCTCGCGCCCGCCAGCACCATGCCTCCACTACCGTCGAAGGCGATTCCGACGATGGGAGCGGAGGCGACCACTTGCTCGGGCGTACGGTCGGGTCCGAGTCGATAGACTCCGCTGTCGCCGACCAGCCCCTCAGCGACGTAGACGGAGCCGTTCTCGTCGATCGCGATACCTTGAGGGCGTCCGAATCCCTTCCAGAACACTTCGACCTCCCCCGCCGCGTCGACCCGATAGACCGAGTCCACCGAAGACAGGCTCGGCGCCGTCACGAACAAGTTACCTTCCTTATCGAACGCCAGGTGGTAGGCGGACACGGAAGGCTCCAGACGACAAAAGGATCGAGGCTCACCGTTCTTCTCGATGCGATAAATCGTCCCTCGTCGATCGCCGACGTGGAGGACGCCCTCGCGATCGAAGGCGAGACCGGTCGCGGTACCGAGCTCGTCCGCGTACACGGAGATCTCGCGGTCGGCGCTCACTCGATACACGGTGCCTTCCTCGCGACTGGAGACGAAGAGCGATCCGTCCGGCCCCAACGCAAGTCCGGTCGGATTGAGAATGTCTCCGAGATAGGGCTCGACCTCGCCGTCCGTCCCGATGCGAAAGATGCAAACGGGAACTTTCTCCCCGCGCGTGCCCGACAGCGTCACGTACAGGCGCTTGTCGGCATCGAAGACCGGATTCGCGACCGGTTGGAGATCGGAAGCCAGCGTGTGCGCCATCGAGACGGGATGCGGCTTCGACGAGCTCTCGTCGAGCTCCACTCGGACTTCGGGGATCTCCGGAAGCGCGTCTTCAGGGACGATGGCCGCGATCGTATGCGGTGAGACGCGTGTGATCTCCGCGCGTCGCTCGCCTATCAACACGCGATGAGCGTGAGCCCGTAACGCGTCGAATCCGTCTCCATGGATCGCGACCCTCCCGCCGGGGAGCACGTGCGCTGGCTCGATGGCACGCACGGTGGGCTTCGTCTCGGTCACAAGAAGGCTCTCGGTGGCACCAGTGCTCGCATCTTAGCACGCGTGTTAGCGCCCTACTTCGATGACGCCCGCGTCCAGCAAACGCTTGAAGATGATGAGAACCTCTTGCTGCCCCATCGGACAGATCTTCGTGATGGACTCGATATCCCACTCACCATTCACGCGCGAGAGGACGAAGCCCTCCTGCGGGTCGAGCTCTAGCTTCGCCACCTGCTCGAGCGGAATGCCGAGACGCGGGACCGCAGCGAGCGGAAGCGTGCGTGCCTGGGGAAGGTCCTCCAAGACGCGCTCGATCTTGAGCGTGAACAAGCGCGCATATTTGTTCTGTGGGTCGAGAGCCAAGGCGCTCGCGAACGCATTTTGGGCCCGGTCATACTCGCCCGCGTTGTAGAGCGCGGCTCCGGCCTCGAGCTTGCCTCGAAGCTCCGTCACCTGTTCGTCGAAGTCGATCTCCTCCGGTGCGTCTTTGACGCGCACGAGCCCGCGCTCGTGGAGTCCCAGGAGGCGCGATGCCGCATAGAACTCCACCGCGTGAAGCTCGAGCGCGATCTCGGCTAGGTTCATGCCCCTTTCGACGAGTCCGAGCAAACGGAGATCGACGTCTTCGAGCTCCGTGCAGGATTCCATCGCCTCTCGATCCAGAGTAAATGTCGTCAGGCGCGAGGGAAACACGTCGTGGATGCGGCGCCACTCATCCGTGCGACGCGTGCCTTCGAGGATGACGCCGGTGAGATCGAGCGGTAGCGCGATCGGGACCGCGTCCCTTGCCTCTCCGTCTTCGAACGAGAAATCTCCATCGTCCCACAGGAAACAATCGTAGATGGCCTCGGCCGTCTTGAGCTGCAGGAGCTGCTCGAGCGCGTCGGGGAGGATGACGCCTTCGCCCACGAGAATCTGCCCCAGTGGGCGGTCCGTGCGGTCTTGCTCGATCAGCGCTTTGAAGAGCTCCTCCTCCGAGACGTGTCCGGCGCGGATCAGGAACTGACCGAGACTCTCGCGCGGGCTGCTGGAGCGAGACGCGAGCAGGCGTCCGTTCTTGAAATGAAATTGCTTCTCGATCGGCCCGCGGTGCAGCCGCAGAGTGCCGGTCTTGAGCGTGGTTCCACACCACTGCAGCAGATCGCTCAGCTGCATCGTGCGAAGACGTCCGGCGAGGCTCATCGTCTCGGGGCCGCTAGCCGATGGGCAGCGGGCTGCTCGCCGCTTGGGAGGTAATGCGTCAACCGGTCCAGGACAAGTAGTCGTGCCAGCTGCGCGGCACGTCCGCCATGCCGTAAGTGATGGCGTCCGCGGGAAGGTAGGTCGGGCGCTTCGGTTGTCGTTTGAGCGCGAGCCGCGCTTGACGAGGCGTCTTTCCTCCCTTCTTTCGATTGCACGCGATACAGCACGTGACGATATTCTCCCAAACCTTTCGGCCGCCTTGGGAAACCGGGATGACGTGGTCGAACGTCAGCGCCGATCCCTGAAACTGAGTGTCGCAATATTGGCATCGGTACTTGTCACGAAGATAGATATTCGCTCGCGAGAAGGGCACCTGATGAAACCGACGATGCACCCGAACCCGGCGCAGCAGCCGCAGCACGGAGGGCAGGTCGAGGGAAAGCCTCACCCCACGGATCTTCCGGTCGTAGGATGCGATCACCTCCACTTTGTCCTTGAGGAGTAGAACTACGGCTTTCTGCCACGAAATGACGCGTAACGGCTCGTAGCTCGCGTTGAGCAGAAGGCTACGCATCCGAGCCAAACCTTTCCCTCTGGCGGAGACGACACCGCCCCGTACGTCGCGGAATCGCGAGAATTACGGCGTCTCTTCCGATGCCCGGGTTCGTCCTTTGTCTGGCTGGGATGACCCTCCACTCAGTCGAATTCGTCTATTTCGAATGGTCTTTCAAAGCAGGAACGTTGTCAAACGACGCTCGCGCGCCGCTTCGTTACGCGGCGGCTAGAGGTATTGGCGGTAGATGGGGTTGGACTCGCAATACACTTTGATGGTCCGCGCGATGATCTTCACGTCTTCGACCTCGACTTTTTGAAAGCGCGCGCCGAAGCCGATTGGAAGTCCGTGTACGGGGTGCGTTTGCTTCTTTTGCGTCCAGGCGACCGCGCTCGGAATGACGAGCGTTCGGGCGTTTCCCGGTACGCGGAAGGAGAGCTCGACGTCACCGCCGGCGGCCGGAAGGTCCGCGGTCGCCACGTAGACGCCCTGCAGAGAGAGGTCGAGAATCATGGCGTTCCCCGTAACAACGCCTTTGAGCTCGCAGCGCCGAACGAATGGAATGCGCAGTGTGGCAGGCGGTTGACTCGTCACGATGGGTGTCCGTCGTCGGTGGCTTAGGGCTGGAATCTCAGAGTACCGTCGGAGTGCGACCAAGTCAACGCGACCGTACCGAGCGAAGTGCGCAGAAGTGCTACACTGGCGCGCTTACTCGTGTCCGCATCACCCTTTTGGCATCCCCGAGTCTTTTAGCTCGTGCTCACGAATCTCGTCGCCCTCTTCCGCTACCGCGTTCTGATCCAGAGCCTCGTCGTACGCGAGCTCAAGGCGCGCTACCGGGGCTCGGTGCTCGGCTTCTTGTGGTCGTTCATCAACCCTTTATTGCAGCTGGCGATCTATTGGTTCGTGTTCAGCTACATCATGCCGACGCGTGACGTGATGGGGATGTCTCCCTATGCGCTGTTTCTGTTCACCGGGATCTTGCCGTGGACGTGGTTCAGCTCTTCGGTGACGGAGTCGTCCGGAGTGCTCATCTCGGGCGGTAACCTTATTAAGAAGATTCTGTTTCCCGCCGAAGTACTTCCGATCGTGGTCGTGCTCGCCAATCTCGTGCACTTCTTTCTGGGCTTGCCGATCTTGTTCGCCTTTCTCATCTACTACGGAAAGATCCACGCGACGCTCGTCTACTTTCCCGCCATCGTGGTGCTCCAGTTCCTGTTCACGATGGGCGTGTGTTTGTTCATCTCGGCGCTCGCCGTTCACTTCCGGGACGTCCAGAACATCATCGGCAATCTGATGATGATGTGGTTCTTCGCGAGCCCCGTCATCTATTCCTATCTAACGATCTCGCCATCCATCCAACGCTTTCTCAACTACAACCCGATGACGCACGTTCTCGTCGGCTACCATCAAACGCTGTTCACCGGATCGATGGGCCATTGGCCGTGGCTCCTGGTCATGGTTCCGGTGTCCTTGGTGGTGTTCCTCACGGGCTACGCTTTCTTCGATCGCTTGCGTGAGACCTTCGCGGAGGAAGTATGAGCGACGAATCCGACGCGATCGCAATCCGCGTCTCCGACGTCACCAAGGTCTATCAACGTTACAGCCATCGCAAGCAGTTCCGTACGCTGAAGAGCGCTCTGCTCGGCGGCAACCTGCTATCGGCTTTGACGCCGGATGAGAGGTTTCCGGCACTCTCGGGAGTCACATTCAACATCCGGCGCGGCTCGACGTTCGCCATTATCGGGCGCAACGGATCCGGCAAGAGCACGCTCCTCAAGGTGATCGCCGGAATCTCCAAGCCGGACTCGGGTTCGGTGGGCGTGTATGGGCGCATCTCCGCGCTCATCGAGCTCGGAGCGGGCTTTCATCCGGAGATCACGGGACGCGAGAACGTCTATATCAACGGGATCATGCTCGGCCTGACCAAAGCGGAGATCCACGAGCGTTTCGACGACATCGTCGAATTCGCGGAGCTCGAAGAGTTCATCGACGCGCCGGTCAAGACCTACTCGTCCGGTATGTACATGCGACTGGGTTTTGCCGTCGCGATCCATGTCGATCCCGACATCCTGATCATCGATGAAGTGCTGGCCGTTGGAGATGAGGCCTTCGTCCACAAATGCCTCGACAAGATCAGCGAGTTTCGTCGTCGCAACAAGACCATCGTCCTCGTCACCCATAGCCTGGGTCTCGTCGAGAAAATGGCGGATGAGGCGCTGTGGATCGATAAGTCGAGTGTGCAACTCCGGGGCGACCCGAAGAAAGTCGTCGACGCTTATCTAGCACGGGTGAGCGAGCACGAAGAGCGCGCCTTGACGACTGCGGAGCAGGACGCTATTGCCGCGTTCGATACGCCCGCGTCGAGCGCCGATGCCGATGCCGAGGAGAGCGAGATCGAGCCTCACTCTGCCTTCGCTCGTGAGAAAGGCCGATGGGGCTCGCGCGAGATCGAGATCAGGGCCGTGACGCTCGCGAGCGAGGACGGGGTCCCGAAACATATCTTCTCCACGGGCGAGCCGGTCACGGTGACTCTGCACGTCAAGAGCACGGGTACGATCGAGGATTTCGTCTTCGGCGTCGCCATTTGGAACGCTGACGGTTTGTGTTGCTACGGGACGAATACGGAGCTCGAGCAGTTCAAGCCGGTGAAGTTCTCGGGCGAGGGAGAGATTCGATTCGTCATGCCCCAGCTTCGGCTCGTCGAGGGCACCTACTTTCTCGACGTCGCGGCCCATCAGCGCGACGGCTATCCGTTCGACTACCATCGAGCGCTCCATCAGTTTCGCGTACAGTCGAGAGTAAAAGATGTCGGCGTCTATCGTCCGCGCCACCATTGGGAGTTCTCGCCCGAGATCATAGTCGAGCCACCCGAAACGACCTGATGAGCGCGCACAAGATACGAGACCTCGTCGCGATGGTGTCGGAGCGCGAGGGGTTGCGTGCGTCCGGCGAGAAACTGGTCTTTACCAACGGATGTTTCGATATTCTCCATCCCGGTCATCTGCGCTACCTTGCGGCAGCCCGTGCGTGCGGCGACCGTCTCGTCATTGCGGTGAACTCGGACGAGAGCGTCGTGAGGCTGAAGGGCCCTCTGCGGCCGCTCCTGCCGCTCGCCGACAGGCTCGAGATCTTGGCCGCTCTCGAGGTCGTGGACTACGTGATGTCGTTCGAAGACGATACGCCCCAGGCCGTCATCGACGCGCTCGTGCCGGATGTGCTCGTCAAAGGTGGCGACTGGACGCCGGATCGGATCGTAGGGCGCGCCACCGTCGAGGGAGCGGGCGGGAAGGTCTTGTCTCTACCGTTCGCGGAAGGATATTCGAGTACCGGGATCATCGAGCGGATCGTGGCCCGGCTCGGGAAAGCTCCATGAGCCCGCCGCTCGACACGCCCTTTGGGCGTATCGTCTCGGAGCTTCCCCTCGACAGCGTCCTCGCACCGGATGGCATCCGCTCCATAACCGGTCTCATCGGACCGTCGCGGTCGCTCGTCCAGGCGGCCATCGCTGCGCGATCCGAGGGACCCGTGGTCGTCGTCGTGGCCGACGAACGTCGTCTCGGAACCGCCATTTCGGATTTGTCGTCCCTGTGCAAGCTTTCGGGTGTGGCTTCGCCGGTTCTACCGTTCCCTGCATTCGCCCTCGATCCCTATAGGGGACTGTCCGCGCACCTGAACGTGACCCACGCGCGAGTCCTCGCCCTTTCCGCGATCGCGAGAGGTGATGCCGTGATCGTCGTCGCGCCGGCGGCCGCGACGCTCTACCGTACCGCTGCGAGTGCACTTCTGCTGGAAGCGGCGTTCGAGCTCGCCGCGGGCGACGTCGTGGACCCGATGAAGCTGACGCGCGCGCTCGTCGACAACGGCTATCGACACGAAGATCCCGTCGTCACGCCGGGAGATTTTGCGCGTCGCGGCGGCATCATCGACGTCTTTCCCCCGGGAGAGGCAGAGCCGTTCCGATTGGAGCTTACCGGAGACGAGCTCGAGGAGATCCGGACCTTCGACCCGGATACGCAGCGGACGACCGGCGTGCTCGAGCGCGTCCGCCTGCCGCCCGCGAGTGAGTGGCCGGCGCGGCCATCGCACATCGAAGCACTCGGCTTCACGGATGCGCCCTCCGCCGGTATGGGCTTCCGGCTCCCCAAGCTCGACGACTTTCGCTCGACTCTCTTCGACTACGTGCTGCCTCATGGCGGCGGTCGCGTCCTCATCGAAGAGCCTGCCGATGTCGCGCGCGCCGCTGAGCTCGAATGGGAGCGCGTCCTCGAGAGTGCCGCGGAGGCTGATGACCTATCCGGCTATGCCGAGCCATCGGAGCTCCTGCTCGGCTTGGATGAGCTCCTCGAGCTCATCGATAGCCGTGCCATCACCCTACGTGAGCTCACGGTGTTCGGGCACGAGTCTCGACATATCGGAAGCTCGATCGCCCCGTCTTTCTCCGGTCGCCTCGATGAATTCATCGTTGCGTTGAAACAGCAGCTCGCTCAGGGGTTTCGGGTGCACGTCTTCGTCTCGGGCGAAGGCATGGCCGATCGCACCGTCGAGCTCCTCGCTGAGGAGGGATTGAGTGCGGGTCGCGCGACGGGCGACAACGCCAATCAAGGGCACGTCGTCCTCGAGCTCTCTAGCCTCTCGCAGAGCTTCATTCTTCCGGAGCTGTCCCTGAGCGCTTTCACGGCGACCGACATCTTCGCCGAGGCACCGCCGGCCCGGGCGAGACGGGGAGCGAAGCTGCGGCGCTTTCTCTCCGACTTTCGGGACCTGGCGGTTGGAGACTACGTCGTCCACACCGAGCACGGTATCGGAGTGTTCACCGGTCTCACCGAGCTCGACCCGGACGGCGGCCGAGAGATGGTCGTCCTCGAATATGGGGGCGGCGACAAGCTCTACGTGCCCGTCGACAAGCTCGACTTTCTCGAGAAATATTCGAGCTCGGAAGCGGCGAAGCCGCGCCTCGACAAGCTCGGCGGTACCGGCTGGGCTCGCGTCAAAAAGCGCGTGCGCCGTTCCATGCGCGACATGGCGCAGGAGCTGTTGAAGCTCTACGCGGCCCGTAAGTCGGCTCCGGGCCACGGTTTCGCCGAGGACGGCCCGTGGATGCGCGAGTTCGAAGCGCTGTTCGAGTTCGACGAAACGCCGGATCAGCAGCAGGCGATCGACTCCGTCAAGCGCGATATGGAAACCGCCTCTCCCATGGACCGGCTGCTCGTCGGTGACGTCGGTTTCGGCAAAACCGAAGTGGCCATGCGGGCGGCGTTCAAGGCGGTCAATGACGGGCGGCAAGTCGCGGTGCTCGTGCCGACGACGGTGCTCGCGTTTCAGCACGCGACTACGTTCCGGGCGCGCTTCGCGGCTTTTCCCGTACGTGTCGAGATGCTATCGAGGTTTCGGACCAAAGCCGAGCAGAAGCAGGTCGTGGCCGACCTCGCCGCCGGGAAAGTCGATATCGTCATCGGCACGCATCGTTTGCTCTCCAAGGACATCGAGCTCCCGTCCTTGGGGCTGCTCATCGTCGATGAAGAGCAGCGTTTCGGGGTCACTCACAAGGAGCGGTTGAAAACGATGCGCCACGGGGTGGACAGCCTCACGCTCACCGCGACGCCGATCCCCCGCACGCTGCACATGTCGCTCTCCGGTATCCGCGACTTGTCCATGATCGAGACTCCGCCTCGAGATCGCATGGCCATCCAAACCCACATCACGCGTCTCGATCCGAAAGTGCTCACTGAAGCGATCCGCTACGAGCTCTCTCGCTCCGGCCAGGTCTATTTCGTGCACAACCGCGTGAGCTCGATCTATTCGCTTGCGAGCTATCTCGAGCGGCTCGTCCCCGAAGCGCGGATTATCGTCGGGCACGGCCAGATGAAGGAGACCGAGCTCGAGCAGGTCATGCTGAAGTTCATTCGGCGCGAGTTCGACATTCTCGTCAGCACCACGATCATCGAGAACGGTCTCGATATACCGCTCGTGAACACGCTCTTCGTAAACCGCGCCGACCGCTTCGGCCTCTCGCAGCTGTATCAGCTCCGTGGCCGTGTCGGACGATCGAATCGCCGGGCTTACGCTTATCTTCTCGTCCCCGAGGAAGCGCACCTGACGCCGATCGCGCGCAGGCGACTCGCGGCGATCCGTGAGTTCAGCGAGCTCGGCGCGGGTTTCCGGATCGCCGCCCTCGACTTGGAGCTCCGAGGCGCGGGGAATCTTCTCGGCGGGGAGCAACACGGACATATCGACGCCGTCGGCTTCGATCTCTATTGCCGGCTCTTGGATGAGACCGTTCAGGAGCTCTCCGGAGAGGGTGGGGCGGTAACGGCTCGCACCCAGCTCGAGCTACGGCTCGAGCTGCGGATACCCGAAGCGTTCGTGGCGGACTCCACTCAGAGGATGTCCATCTACAAGCGGGCATCCGCCGCCAGAGACGCGGAGACCATCGACCGCTTGCAGGACGAGACCCGCGACCGCTTCGGGGCGCTTCCCGACCAAGTGCGCTGGTTCTTCGAGCTCGCCCGTCTCCAAATACGAGCGAGCGCGGCAGGCGTCGACAAGATCGAGCGTGGGAAGGGAAAGCTCTCGTTCCGGCTGACGGCTCAGTCGTCGATAGGGGCGCACGACCTGGTGAAGCTCGCCAAAGATCTACCTGCCCGGATCCGGCCGGAGGGGGAGAGCGCGGTGGTTTCGGTCGTTCTCGCGCAGACGACGCCCGCATCGATCCTGTCCGCGACCTCCCGGGTTTTGCGGGAGCTTCTCCGTTACTCTAAGATTGATTGAATCCTCCGAAGGATGCGTGAAGGCGTAGTGGTGTTCCGTGTAGCAGTTCTAGTGGCGGTACTCACGGGCTGCGCCGCCGAGCCTCCGCGGGAGGATCGAGTCGTGGTGGATATCGGAGGAAGGCCGGTAACGGTCGCCGAATTCGATCGATTCGTCGCGAGCTCGGTCCAGAAGGACCAGCCATTTCTCGCTGGAGACGTCATGAAAGCCTTGTTCGAGCAATTCATCGAGGAGCAGCTCCTGTTGAAAGCTGCGGATGAGGCCTCCGTTCGCGCGGATCCCGACACGGTGGCGAGACGAGTCGCGGTGATCCGAAACGCATCGAGCGAGGACGATTCCCCGCCGCGGGATGCCAGGCTCGCCGGCATCATCGAAAGGCAAGTGCGGATCGAGACCCTCCTCGAACAGAAACTCTTTGCCGAGCTCGCGGTCTCCGAGGAGGAGATCGCCTCTCAATTCGAGGACAATCGCTCGTTCTATCAGCGTCCGGAAACGGTCTCGGTCTCGCAGATCCTCGTGGGCGCTCGCGATGACGCGGAGTCGATCTTGGGAGAGCTTCGTGCGGACCCTGCTTTGTTCCCGGAGCTTGCGGAGCGCCATTCGACAGGTCCTGAAGCCTCGCGCTCGGGCTTGCTCGGCAATTTCGGGCGCGGCGAGTTGCCCCCGAGCATCGAGGGTACCGTGTTCTCTCTGAATGAGAATCAGGTCTCCGAGGTGGTCGAGACGGATTTCGGCTTTCACATCTTCCGAGTCGAGGAGAAAAGCCAAGCCACCGCCCTGCCGCTCGAAGCGGTTCGCGATACCATCCGCGTCGATTTGCTGCGTCAAAAGAGCGCGGATGGTCTGGATCGCTACGTCGAAGAGCTCAAGGAAATCTACCCGGTAACCATCCATCGTGAACATTTGAGCTTCGCCTTCCTCGAGTGGGAGAACGGCGAGGCGGTGGAATCGATAACGGAGGCAAGTCCATGAATCGAATCATCTCGAGCTTACTTTCAGCCGCGCTCGCGTCGTCGGCCGCGGTTGCCGAGGCCGATACCGTCGAGAGGATCGTCGCGAAAGTCAATGGACAGATCGTCACGCTGACGGAGCTCGATTCGCAGCTCGAGCAAATGATCACGCAGCTCGGCCCCGCTCCGTCGCCGGAAGAAGAAGAGGCGCGCAAGGCAGACCTCCGCGTCAAGATGCTCGACAGCTTGATCGACAACATGCTCGTGCTGCAGGTGGCGGAAGATCGCGGCCTTCGGGTTCCCTCCCGCTTCTTCGATGAATGGAAGCAGAACATCATGCAGGAGATGAACATCGACAACGACGAAGAGCTGCAGCGCCAGGTACAGATGCAAGGCGGCACGATGGATAGCTTGAGAAAGCGGTTCGAAGAGGGGCTACTGCTCCAAGAGGTCCGCCGTATGGAAGTCGATAGCAAAGTCTCGATCTCGGAGCCCGAGATCGAAGAGCGTTATCGCGTGAACCTCGCCGACTACACCGTGCCTGCCCGCGTGCGGCTTCGAGAGATCGTCGTACGCTTCGATGCGCAAAACGAGCTCGAGCAGGGCGAGAAAGCACGCAAGCTGCTTCAAGACATTCGGCAGGGTGCCGATTTCGCGGAGATCGCTCGGATGCACTCGGAGTCGGGTTCGCGCGACGCCGGCGGCGATCTGGGATTTTTCAACGAAGGCGAGCTCACCGAGCCTTTGGCGACGACGGCGTTCGCGCTCGGCCCGGGCGATGTCAGCGAGATTCTCCGTCTGGAATCCGCGTTCTACATCCTCCGGATCGACGAAAAGGAAGAAGCATCGGTCAAAGAGCTCGAGGAAGTTCGAAGCGAAGTCGCGGACGCGATCTACGACGAGAAGATGACGGAGCAAATGGAGCGTTTCGTAAAGCAGCTTCGGGAGCGTGCTATCGTCGAGATCAAGCTCTAGTCTCGCTAGTTTGCGCGTCGACGTTTTCTTGAAAACCGCGAGGATCGTCAAGCGGCGCTCGATTGCGAAAGAGCTTTGCGACCACGGAGCAGTAATGTTGAACGGTCATACGGCCCGGGCGGGGCGTGATGTCAGCGTGGGCGACGCACTCGGCATAATAATGCGAAACCGAAGGCTTCTCGTGACGGTCCTCGACGTGCCGACGCGTCCGCAAAAAGCCGCGGCCGGAAGCGAGCTCTACCGCGTGGAGAGTGACAAACGGGTCGAGGATGAAGATGGCTAGCGCTGATCGCGTGGATGTACGGCCCCTGACGATCGGCGGTACCGTCGAGATGAAGTCGCCGCTCGTTCTAGCTCCGCTCGCCGGTCACACCGACCGCGCATTTCGAGGTCTGGTGCGAGAGATCGGCGGCTGCGGCCTCGTCGTGACCGAAATGGTGAGCTCCGAAGGGCTAACCCGAGGCAGCGACTTTTCCAAGGAGCTTGCGGCGATCACCCCGGACGAGCGCCCCGTCGGTGTTCAGATTTTTGGAAACGATCCCGAGCGCATGGGAGAGGCGGCGGCGATGATCGAGGACATGGGCGCCGATCTCGTCGACGTCAACATGGGCTGCCCGGTTCCCAAGGTCACGAAGAAGGGCTCAGGCGCCGCGCTGATGAAGGACACGAAGCGCGCAGCGGCGGTCGTGTCGAGCATGGTTGCGCGCACGTCGAAGCCCGTTACCGTGAAGATCCGCTCGGGTTGGGACCAAAACTCCATCAACGCTCCCGAAGTCGCCAAGGCCCTCGAGGATGCCGGTGCTGCTGCGATCACCGTCCACCCGCGTTGCCGCAGTGAGCGCCATCGGGGGCAAGCCGCCTGGTCGGTCATCGCCGACGTCAAGAGAGCGGTCGATATCCCGATCATCGGAAACGGCGACGTCCATGGACCCGAGAGCGCCCGGAAGATGATCGAGGCCACCGGCGCGGACGGCATCATGGTGGGCCGCGGCGCTCTCATGAACCCTTGGGTGTTTCATCAGATCACGACGGGCGACTCTCGCCCCCGCACCGCGGCGGAGTACCAACACCTCTTCGATGTCTTCATCGAAAAGCTTCGCGAATATCTACCCGATCGCGTCGTGCTCAATCGTCTCAAGGCGTTCATCGGCTGGGCGACGAAAGGCATTCACAAGGGCCACGCCCTGAGACGGGACGTTTACGCGGCGCATTCGATGCCCGAGGTGTGCACGATCTTTGCGGGCCATTTCGAAAGCGTCGAAGCTGACGGGTGCTACCAGCGCTCCGAGCCCCGGGACTGAAAGACGAGGGAGCGACGGGCGCGAGCTAGCTCTCGACGAGCCGCGCGTGCTTGACCGCTCTTCGCACCGCGAGAATGCCCTGTCGGCACGACCGACCGCTCTTGTACATCTGGCTTTGGCCGATCACGCGACCGTTTCGTGCGCGCAGAAGAAAATACGGCTTGCCGCTCCCCGAGGACTTCTCCACGAACCGATCGCGGGACGCTCCGTTACTTCGCACGGAGGCGATACCTTGGAGGCAGCCGGAGCGCGTCTTGTAGCCCTGACTCGCGAGTATGATCTCGCCGTTCGCGCTCTTCAGGTTGAAGTAGAACTTCCCGTTCCTACCCTTCTTGACGGTAAACGCGCTCGCCACGATCAACCCCCTCTTGTGTGCATCTCGAGATGTGGATCGTCGCGCAACCCTTCGATCTCGACCGGAGTGCGGGCGTCGCCCATCGACAGTCGCTCTTCAGCGCCGCGGTCGGCGCGGGCCTGCCACGTCGGAGTGATCAGCGCGAGGAGCTCTTCGTCCGTCGCACCGGCTCTCAGCCGGGCGCGGAGGTCGATCCCTTCGGGCGCGTAGAGACAAAGGTACCAGAGCCCGTCGGCGGTCAAGCGACTCCGATCGCACGTACGGCAAAAGGGTGCCGTCATGGTGGCGATGATTCCGAACGTCGTTCCATCGGCGAGTCGATAGCGCTTGGCCGGGGCCCAGCTGTTGACGTCGATGGGCTCGGAGGGACCGAAACGAGCCTCGATGATCTCGATGAGACTGTCTCGGCTCACCACGTGCTCGTCGGACCATCGGGTGGCGCCGCCGACGTCCATGTACTCGATGAACCGGACTTCGGCGTCCACGTCGCGGCCAAACTCGATGAGCGCACATATTTCGTCGTCGTTGGTCCCACGCATGACGACGGTGTCGATTTTGAGTCCCGTGAAACCGACTTCGCGCGCAGCGTCGATCCCGGCGAGCACGTCCGCGAGCTGGTCGCGTCGGCTGAGCTCTTTGAACCGCTCGGCCGACAACGTGTCGAGGCTGACGGTCAAGCGAGAGAGTCCGGCATCTTTGAGCTCACGTGCGCGAGGCGCGAGGAGGAGCCCGTTGGTCGTCAAGGCCAGGTCCTTGATGCGCTCGAGTCCCGACAACATCTCGATGAGCTCCGGGAGGTCCTTCCGGAGGAGGGGCTCACCGCCGGTGAGCCGTACCTTGTCGATGCCCGTCGTCGTGAACACCCCGACGAGGCGTCGGATCTCTTCGAAGCTCAGCACGTCCTGGCGCGGTAGCCATACATAGTCCGCTTCCGGCATGCAGTATTGGCAACGCAAGTTGCACCGGTCCGTCACGGAGACCCGCAGGCTTCCGAGCGGACGCTGAAGCGAATCGACGACCTGTGCCACCCCGGAAGTGTACGCACGTAGCTCCCCGTCCACAAACCGCGGCCACCCTTTTGGCGCTGATCCGCTTGATCGACTGGGGTAGTTGGCGTACAACGGCAAGATGCGACTCGTTGTGCCGTTCGTCATCCTACTATTGACTCTGACGTCATGCTTCGAGCCGGAACCGCCTCTGGAAGGCTTCGTGATCGTGGGGGCGTCCGTCATCGATGGTGGGCGCGGCGTGCCGCGTGACGTGAACGTTCACGTCGACGGCGATGTCATCGCGAATATCTTTACCGAAGAGCCGCCGGTCGAGCTGACGCGTGTCGCTGCTCACGGGCTGACATTGGCGCCCGGGTTCATCGATACCCATAGCCACGGAGACAGCCACCTCGAAGAGCTTCCCGATGCGCTCGCCGCGGTGAGCCAAGGCATAACGACGATCATCGTCGGTCAAGACGGTGGTGGTCCGTTTCCGTTGAAAGACTTCTTCGCGCATTTCGAGGCGTCACCGGCCGCCGTCAACATCGCGTCGTTCGCGGGGCACGGAAATTTGAGGCGAGAGATCTTGGGGGACGGCTACCAACGGGCGGCGACCAATGACGAGGTCCAAGCGATGCGAGAGCTCCTCATCGGCGAGATGACGGCGGGCGCACTCGGACTCGGCACCGGGCTCGAATACGACCCGGGTATCTATGCCTCGACCGAAGAGGTCGTGACGTTGGCGCGAGAAGCCCGTTCATGGGGCGGGCGTTACGTGAGCCATCTCCGGAGCGAAGACCGTGATTTCTGGGAGGCAGTAGGCGAGATCATCTCGATCGGGCGTGAAGCGGATATTCCCGTGCACATCTCACACATCAAGCTGGCGATGACGAGCATGTGGGGCCGCGCCGAGCCCTTGCTCGCGCGGCTCGAGGATGCTCGCGACTCGGGTTTGCAGGTAAGCGCGGATATCTATCCCTATACGTACTGGCAGTCGACGCTCACTGTCATGTTTCCGGACCGTGACTACGACAACCGTGAAGCGGCGACGTTCGCCGTCACGGAGATCTCGACGCCGGGTGGGATGCGGATCGCGAGATACAAGCCGGAGCCCTCCTACGAAGGGAAGACGCTGGCGGAGATCTCGACGATCCGAAGACAGAGCCCGGAAGCGACGCTGCGCGCGCTCATCAAGGATGCGGAGCGTATGAGGGCTGCTGGGGAGACAGATGTCGAGAGCGTGATCGCGACGAGCATGGACGAGTCCGACATCGCTCAGCTGATGGCGTGGCGCTTCACCAATATCGGGAGCGACGGGGAGCTCGACGGCGCCCATCCGCGGGGCTTCGGCACGTTTCCACGTTTTTTCGGTCGCTACGTGCGCGAGCGCAACGTCGTCTCTTTGACGGACGCGGTTCGCAAGACGAGCGGCTTGGCCGCTGAGAATATGGGTATCACCGAGCGCGGTCGGATCGCGCCCGGGCAGAAAGCGGACTTGGTCCTCTTCGATCCCGCGACGATTATCGACTTCGCCACCCCGAACGATCCGCACGCGCAGTCGGCCGGGATCGAGACGGTGTGGGTCAATGGCGTCGTCGTTTTCGAACACGGCAGCTCGACGGGCGAACGCCCCGGTCAGCTCGTCCGCCGCGGTCCCGAATAGCGACGGACCCGCCTTTCGGCTCCTGGATCAACGAGAGCTGCCCCACCGAGACAAGGCGAGCACCGCGTTCAAGCCCCCGAAGGCGAACGAGCTCGATAGCGCCACGTCGATCCGTTTCTCGCGGGCCTGATTCGCAACGACGTCTAGCGGACAGTCGGGGTCGGCTTCCACGAAGTTCGCGGTGGGTGGCACGACACCGCGACCCAAGGTGAGGACCGTGGCGACGGCTTCGAGGGCGCCCGCCGCTCCCAGCGCGTGGCCGTGCATCGACTTCGTCGAGCTGACGAGGAGGTTCGATGCGGAGGCGCCGAACAGCTCGACGACCATCCTGGACTCGGTGGCGTCGTTCAAAGGCGTGCCGGTGCCGTGCGCATTGATATAGCCGACGGCTTCGGGCGTGAGCTCGGCGTCGCGCAGTGCGGCCGATACGGCACGCGCCGCACCTTCCGCGGAGGGCTGCGTGATGTGCCCGGCATCCGACGACATCCCGAAGCCTTTGATCTCGGCCAGGATATTCGCGCCGCGAGCGCGGGCGTGGGAGAGCTCCTCTATGACGAGAGCTCCCGCTCCTTCACCCAATAGGAGTCCTTTTCGTCCGCGCGAGAAAGGACGGCACACTTCCGGTGAGACCACTCGCGCGCCGGACCAGATCTTCAAATGGCCGAGGCTGAACGGGGACTCGCTGCCTCCCGTCAGCGCCACGGCTGCCGCTCCGGACGAGACCATCCAGTAGGCGAGTCCGATCGCATGGTTCGATGACGAGCATGCCGTGGATACGGTGAGCCCCGGCCCCGTCAAGCCGAACTCCATCGACGCTTGACTCGCGCCTGAGCTAGCCATGATCCGGGGTACCGCGAACGGGGTCAGGTGCCGTCGACCGTCACGGTAGAGTGCGCGAAACAGCTCGTCCTGAGTCGTCTGCCCGCCGAGCGCCGAGCCCGTAACGACCGCGCCTCGTGCAAGGTCTTCGCCATCGAGACCACTTCCGGCGACGGCCTCGCGTGCGGCGAGCAGCCAAATCCGCGCGAAACGATCCAGCGTGCGAGCCTGGTCACGACCGAACGGGGCCTCGAGGTCCAATCCTCGGACTTCGGCGCCGAGGTGGTATTGGAGCGTCGAGGTGTCGGCCAGCGAGATGGCGTCGAACCCGTGGCGCCCTGCGCACAGCGACTCCCAGAAGCTCTCGATGTCGTGTCCAATCGCGGAGATGATACCGAGACCGGTGACGACGACACGGTGCGGTCCCATGGGGGACTAGCCGGGAGTCGCGACGAGAGGGCCGACGCAGTCGACGACATCTCGCACGGTCGCGATCTCACGAGCGTCGTCGTCGGGAATATCGACTCCGAGATTCTCTTCGAGCTCGCATAGGAGATCGAAACCGCTCAAAGAGTCGATGCCGAGCTCTTCGAAGCTGCTATCGAGTGTGATCGATTCGGGGGAACGGTGTTGCATCTCCGCGATGGCGGCGACGACCTTGGTCTCTAGCTCCTCCCGCTCCATCGCGCGAAACTCTACCATAGGGAAATCACGGCCAAACAAGGCCCGGGCCGTAGGCACATCAGGAGTGATAGAGTGCCGGGCAATCGCACCACATCGACGTCGACGAAGCGGTCCATCCGAGGAGCTCGAATGATCCCTCACGTGTTCGTGAATCGGATAGAAACCGCCGTGCCCGACAACGAGTGTCATGCCTTCTTCTCGGAGCTCGCGCCTCGGATGATCGCAGATCCGCGCAAACGCCGATGGTTCAACCGTGTGCTCGCGAAGTCGACGATTGAGCGCCGTTTCACCTTCCTATGCCCGGCACGGGAGCCGGATCGTATCGAGGCGAACGACTTCTACCGCTTCGGCAACTTTCCGACGACGGCGAAACGGATGGAGTATTTCGAGGAGCACGCCTACCGCCTCGCGGAATCGGCGTTGCACAAGCTCGAGCTGGGCGCGCGCAAGCGAGACATCACCCACTTGATCGTCGCGAGCTGCACGGGCCTCTACGCGCCCGGTCTCGACATCGAGATCATGAAGAAGTTCGAGCTGAGAAGCGACGTCGAGCGGACCTTCATCGGTTTCATGGGTTGCTTTTCCGGCATCAATGCCTTGAAGACTGCCTACCACATCGTCCGCTCCGAGCCGGAAGCCAGAGTGCTGACGGTGAATCTGGAGCTGTGCACTCTTCATTTTCAGGAAACCGAGGATCTCGAGAAGCTGCTCTCGTTCATCATCTTCGGCGACGGATGCGCGACGACCCTCGTTTCGGCCGAGCCGCGCGGACTGCGACTGCTGGACTTTCGTAGCGAGGTGGCGCCCGGGACGGAAGACAAGATGACGTGGAGGATCGGCGACCAGGGCTACGACATGCATTTATCGACCGGCGTCCCGGAATCGATCGCACGCGGCTTGCCGAGCCTTCGCGACAAGCTCTTGCCGGACGCCTTGCCGATGACCCACTGGGCCATCCACCCGGGCGGAAAGGCGGTGTTGGACGCGGTAGGGAAGGCGCTTCAGATCCCCGAAGACGGCCTACGACATTCCCGTGGAGTGCTTCGCGATTTCGGCAACATGTCGTCCGCGGGTCTGCTGTTCGTTCTGAGAGAAATGTTGCGCGCGGAGGTGCCGGACGGAGCGGGTCTGGCGATGGCGTTCGGCCCGGGCCTCACCGTGGAGTCGCTCCGCTTCGCCAAGGGGAATGTCGGTTCGTGATCGATCTGAGCGCTCGCTCCTACGAACCGGAATGGATGGACACGGAGCCGGTCAGCCTCGAGACCTTTCGTCACTGCTTACAAGATCTCTGTCGGTTGAATCGATGGAGCTTCGGCTATCGTCCGACTCTTTCGTGGCTGCAGGGCGAGGTGCGCCGTCGCGGGCTACGCTCGTTTCGACTCCTCGATGTCGGATTCGGCTACGGCGACATGCTCAGAAGAATCGAGCGTCTGGCGGAGGCGCATGCGTGGGATGCGGAGCTCGTCGGGGTCGACTCGAATCCGTACTCGAAGCAGGTCGCGGAGAAGGCTCTGTCCTCGTCGAGCATCCGCTATGTGACCGGCGACGTATTCGACCATGACGCGTCCGAGGGGTTCGACTTCATCATCTCTTCTCTCTTCACGCATCACCTCGATGACCGCGAGCTCGCGAAGTTCCTTCGCTGGCAGTGCGAGCGCGCGCGACTGGGCTGGTTCGCGAATGACATCCATCGTCACTGGGTACCGTATTACGCGTTGAGCGTTGTCGGACCCATGGCAAGCTTGAACGAGCTCGTAAAGCACGATGGGCCGCTCTCGGTCGCGCGCGCCTTCCGCCGAGAGGACTGGACACAGATGACCGACAGCATGGACGGCCGTGGTGGGTCGGTTCGAATCCAGTGGTATTTGCCGTTCAGATTCGGCGTCTCGTGGCGGGCCTCGGCGTGACGCGGACGGCCGTTATCGGCGGCGGCCCGGCCGGAGCCATGACGGCCTTTCGCCTCGCTCGTGCGGGGCGAGATGTGACGTTGTTCGAGCGCACGAAACGCGCGCATCACAAAGTCTGCGGCGAGTTTCTGAGCTCCGAGGGTCGAGCTCTGCTACAGCGGGTCGGCCTCACGAGCGCGATAAAAAGCAGCGGGACTTTCGTCGAGACCTTTCGGCTTTCGCACGGGGACGAGGTCGCTCTCGCCGGCCTGCCCTTTCGCGGCTACAGCTACTCTCGATTTCGCCTGGACGACGCGTTGTTGAGGGAGTGCGAGAAAAGCGGTGTCCGCATCTTCCGAGGGTGTGCGATCCGGTCGCTCCAACGGAGCGGCGAGGAATGGCGGCTCGCCACATCGGACGCGAGCCGGGACTTCGACGACGTCGTCCTTGCGAGCGGAAAACATGACCTACGGGGGCATGCGCGCTCAAGCGGCAAAGACGACTATGTCGGCTTCAAGGTCAATCTTCGTTTGCGTGACGAGGCGTGCGAACGCAGCCGGGGCCACGTCGACATCATGCTCTTCGATGGTGGTTATGCGGGGTTGGAGCTTTCTGAGGAGGGCACTGCCACGCTGGCTCTCGTAAGGCGCCGCGCCGTGTTCGCTCAGGAGGACGGCAGCTTCGACGCGCTGTACTCTCGGATGTGTGCCGAGAACCGATGGGCGTCGTGGCTGCTTCGAGGGTCGAGTCCACAATGGCGCCGAGCGCTCTCTGTCTCGAGGATTCCATACGGCTACGTGTTCAACAGCGCCGGTGAGCCGCGACTCTACCGCGTCGGCGACCAGTTCGCCGTGATCCCATCGTTCTCCGGTGACGGAATATCGCTCGCCCTCGTGAGCGGGGTGCGGTGTGCCGAAGCGCTTCTGACGGGTGTGAGCCAGGAACGATTTCACCGCTCTCTCTATCGAGCGCACGCGAAACAAGTGAGGCTCGCGCTCTGGCTGCAGCGATTGGCGGTGCGCCCGCGCAGCCAGGCATGGGCGGTGAGAGTGATCGCGCGCCGGCCGTGGCTGGTCCGGCATCTCGCGCGCTGGACCCGCTCCCCGCTGCCGCTCTCGGCGCCGTCGTGACGACTGCGCCGGAAAGAAAAAGGGCGGAGGCGCTTCTCACTCGCCTCCGCCCGGAAATAAGAAGAGCTGCCGCGATTAGGTCGCGACGGTGATCAAGGCGTTGAGCTTCTCCGCGAGCGCGTCCTTGGGTGCGGCGCCGATCATCTGCTCGGCGACCTGGCCGCCATTGAAGAACAGGAGCGTCGGGATCGACCGCACCTGATACTTGCCGGCAAGGTTCGGCTGCTCGTCGACATTGACCTTGACGACTTTGGCTTTGCCGTCGAAATCCGTCGCGAGCTCTTCGATAGCAGGAGCGATCATCTTGCACGGTCCGCACCACTCGGCCCAGAAGTCGACGAGCACGGGCACGTTGGCATCTAGGACCTCACTCTGAAAGTTCTCCTCGGTGGCGGTCACATATTTTGCATCACTCATGATGGTGGATCTCCTTTCTATTCTCTCGAGTCTGAAGTTCGTCCAAAACGGATAAGGTGACGTCGACACTGTCTTGCATGACATCGACGTCGGCGCAGCACCGCGACATGACGCGGAGCCCTTGAAGGCTGTTGGTCAGAAACCGCGCGAGCGCACGCGGAGAGTGTTTGCGGTCTCCCGCGACGGCTTTCGAGAGCGCCTCCGCGAAAGCGTCTTCGACACGGCGTAAGTTCTGCCTCACGCGCGACGCGGTCTCTTCATCGCCGTCCGCGAGCGCGACCGCCGTGTTCGTGATGAAACAGCCTCGGCTTCCTCCCTCGCAAGCGCAATCCAGGATGACGTCTCTGAACACACGTGCGATCCTTTCCTTGACCGGGAGGTCTTTCGAGAGGCTGCGGCGCATCTCGGTATAGAAGCGGGCCTCGTAGCGGTCGAGAGCGCTCAGGAAGAGCTGCTGTTTCCCGCCGAACGCGGCGTACAGGCTTCCGCGCTGGATCCCCATCGAGTCCACGAGATCTTGAACCGACGTGCGGTCGTAGCCTCTCGTCCAAAAGACCTCGATTGCGTGGTCGAGTGCCTCGTCACGATCGAACTCTCTTGGGCGGGCCATGATAGAAATGAGTATAACAGTTGTGGAACGCTCAGTCAAGAATAAGAGCAAGTCCCTTTATATCAGTATGTTGCCCGACCCATTGGAAACACATGAACTATTGAGCTATCATTCAATCGTATGGCGACGACAACGATCCACCGCTGCGCGGACGTCGAGGCGGATGTCCTTTCCTTCGATCAAGCCCGGGTGCTGGCCGAGACTTTTCAAGTGTTGGGAGATCCCACCCGTGTGCGCATCGTGCACGCGCTTTCTCTTTCGGAGCTCTGCACGTCGGACCTCGCCAACGTCGTTACGATGAGCGAGTCTGCCGTGTCGCACCAGCTGCGGACCCTCCGCCAGCTGCATGTCGTCAAGAGCCGCCGCGATGGAAAGCTCGTCTTGTACAGCCTCGATGACGACCACATTCGCAGTCTCTTTCAGCAGGGACTCGAGCACGCGCTCGAATCGAAATCTCGCTAACGCTCGGGACGTTCATGACCGCAGCCGCTCATCCGCACCACCACGGACCCCAGACCACGGGTACGCCGCGCGCGATGGTACTCGCGTTCCTCCTCACGTCGACCATCATGGTCGTGGAGCTCGTCGGCGGCGTGTGGGCGAACAGCTTGGCGCTCATCGCGGATGCCGGACACATGGTCTCGGACGCGGCCGCGCTCGGCTTGGGTCTGTTCGCGATGTGGATTGCGAGCCGTCCGCATACCGGACGCCGCACATTCGGTTTCCATCGTGCCGAGATCCTAGCGGCGCTCGCGAATGGAACTCTCCTCATCGCTATCGCGTTCTCCATCGCGTATCACGCCTTCGGCCGCCTCCGGGAAGCACCTGCGATCGCGAGCGGCCCCGTGCTCGTCATTGCCGCGGTCGGCTTGATCGTCAACCTCGTCGCGCTGCGCATTCTCGATACGCACCGCCACGGCAGCCTGAACGTCCGCGGCGCTTTTCTACACGTCGTCGGAGACGCCTTAGGCTCGGTCGGTGTCCTCGTCTCGGGGGCCGTCATCCACTGGACCGGATGGACACGCATCGACGCGATTGTCGGGGTGTTCATCGCGGCCCTCATCGTCGTCTCCGGTTACAGACTCGTCCGCGAGACGGTCTCGGTGCTCCTCGAGAGCTCTCCTTCAGGAATCGATACCGATGCCGTCCGCCGTGACCTCACTGAAATCGAGGGGGTAAGAGATGTCCATGACCTCCACGTGTGGATGGTGACCTCGGGGTTCGTCTCCTTGAGCGCGCATGCGGAAGTGACTTCGAGTGACATCGCGGACGACGTTCTCCGAAGGGCGACGACGCTCCTGCGTGAGCGATACGGCATCCGACACGTGACCATCCAGCCCGAGACGACGCAGATCCATGACGAGCTCGAACATTGCTGTCTCGGCGACCACCAAGCCAGCGTGTCGTTTCGTCGATTCCTGAACCAGAGTTGATCATGCGCGCGCTCGTGCTGCTCGTCACCCTGTCGGGTCTCTTGCAGACGCCCGGTGGCCCACGGCGCGAGCGACTCGTGATTCATGGCGACACCGTGGACCGCGAGCACGTCCCCTCTACATTTCGCCGGCGGCCGGCGATCGTGAAAGACGCCTCCGAGGTGGCTCCGGACGAGCTACGCCTCCGCCACCTCCTCCTCGTGGGCCTACCGACGGGCAACCGCATCATCGCCGCTCTTCCCGACATCGACGGCCTCTCGATCGATGAGGCCGGCTTCGAGTGGCACGGCACCCGTTTCTCGTTCGAGACGGACCTCCTGCAGCTAAGGACGGCGAATCCTTGGAATCACGACCTCTCGATGGAGCTCGTCTTGGGCAGGGTTAGCGCCCCTTTGCCTCCCCGCCGCGCCGCGGTTCAGATCCGCCGCTCCGGGCGCACCGTGCTCGTGGGCTTCGACGTCGCCCGTGACAGCTATCATGCGCGCGAGTTCTCTCTGAGCACGTTGCCCGAGCTCACGACGAAGTCGTTACGGGTTTTCGCTCACGGGGTTCGTCTCACTCCGGATATCGAGGAAACGTTGCGGGCCCATGCGAACGAGCTTGGCGCCGCGATCGACCTGCACCTCTACCCGGACCTCGAGACGAAGGGGCTCGTCACGGATGACACCCGCAGTGCCCACCAAGATAACGGCGCGGTCCATGCCGTGCTCGGGGTCGATCCCCGGCCGTTCCGACTTATCTATGAGCTTGCGAACGGCTCGAGCGAAGACCCCCTCTTGATTCGACGTGGCGTCGCCGCCGTGCACGCCTATACCGATGATGAGCTCGACCGACTCGATCGGGTCGCGGCGCGCTTGCTCGCGACATCCGATGCCCCGTCCGTCGAAGCGCTCCTGGACGACGAAGCCTTCCTTGCGACCTCTCCGCTCGTCACCGACGCGGTCAGTGCATCCTTTGTCCGTTCTCGAGAGTCCGAAGCCGGCGACACCGGCGAATCCCTGAGCGAGGCGGTCGCGGCGTGGGTCCGTGGCCTGAGAGGATCCGCCGCTCACGAGCCAACGACCGACGTCGCCGCGAGCGAATTCCACAAAGGGATGACCTTCGCGCACGAGGGTTATCAGATCCATAACGGCTACCTCTCCGCCAAGGCGAGGGAGTCGATGTCGAAGCTCGGCACCTTGGGTGTCGACTCGGTCGCGATCGTCCCGTACGCGTTCATGCGTGAGCCTACGGAAGTCGTCCCGCTCGACGTGCCGACCCGACCCGGCTCCGAGACGGACGACGACGTCGTCGCCGCCATACGCAGTGCCCGCTCCCTGGGCATGTCGGTGATGCTCAAGCCGCAGATCTGGATCCGCCGAAGCTGGCCGGGTGACATCGATCCACAGGGAGACGAGGCGGTCGACAGGTTCTTCCGGGAGTACCGTGCGTGGATCCGACACTATGCGCTGATCGCCGAGGAGCAGCACGCGCCCCTCTTCGCGGTCGGAACCGAGCTCGCCAAGCTCACGTCGTCGCATCGAAAGCAGTGGGAGCGACTCATCTCCGATGTGCGCCTTCTCTACTCCGGCCGTATCGTCTACGCGGCGAACTGGGGTGCGGAAGTGGAGAACCTGGTGTTCTGGGATCTTCTCGATTTCATCGGGGTGGACTTCTACTACCCGCTCAGCTTCGATGAGGAGCCCTCCGAGGCGGCGCTCGAGGAAGGCTTCGCCGCGGCGCTCGAGCCGATCCGGGCGCTCCACGAACGTCACCAGACGCCGGTTCTGCTGACCGAGATCGGCTATGCGAGCACCGAGGCTCCGTGGAGAAAGCCGCATGCCTCGGACAAGGAGCCCGAGGCGTCGGCCGAAGACCAGGCACTCGCCTACGGTGTCGCCCTCGAAGCGGTGGCCGCGGAGCGGGATTGGATCCGAGGCATGTACTGGTGGAAGTGGCCGTCGCGTCTCGAGCGCGGTGGCCCCGGTCATCGCGGCTTCACCCCCAATGGAAAGCTTGCCGAAGAAGTGATGCGAAGCTGGTATCGAGGTCGATTAGAATAGGCTCTCGCGGATCGCGCGTACGAAGGAGGCCACCCGCCATGAAACGAGTGATCGGTCTTTGTGTTCTGATCTGGCTCACCGGGTCGTGTGCCGGCGAACGAGATCACGTCGAGGACATGGCGAACGAGCACGCCGACGATATGCCGGAGGCGAACCCCGTCTCCAGCCAGGCACCTTCGTCCGCGGTCGACTCCGAGGTCGTCATCTATGCGACCGTGGACGGGGTAGAGGCCTCGGGATATCTGGCGCGTCCCCAGGGAGCCTCGGGCCCGCTGCCCGGCATCATCGTCATCCACGAGTGGTGGGGCTTGAACGACAACATCCGCTCCATGGCAGACCAACTCGCGGCGGAGGGCTATCAGGCGCTCGCGATCGACCTCTATGACGGGCAATCCGGATCGACTCCGGACGAGGCGATGGCGCTGATGTCCGCGTCGAGAGACAAGACGGCGGCTCTGACGGAGAACGTGAAGCAGGCCTTCGCCTATCTCGAGGGTGACGGCCAGAAGGTCGGCACCATCGGTTGGTGCTTCGGGGGAGGCTGGTCCCTCGGAACGGCGATAGCACTCCCGAGCGATATCGACGCCACCGTCATCTATTACGGCCCTCCGGTAACGGACGAGGAGAGCCTGGCTCCGCTCGAGATGCCGATCCTCGGGTTCTTCGGCGCCAAAGACGGCGGCATCCCGGTCGACTCGGTGCGGGCTTTCGAAAGTGCGTTGGATGCGCTCGGGAAGGACGCGGCGATCCACATTTACGACGATGCGGATCATGCGTTCGCGAATCCGTCCGGCCGCAACTACCAGGAGGAGCCCGCGAAGGACTCGTGGACGAAGACACTCGCTTTTTTCGAGCAACATCTAAAGAGTTGAGACCGAGCGACAATTAGCCGGTCTCAGGAGGTCTCACCGTGGCCGATAGCGTTACCGTTACATCGCGGCAGTCGTGGTTCTCCCGTCTCAGGGAGTCGATCAAGTCGGTTCTCTTCGGTCTGTTCCTGTTCGTCGCGGGGTTCCCGCTCTTGTTTTGGAACGAGGGGCGCGCGGTGCGCACCGCGAAGAGCCTGGAAGAAGGTGCGGGGATCGTCATGTCGGTCTCTCCCGACGTCGTCGATGTCGCGAATGGCGGCACGCTCGTACACGTCAGCGGTTTCGCGAAAACGGACGACTCGGTCGAAGACCAGACCTTCGGGGTCTCAGAGAACGCGATCCGGCTCTCGCGTCACGTCGAGATGTTCCAATGGGTCGAGAGCAAGAGCTCCGAGACCGAAAAGAACTTGGGCGGCAGCGAAGAGACCACCACGACTTACGACTACACCACCGAATGGCGGGATTCGGTCGTCGACTCCTCGAAGTTCGAGTCGCCCGCGGGCCACGAGAATCCGAGGACGTTTCCCTATGACACACGATCCGACGAAGCCGCGAACGTGAGTCTCGGCGCATTCACGCTCTCGGCATCGCAGGTCGCGAGGCTACACAAGAGCGAGGACTTGCATTTGGACGCCTCACCGGGCGGGATCCCAAACGCACAGATCCACGACGGCGTTGTCTATCTGGGCGCCGATCCGGGCGCACCTTCCGTCGGCGATGCGCGCGTCCGGTTCACGGTCGTCCGACCGGGACCCGTCAGTATCGTGGCGCGCCAGGTGGGCTCGAGCTTCGAGCCGTACCAGGCCGAAGCCGGCGGAAGTGTCTCTCTCCTCGAGGAGGCGCTCGTGAGCGCGGACGCGATGTTCGCGTCGGCACAACGAAGCAACACCATCGTGACTTGGATGGTGCGACTCGGCGGCTACCTCCTCATGTTCGTCGGCCTGTCGATGACGTTTCGTCCCATCGCGGTCGTCGGAGACGTCGTGCCCCTCTTCGGTCGTCTGCTCGGAGCGGGGGTCGGCATCTTCTCCGCGTTCGTCGCCGCGTTCTTTGCATTCAGCACGATGGCCGTGGCCTGGTTCGCCTATCGGCCACTTCTGGGGATCACGCTCCTGGTGATGGCCGGTGGAGCGGTCTACCTGCTCATACGTGCGGTCAACAAGAAGAGCTCGAGTGCCGCACCACCGCCGCCGCTACCGCCCCTGCCCGGATAGGACCCGCGCTCGGCATTTGCGAATATGCTCATTGTGAGTATATATTCTCACAATGAGCATACTGCCCGAGCCTGAGAAACTCCTCCCCCTGAAGCCCCTCGTCTTCGACGTGCTCCTGATCCTGAACGAGCGGGAGCGCCACGGCTATGGGATCGCGAAAGCCCTTGGTGCGTCCTCTTCGGGCGCAAAAAGAATCCTCCCCGGGAATCTCTATCGCAGCTTGAGTGGCATGATCGACCAGGGTCTCATCGACCGAAAGGAGAGCGAAGGCGCAGTGCCGGATGACGACGACCGGAGGCGCTACTTCGTAATAACTCGCTTCGGACGTCTCGTGGCGCAAGCGGAAGCGGAGCGCCTCGCCGATCGGGTCGCCGCGGCGCGCGCTCAAAAGCTTTTGACCGGTTCCGGGGCGCGCTGAACGATGCGGCTGCCCGGAGACTCGTGGGCGCGACGGCTCTACCGCGCGCTGTTGTGCCTCTACCCGCGTCGGTTTCGTGAGGCGTTTGGGCAAGAGATGGAAGCGCTGTTCGTGAGCGAGCACCGCCGGTCGCGGAATCGAGGCGAGCTCGGGTTCTTGTTGTGGCTCGAGGTCCTCCGTGACTCGACCGTGCACGCGGCAGCGCTCCATCTCGAAGACCTACGTGCCAAGCCCGACGATATCCGATTGCCGCGCCTTCGCCGCCCTCGCGGTGCTCGGTGGGATTCTCTTCTCGCAGACATCCGTACCGCTCTTCGTTCTTTGCGCTCGAGTCCCGGGTTCTTCGCGCTCGCGACCTCGACCCTGGCACTCGGCATCGGGACGAGCGTCGTGATGTGGAGCGTGGTGAACGCGGTACTGCTCGCGCCCCTTCCGTATCCCGACCCGGAGCGGCTCGTACGGGTGTTCGAGACGAGGCCGGAGATTCCGGAGTTCGCACTTTCTCCCGCCAACTTTCTCGACTACCGCGAGCAGTCAGCGACTGCGGTCGACCTCGCCGCGTTCCAGCGAAGAGACGCCGAGATCTCGCTCGACGGAGAGCCGCGACGACTTCCCGGCATGGGCGTTTCGGCTGAATTCTTTCGGGTTCTCGGGATCGAGCCCGCGGTTGGCCGAGGCTTTTCCCGGCAGGACGAGGTCTTTGGCCAACATCGGGTCGTCGTCATCAGCGAGCGATTCTGGGTGGAGCGATTTCGCGCTCAGAACGACGCCATCGGGCGAAAGCTCATCGTGGACGGAGAGCCGCATACCGTCGTCGGCGTCGTTCCCAGCCGACTCAAACATGTCGGCGGTGCATTCCGCTCGCTCCCTTTCGGCACGACGGTCGATATCTGGCGTCCCTTTGTCTTCGGAGACGACCCCACTCGATACCTGCATTTCTTGAACGCCATCGGGAGGCTCGGTGACGGTGTCGACGCCGTGGGCGCCCATGCCGAAATGGATGCGATCGCGCGACGGCTGGAGGAGATGTACCCCGAATCCAACGAGGATTGGCGTGTCGCTCTCGTGCCCTTGCATGAGGAAGTCGTCCGCGCGACCCGGCCGATGGTACTCGCACTCGGAGGCGGTGTTCTCGTACTTCTGCTGATCGCCTGTGTGAACGTTGCGAACCTACTCCTCGCGAAAGGCGCGTCGCGCCGAAGTGAGTTTGCGGTTCGCAGTGCGATCGGGGCCGGACGCCGGCGGCTCGTTTCTCAACTGTTGACCGAAAGCGCCGTCCTCGCGCTCACCGGAGGCGCGTTGGGGATTCTCTTGGCGTGGCTGGGGTTGCGCGTTCTCCCGAAGTTGGTGAGCGGGAGTCTTCCACGACTCGATGCCGTCTCGCTCGACCTACCGATGGTCGCGGTCGCTCTTCTGACCACTATTCTTACTGGACTCGCCTTCGGTACGATTCCGGCGCTGCGTTTGTCGACGGTGACGCGGACGACCCCAGGGCGCTCCACGCAAAGCAAGGGAGACCGTCGCCTGCGTGCTTGTTTCGTCGTCGTCGAGCTTACGCTCTCCATCATCCTTCTCGTAGGCGCGGCTCTTCTCGCGCGGACAATGATGAACCTGGAGGCGACGGAGCCTGGCTTCAGGGCCGAAAATGTTCTCACCGCGAAAGTCGCGCTCCCGAGAGCGCGCTACCCGGACAACGCCGACACGAGCTTGTTCTTCGAGCGACTCGTCGCGCGACTTCAAGTCATGCCGGGCGTCGTTTCCGCGGGCGCCGGCTCCGACGTGCCTTGGTCCGGCTACGACGAGAACCTTGGATTCGGGGCCGATCCACGCCCCGACGAACGCTTCGGAGCCCGATTCCACTTCGCGACGCCGGGTTACTTCGCAACGCTCGGCGTGCCGCTCGTGCGGGGGCGAACGTTCCGCGCCGGCGATGACGCGACCACGTCTCATGTCGTCGTCGTCAACGAGCGCCTGGCACGTCAGGTCTGGGGCGACGAGAACCCGATCGGTCGGCGGATCTCGTTGCCGAGCGAGCCTAAGGAAAGCGATTGGCGCGAGGTGATTGGCGTCGTCGGAAACATCAAGGACGACCCCGCCGCGCAGGCTTCCGAAGCGGCGATCTACATGCCTTACTCTCAGACTCAGTGGATCCGCGAGCTGCGCCTCGTGATCCGAGGCGAAGGGGAGCCGCGCCAACTCCTGCCCGAGCTTACTCGGGCGGTCGCGGCCTTGGACCCGGCGCTCCCGCTTTCGGAGGTCGCTGAGCTCGCCGCGCTCACTCAAAGCGTCTATGCCGGTCCGCGGTTATTGTCACGGCTCGCTGTTGCGTTCGCACTGGCGGCCCTTTGCCTCGCGACGATGGGGCTCTATGGGCTGATCGCGTTCGTCGTCCACCACGAGCGTCGGGCGATCGCGATCCGCCTCGCCGTGGGCGCGCGAACGAGCCGCGTCATTATCGACGTCCTTGCTCGTGGTCTTCGTCTCGTTGGCTTGGGTATCATCGCCGGCGTGGCAGGTGCGTTGGCTCTAGGAGAGGCGCTCTCGAGCTTGCTGTACGGCGTTGTCCCGCACGACCCACTGACCTTCGTGCTCGTCACGTTCCTTCTTAGTGCGTGCGCTGTCGCGGCAACTCTCGGTCCGGCGTTGAGAGCGAGCCGCGTCGATCCGATCCAGACACTGCGGCACGAGTAAGCCGTTCGCTCGCTCTCCCTACCACCGTCGCGGATAGGGTGGTAGCCTGTCGTCGCAACGATTCGAGAGGAGGGTGTAGCGTGAAGGTCAGAAAAGAGAAGGCAACGATGAGCCGTCGAAGCTTCGTGGGAGCGACGGCAACGGGTGCCGCGGGGATGCCCTTCCTCGCGTCGAGCGCTCTCGCGGCCGAAACGAGCGGCTTCGACCCCGTCTCTCTCGACAGCCCTAAGAGCCTGTGGGATCTGCCGACACCGGCGTTGCTCGTGGATGAAGATGCGCTCGAGCACAACCTGGACAAGATGACGAGCTTCTATCAGTCGAAGCCGCAAGAGCTCCGGCCGCACGGAAAAACTCACAAATGTCCGATCCTCGCGAAGAAGCAGCTCGACCGTGGCGCGATCGGGATCTGTGCCGCCAAGGTGAGCGAAGCGGAAGTCATGGTCGATGCCGGTATAGCGAGCGTGTTGATCACGTCTCCCGTCGTGACGCCGGAGAAGATCGAGCGGGTCGTTGCTCTCGCGAAGAAGAGTGACGAGGTCGCGATCGTGGTCGACCAGGCGCAAAACGTCCAGGACTACAGCGATGCCGCCGTCGCCGCTTCAGTGACGCTTCGGCTCGTCGTGAGTCTCGATATGTTCGGCCGCACCGGGATCGCCATGGGCCAGCCGACGATAGACCTCGTCGCCGCGATCGACAAGAGTCCCGGAGTCGTCTTCGCCGGCCTCCAAGCCTATGCGGGTCACTTGCAGCACGTGAGCGGCTGGGAGACGCGACGCGAACAGTCCATCGCCGCGATGACGCGCGCCGCCGAGACGAAAGCCGAAGTCGAGAAAGCAGGATTCGAGGTGCCCATCCTGACCGGGGGTGGCACCGGCACTTACAACATCGACTCGGAAGTCTCCGGCATCACCGATATGCAAGTGGGCTCCTATCTGTTCATGGACGTCAACTATCGCAATATCGGCGGGAAACAGAACTCGATCTTCGACGACTTCCGGCCGTCGCTTCTCGTGCTCGCGACGGCGATCAGCCAGCCGCGTGAGGGCAGCATCACCCTCGACGCCGGCTACAAAGCGTTTGCCGCCGACCAGGAACCTCCGGTGCTGCGTGACATCGACGGGGTTGCCTATGGCTGGTACGGCGACGAGCACGGCGTTTTACGGTTCAAGAACCCGAGCCGCCGTGTCGAAATCGGAGACAAGGTGCTCCTGATCGCGTCCCACTGCGACCCGACGGTGAACCTCTACGACCACTACTTCCCGTTCCGGGACGAGAGAGTCACCGAGCTTTGGCCCATCGCCGCGAGGGGACGCTCGCAGTAGCGCGGCATCAGTCCTTCTTGCGGTAGATTCCGTCGAACGCGGTGCTCCATGTGGAGCCGCTGTCGCTCGAGGTCTCCCAGTGCTGTCGGACGGATCCATCCGGGCTGGGAGTCCACGTGATCCGGTTGATCGGAGAGACCTCGGGGTCCGAGCTCAGGACCATGGCTTCGTCGACGAGTTCGCCTTTGATCTCGAGGACGCTACCTTGGGCATCGATCCAGAACTGCTGCCACGAGCTTTTCTGAGCATTGAAGGTATTGAAGCTCGTTCCCGTGGTGCCGGCCGCCGAGCTCCACTCTTCGAGGAGTGCGCAGCCGCCTTGAATCTTGGTCACGCGACTCGTGCCCGCGGGCTGGCCGGCCGGTGTCTTCACGACCCACTCACCGAGCCAGAAGTCGAAATGCGCGTACTCGGCTGACGTGCAAGGCTTCATCGCCTCGGCGACCTCCTGGAACGACGGCTCGTCGTGCAGGTCCGTGAACTCTGCGGTCTGCATCAGCAAAGCGTAAGCGGACATCCCACCCTCTTGGGCCTCGCGCAGAAGTTTGACCGCTCGGGCGTCGTCTCCCGTCGATGCCGAAAGGCGTGCGAAGTGATAGCGGGTGCGCGCCGGGTTCTCGCCCAGCTCGAGCGTGCGCTCGTAGGCGCTCGTCGCTTCGGCGGCGGTGCCGTCCTCGTGGAGCGCCCGAGCGAGCCCATACCAGGCGGGTCCGCTTTGCGGATCGCCGTCGGTAAGCGCGCGGTACATCGCTGCAGCCTCGCCGAATTGACCTTCCGCGAAAAGGGTCTGCGCGCGATCAAGGGATTGCGCCTGAATCGCGGTTGCCCACGTGAGACAAAGCGTGACGAAAGCTCCAGTCCACCTGAATTTCTTCATGAGATCCTCCGATGCGGAGGATAGCCCGCGAGAGAGATTGGCGAGGTGAAGTAAAGCTAAAGAAAAGATGAATGAGCTAGCAGGGACACAACCCTATTACACTGTTCTTGGAAATAGGGGGACACAAACCTATTACGCGGTTTCTTGAACATGGTTTGCGGCAAGAACGGAGTAATAGGTATTGTGTCCCCCTATTTCCAGAGTAATAGGGATTGTGTCCCTCTATTTCTCATTTCTCCTAGATGCCTGAAACGCCGATCTGAGCTACCAGTTCCTGGAACCTCTGCTCTTGGTGGAGGCTCTCGAGGTTCGGATCGACTGCGATCCACAAAATAGCCCCGTCCCGCTGCTCGGCGGCACGCTCGAGCCAGTGGAGCGCCTCTCGAGTCATCCCGGCATCGGCATAGGCGCCCGCAAGCGAGAGTGGATAGGTCTGGCCGTTGTCGGCGAGATCTTGCAATGCCTCGATCCGAAACCGGCGAAACGATGGAAGGCTAGGGTCTGCCTCGAGGGCACGCACCGCATCGGGAGGCTCGGCTCCGGTCGATTCGTAGAACTGAGCGAGGCTGTCGAGAGCGGCATCCATGCGGTCGAGTCTCGCCAGTGTGTGGGCCTTCGACCAGAAGAGGGTCGGGTCGAGCTCGTCGATCGCTTCCGAAAGCTCAATGGTCCGGTCGAGCGTGTCGACAGCGCTCGGGAGGTCGTCCGCCATGTACTGGACCCAAAAGAGATCGAAGAGAATGGCGACCGAGCGCGGGTCGAGTCGTCGGGCTTCGCGCATATGTGCGACGGCTCGATCGTGGCGTCCGGTTGCTGAGAGGAGCTCACCGTACCACTGGTGCGCGAGCGCCGAAGATGGCGCGAGGCGGAGCGCGCGCTCGAAGTCGGTCTCGGCGGTCTCGACGTCCCACTCGTAGACGAAACGTACCGCGCCCGAGGATATGTAGGCCTCGGCGAGATCGGGCTCGAGGCGTCTCGCTTCGATCGCCGCGGCGAGAGCGCGCCGATAGCCTTCCTCGAGCGTGAGCTCTAGGTGCGACGGGCCCGGAAAAGTGTGGGCATCCGCGAGTCCGGCCCACGCACGTGCGAAGCTCGGGTCGGCTTCGAGTGCCTCGTCGAAGAAACGGACGGATTTTCGGACCGATTCCGGGTCGCGCTGGTTCCAGAAGTGGCGACCGAGCAGGTAGGCCTGCATGGCTGCCGGCGGAACTTCACGCGCCTCTGAGACGAGGTTCGGGTTGAGCTCGTGATCGAGTGCTGTGGCGATGGAGATCGCGACCTGGCGTTGTAGCGAGAGCAGCTCCGCAACCGGTCCCTCGTAGGTGTCGGACCAGTCGTAGGTCGTCCGGCCGCGCCGTGACAAACCGACGTTCACCCTTAGGCGCGCCTCGTGCCGGATGACGCTTCCGGTGACGACATGGGTGACCCCGAGCCGCGCGAGAGCGCTCGCGTCGCTCGTTGCCAGCTCACGCGAAGAACGATGCGCGAGTACGGAGACGCCCGACACTCGCGAGAGGTCTGCGATGAGAGTGTCCGCTACCCCGGTCGCCAGGTAGTCGTGCTCCGTCGCCGAGTGGTTCTCGAACGGGAGTACGGCGACCACGACGCCGTCGCTGTCGACGGGGCCCGGCCAGTAGCGGAGCGCGGCCGCGGTGGCGAGGAGGCATACGGCTGCGAGCAGCGCGAGCCGGGGCCACGAGACAAAGCGAACTGGGCGATGCGGGCGCTCCTGCGACTCGAGCGGATCCGCGGGCTCGAGTGCCTCGACCTTCGCGATGAGGCGGTAGCCGCGTTTGGGCACCGTCTCGAGATAACGGGGTTGTCGCGCGTCGTCACCAAACGCTTTTCTCAGCTCGTAGATCGCGACCGCGACGGTGTCTTTCGCGACGGTGGTCTCTGCCCATACCGTCTCGAGGATGACCTCTTTCGAGACGAGCTCGCCCCGGTGATCGACGAGGAGCTTCAGCAGAGACACGAGTCTCGGGTCGAGCCGGCTTACGAGCTCGCCGTTCACGAGCGAGCCGTCCGTGAGGTCGAGCTCGAATTCTCCGACTCGGAATCGGGGCCGTCCGGTTGGATCCACGAAGCCATGTTAGCCCAGCGGTTGCGATTGTTGGCCGCGCCCGCTAAATTGCGCTTCCACCTAGCCGCCGCGAGGAGGACTCGATGTTCGGACGCCCTTTTGTGGGTGCACTCGTCTTGACGTTGCTTTCGGGGGGCTTCTCCCTCGCGCAGGACGTCCTCGTTCGCAAGGTCACGAACGATGCGCCGGGCTCGATGCAGTGCCGTGAGGCGAGCGAGCTTCCCGCCGGAATTGGCGACGTCAACAACATGCCGCAAGGGGAGGTCATGGTCGCCGTCTCGCCGACGGGCGCGATTGCCGCCACCGCGAAGGACTATCGATACGGACCCATCTCGAGCACCATTTACAACGATCACGTCTGGAGTGGCTTGTACTGGTCGGACAACGCGGGAGGCGATTGGCGCAACCTCCTCTACCAGAACCGCACGCCCTATGAAGGATTGAAAACCGGAACGAAGGGTGCCTACGGGCTGCCGGCGGACGAGCCGATGACGATCACGGCGGAATCGGATCCGGTCGTGGCGTTCGACGGAGAAGGAAACCTCTATAGCTGCGCCCTCGCATTCGAGCCGGATGCGCCCGAGCCCGACATCTTCGGGATGCCCGCTGGCTTCGTCGTCTCCCGCCGTGGTCCCGATGGACGCCTCGCGCCAGGCACGACCCATTTCATCGGCCTCGAGACGAGCCCCACGGCATTTGGGGACAAGAACTGGATCGCGGTCGACCGAACCTCCCCGCGTGCCGAGACCGCGGTCGTGGTCACGTGGCGCGTCTTCGCGACCGAGGGATCGAACGTCCCTGAAGGTGCCTATCTCGCTGTCAGCGGCGACGGCGCGGAGACCTTCAGCAGTCCGGTTCGAATCTCGCTACCGCCCCTCGAGCACAGCCGCTCGCTGACCTATCAGCCCTTGATCGGGCCCGATCCGGTGACCGGCCGCAAGACGCTGTTCGTGATCTTCCGTATCAACTCTCGAGACGGCCTGCAGATGAACATGCACGTCGCGAAGGCGGAAATCGAAGGGGCGATCGGGACGTTCGCGCTCGCGACACGGCTGACGAACCCCGCGACGTGGACGCATCTTCCCGACCGTATCGCGGGTATCGGACGCTTCGGAAGTAACGGCTATGACGGCGCGTTTCGCTTCGGCTCGTACTTCATGCCGGCGATGGATCAGCGCAGCGGTAATCTCTACGTCGTTACCCATGGGTTCGATCGAAACCGGCAGGCTTCCCGAGTCTTGGTTGCTCGGTCGACGGATGGCGGCGTGACGTGGACGGCGCCCGTCACCATCGACAACCCGGCGCGCGGCAATCAATTCATGCCCAGCGTGGCTGCGGCCGGTGGCAAGGTCTCCGTCATTTGGTACGACTCCCGGAACGACCCGGCGTTCGCGCCGCTCGCGATCATGAAAGGGATCGACGTCTACTACGCCGAGCTCGACGAAGCGCTGGTGCTCGAGCGCGTCTTGCGGCTGACGCCGAAGACGCAGACTGCGGACCATCCTGTGTTCACCAGGACCCGTCCCGACCCCGGGAGCCTGGACTCGATGGTCCAACAGGAAGGCTACTTCCGCGCCGTGGGCGACGAGCTGAGTGCGGTGAGGTCCCATCAGGCCGGCCCGGAGCCGTATGGTTTCATCGGCGACTATATCGGTATCGCCGCCAACGACGCGTTCGCTTTCGCGACGTGGACCGACCTGCGTGATCTCGACGCGAGCGTCGACATCCGTGCCGGGAGCGCCTGCGACGGTCGTCGCAACCAGAATATCTACTTCGCCCGCATCCGAAAGTGAAATCGGGGGACATAAACCTATTACGCGGCTTTTTTGAGCATCGTTTGCGGCAAAAACAGAGTAATAGGTATTGCGTCCCCCTATTTCACAGCTTCTTCAGCAGCAATTAGGTTTATGTCCCCCGGTTTCAACGCCTTTTTGAGCATTAATTAAGTATTGTGTCCCTCTAATTCGTCGCTTATTCAGCGCTCTTGCCGTAGACGAAACGTTCCATCTCGCCGTGGATGCGGGATACCGTTTCAACGGACGGCCGCGCGGTAAATCGGGAGACGACGAGGGCGACGGCGAGATTTGCGGTGATCGACCACACCGCGCCGTGAACGCCCGCCGGATGCGGAGTGATGACGAGTGTCCAGAACAGCGTCGTGAGTCCGACTCCGATACCTGCCAGCACACCCGCCCGCGTGAGGGGGCGCCTCGTCGGGAAGCAAACGTTGATGACGGCGGGCGCGAGCTGAAGCGCCCCCGAGCCCGACAGCGATACGAGCACGACGAGAAACTCGAACGTACGGATCGCGAGGATGTAGCCGACGACGAGCAACCCGAGCACGATCACGCGGCCGACGCGGACGTAGTGGGCCGGCGTCGCGTCGCGCCGCACGTATCGCTGGTACACATCGCGGGTGAGGACCGTCATGTTCGCATGCAAGATGGAATCGAGCGTCGACATCGCGGCGGCGGTGGCGCCGGCCAGGATCAATCCGGTCAGCCAAGGCGGGGCATGGCGGAACAAGAGGAGAGGAAACACCCGGTCGGGGATCTCGAGCCCGGGCATGGCAAGGGCGCCGCCGAGTCCGACGAGCGCGGCCGGAATGTACAGTGTCATCAAGTAGATGGGCGTCGTTGCGCCGAGCCATTTGATCGTCCGTGCCGAAGCCGCGGTGTAGTAGCGGATCATCATCTGCGGCATGAACATCACGCCGGTCAGGGACACCATCATGCCGAACCACATGCCCGGTGAGAAGAAGCCCTCCGGCCCTGGAAGCGTCAGGAGGTCCGGCCGCTCGACCGCGACTCTTCGCCAAAGCGCGAAAGGACCGCCGAAGAGCTCGAACGAGAGCACGAGCGCTCCGATCCAGATTGCGGCATACATCCAGATCCCTTGAATGACATCGGTCCAATAGACCGCGCGCAAGCCGCCGGCGATCAAGTAGAGCGCTGCGACAATGAGGAGAACGAGCGTTCCCAGCTCGAACGAGATGCGCTCTCCGGACGCAACCGAGATGATGTATCCGAGTCCTTGCGCTTGTACCTGGATATAGAGAATCGTGAACAGCACCGACGTGAGAGCGACCACGACGCGCACGGCCTCGCTCTCGTAGAAGTCGGCGAGCAGGTCGGCGGGCGTCACATAGCCGAACTTCTTACCGAGCGCCCAGATCCGAGTCCCGAGGACATAGCTGACGGCGCCGACGAGGATCGTCCACGTCCCCGCGTCCCAAAAGCCGATGCCGTGGGTGTAGAAAAAGCCGCTCGAGCCGAGAAACGCGAACGCGGAGTGGTACGTGGCGACGACGGTCAGGTAGAGAACGATGACGCCGGCTTTGCGACCGTAGAGAAAGAAATCCTCGACGTCGACCTCGAGCTTCCGGTTCGCGATGAAACCGATGACGAGCGCCACGACGAGGTAGACGAAGATCAGGCCCGTCGCGACAATCCACGGCTCCATGGGTTAGCGCGTGAGCTCCTGGATCCATTCCGGCACGTCGGGCTCGTCATCGAACGCCGAGCGCGGCATACCTTTTTCGAGGCCCCAGCGATAGAGCCAAGAGATCCCGACAGCGTCCGTGTAGCTTTCCTGCTGTCGATAGGCACGGTGCTCGAGAGCTTGCTCGAGGGGGATGAACGCGTAGTCCCGGTCGCGCAACCACCCGAGTATCTCGCCGAGCCAGTCCGCGTTGAGGGCATAGATGTGAATGAGGAGCACGTGAGGGATGGGCTCACCGATAACGTCGAGCGTGCGCTCCTCGTACATGAGGAACATCGACTTCATGTAGTCGACATAGGCACGTCCGATGCGCCGGCGCAGATCGGCGTCGTCGCGCGCTTCGTAATAGGCGAAGCCGAATACCCACTCCTGGTTGTCGATGGTGACGGGCGCGACCCGATAGCCGTGCCGGTCGAGAAACGACGTCGTGCGATCGCGGATCGCGACGCTACGTCCGGTCCGCAGAAAAGGGTGGCGGAAGAACTCGATCTTCTTGCCGTGGCGCTCCGCGAGTGGGCGCAGTACGCGCTCTCCGAGAGGAATGTCTCGCTCCCAGACGTCCGTTTCGACGCCGTGTAGGTTCAGATGAGAGAAGCCGTGGTTTCCGAGAGAGAGCCCGGCGTCGAGCCAAGCCGTCAGGAGCGCGATTCTCTCGGGATCGGGCGGCGAGGCATCGTGCTCGCTGCCCGGCGACCGAAGCTTTCGCTCGTTTACGAAACCGATAGCCGGCACGCGGAACCGCTCGAGCACGGCCAGCAGCTTCTCGTTGACCTCTCGAGCCTCGGCGAGCGTCGGTCGATTTCCCGGCGCGAGAGGGAGGTCGTCGATCGTGATGGCCATCTGCCGGCGCGGCGCCTGCTCTTGGGCGAGTACGAGACCGCCGGCACCGAGCAACAAGACGGCGGCGAGCTTGAATGGATGGCGCATTGGGCACATACTAACCTTCTCGCCGCCCAAGGAGATGGGCTCATGTACCGATGGACGCTAACCGCTTGCGTCACCGCCTTGTCGCTATTCGTGCTCTCCTGTGGCGACAGCACATCACCGTCGTCGCCGGACATCGCGGCCGGTGAGATAGCGATCAACTTCGAGACTCTTCCCGGTCCGGACGGACGACTCGGGACCGGTGACGACATACCGATGCCGGGATGTCCGGGAGCCGCGGGCTGCCTCGTGACGACGCTCTCCAATGAGTTCGCGTCGATGGGAGTCACGTTCGTCAACTGGCCGGTGTTCTTCGAGCCTCGTGCTGTGAGTGCGGGGAACGTCCAGACGAACAATCACACCGTGACCTACGGCTCCGGCGCGGAGCCGCGTCCCGAGGTCCGGTTGTCCGTTCCGGTCTATCGCGTGAGCTTGACGTCGTTTTCCGTGTGGTCCTTACGCCTCGACCTCTTCGATACGAACGGGGTCTCGATTGGAAGCACCTCGCTCCCGCACCCGAATCCGGGCTGCCCGACGTCGTGCGACCAAGTGCACGGAACGGTCGTCGTCACATCACAAGTCCGGATCGCATCCTTCAGCCTCGAGACCGAACGCCAAAGCCCGGTCAACCACGCCGACGGCGGTCAAACGTATTACGCCGTCAGCGTCGACAATCTGGTGTTGGGCACGTCGCCGCCGTAAACGGAACTTCCGGCCTTCCAACTGCGTCGAACCCTCGAGACCCCTATGACCAATATCAGGCTCGCTATCCGCAGTCTCGTGAAGACTCCGTTCGTCTCGCTCGTCGCCGTGGTCTCTTTGGCGCTCGGGATCGGCGCCAATACGGCCATTTTCTCCGTCTTTGACCAGATGCTCCTGAGCGCGCTTCCGGTCGACGCTCCGTCCGAGCTCGTTAATCTGGAGGCCCCGGGCCCGAAACCCGGCGGCTCCTCCTGCAACGACGCCGGTGACTGCGAGAGCGTTTTCAGCTACCCCATGTTCCGCGATCTGGAAGAAGCGGGCGGCCCGTTCACAGGCTTGGCGGCCCACCGGTTATTCGGAGCCAACCTCTCCTTCCAGGGAGAGACCCTCAACGGCCGGGGCATGCTCGTATCCGGAAGCTATTTCTCGGTTCTCGGCTTGAAGCCGGCTATTGGTCGCTTGCTCGAGGCTGATGACGATCGCAATCGCGGCGGCCATTTCGTTACCGTCTTGAGCCATCCCTACTGGCAAACGCGCTTCGGCGCGCGTCCGGATGTCTTGGGCCAGACGATGGTCGTGAACGGGCAATCGATGACGATCGTAGGCGTCGCCCAGGAGGGGTTTCAAGGGACGACCCTCGGATCGCAACCGGCTGTTTTCGTGCCGATCACGATGCGTGACCAGATGTTGCCCGGCTGGGAAGGCTTCGACGACCGGCGCAGCTATTGGGCCTACGTGTTCGGCAGGCTCGAGCCCGGGGTGTCGATCGGGCAAGCCGAAGAAGCGATCAACGTGACCTATCGGGCGGTGATCCAGGAAGTCGAAGCACCGTTGCAAGAAGGCATGAGCGATCAGACGCTCGAGCGCTTCCGCGCGAAGCGCATCGCCCTCGCTCCCGGCGCGCATGGACAAAGCTCGATGCATGACGAGGCGCGGGCTCCAGTCCTGCTTCTCTTCGGCGTCACCGGAATCGTGCTCCTCATCGCCTGCGCCAACATCGCGAACCTGCTGCTCGCGCGCGCCGCGAATCGGGGGCCCGAGCTCGCGGTGCGGCTCTCGATCGGCGCCGGCCGTCGCCACATCATCGGTCAGCTGCTGACGGAGTCGACGCTCCTCGGAGCCCTGGGCGGGATGGGCGGCTTGCTCACGGCTCGCTGGACGCTCGGGTTGATTATTTCTCTTCTTCCTCCCGAGGCGAGCCAGACGCTCAGCACTTCTCTCGATGCGCGGATGCTGCTGTTCACCGCAGCTCTCGCCGTGACGACCGGGCTCCTGTTCGGTCTCGTTCCGGCGCTGTCGAGCACGCGACCGAACTTGGTGACGAGCTTGCGGGCGGCAGGGGGCCAGACGGCTGGCAGTCGCCGCTCCGGCTGGTTTCGATCCGCACTGGCGACCGCGCAAATGGCGATGTCGATGGCACTCCTCGTCGCCGCGGGGCTGTTCATCAAGAGCCTTTTTCAGGTGAGTCAGGTCGACCTCGGACTGCGAAGCGACCACATGGCTACCTTCTCGGTTTCACCGGGTCTCAACGGCTACGAGCCGACGCAGTCACTCGCGCTGTTCGAACGGATCGAGGAGGAGCTCGCCGCGATTCCGGGGGTGAGCGGTGCGACCGCCGCGATGGTGCCGCTGATCGCGGGAAGCAACTGGGGTAGTGGTGCCTTCGTGGAAGGCTTCGAAGTCGGGCCGGATACGGATATCGGCTCGAGCTTCAACGAGGTTGGCCCGGGATTCTTCAAAACGCTCGGCATCCCGCTACTCGCAGGCCGCGAGTTCACCGAGACCGATGTCATCGATGCCCCGAAGGTGGCTATCGTGAACGAGACCTTCGCTCGAAAGTTCGGCCTCGGCCGGGAGGCCGTCGACAAATGGATGTCGACGAGGCGGAATGCCGAAAAGGACATCCGGATCATAGGCCTCGTCCAGGATGCGAAGTACAGCGAGGTCAAGGACAAGATACCGCCGCAATTCTTCCTTCCTTACCGGCAAGATGACGGCCTCGGCTCGATGAACTTCTACGCGCGCTCCTCGATCGACACCGACGAGGTGCTATCGAAGGTTCAGGGCGTGATCGCGAGCCTCGATCCGAATCTTCCGGTCGAAGAGCTCAAGACGCTCGAGGAGCAAGTTCAGGAATCGGTCGTCGTCGACCGCGTCGTCGGGATCTTCTCCTCCGCGTTCGCCGTCCTGGCAACGCTCCTGGCGTCGGTGGGTCTTTACGGGGTCTTGGCGTATACGGTGACTCAGAAGACGAGAGAGTACGGTCTGCGCATGGCGCTTGGCGCCGACGCGGGCAAGGTCCGCGCCCTCGTCCTCGGGCAAGTCGGGCGTATGGCCTTCATGGGAGGGGCGGTCGGCCTCGTCGTCGCCATCGCGATCGGACGACTTGCTTCGTCGATGCTCTACGAGATCGCGCCCTACGATCCCGTCGTGCTCGCCGTCTCGGCGGTTCTACTGATCACGGTCGCCGGCGCCGCGGCACTGGTACCGACGTGGCGGGCATCGCGCATCGACCCGATTAGGGCACTCCGCTACGAGTAGGCGCGCCTCTTACGCGCGTGCCTAGTTCGCTCCGGACTGCGCGACGATGTGGTCGACGAGCATCGACAGCGGCGCCGCTCGCAGAGACTCCATCCGTCGCCGGTTGACGAAGATCGCCGGCGTGCCGGTCAGCCCGAGCGCCTGGCCCTCGTCGATATCGGCGCGCACATCTTGAAGCGGCGTCTCGGAGCCGATGCACTCCGCGAACGCGTCCTGCGAGATTCCGATCGCCTCCGGGATCTCGTCGAGCGCGGCGGCCGTCACGAGCGGTAGAGCGTAGATGGCGTCGTGCATCTCCCAGAAGAGATCTTGAGCTCCGGCACACCGGCCCATGAGCGCCGCCTTGCACGCGTTCAGGTGACCCTGCTGCTGCATGTTGTCGTTGCAAGATTGGTCGAGCGGGTAGTTCCTGAACACGATGCGGACGTCGTTCGGGTAGCGCTCCAGGAGGGTATCCATCTCTCCCGACGTGTCCTTGCAGTACGGGCACTCGAAGTCGCTGAAGACGATGATCTCGACCGCACCGTCCACCGCGCCTTTGACGTAATGCTGTGCGGCGTCGAAAGTGACTGGTGCTTCGAGCGCCATGTCCCACGTGTCGCCGATGGTACGGGTGGGTACCGGTGACGCTAGCTCGGCCGGGTCATCGGTCAACAAGAAGGCCAGCGCGACGCCCGCGAGGCCGACGATCGCGACCCCCACGGCAGCGAGACTGACGGAGCTCTCTGCCGGTTGCTCCGAGTCGTCGGGGTGGTTCTTCGAACTATGCTTTGAGCTCATAGCCGCTACGATACCAAAGTTTAAGGCGCGGCCCCGGCCATGGCTTCGAGTCCATCGGGGCTCCTCGGCAGCATCGCCGTCAGGTTCTCATGGCCGTCTTCGGTGACGAGGATGACGTCTTCGACGAAGACCGACAGTTCCTCGTCGTGGTTGTAGTACCAGGGCTCGACGGTGAAGATCATCCCCGCCTCGAGGGGTAGGTCCGTGAGCACGGGCTCACCGGTGGACAGCCCGATGTGATGGCCGTAGAAGCCCCCGGCCTGCATGTAGCGGCGCTCGTCGGGCGGTATCTTGGAGACGGCGATCGCCTTGAGCTCCGCGAGCGTCACTCCGGGCTCGATAGCGGCGATGACCGCGTCCGACACCGCCGTCGTCATCTCGATCGCGCGCCGCTGCCGCGCCGTGAACTTGCCGGAGACGGGAAACGTCCGCCCGACGTCGCTCACGTAGTAGTCCAGCTCGGTCCCGACATCGAAGACGACGAGCTCTCCGTCGCGGATCACGCGGTTGCGACGATCGTAGCTCGACGCGAGGATGCGCCACGGCCACAGAGAGTTGGGCCCGGATTTGATGATCGAGGCGAAAGCGAGTCGTTGCGAGCCTCCGCGCTTGAACGCCGCCTCGAGCTCCGCTTCGAGCGTTCGCTCATCGACCCCGTCGGTGACGAAACCTGCGGCGTGGCGGATCGAAGCCATCGTCAGATCGCATACCCGTCGCATCGCCGCGATAGCCGACGCATCGTGGACCGCACGCACTCGAGCGACCGCGTCGTAGGCGTTGTCGAGGCTGAGACCCGAGAACGTGTTTCGCAGGTGGAGCACAAGCGCCTCTGCGGCGCTGTAGCTCCTGACGAAATCGGATTCGATCTCCGGGATGGCTCCGCGTCTACCGAAGTTGACGCGGACGGCGCGACCGTCCGCGACCCATTTGGCGATCTCCGGCGAGAGCGCTCGAATCGGGCGGAGGTCAGCGATGCCGGACGTGTCGTCCATCGCCGGGTCCGCGATCAACGTGCGACCGGGAAAGTCATTGGCCCGCGACGGGTTCGCGAATCGAGCGTCGTGCTCGGGGCTGAAGACCGTGACCGTCGAGGCATCGGCGTCGAGGACGACAACGGCGTTCGGAAGCTCGAGGCCGGTAAAATAGATGAAATCGTCGAGTTGCCGAAACGTGAACCCGTCGGAGACCCCATGACGCGCCGGGATGAGGAAGACACCACCCCCGGACTCACGTAGCCGCGCCAGCATTCTTTCGCGCCGCTCGCGGTAGACGTCCTTTTCGAAAGGCAGCTTGGACCACTCGAAGTAGCTTTGTTCGGGCGTCGGGCGCTCTTGGGGCGACTGAGCTGTCGCGAGCCCCGCGAGCAACATCAGAGGAACGATCGAAAAACGCATCATCATTGGTGGGACCTCGGCGACTATTCTAAGCGACGCGTTGCGCTCAGGCGCCGGGGTTTTCAGGCTCTGTCTTGAAGCGAGTCTCGGAGGCGCTCGAAGTGATCTCCGAGTCCTCGTGCGGTCGCGACTCCCGTGTCTCGAACCGCTCCCACCAGCGGCGTGCGTCGTCTTCGTCCCAGTGGTCTCGGGCGTGAGCCGAGCAAAGACGAAGACGCTGTCTCATGTCCCCGGCGCTCGACGGTCTCCTGCCCGGATCTTTGTGAAGACCCTGCAGTACGAGCTCTTCCAGCGCCGGGTCGACATCGATGCCCAGGCTCGTCAGCGTTGGCGGCGTCGTCGACAGGTGATGACGGAGCATGTCCCCTGCCGTGTCGGCCTCGAAAGGATGGCGTCCGGACAGTAGCTGATAGGCGACGACCGAAAGGGAGTACAGATCGGACTGAGGTGCCAGGTCACGGCCCAGGATCGACTCCGGTGACATCGTCTCCGCGGAGCCCGCGACCTCGCCGTCCGCTCGCGCGACGCCTTGCGCGTCGACGGGCTTCGCTAGGCCGAAGTCCAAGACTTTCACGCAGTCGAGCTCACCGCCGCGCTCGCAGAGCATCACGTTGGCGCTCTTGATGTCTCGATGGAGGATTCCTTTCGTGTGCGCTTCTTGTAGCGCGGCTAGAGCTTGGGAGAGGACGTGGACCACCCGTGCCTGCGGTAGCGGTCCGTCGAAGTCCAAGACTTCCCGGAGCGTGCCGCCATCGAGCAGCTCCATCGCGTAGTAGAAGACGCCTTCGGCCGTATAGCCGTAGTCGTAGATCGCGATGTTGTTGGGGTGGGTCAGACGGCTCGCGAGACGCACTTCCTGCTCGAACCGCGCGAGGGACTTGCTCCCGGCGATCTCCGGTCGCAAGAACTTGAGCGCCGTGCTTCGCTTCAGTAGCGAGTGCGTGGCGCGGTAGACCTCGCCCATGCCGCCGGCTCCGATCTGTTCGTGCACGTCGTACTGACCGACCCGAGCGGCGTCGAAGCTCCGCCGGCGCAAGGATTGATGGACTCGCGAGGCCGTCATCGCGACCGCGATCGCGCCCCACAAGCACACTTGATTCTGGATCCAAGAATCGACGAAGTGGCTCTGACGGTACGGTTGCCCGTAGAACGCGAAAGAGGCCCCGTAGAACATCTGGATCGCGAACACGCCCACCGGCGCCGGCAAAGAAAGCAGCAAGGTGCGCGCTCCCGTGCTCGGAATCAGAACGGCTCGTGTCAGGATGAAGAGCGTGAGAAAAGTCACGACGAAAGCGAAGCCGGACCACTCGAACGCATGCACTTTGAAATAGAGGATGAGACAGATCGCGATGAGAGCTTCGAGGAGCGCGCCGTCGCATACCGTGAGCCAGAGGTCGCTCAGGCGTCTCGTTCGCAAGATGCCCCACACCGCGCTCGTCAGCGACGCGAGGTAGAACAAGAGCGCGTTCGGGAACTCCGAGGTGAACCGGACGGCGACGCGAACGAACGACTGCTGTGTCGCCATCGACAGGGCAAAGGACGCGATAAGCGTCCACAGCAGGACGGAGAGAACGAGCGCGAAGAGTCGTAGCCGCTGCTGAAGAAAAGCGCGGCTCTCTTCGTCGAATCGTGCGGTGCCGGTACGCCCGTCCGTTGCCATCTTCAATGAAGACGAAACTACGGCCGATTCGGTTGCCGGTTTTTCTCGAGAAAATCCCTTGGGGGGATTTCCCTCAGGAGTTCGCGACCGAGTAGAACTCTTGCGCCTGGGTCATCGAGCTTACGAACCAGTCGCTTAGATGAGTGCTGATCTCTGTCTCGTCCGGCGCGAGCTGGCCGATCTTCTCCCAGTCGAAGTTCTCATAGGCACGAGCGATCGACAAAGAGTGCCCGAGTGGCCCGTCTCCGTTGAGTATCGCGGCTTCGAGCTCGTCCGAGAGCGAGAGCTCCGCGAACGTCGTCTCGAGCGGCTGGTCGAGGAGCGCATCGAGCAGAGACAATAGCCCAACGGTGAACGCTTGAGGATGGGCCTCTCTTCCGCGGGAGGCGACGAGCTCACAAAAACGTGCTCGCATCAAGGCGGTGAACAGGAGCTCGGAGGGTTTGTTCGTCGCGAGACCCGACATCACGATGACCTGTGCCCATTTACGGATCTGATTGAAGCCGATCATCGCGATCGCGCGCTGGATCGAGGTCAGCTCGGTGCGGCAGCCGACGGCAGCGGAGTTCGCGTAGCGAAGAATGCGAACGGACATGGCGACGTCGCCCGCGACCTTCGCGGCGATCTCGTCGATGTCGGCGTCTTCATCGGACAAGTCGTTGAGAATCTGTAGCGTTTGCAAGTGTGCGCTCGGGAGCTTTTTCCCGGTTATCGTCTTCGGGCGCGCGAAGAAGAAGCCTTGGAAATAGTCGCAACCCAGATCCTTGACCCTCTCGAACTCTTCCTGGGTCTCGACCTTCTCGGCCAGAATCTTGACGTCATAGCCCTTGAGTTGGCCGACGACATCGATGAGCTTATCTTCCGAGAGAGCAGGAAGCTCCAATTTCACGATGTCGACCCAGGGGAGGAGAGGGATGTACTTCTCGATCGAAACGACGTCGTCGAGCGCGATGACGTAGCCGGATTCCTTTGCGCGGCGGAGGATGCGCTCGAGCTCACCATCCACGGGAACGTCTTCGAGTACTTCTAGGACGACCTTATCTTTAGGGAACAGATCGAAGAGCTCGTCACTCCAGGCCGATGAGCAGCAGTTGATGAACGCCGGCGCCCCGCGCGTCAGGGTGTCGAGGCCGAAGTCGAGTACGGCATTCGCCATGACGACCGCGAAGGCGGTCTGCGTATCCAGGCGACACTGCGTCGCCTCGGCGCTTTCACGATAGAGGAGCTCATAGCCGTACACGCTGAGCTCGCGATCGAAGATCGGCTGTCGGCCGACATAGATCTCGCTTGGGGTGGCCTTGTCGGCGGTTGCTTGCATTTGCGGTTCCCTCCGAGAGCCTCATCGACCGGGGGAGCCGAGACTTTAGGCCCCGCGGATCACGGGCTCGAGGAGGTCGTCAGAAGGGGCTCGAGTGCCTGCGCGACGAGCTCCGCCGCGGCGTCCGCTCCCGCCTCGCTGAAGTGAATCCCGTCGGCGAAGTACTGCTCGTTTCCCGACAGGCCGTGATCCATATCGACGATAACGGCTCCTCGCGCGCCTGCCGTCTCCTCGATCACCTCGTCGCAGCCATCGAGGATCTTGAAGAGCGCTTCGTCGGATAGCCCCGTGACCCGCGTGCCGTATTCACGCGCCATCGCCTGCGCGTCACCGTCCGCGCCGGACACGGCGAGACGCGCTTGTTTACACAACACCAGCTGAGCTCCTATCAACTTCGTCGTCTCGGCGATCAGAGCCAAGTTCTGTCGAAACTGCGCCAACCCGACGGCGTGAGACGTCCCGGAAAGACCCGCGTTCAGCTTCAAGCGCGTGTCGAACTCCTCCGGAGGGTAAACCTTCGTAATGAAAGCCCAGCGAAAGTTGCGATAGATCGCCGAGTGCGAGAGCACGCTGTCGACCCCCACGGGATAGAGGCGCCAGTCCGGATACCAGGGAGTGGGTCGCTCCGGCGGCAGGCCTCGGAAGGGTTCGTCCACGGCCAGGCGAGCGACGTACTTCGCGTCGTTCCACGCGTGACAGACGAAAACGATATCCGGCTTCAGCGTCCACAGATCCAGGGCGAGCTTCGTGAGTGAATCCGCCGAGTTGTGCCCTGCGACACCTGCGTTGAGGACCTCCACGTCGACCCCCTTCGTCCGCAAGATCTGCTCTAGCTTTCCCGGCCAGTTGTTGGCGAAATCCATCACTTGAGATCCGCCAAGGAGAAGCAAGCGCTTGCGTCCCGGAGGAGGCGTTTGGTCTATCTCTGGCCCTCGCAATCCCCGGCGGTTGATGTAGATCGCATAGCCGTCGCCCGCGATGTCCTGGGGCACCAAGCGCGTCGACGTGTAGGTGCCGCGGCTATGAGAAAGCGACGACGACCGCTGTTGAGCGATCGTCGGCACCGTGCCGCTCGCCGTCAGCACCAGATCGAATGCGACGATTGCGGTGAGCATGGATACCGCCGCCAAAGTCAGTTGCCACCGGTTCGCGATCAGAAACCGTCGGCCGCGCTCCATGACCACCATCGCGATCGTGACGATGACCCATGCGCACGCCGCCGTCGCGAGCAGATAAGATTTGGAAGGGCTCAATGGGCTTTCGTCGCCCGCGCCCCACAGTCCGAAGGCGGTGAGCGCGATCCCGGGCACGGACTGCAAGGCCCACAGGTGAATGGGCCACCGAGTTTCCGAGTCTCGCATCTATCTATTCTGACGACTTCACGACAAAATGAAACCGTGACCACGAACGATTCTCAGGGCCGGGGCACCGAATGGGAGCTCCACGACGCGGCGGACGAAGCGCTCGAGCGAGCGATGCGTGACCGACTGCCCCTGGATCGAACTCTGGATCTTTTGATGCAGCTCTTCATGGACCACACCGGCGCGCGGGCAGTGTGGATTTCGACCTTCGACGAATCGTCCGCGATGCGCGAGTTCGTCCTGCCATCCGATGCCAGCACGCTGTTCGACGGCGTCGATGCGGTGACATCTCGGAGTCTCCCGTATCGGAGCCGCCGAGGAGAGCTCGAAATCGTCGGCCAGCATATCGACATCGTCGGAGAGTGGTTCGGAAGCGCGGCGGCTGCGTTCGATGCGGATAGCTTCGACCCGAGCGGGCCGACCATGGAGAGGCTCGTTTCTCTGTGGTGCGAGGAGGTCGATAACTACCTGGCGGCGATCGCGCGGGCGCGCGCGAAGCACCGCGTCACGAAGCAGCTTTCGGAAGCGCTCAACGATCCGTTGCTCGACCGAGGCATCCTGCAGGCGATCGAGGTCCTGAAGGCCAACGTCTCCTTCGACGACATGCTGTTGGCCTATCGGCATGAAGACGAGGTAGATGGCACCACGCTACGCTACAAGATTCTCAAGCAAGGAGCCCTCGTCCACGATTCGAGCTCCCCGGTCATCGATCCGGAGGTCGACCGATTCATGAGGACGCACGCGCTGTGGATCGCCGATGGGAAGGACGAGGAAGTGCCCGCCTTCTTCGAGATCGAGAGCTACCGCGAAGAGGTTCTCATCAGCGGTATCCAAGATGAGACGCTGTTGGGACGTCTCATCTTGACGACGTCGCGCGGCGAGTTCAATACATTCGATCGTGATCTCGTCGAGCGTTTCGCCGACTATCTGCGTCAACGTATCGTCGATTTCAACCGCGAGTGGAAGCACCTCTCCTATGCGTTCTCACAGCCCATCGTCAGTCGTCTACTCGGGGAGGAAGACTATCGAGCGCGCCATCTCGAAGCTCGTGAGCAGGACGTCGCGATTCTCTATAGCGACATTTCCGGCTTCACGCGCTTGAGCGAGCAAGTGCTTCGGGAGCCCGCGCTCATCGGAGAGCTCATCGACGTCTGGAGCGAGAGTGTCGTGAATATCATCTGGGAGACCGGCGGCGTCTTCGACAAAATGGTGGGCGATTGTGTCATCGGACTCTGGGGCCCACCCTTCTTCGAGTGGAGCGCGGCCGAAGCGAGCCGTCGTGCGGTCGCCGCCGCCCTCCGTATCCGCGAGTACACCGCGAGCCTCGGAAGCGACCCGAGCTGGCCGCAACTTCGGAAGCTAGAGCCTGCCATCGGTGTATCGACCGGGCTCAATTATTGTCCCCTTTATGTGGGTTTCTTCGGACCGAACGAAAACTATACCGGCTTCAGCTCCGGAATGAATAACGCAGCGCGGTTGCAAGGCGTAGCCGAGCGAGACGAGATCCTGTGCATGGACCGTCTCGTGCGCGCGGTCGAGGAGCCGGATCGGTTCGGCGAGCTACTAGAGGCCGACGTCAAGAACGTCGAGCAACCGTTGCGGTTTCACCGTCTACTCGACTGACGCGCTCTCGCCGTGGCTTATCGGCGGAGGAAGTCGTAACATCCCGCCCCGAGACCTCTCTCGATTCTTCGAGAGGGGTGGAGGGACTCCTTATGGATCGATTTTCCGACGCCCTCGCGCTGTCGGCTGGGATTGCGGTGGCGGGCTCGGCTTTTGGCCAGCCCGAGGAGGGAACGCTCGCTCGAGAGATCCTGCGGCAGCTCGTCGAGATCCGCTCGACCGCGGCAGCACCGGAGAACACCGTCATCGCTGCACGGGCCATGCGTGCACGTTTCGAGGACGCCGGTTTTCCCCCGGACGACCTCCATCTCGTAGGTCCCAAGCCGGAGGTAGGAAACCTGGTCGCGCGCTTTCGCGCTCCTGACCCTTCGGACGAGCCCGTTCTCTTGATGTGCCACCTCGACGTCGTCGACGCACTCCGGTCCGACTGGTCTTTCGATCCTTACGAGTTTCGAGAAGAGGCGGGTTACTTCTACGGCCGCGGAACGGCCGACAACAAAGCAGGCTGTGCCATCATCGTGGCCAATCTAATCCGCCTTCGGGAGGAGGGATTCGTTCCCAGGCGGGATCTCGTCGCGGTCTTCACCGGGGACGAAGAGACGGCCCAAGAGAGCATCTCCTGGCTTACGAACGAGAGGCGCGACCTGATCGACGCGGCGTTCGCGCTCAACTCCGATGCCGGAGGTGGCGCAACCGTGAATGGCCGGCCGCATCGTTTTACCGTTCAGGCGAGCGAGAAGATCTATCTAACGTTTACGCTTCGAGTTCGAAACCCGGGAGGCCACAGCTCGATCCCGCGTTCCGACAACGCCATCTATCGCCTGACGGGCGCGCTCGCCCGGCTGTCCGAGCACGAGTTTCCTGTGCACCTCAATGAGGTTACGCGAACGTTCTTCGAGCGGTCAGCTGATCTCGAGCAAGGCTCGATCGCATCCGACATGCGGCAAGCGTCGGCGGATCCGCCGGACGTAGCAGCAGCCGCGCGGCTCGGACGTGGCTCGGCGTTCTATAGCGCGATGCTGCGGACCACGTGCGTCGCGACGCGCCTTGCTGCCGGCCACGCAGACAATGCGTTGCCACAGACGGCGACGGCAACGGTGAACTGCCGAATCCTGCCGAACGAGTCGCCCGACGAGATTCAAAGAGCGCTCGAGAGCGTGATCGGTGATGACGACGTGACTGTCTCTCGAGTCGGAGATCCGGTCGCTAGCCCCCCTTCACCGCTGGATCCGAAAGTCATGACACCCATTGCGGCGATCGTCGAATCGATGTGGCCCGGCGTTGCTATCGTTCCTCGTATGTCGACCGGCGCCACGGATGGTCTCTATGTCCGCAACGTCGGTATCCCTGTCTACGGTGTATCGGCGATCTTCGATGACCCCGATGACGTGCGAGCGCACGGCCGTGACGAGCGGGTACCGGTGCGGGGTTTCTACGATGCGAACCTGTTCTGGTACCGCATGATGAAGGCCCTTGCCGGATCTCCCTCGGGACGGTAGGGCTTGTGGGCGGTTCCGCCACGAACTGCTAGTGGATCTCGAACCACTTCAGAATGTGCGCCACCTTGGCGATCAAGTTCGAGGGCCGGGCGGTGATCCCGTGCGACGCTTCCGGGATGCGGACGAGCGCCGTATCGATGCCGCGTAGCTTCAGAGCTTGGTAGTACTGCTCGGACTCGGAGATCGGGGTCCGATAGTCGGACTCCCCGGTCAGAAGCATCGTCGGCGTGCTCACGTTGCCGACGAGCGAGAGCGGCGAGCGCTTCATGTAGTGCTCGGGGTGGTCCCAGGGAAAGCCCGGAAACCAGTACTTGTAGAAGAAGGCGTAGGCGTCCGCGGTGAGCACGAAGCTGTACCAGTTGATGACGGGCTTCGCGGCCACCGCCGCGCGGAAGCGGTCCGTCTTCCCGACGATCCAACTCGTCAGGACGCCGCCGCCACTACCGCCCGTCACATAGAGACGGTCGGGGTCGACGAAGCCCTTGGCGATGACGGCATCCACCCCTGAGATCAGATCGTCGTAGTCCTCACTCGGATAGTTGTGGTGGATGAGGTTTCCGAACTCCGCGCCGTAGCTCGTACTGCCCCGCGGGTTCGTGTACAAGACGACGTAGCCGGCGGCCGCGAAGAGCTGGATCTCGGCGCTGAAACGAGGCCCGTAATTCGCGAATGGACCACCGTGGATCTCCAAGATCAAGGGATATTGGCGCGCGGCATCGAAGTCGGGCGGCCGCACGATCCATCCCTGAATGGGACGGCCGTCGTGCGACGAGTCGTACCAGATCTCCTCCACGGGTCCGAGCTTCTTGTGCCCGAGCAAATCTTCGTTGAGCGACGTGAGCCGCGTGACCTCACCGGCGGCAGTGACGACGGCAACGTCCGAAGGGCGCAGCGGATCGTTATAGGTGAACGCGAAGGCGCCGTTATGTGAAGACGTATGGGAGCCGCCGCCATACGGCCGTCCGAGCGCCGTACCGCCGAGGGAGCCGGTGACGACCCGAGGCTCGCCGTCCAGTGGGACGACGGCGATCTTCGTGTCCCCTTGATCGTCGAAGGCGAAATGGACGGCGCTTCCGTCCGCGCTCCACGAGATGTTCTGGACGTCGCGATCGAGCTTCGGAGTCAACGGGGTGACTCCCGAGCCTCGGCGGTCCATCACGTAGAGCGAGGTCACTTGATAGCCTTGCTCTCTGTCTTCGAAGCCGACGAAAGCGATACGCTCACCGTCGGGCGACACTTTGGGGCTCTGGTCGGGGCCGTTGCGATCGGTCAGCTTCGTGAGTGCGCCGGACTCGATCGCGACCTCGAAGACCTCACTGTCGACCGGGTCGCGTTCCCAGTTCTCGTTGCGATTCGCGGAGAAGACGAGGGACTTGCCGTCCGGCGCAAAGGACAACGGACCATTGTGGTTGTAATCGCCCGTCGTCAGCTGTCGCGGCGTCCCGCCCTCTGCCGGAAGGACGTAGACGTGCGTGTAGCCGTCGGGAAGATAGCCTGCGCCATCCGCTCGATAGGTCAACTTCGTGATGACTTTGGGCGGAGGTGCCCACGTCGCGCCGTCGGGCTGGGGCGGCATCTCGGCAAAAGGAGGAGAGGTGGCCGGCACCCGCATCGTGAGCGCCAGGCTCTCGCCGTCGGGCGACCAGGAGAGAGCCCCCGGGCTCTCGGTCAGATTCGTGAGCTTCGCGGTGACCCCGGTGTCCATCCAGCGAAGATGGAGCTGGGCCGAGCCTTCTTCCGTCGAGACGAAGAGCAAGCGATCGCCGTCGGGCGACCAGCGTGGAGAGGCGTTGTTGTTGTTGCCGGTCGTTAGCGGACGATGGTGAGAGCCGTCCGTGCGCACGATCCACAAATTCGATCGCCGTCGGTCCGACATGATGTCCATGAAGTTGCGCACGTAGACGACCCACTCGCCGTCCGGCGAGATCCGCGGGTCCGTGGCCCATTCGAGCTCGAATATGTCGGATGGACCGAAGGTGTCGTTGTCGGGCGGCGCCGCCGCGCTAGACGTCGCAATAAAGATGATGAGCGTGAGAATCCTGAGAACGAAATGATCTAGACGCATCTTCTCTCCCGGGTGGTCATTTCTCGACGAAGTACATGGCTCGAGCGGGCTCGGGATCCGGATAGACCCGGGCCGCGTCCTTGCCGCTGTAAAGGACGCCGTTCTTCATGACGTACTCCACCGTGCGTGTGTTCTGGATGTCGTTGACCGGATTTTGCTCGAGGACGACGAGGTCCGCGAGCTTCCCGGGTTCGATGGATCCGAGCTCGTGGTCGAGGCCGTGGTGCTTGAACCCGTTGATCGTTGCGATCTGGATCGCTTCGAGCGGAGTGAAGCCGCCGTGGACGAATAGCTCCATCTCCCAGTGAGCACCTAGACCCATCATTTGGCCGTGTGCGCCCATCTGTAACAGCACGCCGTCTTGATGCAGCTTTCGCAGATCCTTCGCCATTTCCACGTGGTAGAAGTCGTCGTCGAAATAGTGCGTGGGTCGACGGAAGCGAAGGAGCTCGTCTTTTCTGAAGAAGTTGGACAGCTTCTCGTCTTCCCACAAACGCTCTCGCATGTGAAAAAAAGTCTCGCCGGCTGGTCCGTTGTAAACGACGATCAGCGTCGGCGTCATGCCGATCGACGAATGGCCGAACAGCTTCCGGACGTCTTCGTAAAGGGGGGTCAAGCCCATGGAGTGCTCGAGACCGGTAAAACCGTCGACGAGCTGAGTCAAGTTCATCTGCGGATCCGCGAAGGATTCCGATATGAGATTCACACCCGCGCTCCTCGCCGCCGCGACGAGCTGCTGGCGCGCCGCCCGCGTGTGGTTCGAGTAGTCTTTCACCGAAGTCGCGCCGTGGTCTTCGTTGAACCGGACGTGCTCGGTCGCATCCTCCAAAGAATGGATGGGGCGATGCATCTTGGTACGGTACTTGGTGACGAATATGGGATCGCCCACGGAGAACAATCGCGGGCCGGTGATAACACCTTTGCGCAACATGTCCGATGTCCAGAAGTCCTTCTGAGTCGTGCCGTAGACGTCGTACATGGTCGTCACGCCGTAGGCCAGGTTCGCGTGAAGGCCGTACAGGCGTTGCTCGATCACGTTGAGCGTCGAGATCGGACTTCCGTAATGCCCGTGAGCGTCGAAGATGCCGGGCATGATCGTACGGCCCGATAGGTCGTAGACCTTGGCGCCCTCGGGCACAGCAACGTCCGCGCCGACGGATTCGATCCGATCGTCCCGGACGATGACGTTCGCCTCCTCCAGGACCTCGAGTCCGTCGTTCATCGTCAGCACCCGCGCGCCCGTGAGCGCGACGAGCGAGGACGGTTTGGAGACCTCGTATTCGAGCGTGAGGTCGATGCTCGTGCTGTCGGTGCTCTCGCTCAGAATGTCGGCGAGCGATTTCGTGACGAAGCGCGTGCCGCGGGTCCAGTAGAGCTCGCTTCCATCGGCGCTCCACTCCATGAAGTCGCCGTCGTCGCCATCGACTCTTTGGTTGAAGCCTTTGCCGTCGGCGGCGCTTATGTCGCGGACTTGGCCGAGATATTCGAAAGGCGTGACGAAGCTACGGTGGTACTCGCGAAAAGCGATCCACTGGAAATCCGGTGAGACGACGGCGCGGGTCGCGTGAAGAAAGCGATAGAGCGTCTCCTCGTCGACACCGTCGGTGCGCACGCGCTTGAGGCTCAATGTGTCATCGACATATTCCGTGAAGTAGAGCCTCGTGCCGTCCTCCGAGAACCGGATGGAAGGCGGCCGCTTCGCATAGCGATTGCCGATCCAGTGAATGCCGGTAACGTGATGCTCGGCTCCCGAGGCGTCGATGCGGACGAGATCGAACTCCGTTTGACTCTCGAGCTTCCCGCCATTGACGAGGGAGCCGGCGCCGCGCACGAGTGCGATCTGCGCCCCGTCGCTCGATACCGCAATCGAGCCGTACTGAGACGGCGTCGACGTTAGCTTTACCGGCGCCTCGTCCACCGCGTCGAGAGATAGAGCGTAGACGGCCCCCATCTCGTCGTCGTTCCACCCGGCGTAGTAGAGCTTGTTCGTGGCTTCGTGAACGACGGGGCTCGTCTCGTGGTCGGAAGACGCCGTCAAGTTCGTGCTCGCGCCGTCGTGGTATCGATGGAGGTCTCCAAGCGCTTCGAAGATGATGCCTGAGGAGGTCGCGACGCCGAAGCGGTGTGAGCGGGTTTGCGTCCGTCCGCTCGGGACGTCGAGCTTCACGCGAAGCGTCTCGTCGATATTGCGCACGACGGGAGCGGTGAAAGGGATGTTTCTCGAGACGCCAGTCGCAACGTCCACCGCATGGATCTTGCCGCCGAAGCTGAGAAAGAGCTCATCGCCGTCCGGGTGCCAGGAAATATTGGGGTAGGCGCCGTAAAAGCTGCTCGATTCGAACCGTCCGTAGTCGAGTCCGCGGAGAATGATCCGTTGTTCGCCGGACGCGAGCTCGCGAATGACGAGAACGGTCTCCTTGTCGTCGCGATGGATGTAAGCGAGAGCGCTCCCGTCGGGTGAAAGCCTCGGACTCGCAGCACCTCCCGGACGATCGAGCTCGACCTTGATCTCGCCTGTCTTCATGTCGTAGGTCTTGATGCGTGGGCCGCTCGACGGGATGCTGCGGTCGTTGTGGACGTAGAAGATCTGTCCGAGATCTCCGTGCTCCTGAAAATGATTCACGGGAGTTCTACCGCCTGCGGCGAGCAGGAGCTGTTTCTCACCGTGAAAGTTGAACTGATAGGCGGGGAAGCGCACCTTCATGTTGAGCGCGGTGCCGTAGAGGTGGCGTCCGTCGCGGGACCACGTGCCCTGGAAAACCGGGAGATCCATCTCCGAGACGTTTTGGAGATTCCCGGAAGCGCGGGTCAAGACCCAAAGGTCGTTGCTGCCGCCACGGTCCGACGTAAACGCGATCCGATCACCCGTGGGCGAATAGCGAGGGAACATGTTCCACGACCGACCGTCGGTCAGCCGTCGAGCCGCGCCCCCGTCGATGGGGAGCTCATAGAGATGTCCGAGCAAGTCGAAGACGAGGGTCTCGCCATCGGGGGCGACATCGACGCTCAACCACGTGCCCTCCCGGGCGCTCATCTCGAAGACGGTGTAGGGAGCGTGGTCTGCGTCCACGCTCCAGGCTTCCTTTTCCTGCGCTCGTGCGGTCCAAGCGCACAGGCAAACGAGAGCTCCGATGAGATAACGCAAACAAATCCTCCTCTGAAACGAATCGCTCTGAGTAGAGCGAAACCCGGCGGGGATTGCAAGCCTAACGGACGCTCGCACGGTGACAGGTCGCGGACTCTGTGAAAGAATACGCTCGCGCGGGTTCGAATCGAGGCAGGCGGTACCATGAGAACGAGGATGTCGCTCGAGGCGCTCTTGCGAGGTGCCGTCGACTATGGAGGACTGTTTTCCCCGGCGGAGCTGTCGATGGACGCGGCTGTTCTCCGCTACGCGCTGCACCGCGAGGGGAATCGTAACTGGATGCTGGGCCGTTTCGTCGTGCCGGCATCGAGAATGCGCGAGCTCGACTCACAGCTAGCGAGGATCGAGAGTGATCGAGCGTGGCCGGTGACGGTGCTCTGCGAAGATTTCGAGGATCTCGACCGCGCGCTTTCGGCTCGCTCCGCCCTTCTGACGATAGAGGCGGTGGAGCTTCGGCTGGGGCGGCCGGAAGACATCGAGCGCGTCACCCTGTCCCGCCCGGACGACATCGAGCTGTTCATCGAGCCGGTTGCTTTCTTCTCCTATCAAGAACCTGCGTTGTGGCTGGACCCATTGAAGGCCTCGGGTGCGTTCTTGAAGATCCGCACCGGTGGTAGTCGGCCGGAGCAGATCCCTACCTCGGAGAAGCTCGCGAGAGCACTAGCGGATTGCGCGTCGCGCCGTCTTCCTCTGAAGGCGAGCGCCGGACTGCATCAACCGATCGGTAATGGGTCGCACGGCTTTCTCAACGTGCTGATGGCGTCCGCGGTGGCGCTCGAAGGCGCGTCGGCGCGCGACGTCGTGGAGCTCCTAGACGACGATGAGCCGGACGCCTTCGTGTTCGAAGAAACCTACGCGTCGTGGCAGCAACACGTGATCCGCATGGAGTCGATCGCCGCGTCGCGCGAGACGTTCTTCCGGCGATTCGGATCGAGCTCGTTCGAGAATCCCGTAGAGGGTTTGGAGAAGCTCGGCTTGCTCTAACTCGGCCACAGCCATCCGAAGACGCCGGCGGTCGCGAGGGCGTAGAGCAGTCCATCGAAGGAAGACTTCGCCGTCGTGCTCCACGTGCGCTTGTACCAGATCGAGTTCTGCCACAGGGCGACGGAGTAGCACATGAACGCGGCCGTCCCCGAATAGCGAAAGACCTCCAAGTAGGACGCTCCCGGCTCCAGTGCTCGCCCCGCCACGTAGGCGGCCATCACCGAGACGATGATGGAGTAGACGAACCACTGGATCAGGCTCGACCCGACTGCCGGAGGGCCGCTCGGAAAGACCGTTACGAAACCGACAGGGCCTTCGTTCGCCTTGTCGAGATACTCCTTCGACTTCATGACCTCCGGGCTTCCCGCATAGGGAAGAACATACTCGCCCGGTTTGAGGTCGAACTTCCTCAAAGCTTCCATCACTTCGTCTTCCCGGGGCACCTTGTCGAAGTCGGTTCGGTGATACGGGAGCACCATGTGAACGACGGAGCTCACCAAGAAAACGAAAACAGCGGACACGAGGATAGGCAACCACAACGATGCGATCGAGACCATGACGAGACCTCCACGAAATTGGCGATACGACTCAATCTCACGCTTATATCGTGTTTGGGCGCCGAATTACAGGTGGCCCACGAGCTTTGCCGATGAGGCAGAAATTGCCGCCGAGGTCGTGTCGGGAACGAAAACAGGCGCGTGAGCCGCGACTTCTCCGCTTCCCGGAGTTGGCAACCCTCTTGCAGCCACAGCGGTGTGGTGAATGTGAACATGAAGCGCGATCTCGTGGACCCTCGCTACCGCATCCTCACCTTCAACTGGCATGAGGCTTACGTCTCGATGCTCGCGGGTACGGGCCACGACTTCGACGTCGTACAACGCAACAAGGCCGGTCTGTGGTTTTGGCTCCATACGACCCGGCACGTCCCCGATAACGTAAGCCTCGTGCATCCGCGCGATGCGATACGGCGCCTGTGCCACGGCAGCTACGACCTCGTTGTTTGCCACACGCAGGCAGACGTCGACTTCGTTCGGGAGAGCGGGTCGGACGTCGCGACGATTCTCGTGTTCCACAACTACCGTGACACCGAGGTCGAGCTCAGCCACGCGCAAGGCAAGACGCACTGGAGCGAGCTCGACGGCGTACTTCCACGGATGCTCGAGCGGGTCGAGCCGGTCTTCATCTCTCCGGGCAAGCGCGATAGCTGGCAGGTCGAAGGAGAGGTGATCCTGCCGGGGATAGACGGCGACGTCTTCAACGGCTACCGCGGCGACATGCTGCGCGCGTTGCGGGTGGGCAATTTTCTGATCGAGCGCGACGTGATGCTCGGCGGCGTCCTCCAGCAAGAGGTGCTACGAGGCTTGCCGACGACGACGCTCGGGTTGAACCGCTCGATCCCGGACGCGGGGCTCTCCGCGAGCTTCGACGCGCTCCTCGAAGCCTATCGCTCACATCGACTGTACTTGCATACGAGCCGCGCCGGGCGGGAAGATAGCTATAACCTCGCGCTCCTCGAGGCGATGGCGACGGGCATGCCGGTCGTCGCACTCGATCATCCACGCTCGATTGTCGCTGACGGCGAGCAAGGTCTCGTCGGTTGCGACCGGGCAGAGCTCAGAAAGAACGTGATGACGCTCTTGCACGACGAGAGTGTTGCCACTCGACTGGGCGCGAAGGCGAGGGAGTCGGTGCTGACGGCATTCTCGGCGGAGAAGTTCCGAGACCTCTGGAACGGCGTATTTCGTCGAGTGGCCGTACGCCGTGACGCTCCGCGCTATCAGCTCGATAGCCCCGTCCGTCGGCGACGGGTATTGCTGCTTTACGGGGCCTATCCCGCGACGACGGCGCGCTATCTCGAGCGCGCGCTTCGGCAGGATCATGTCGTGGTGACCGCCGGACCCACGATCACTCCGGAGATATGGCGCCAGTGGAAGCTAGAGAACCTACGTGAGCTTCCCACGCCGCACGACATCGAAGTCGATGTGTCGACGCCCCTCGCAGACATCTGGGAGAAGCTCCCTCCAGGTTTCGATCCGGACCTCGTCTTGTGGATCGAGACGGGGCTGTACCCGCCGCCGGAAGATCTGGCTTCCGCGCCCGCACCCGTTGCCGGCTATTTGATCGATACGCACTTCCATATCGAGCAACACCTCGAATGGGCGCCTCGCTTTGACCACGTCTTTCTCGCGCAGAAGGCCTATGTGGATGCTTTTCGCGCGCGCGGCCACGCCGTTTCCTGGCTTCCTCTCGCGTGCGACCCCGAGGTCCACCGACCGGGAAGCATGGACGTCGAGTTCGACGTCGGATTCATCGGAAGCCTCGTCGAGCCACGTCGGGTCGAGATGATCGAAGCGCTCATGGGGCACTTCCGCGTCTATGTCGATCGCCTCTTCCTGGACGACATGGCGGCATCGTTCTCTCGCGCGAGCATCACCTGGAACTCGGCGGCTCGAGGCGATCTCAACATGCGGGTTTTCGAAGCGCTGGCGTCGGGCTGCTTCTTGCTGACGGAGAGTGTTCCGGAAGCGGGGTTGACGGACCTGTTCGAGGATGGAACGCATCTCGCTCTCTATGAACAGAGCGCCCTCGTGGAGCGGACTCGCTACTATCTCGACCGCCCCGAGGAGCGACAACGGATCGCCGCCCGCGGCCGCGTGGAGGTGCTCGCGCACCATACTTATCGCCACCGGGTGTTCGAGCTGTTCGAGACCATCGACGCGCGTCAGGCAGATCGTGGAGAATGGGCCGGAGCGAACGCCCATGACCAAACCCAAGAGACTGCCCCATGAAGCCTTCGGAACCGTCAACCCTCCTGTCCACCACGCTTCGACGGTCCTCTACGATTCCTACGAAGCGTTCCTAGACGCCGACCGAGCGCCCTATCACGGGAAGCTCTACGGGACGTTTGGCTCTCCGGTACAGCTGGCGCTCGAAAAAGAGCTGGCTACCATCGAAGGCGGCTACCGGAGCCTCGTATGTCACTCGGGCTTCGATGCCATCGGCGTCGTACTCATGGCGTTCACGAAGGCCTCCGATCACATCCTCGTGAGTGACAACGTCTACGGTCCGACGCGCGACTTCTGCTCGCGGGTGTTGCGCAAATACGGTGTCGACGTGGACTATTTCTCCCCCGGCTCGCCCGATGCGGCCGAAGCACTCGTCAAGCCGAGCACGAAGCTCATCTACCTCGAATCTCCGGGGACGGGTACCTTCGAGGTCTCGGACGTGCCGCGTTTCGTCGCGATCGCCCGCAAGCACGGACTCATCAGCGTGCTCGACAACACGTGGGCGACACCGCTCTATTTCAAGTCGTTCGAGTACGGCATCGATGTCTCCATCCATTCGGGCAGTAAGTACATCGCCGGCCACTCCGACGTCCTTCTGGGAACGATGACCGCGAACGAGGAGCGTTTTCCCGAGCTTCTGTCTTTCTATGAAGCGACGGAGCGCTTCGCCGCTCCCGACTCTTGCTACCAAGCTTTGAAAGGGTTGCAAACCCTCCCGGTGCGGCTCGCGCGACACGAAGCGTCCGCCGGTGCGATGGCGAGCTTTCTCGAAGAGCATCCGGCCGTCTCCGATGTTCTCTATCCTGCGCTCGAGAGCCATCCGGAGCACGATCTATGGAAGCGCGATTTCCTCGGCGCCTCCGGCGTGTTTGGATTTACTTTGAAGAGCGAGCCCTCGCGCGAGCAACTCTCGACCTTCATCGATCCGATGCGCTCGTTCGCCCTCGGTCTGAGCTGGGGCGGGTTCCAGAGCCTCGTTTCGGTCATCCCCAAAGGAAGCCCGGCGGGACGGGTGCACCCGCACCGCTACCGTGACAAGACGATCGTGCGGCTCAGTATCGGACTCGAGAACGTGGACGAGCTTGAGGAGGACGTCGCGGACGCGCTCGCACGACTCGAGTGATGAAATAAAGGGACACAATACTTAATTCCTGCCCGCCCCCGTTCGCAATTAAGTATTGTGTCCCTTTATTTACCCAGACAACCTGCGAGGCGAGCCGCCCGAGTCCAACGAAACAAAAACCATGACACGTTGGGTACTCTGTTCGATATCGAGTCTCTTTATGGGCTGTTGTGCGCCGCACTCCCTCGAGACGTTCACAGAGGTCGAGACCGGCATGGCCTTCGTCTTGATCCCGGCCGGCGATTTCGTCATGGGCTCTCCCGAGGGCGAGATCCAAAGAGAGGGCCAAGAGAGTGAGCACGAGGTTCGATTGACGAGCTCGTTCTATCTCGGTGTTCACGAGGTGACCCAGTCCGAGTGGCATCATGTGATGGGCACGGAGCCCTCTCACTTTTCCGAGTGCGGCTCCGATTGTCCGGTCGAGAACGTGAACTTCTTCGACATCGAAGCGTTTGTCGACAAGCTCAACGCGCTCAGCGGCGAGAACTTCAGATTACCCACCGAAGCGGAGTGGGAGTTTGCATGCCGCGCGGGCACGAGCGCTCCGTTTCGGACCGGGAGTCGGATCACGAGCGCGGACGCGAACATCAACGGCGAGACGCCGTACGATGCTGAGCCCACGGGCGATCGTCGGGGCCGCACGCTGCCGGTGGGAAGCTTTCAGCCGAACGACTGGGGCCTCCATGACATGCACGGCAACGTCTGGGAGTGGGTCGAGGATCTCCACTGCCCCTATCCCGAGAGGCCGGTGACGGACCCGGTTGGCGCGTGCGCGTCGGAGCTACGCGTCATCCGCGGCGGGAGCTGGTACTTCGGAGCGGACAGCGCCCGCTGCGCGCTACGTTACACGCACCGTCCCGAGGATATCGGTATCAGCCTCGGCTTTCGTCTCGCGAAAGACCCGTAGCTTAGTTCTCGGGAGCGGGCGTTTGCACCGAGCACTCACCGCCTCGCCGGATGGTCGGATACTCGACCCCCAGCTGCTCGAGATACGTCTCATATTTCTCGGGCTGGAAGTAGAACCGTGTCATCTGCGGGCGGTAGCGCTCCATGATCGCTTGGTTGCGCTCGATCGCAGGCTCGTCCTCGGGACGGATGAACGGGGTGTACTTCAATTCCTTCGTTTGTACCTCGCGAAAATACGTCCACGCGTCATCGATGAGCTGCTCGTTGAGAAGAAAATCGAGCACGGTCATCGCGTGGACTTTGGCTCCGGCCGTCGCTCCCTTGTGAGCGATCGGGGTGGCCATCGCGATAGCGTTCGACCAGTTGTGACCGGGGAGTCCGGGAATGTTCGAGGGGAAGGAGAGCGTCGCCGTCGGCACGTTCCACGAGATATCTCCGATATCGTCCGCGTATCCTGCCCGTCGCTGGTCCTCGCGTAGCGCCGGCCGCAGCGAGCCGAGCTCGGTGGCGAGACCGGTCTCCTCGCTGCCGACCTCCGCTTGGACCGACTTGGCCATGGTTTGGTCGTCGTCCGTCCACTCCGGGAGTCCGACTCGCCCGATGTTGCCGTAGATCGTCTCCGCGACGGTCTTGTTGAAGTGGCCCGGCCACGCGGAGCCGATGATCCGGATGTTCTCGAGCTCCGTGCCCGTCATGAGAGCCGCGCCCCGGGCGACTTCCTGAGCGGTCTCGAACAGCTCGATGATCTGCGGATAATTACGCTCGCGAAAGTAGTACCAGCTCGACGCCGTCGGTGGCACGACGTTCGGTTGGTCGCCGCCATCGACGACGATCGAGTGCGATCGATGCTGGGGTCTCAAGTGCTCGCGCCGGAAGTTCCAGCCCATCTCCATGAGCTGAACGGCGTCGAGCGCGCTCCGGCCGCGCCACGGGGCGCCGCCGGCATGTGCGCTCCGTCCCCGGAACTCGAACATCGCTGAGATGAGACCGGTTCCCGGCGTGATGCCCCAGCCGGTGCCGAGGTTCGAGCCGACGTGCGAGTACAAAACGATGTCGACGTCTTCGAACACCCCGGCGCGCACGTAGTACGCTTTCGTACCGACCAGCTCTTCGGCGACACCGGGCCAGATCTGCAGCGTGCCCGAGATCCCTTCACGCTCCATGATCTCTTTCACGACGAGCGCGGCGGTGATGTTCACGGCTTGTCCGGAGTTGTGGCCTTCGCCGTGGCCGGGCGCTCCGGTCACGATGGGCGTGTGACAAGCGACTCCTGGCATCTGTGACGCTTGAGGGATGTCGTCGATGTCCGTGCCGAGTGAGATGACCGGTTTTCCCGAGCCCCACGTCGCGACCCAAGCGGTAGGGATACCCGCGATGCCCTCTTCGACCTCGAAGCCGTTATCACGCAGAAGACCGACGAGATATTTCGAGGTCTCGTACTCCTGAAAACCGAGCTCTCCGTAGCTGAAGATCTGATCGACCATCTGCTGGGTGAACTTGGCCCGCGCGTCGACGGCCGCTGCCGCTTCTCGCTTGAGACTCTCGATCCTGTCCGCGTCTTGAGCGGAGGAAGGAACGGCGATCGCTACGAGGACCGCCGCACAATAGAGACGAGAACGGGTCGACATCGAGTACCTCCTTGTCATCGCCGCCAAGTATAGCCGCATCTTTTGACCCCCGGTACGGCTTGTGACATCGTGATTGGCCCATGCGTACGAGAGTTCTCTTTGCAATGATGGCTGCCTGTTCGCTCCTCGCGACGGAGGCTAGATCCCAAACGGTCGTTCTCACCGGGGGCCGCCTGTTCGACGGAAGCGGGACCGCGCCGTTCCGGAACGCCACCGTCGTCGTGCACGACGGCGTGATCTCCTGTATCGGGGAGGGGGACGCCTGTGCGATCCCGGCCGGCGCGGAGCGCGTGACTCTTCCGTCCGACTCCTTCGTGCTTCCCGGGCTCGTCGACGCGCACGTGCATTTCGCGCAGACCGGCTGGTTCGAAGGACGGCCGGACACTCTGGACTTGCGCGACTTGCACCCCTTCGACGAAATGCAGGCGGCGCTCGCGGCCAATCAAGAAGGCTATTTCCGCTCCTATCTGTGCTCGGGCGTCACCAGCGTCTTCGATGTCGGCGGCTTTCCGTGGTCGTGGAATTTGAGAGAGGCGGCGGAGGACAACCCGATGGCGCCCCACGTCGCGGCAGCGGGGCCGCTCATCACGCACGCCCCGCGCGAGAAGCTCAACTTGCCGGGCGAGCAAGAGATGATCTTGCTCTCGGACGCGGAGGCGGGACGCGCGGCTGTTCGTTACATGGCGGCGAACGACAGCGATGCGGTCAAGGTTTGGTTCCTTCGGGTTCGACAAGGCGAAGAGGCGGAGATCGATGCGCGTGTGGTGGCGGTGGCGGACGAGACGAGACGACAGGGTCTGCCGCTCATCGTCCATGCGACGAGTCTGAGAGAGGCGAAGCTCGCCGTGCGCGAAGGCGCCCATCTGCTCGTTCACGGTGTCGACGACGTGCTCGTCGACGACGAGTTCCTCGAGTTGTTGAAACAGACCGGTACCATCTACACCCCGACGCTCCTCGTGAGTGACGGCTACCTGCAAATGTTTCGGGCCGTCAAAGGGGTCTCGGCCCCGATGCTCGACGATCCGAACGGCTGCATGGACGCCGCTACGAGACGACGCATTCTCGACAGCCCAAAGCTCGCCGACCACCCCCAGGTCCGTGACTTCGATCGGGACCTCGAAGCCTACGAGGCTCGGCTCGAAGATGCCTATGAGCGGAAAGTCGAGAACCTGCGCCGCGTCCATCGAGCGGGAATCCCGATCGCGATGGGGACGGACGCGGGCAATCCCGGAACGTTTCACGGACCATCGATCTATCGAGAGCTCGAGGCGATGCAGGCGGCGGGCATCGAGTCGAGCGAGCTTCTCGTCATGGCAACCCAAAATGGCGCCAAGGCTATGGGCCGGGACGACATCGGTGTCCTTGCCACCGGGAAGGTCGCGGACCTGATCGTCGTCTCCGGGAATCCGTTCGAGGACATAGCCCATCTCCGGAGCCTCACGCACGTGATGCGTGCCGGCACTCTCTACGCGATCGACGATCTGCGTGCCGGTGATTGGGACCGGCGGCGTGCCGCGAGCTATCTGGATGCGCGCGCCGACTTGTGGGTGCGAAAGTCTCGGCCGCGGCAGAAGCTTGCCACCGCCTGCATCTCCTGCCACACCGCGATGCCGTACATGCTCTCGCGGGCGGCGCTCGGCTCGGCGAGCCCGGAGGCGGCGTTGTTCGCCGATGTCGAGACTCGTGTCGCGGGCTGGGGAGACATCGACGTCTGGTATGACGAGAGCCGCGGCGAGGGAAAGACCGAGCAGTCCTGGGCGACGGAGTCCGTCATGAACGCCGTCGTGCTGACGCAACGCGATGTCCGTGACGGCGGCGCCGTGCGACCGGAGACCCAAAAAGCTCTCGAGCACATGTGGAACCAGCAGAACGATGCGGGCGCGTGGACGTGGCTCCATTTCGGGCTGGGCCCGTGGGAGACGGATGGTAGTGACTACTGGGCGGCGAGCCTCGCTGCGGTGGCGGCGATGTCGGTGTCGGATAGGGTGTCGCCTCCGTCGAATGCGGTCGCGAAGCTGAAGACGTATTTGAGGGCCGCCCTCTCCCAGGAGACGAGCCTCCACAATCGGGTGTCGCTGCTATGGGCCGCGAGCGCCTGGGACGGGTTACTGTCGCCGTCGGAGACGAGCTCCCTCGTCGACGACGTCGTTTCCGCGCAGCGGCCCGACGGCGGGTTTCGTCTCGTCGACCTGGGCCCATGGAGCTCCGTCGATGGAAGCCCACCCGGCACCGACAGCGACGGCTATGCGACGGCCTACACGACGTTCGTGCTTCAGCAGCTCGGGGTCGAGGGAGTGGCGGGGGTCGTTGCGCGCGGCGTTTCGTGGCTCGTTGGCCATCAGCGATCCGATGGCCGCTGGGATACGCCGTCGCCCAACAAAGATCGAAGTCGCGAAGAGGACTTCAGGAGACTCCTGGCTTCCGACGCTGCGACCGGCTTTGCCGTGCTCGCACTGACGCATGGCGAGGAGCGCCCGCGTAAGGACTAGTCGCGGCCGAGAAACGCCTCGTGTAGCGTTAGCACGGCGGCGCCTCTTACCCGTCCGGCTCGGAGATCCATGAGCGCCAGATTCGCGTCCGCGAGTGGATAGATCTGGACATCCGTCCTTACCGGGATCTGCGCGGCGAGATTGAGGAACTGGATGCCGTCCGCCCGTGTCAAGTTCGCGACCGAGCGTAGCTGCCGTTCGCCCCACAAGAGCTCATAAGGAAAGCTCGGGATATCGCTCATGTGGATCCCGGCACAGACGACGACGCCGCCTTTTCTAACCGCGCGCAGGGCTTGGGGGACGAGCTCGCCGACCGGTGCGAACAAGATCGCGGCGTCGAGCTCGACCGGAGGGAGCTCGCCCGAATCGGAAGCCCAGCACGCGTCGAGGGAGTGCGCGAAGCCTTGCTTGTCGACGTCGCCGGCGCGGGTGAACGCGTACACGTCCCGGCCCTCATGACGCGCGACCTGCGTCACGATGTGGGCGGCGGCGCCGAAGCCGTAGATGCCGACACGGCGTGGGTCCCCGGTCATGCGGAGGGAGCGATAGCCGATGAGACCGGCACACAACAAAGGCGCGAGACGGGTATCCGCCAGCTCCGCGGACAGGCGAAAGCAGAAGTTCGCATCCGCGACTGTGTATTCGGCGTAGCCGCCATCGCGGTGGTAGCCCGTCAACCGCGCTTCGTCGCACAGGTTCTCGGAGCCGCGGTGGCACGAAGCGCAAGATCCGCACGTCCCTCCGAGCCAGGGGATGCCGACCCGCTCGCCGATCTCGAATCCTTCGACCTCGTCTCCGAACCCGGCGACGGTACCGACGATCTCGTGTCCGGGGACGAGCGGAAGCTTGGGCTCGTCCAGCTCGCCGTCGATGATATGGAGGTCCGTTCGGCAGACGCCGCACACGCTGACGCGAACCAATACCTGGTTCGGACCCGGAGATGGCTCGGGGATCTCCCGGGCGGCGAGGGGTCGCCTGGGTTCTTCGAGCAGCATGGCGCGCATTTCTAGATCTTAACGCCTGGCGCCGCGCTATGCTCGAACCATGGGTGCACGGGCGATGCTCGTCTCGATCGTGATGGCGGCGTCGCTCGGTTGCAGTGACTCGGGCGGCCCGACCGAGCCCCCGTCGACGACGACGGTCCCTCCCTCCTCGGGCGGTCGATTCGTGGCCGAACAGCTTTTGGCGCTTCCGAGCTTCCCGACGGCGATGGTGTTCACCTCACCGAACCGCCTCCTCTATACAGAGAAGGGTGGCTTCGGGGGTATCCGCGACGCCTCCGTGCGTGTCGTCACCGACGGCATCTTGGACCCTACCCCGGTCATTCGCTTCACCGACGTCGAGACCCGCGCGGAGATGGGACTGCTCGGGATTGCGCTCGACCCGGAATACGATACGAACCGACAGGTCTACGTGTTCTACACGCATGGGAGCTCGAGCTCGAACCGGGTCGCTCGTTTCCGCGATGACGGGTTGGGTCAAGGCGACGCGGACGCCACGATCGTGCTCCGCGACCTTCCCGCGGATCGTTGCGGCAATCATCAAGGCGGCAGTCTCGGCTTCGGACTCGACGGGATGCTCTATGTGAGCATCGGGGACAATGGCTGCGATGCATGTTTGAGCCAAGACGACTCCACGCTCGCGGGAAAGCTGCTTCGCTTCACGCGCGATGGAGGGATTCCGCCGGACAACCCGTTCGCGGACGCCGCTTTTCCGCGCTCCGCATTCTTCGTCAAAGGCCTTCGCAACAGCTTCGACTTCGCCGTCCATCCCGAGTCGGGCGAGATCGTCGCGACGGAGAACGGTCCGCGCGAGAACGACGAGATCAATCACCTCGTCGCGGGTGCGAACTACGGATGGCCCGTGTTCCAGTGTGACCAGGACTTTGGCAATGACTGTCCTCGGCCGCGGCCGACCCAGAAAGGACCACTCCGCTGTCACCAGAGCGTCGTCGCACCGACCGGGGTCACCTTCTACGAAGGCTCGGCCTATCCCGCCGATTTCAGGGGAAGCCTGTTCTACGGAGACTTCAACACGGGAACGCTACGTCGCCTCGTGCTCTCGGGCGATGCCGACACGCTCTTGACGGAAGACCAGCGATTCCTTCCCGGGTTCGGAAGCATCATCGACGTCGTCTCCGGTCTCGACGGACGGATCTACGTTCTCACGGATAGCGACATCCAGCGTGTCGACTTCGTCGAGAACTAGAGCACGCGCCTACTGGCAGGGGCCGCAGGTATCTCCGTGCCCGGAGTGTCCGGACCAAGCGTCGGCCCCGACCGAAAGCGTTTTCCCCTTGTGACAGATGAGAATCTTTCCCGGCTTGGCCGGGTCGGCGACATTGCAGCTCGAAGTCGTCGGGGTGCGCTCGGAATCGTCGTCTTCTTGAAGCTTGATTTCTCTCGCGAACACGAGACTTCCGCCGCCCGGTGCCGATTCGAACTCGCCTTTTACGTGCACCTGATCACCATCACGCAAGTCATCGAGCGTTAGCCGGCGATTGCCTTTTCGGATCGTCGTCTCCGCGACCCGTGTCACGACGCTGTGGCCGTCGACCGTCAAGGAGCCTGTCATCGGGTCGTCTTCGATCTGAATGCCGCTGGCCAGCCCTTCGATCTCGATATCGCCGTGGCCGATGCCGTTTCTTCTCTCTTCGAGCACCTCGACGCGTCCGTTGATGAGATCGAGCGTTATGGTGATCTGCTGGTTGACTCTCACCGCGTCGAACGTTCTCTCTCCGATGATGGTGCCGCCATCGTCGAACTGCACCGTGAACGACCCTTCCGGGAGCCCGCGAAGCGTAAATCGTCCGGCAGCGACGTCTATCCGGGTGAGCTCGGAGCCGTCCTCGGCGAGGACGACCACCACGAGATCGTCGACCGCTGTCGTGAGCGAGCGGAACGCGCGCGACGCCGACGCGCTTTGAAACGTCCCGGTAAGACTGACGCCTCGAGGGGGTGTGGAGGTGGGTGTCGGGGAGGTGGGGTTGTCTCCGCCGCAGCCCGAAAGAGCGAGACTCGATAGAAGGAGCGCCGATGCGATCGTTCGACCATTCATGAAGTATCTCCGTCCCAGGCTCGCGAGGGGAGGCGAGGCACTGATGTTGATTCCAGGCGCACCACCATTATGCCACGGGTGCGGCGCGCCGTCGCGGCAGCGAGGGCGCCTACGGTAAGCGATCGTGTGACACGGCGAAAGCGTGGAGCTCGAGGATTTGGTCCGGGGTCAGGAGCGAGCCGAAAGCCGGCATCGTCGAGTTCTCGACGCCGTCCGCAACCGCCGCCGTCCAGCCTGAAACGGAGATCTCGGTTCGAAACAAGTTCGGCCCGCTTCCACCGCCGGACTTGTGACAGCCGACGCAGCGAGCACGGTAGACGCGCTCGGCACGCTCGAAAGCGGCCGCGTCACCTAGAAATGGATTACTCGCGCCCGATGACGAAGCGCCGGTAGGCTGCGGAGGTGCGGCGCCGGCGATGGGCTCGCCGCCCTCGGTCTCCCGAAAGCCGTAGCCGGGTAGGACTCGCCCGCCGAGCGTGTGCCCGGGCTCGCCGACCGAAGGCAACGCTCCACGCATCGTCGTCAAGTTCGTGCCGGGCGAGACACGTGCCGGCCCGCCGCCGTCGAGCGCGAACACCCAGAGGTTTCCCGCTTTGGGCTCGGTGTAATAAAACGTCATGTCACCGCCGATACCGCCTGAAGGAACCGCCAGGTATTGAATGCCGTCGAGCTCGTAGGTGATCGGGCTTCCGATGATGCCGGAGCCGGTTTGGAACTGCCACAGAAGCGTTCCGGAATGCGCGTCGAGCGCCATGAAGTAGCCGCGCATGTCGCCGGTGAACACGAGCCCCGTCGACGTCGCGACCGCGCCCGCCCAAAATGGAGCCGGGCTCACGGCGCGCCACAAGATCTCCCGTTGGACGACGTCGAAGGCGACGAAATTTCCCGGGTTGTCGCTCGTCATGTACTGTTGGTAATCCGCCCCGAGATACCACTCGCCGTTCGTCGGCCGCTCGAGCTGGTCTTCGTCCCAGAACTTGTAGCCCATCGCCCATTGGTTCGACATGAAGTACAGCACGCCGATGTCCGCGTTGTAGGCCAGTGGCTGCCAGTCGATCGCGCCTTCGAGGCTCGGGATGATCGGACCGACCTCCGGGCCTCCGGATGTCGCGACCATGTCCATGTTGACGTCGGGGCGTCCCGTTTCGGGGTCGAGGCCGTGGGCCCAGTTGAGACCGGGCACGATGGCCTTCCCGTAGAGAAACTTGCCGTTCGTCCGGTCGAGCGCGTAGAAGAAACCGTTCTTGTCGTGATGGAAGAGCGCCTTGACGACGTTCTCACCATCGAGAGCGACGTCGGCGAGCACCGGTGTACTGACGGCGTCATAGTCCCAGCAGTCCCACGGCGTGTACTGGAAGCCCCACTCGATGTTTCCACTATCGGCATCGAGTGCGATCGTCGAAGCCGTCCACTTGTTGTCTCCTTTGCGGACGTTGCAGTTCCACGGCGCCGCGTTCCCGGTATTCCAGTAGACGAGCTCGAGATCGGGGTCGTAGACGCCCGTCGTCCACGTCGGGCCACCGCCGTTCTTCCACGTGTCTCCGGGCCAAGTCTCGTTTCCCGGCTCGCCCGGGCCCGGAATCGTGTACGCGGTCCAGCGCGGCTCTCCCGTGCGGACATCGAAGGCTTTCACGAAACCACGGATGCCGAACTCGCCGCCGGCGACGCCGGTGAGGACCATGTCCTTTACCACGAGGGGAGCGCCGGTGATGCTGTAGCCCTGGCGCCAATCGACGACGTCGGTCTCCCACACGACGCGGCCGTCCTCTCGATGTAGTGCGACCATGCGGGCATCCATCGTCCCGACGAAGACGAGCTCGCCCCATAGAGCTACACCGCGGTTGATCGAGCCGCAGCAATAGACCCTCTCGGTCTCATCCGCGATCTCCGGGTCGTAGCCCCAAAGCTTCTTGCCGGTGCGTGCGTCGATCGCGAAGACGCGAGAGCTGTCCGCGGACAGGTAGATGACCCCTTCGTGGATCAACGGCGTCGCCTCGAGACCGCGGTTGTCGCCTCCGGTGGCGAACACCCAAGCGGGATGTAGGCGATCGACATTCGCCGGTGTGATCTGATCGAGATCGACGAAGCGATGGCCGGCGTAGTCCCGTCCATAGGTCAGCCACGACGATGTATCGCCCGCCGCACTTTCCAGCTGCTCCGTCGTGACGGATTGCGGTGTGGCGAACGCTCCCGTCAGGACGGAAGCGAAGAGGACTATGAAGGTGCGTGTGAGCCGGGTCATCGTGCTCCGGATGGTAACGGAGATCGAGGACACGATCGAGCCTGCTATCATCTCTATAGCCGTGTTACCGAGCCGCGTGACCAGAGAAGAGCTAGAGGTTCCGCTCGCCCCTGAAGAGGTGAGCCGCCGGCTCGCATCCGGAATGGCGACGGTCCGCAGCCTGCTCTTTTCGGTGACCTGGGGTCTAAGTGAAGACTTCGTCGGAAATGTCGCCGACCGGCGATTCCAAATGCGCGTGCGTCACGCCTACAGCAACGGCTATACCCGGCTCCTGTTCGGCTCCATCGAGGAAGCGGGTAGCGGGAGTCGGATACGCCTCGAGTTCAAGGACGTGCGATTCATCGTCGTGCTGATGAACGTCGTCAGCGTGGGACTCGTCGTCGCGATGCTCGTCTATCTATCGACCTTCGCGGGACACGCAACGCCTACCGACTTGGCTCTCGGGCTCGCCGGTCCGGCCACGGTGCTCGTGGTCTTCCTGATCTGCGAGATCGTCGGAAGGCGGCTGGGTCGACGCGACGAGAAGCGACTCCGCGAGCACGTAACGGCGTTGATGCGAACCTAGGCCCGGCTAGGCGGGTGACCCCACCATGTAGGCGTAGTCGCCCGGTTGGACGACGTTTCTCGTTAGGTGGGACAGGATCATCACGCCGTTCGGAACGGCGTTGTCGACCTGCTCGATCTCCTCGAACGTCTGCGTGTGGATGATCCGCCCGAGAGACGCGCCCGCATCGATGGGCTCTCCCAGGGCGGGGGCGTCGGTCTCGAGGAAGCCGCCCATCCGGGGCCTGGACGTGACGATCGAGTCGACGACGATCTGCTCCGGGATAGGCGCGACGTCGACGTCCACCATCTCTAACTTGGCAAAGATGTTCGTGAGGCCTTTCACGCCGCGCGCGACATAGGGGCGCTGGTCGATGAGTCCGCCACCGATCTCGATGGTGACCGACGGAACACCTTTTGCCTCGGTGACGCCGATCGACGTTCCTTGAAACATCGTGCCTTCCTTGCCGGACGCACCGCGATAAAGGATCTTCGAGCCGAAGGCGCGCGACAGCGGCTCGGCGTTACGCACGTACACGTAGTCGACGGTCGGCCGGTCACCACCCGAGTGGATGTCGATGAGGACGTCGATCTTCTCGAGGAACTCTCTGGTCACGACCGCCGCTAACTGCTCGGAGAACCAGCCATTCATGTTGCCGGGGAACAAGCGGTTCAAGTTGAGCTCATCCGTGGGCGTATGCCGATGGTTGGCCTCGAACGCGAACGGGTTCGCGACCGGAAGCAGGAGAAGGCGTCCTCGGAAGCCGCCGGACGCGTATGTCCTCGCCGTCTCGAGGACGATCTCGGTTCCTGTCCTCTCGTTGCCGTGGATGGCAGCGCAGATGCCGACGGTCGGGCCGTCTCCGCCGTCACCTTTTATCTCGTGGATGTGGAGCGCGGCATCCATGCCGCTGGCCATGGTCGCGAGGGGGATCCGTGTAAGCGTCATGTTTTGCGTGCGTGTCCCTTCGGGTCGAGAACGTCTCGCAGCCCGTCTCCAAGCGAATTGAATCCGAGCACGGTCAGCATGATGGCAAGGCCTGGAACCGTAGCAAGCCACATGTCGGTTCGCAAGAAGCGCATGCCGTAGGCGAGCGTCCATCCCCATGTCGGTGTCGGTGGCTGGATTCCGAATCCGAGGAAGGACAGCCCTGCCTCGGCCACGATCGCGGTCCCGATCGCGAGGCTCGAGAGAATCGCCAGTGGGCCGGCGACCCGCGGGAGCAAGTGGCACCAGAGAATGCGTGTGTGGCCGGCGCCCGCCGCCCGCGCGGCGACGACGTAGTCTCGCTCGGCTTCACTCAAAGTAATGGCCCGGACGAGCCGCGCCGCTTCGGTCCAGAAAACGGCGACGAGCGCAATGCCGACGCTCCAAACGCCGGCATCGAGAGCAGCCACGAGCGCCATCGCGAGGATGAAGGGCGGGAATCCGAGGAAGAGGTCGACGACGCGCATGAGGATGGCGTCTACACGGCCGCCAAAATAGCCCGCGAGCAAACCGACGACACCGCCGATAGCCGTCGACAAAGAGACGGAGCCAAGCCCGACGAGGAGCGAGATGCGAGCCCCGAGCGCGATGCGGGCCCATAGATCTCTTCCGAAGTTATCCGTGCCGAGGAGGTGGTCCGGTGACGGCCCCATCAGGCGCTGGCTCATGTCCATGGCATAGGGGTCGTGGCCGGAGAGCCATGGAGCGAAGATCGCGATGAACGAGACGGCGCACACGAGGAACCCGCCGAGAACGAGCGCCGGGTTACGCACGGGACGCTCCGGTGTTCAGGCGCACACGTGGGTCGAGCCCCGCGTGGACGACATCCACGACGATGTTGAGCAAGATGAACAGCAACGCGTAGCCGAGGACGATTCCTTGAACGAGAGGAAAGTCGCGCTCCGAGAGCGCGGACACGGCGAGCTGGCCGAGACCGGGCCATCCGAAGACGGCTTCGGTGAGCACGGCACCGCCTAGCAAGGCTCCCAGACGCGTCCCGAGCACGCTAATTACGGGTACGACTGCGTTCCTGAGAGCGTGCTGCACCAGGATAGCGAGCTCTTTGCTGCCTTTCGCGCGTGCGGCCCGCACATACTCTTCGGTCAATGTATCCAGTAGCGAGGCGCGGACGAGACGGCTGATGACGGCCGCGTGATGCGTGCCGAGCGTGACCGCCGGGAGCACGAGGTGTCGGAGCGAATCGGTGACCTGTGCCGCATCGCCGGAGAGAATGGCCGGGAGCAAGGGCGCGCCGCGACCCACGGCAGGGAGGAGCCGAAGATCCACAGCGAGCCAGGCCATTAGCAGGATCCCGAGCCAGAACACCGGCATCGCGACGCCTATCTGGGCGATGGCCGAGAGCACGAGAGCGAGCGGTCGACCCTGCGCGAGCGCCGCCGCGGTACCGAGCCCAACGCCTACGAGAAGAGCGATCAGAAACGCCGCTCCCGCGAGCTCGAGCGTCGCCGGCAGACGGCTCAGGACGAGCTCGACCACGGGCTCTCCCTGAAAGATCGAGGTGCCCAGGTCTCCCCGTGCGAGTCCGACGACGTAGCGTGAAAGCCGTACGGGAAGAGGTCGATCGAGACCGAGCTCATGTCGGAGCGACTCGATGGACTCCTCGGTCGCGTTATCGCCGAGAAAGACGGACGCGGGATCCCCGGGGATGATCTCCATGAGTGTGAAGACCGCGAGGACGACGCCTATGAGCGTCGGTACCGCGAGGACGAGCCGCCTCGACAGGAAAGCGCTCACGGCAGGAGACGGCTCGTGGTGAGAGACCGGAGCATCCCGCGTCGATCCGGCTCATAGCCCGAGAGTCTCGACGTGGCGAAGAGCTGGTAACCCTGGTAGGAGAGCACGAAGTACGGAAGCTCGGTGGCAACGATACCCGCTGCCTCGCCATAGAGGGAGGCGCGCGCCTCTCGCGAGCGTGCCTGCCGGGCCTCGTCGACGAGGGTATCGAACCGCTCGTTGTCGAACCCGCCCCAATTGAGGCCACCCGTGGAGTGAAGCTGTTCGTACAGCACACGATCGGGATCGACGAGCTGCGTCCAGCCCAGAAGGATGAGGTCGAAGTCCGAAGCGTCGCGGCGCACGGAGAACGACGGCCAATCGGAGATGCGAAGCTCGGCCGAGATCCCGTGATCACGTAGCGTCTGTTGGAGGAGCTCGACGGTTTGGACCCGACTCGCGTCCTCGCTATGGGTGCCGATCTCGATCGATAGAGGCCGGCCATCCTTGTCGCGGAGTCCGTCGCCGTCGGTGTCGCGATACCCGGCCTCGTCGAGGAGCCGGTCCGCCGCCTCCGGGTCGAAACGCGGCTGCTGCATCTGGCTCGCATGCGCCCAAGAAGACGGCAAGAGAACGGACGAAGCGATCCGGTCGGCGCCTTCGTAAATCCGACCGACGATGGACTCCTGGTCGATGAGCATGGCGAGCGCGCGCCTGATGTTGGGATCGTCCAGCGGTGCCCGCCTCTGGTTGAAGTTGAAATAGGTAATCGCGAGCCCGTCGATGACGAACGCCTGATGGCGCTCGTCGTTCGCGAGCCGGTTCACGTCGAGAGGTGCCAGCGGAGACTGGACGATGTCGAGGTCGCCGGCTTCGAACGCTTGGGCGCGTGACGTGTTGTCGGGCACCACGAGAAACTCGACGCGCCCGATCTCGGGGGTTCCGTCCCAGTGGGAGCCGTTCGCCTCGAGCACGATCGAGCTGCCGCGCTCGCGATGGGCGAGTCGATAGGGGCCGGTACCGATAGCGTCGCCCCCGGCCTCGGGCACGATCCCGACATCGAGATAGCTCAATAGCGGCGCGTAAGGATGCGCGAGCGTAAACGTGACCGTATGGGCGTCGCCCGCTTCGACGGCGACGATCGGTGCGAAGAGCGAGCGGAGGGGTGCTCCGAACGAGGGGTCGAGCAGCGTCTCGAATGTGTGCACGACATCCGCCGCGGTAAACGGAGAGCCGTCATGGAAGCGGACTCCTTGCCTGAGGACGAAAGTCCACGTGACATCGTCGACCTGCTCCCAGTGGGTCGCGAGCGCGGGCACCGGCGTCGTCGATGCATCGAGACGCACCAAGCCGTCATAGAGGAGGTCGACGACACGATAGGCCGTCGTGTCGCGCATCAATCTCGGGTCGAGAGAGCCCGCGTCGACGTCCGCGCCGACGCGAACGAAATCGCGGGTCGGCGCCTGGCAAGCGCAGGCGACGGCTAAGGCTGCGAGGGCGAAGCGCTCGAGAAAGGTCATCGGCGAACCCGAGCGGATTGTATCTCTAGTCGTGAGCGATGCGAGCTAAGAGCCGAATGCAAAGGCGAAGAAAATATTCACGCGCTTGAATTTCGCTCTCGCGCTGTCCATGGGATCGGGATCGGGTGCCTCGAGTCGAGGGACATCGTCCTCGCCCCATGCCAGACCGGCGCCCAGGGCCCACTGCACCGACGACGTGCCGAACGTGAACCCGCCACGAACGTGGGTGAGATCCCAAGAAGCGATGGCGTCCAAGCTGTCCGGCTGAACGCTCGAGTGGTCTCGAAAGAGGCTTGCGTAGAGTCCGTAGTCTTTGGTCTCGAAAGTGTGCTCGACGCCGAGACCGAAGTTGACGACGCTTTTAGCGTGTCGCGTGAACGGCAGGTAGAGCGTCTCGTCCGAGCCAGCGACCGGAAACGGCTCCGGCGAGAGTACCTCGTAGGGCGCGACGGCCTGGAACCATTCCGTGGACGCGTGGATCGCCGTGTTCTTCCAGTGGTAGGACGCGCCCAGAGCCGCTGAGGTGGGCGAACGGTAATCGGTGCTGAGGTTCTTCTGAACGCCCGCGGCGAGCGTGGCATCGACGTTCGTGCCGACACGAGACGTATTCAACGTCGTCGAGCCGTAGCCGCCGAGTCCGAGTCCCGGCGTCGTGAGCGTCGCTCCCACTCGTAGCGGGCCATCGCGATAGGAGGCGCCGACTTTCCACAAGAGCCGAAAGTGCGTGTAGCTGAAATCATCGGTATAGATAAAGGCGTTCGAGCCGGTTTCGGAGATCGACTCGGTGATGACCTCGGTTCGGCTCCTTTGATTCCGGAGGCCGAGATACATGGATGAGCCTATGCCCCAGTTCTCGCTGAGCTTGCGCGACCATGTCCCACCTGCCCAGTATTCCGTTATGCGTTGGTCGAGCCGTGCCAGAGCGGCTCTCTCGTTTTGCCCCGGCGGAGACGTGATGTTGCTCCCGGAGGTCTGAAAGTTGAACTCGGCCTGTTGCCTGGTGAGTATCGAATAGGCGAGCCTGTCGTCGCCGGTCGCGCCGAGCTTGAATTCTCCGGCGACGATACGGGGGATGGAGCGGATGTTCCGGTTGGTGAGATCCAGCCCGGGGCCGGCGCCGTTCTCGACCTGCAGGGAGCTGATTTGAAACGTGTCGAAGCTGAGAAGAAAGCGTGGGTCGTCGATCAACGCGAGCGCGCCGGGGTTGTAATACGAGGCAGATAGATCGTTGACCCCACCGACCGTGGTGCCGCCGAGGAGTTGCCCGACGGGGCCGTACTGCAAGCTCCAGTAGTGGGCGTCTTGGGCTCTGGCCGCGGTCGCGCCGAAAGCGAGGAGCGCGCCTATCGTCAGCGTCGCTCGACTAGAAAGCATAGAACCCTCGAAAGACCAGCTCGTTCTTGACGTCTTTTTCCACGAGCCAGCGAAAGCCGAAGAGGACCCCGACGTGCTCGTTGACGGTGTAGTGAACCTGCGGGATGACACCAAAGGACTCGGTTTGCCTGAGCGTGTCGGATGCGTTGGTCTCGAGGCCTAGCGTCCACGCGCCGAGCTCCGCGAAGATGGCGGTGTTGAACAGAAACTTCGTATCCTCCTCGCGCTCACTGCCGAGCCGGCCTCGTAGGCCGACCATGAAGAGAGCACTCCACGTTGGATTGAACCGAATGCCTGGAACGTAGAGCGCGACGATGTCATTGCCTTCGCGCTCGTCTCTCTCGAACCGCCCCTGGACCGCGTGGACGAAGCGTCCGCCGTCCGCTCCCGGCAGCGTGACCTGAGCGCCCAGGTTGAACCCGGTGAGGCGGTCGCCTTCGAACGGAAGCTCGAGCTCCAGCCCCAGGCCGTCCATCGGCGAGCCTTCCACTTCGGGCGTCCAGGACATCGCATCGCTCTTCGTGGGGAAGAAGAAAACGGAGTTGGCCTCGAGCTGTCCGCGCTCGGGTCCGTGTGCCAGCACGAGATCGAAAACGAGCGGCTCCGGGATCGATTGGGACATCGCCGTCCCCGCGCTCGCGAGCACGCACGGCAAGAGCAGTCGCTTCACTCTTGTCCGGCTGCGGACTCGAACTCGTTCTTCGCGTTCTCGAGCGCCCCCGCGAGACCTTCGCGCGCGCCTGCCTGGGCCCGGTTGCGCACGATGCCTCCGAAGAAACCGGTAAGCCCGTCGGAGCGACTTCGGTTCACGCTCACGAAGTAGAAGCCCTCGGCCTCGGGCCTCGTCGTGTCGCGTACGAGATATTTGAGCTCGAGCCCGGTGTGGAAATAGTGGCTCGCGTAGAGCATCTTCGAGCCGATGATGTAATCCGTGCCGTTGCCCTTGTCGACGGGATAGATGACGACGTGGCTCATACGGACGGTCGGCTTGAGCCCGAACTGGACCTTGGACCAGTAGAAGAACTCCTGGGCGCCTTGAAGCTTCGCGGTGGGATAGTTCTCGAGGTAGTTATGGAAGTCCGGATCGTATTCGAGCACGTACGGAGAGTTCTCGAGCAGCGTCTCGAACTCCTTGTCCAGAAAGAGCGGGCGCTTCTTATCGCGATAGGCGCCTAGAGCCGCATTGCCTCCTTTGGCGTAGGCGGCGAGGCCCTCGTAGCCCAGCTGTCGGATCAAACGATTCGCCTCCTGGTGTGCGTTCGCCGCCTTCCAGTCCACTTCCGCTTGAAGGCGCACGAGGGACGGCTCGTCGATCTTGACCGGGCAATCGCCGACCTTGCACTTCGGGAGATCGTTCAGGTCGTCTTCCGGAAACTGGAGCCTGGAGAAATCCGACAACTTTGGAGGGTCACCGATTTTCTGGATCGCGAGAACCTGGTCGCCCTTCTCGAAGTTCTCGATATCGATCTGACGTCTGATGAACTCTTCAGGCGATGCGTCGACCCAGACGGCCCCGATCACGGCGACCTCGGTCGGGTCGTTCGTCTCTAGAATCTTGCTCACGACCTTGCCTTGCTCCATGTCGCGAAGCTCGGCATCGGTGAACCCCGCGTGTTTCTTGAGCGCATCATGGGGAACGCGCTGGGCGATGGCAGTGGGCGGCGCCGCGCCGACGAGAGCCATGAGCGTGAGTGTGAACGTCAGTCGTTTCATGATTGTGGTTATCCTCGCGGTGTTCTCTTTGGATAAGGCGAGGCTATTCTATCGAATCCGCAAAAAAGCCGTGAATCGTCGGGATCTACTCGACGATGGCGGAGTAGACCAACGCGCGAAGCGCCTGCTGATCGTCGAGGCTGCCGGCCGGGATCAACTGCGTCATGTAGACGACGACGAGCTCTTCCTCGGGGTCGACCCAATAGGTCGAATGGTACGCGCCGCCCCAGCCGAACTCACCGGCGGTGCCCGGCTCGCCTGTCGCGCCGACATCGAGCACGACCCGAAAGCCCAGGCCAAAGCCGGACCCGGGTCGACCGAACTTGTCGCCGACGTGGTTTGCCGTCATCAGCTCGACGGTTTTCGGCGAGAGAATGCGTCGTCCCTCGAGCGTTCCACCGTTTCGCATCGCTTCGAGAAAAAGAGAGTAGTCGCGAGCGGTCGATAGAAGACCTGCCCCACCGGAGAAGCTCGTGCGAGGCCCCTCGACGTAGTGGCCCTGACCGACCATGTGGCCCGGGTCGGGAGCGCGTGCGAGCCCCTCGTCGCTCGCGGAATACACCGTTGATAACCGGTCGCGCTTGTCTGACGGAAGGTAGAAATGAGTATCGTGCATCCCGAGCGGCTCGAAGATGCGGGTCTGCAGAAACTCGTCGAGGGGCATCCCCGACGCGGCCTCGACGACGGCACCGAGGATGTCGGTCGAGTAGCCGTAGATGTAACGCTCACCGGGATGAGCGTCGAACGGAAGCGCGGCCATCCGGTCGATCGTCGTACGCACCGGTTCGGCGCGGTCGGCGAAGTACCATCCTTGGATACTCTCCTTCTCCCAGAGATGGCTCGTCTGCCCGGTCCCGTAGCTGACGCCGGAAGTATGGGTGAGGAGGTCGCGAAGCGTGATGGGCCGCTTCGCGGGCACGATCTCGAATCGTCCGTCGTCGCGATCTTCGGCGACTTTCGTGTTCGCGAATGACGGCAAGTAGCGGCTCACGGGATGCGATATCAGAAGCTTTCCGTCCTCTTGCAACATGAGCACTGCCGTCGATACGAGGGCCTTGGTTTGCGACGCGATTCGAAAGATGTCGCCCGTCTCCATCGCGTCGTCTTTCTCACGGTCTCGTTTTCCGAACGCTTGATGGAACACGACCTCCCCGCGCCGCATGACGAGGACGACAGCGCCGGCGAGCTCGTCGCGAGAGACGTAGCCGTCGAAGGCCGCGCTCAGGGTCGAAAGGCGCTCGCTCGACATGCCGACGTCTTCGGCCCGCGAGACGGTGACGTCTTCGCTGGTGAGGGCTGGCCCAGCGAGAAGAAGCGAAAGGGCGATCGCCGATCCGAACGGTCTCCGTAGCGTCATCGTTCTCATTTTCGTCTCCTAAGTTTGGTCTGGGATGATCGTCCGCTTTGCGGAACGGAGTTTGACACTCCATCGGCATGCTTCTCTAATAGCGCATGCCCCTTCGTATCTCGTGGGTCCTCTTCGCAATATTGGCCGCCGTTTCGCTCGACGCTCAAGAGCGGACGCTCGATCCGGAATCCGCAACCGAATCCTACTTGAACAGCGTGCCTGTCGAACAGCGCGAGCGTTCCGATGCCTATTTCGAAGGCGGCTATTGGCTCCAGCTCATCGGATTTCTCTATGGGCTCGGCGTCGCGTGGACTCTCCTCGCCACCCGGCTATCGGCGAAGATGCGCGACTGGGCGGAGAAGAAGAGAGGTCGCGGTTTCGTCGCGAGCGTGCTCTATGTTTCGATGTATACCGGCGTCACGTTCTTGTTGAGCTTTCCGCTCACGCTTTATGCCGGCTTCTTCCGCGAGCACCATTACGGTCTCGCGACTCAGACGTTCGGCCCGTGGATGCGCGACCAGGCGGTGGCTCTCGCGGTCGGCCTCGTCATGAGTGCCGTTGCGATCGCCGCGCTCTACGTCGCCATTCGCAAAGCAGGGAGGCGTTGGTGGGTGTACGGTGCCTTCGGCGGCACCGTCTTCATGTCGGTGATGATGCTCGTCGGCCCGGTTTGGATCGCGCCACTCTTCAATACTTATGAGCGTCTCGAAGACCCGCTCGTCAAAGAGCCCATTCTCAGAATGGCGCGCGCGAACAGTGTTCCTGCCGACGATGTCTACCAGTTCGACGCTTCACGGCAATCGAACCGAATAAGCGCGAATGTCAGCGGCTTCTTGTCGACGATGCGCATCTCGCTGAACGACAATCTCTTGGAGCGTTGCTCTCCCGCGGAAATTCAGGCCGTGATGGGGCACGAGCTCGGGCACTACGCGCTCGGCCATGTCTGGGAGGGGATCCTGTTCTTCGCAGTCGTTATGGCCGGCGGGTTCGCTTTCGTCCATGCGTGGTTCGAACGTCTCCGCGCATGCTGGGGTGAGCGCTTCGGCATCCGGGACATCGGCGACATCGCCGGACTCCCGCTTCTGGCCGCGCTCCTATCCGGCTACATGTTCCTGCTGACACCTGTGACCAACAGCTTCATACGGTCGAACGAAGCCGAAGCCGACATCTTCGGCCTGAACGCCGCCGGAGAACCTGACGGATTCGCCACGGTCTCGCTCAAGCTCGGGGACTATCGCAAATTGAGCCCCGGCCCGCTGGAGGAGTTCTTGCTCTTCGATCACCCAAGTGGCCGGTCACGGATCCTTATGGCGATGAAATGGAAGGCGGAGCAGGAGAGCGCGACGTCTCGCTGACTCAGGCGCGGCGCATCGTAGCCGTCAGGATCCCGGCACCGACGAGTACGGTCCCACCGGCGCGGTTGACGAGCCTTGCGATCGTCGGATCCTTGACGAATGCGTGAACGCGAGACGCGAGGAGAGCGTAGACCGCGACACTCGCGAACGCGAGCACCATGAAGACGCTTCCGAGCGCGACGTTCTGCGGCCAGATCGGCTTCGACGGATCCATGAACTGGGGAAGGAACGCGACGAGGAACATGCCGCTCTTGGGGTTCAAGACGGTGACGGTGAACGCATCGAGGGCCATTTCGCGATTCGATGTGGATGGCCTCTCTTGGGTGGATGTATCGACGAGCCCGGGGGCCCGCCACATCTTCACGCCGAGGTAGACGAGGTAGAGAGCGCCAAGCATTTTCATCGCGAAGAAAAGCGATGCAGAGGCGCGGAGCAGGGTGCCGAGTCCCATGAGCGCGAGCGTGACGGCAACGAGATCCCCCGCGATCACCCCTGCTATGGTCGCGAAGGCCGAGCGGCGTCCGTGCGTGAGGGCGTAGCTGACGACGAGCAGGATCGTCGGCCCGGGCATGAACAAGAGCACCGCGCAAGAGGCGACGAATGCGACGAAGACATCTGGGTCCACCACCGTCGCAGGATAGCGAGGCGCTCTACGGTTGTCGATTGATTGCGTGCATTCGTCGGCAGCGTCGCTAGCGAACGTCACGACCTTGGTTCAAGATGATCACGTTTCCGCTCGAGCAGTCGCCCGCCGGAGATACGAGAAACGCCACCCAAGACGCGACTTCCTCCGGCTGCATCGGCTCGCCTCGCGGCATGCTCTCGATGGCGTGCTCGAGTACGTCTTTCGGTACGATGTCGAACAGCTCCGTACGCGTCATTGCCGGTGCTATCGAGTTCACCGCGATGCCGTCGCGCGCGTAGCGTCGCGCCAGGTGCTTGGTGAGGTTATCCACGGCCGCTTTACTCGCGCGGTAGTGAGCCGGGTCGAAGACGTCGAAGTTGTAGGCGCCGTTCGACGAGATGTTCACGATCTTCTTGACTCCCGGCCGCTCGAGCATGAGTGGAATCGCTCGCTGGCAGCAATAGAAGGCGCTCTTGAAGTTGACCGCCATTTGTCGCTCGAGCTCGTCGGGTGCGATCTCCGTGAAGTCGTTCATGAAACACGTGCCCGCGTTGTTGACGAGAACGTCCAGGCCTCCGAGCTCGTCTACCGTCTCAGCGAAAACGCGCTCGATCGCGACCGGATCGGTGACGTCCGCGGGTTTGGCGCGGAAAGCGTGGGTATTGGCGGATCGGCGCAAACGCTCTTCGTCCGCATCGATACCAATAACGACGAGGCCGTCTGCGCGTAGAGCGCGGGCGATCGCGAGTCCGATGCCTCGAGCGGCTCCCGTCACGATGGCGACTCTGTCCATACGCGAAGATTCTAACGCCGGAAAATGGATCCGTGCATTCGTCGTGAGTTCCGATCGCCCATAGACTCCACGACATGAGCTATCGATTCTTCGTTTGTGACGTCTTTACCGATACGCGTTTTGGTGGAAATCAGCTCGCCGTGCTCCCCGAGGCGGAGGGGCTCAGCGGCGCGCAGATGCAGCAGGTGGCGCGTGAGTTCAACTTTTCCGAGAGCACGTTCGTCTTGCCGTCGGAGGCGCACACTCGCCAGGTCCGGATTTTCACGCCGACGACCGAAGTCCCCTTTGCCGGCCACCCGAATGTCGGAACGGCGTTCGCGCTGGCGTCGAAGGGTCTTCTCGGTGCTATCGAGGACACGGCCGAAGTGACCTTCGAGGAGAAAGCCGGGCTCGTGCCCATGACCATCCGGAGGACGGATTCGGGATCGTTCTGGTGCGAGCTGCACGCGCCGGAGCCGCTATCGTTCGGAGAGAGCGTCACGGTCGAGGAGCTCGCGGCGGCGGTATCGCTCGAGCCGGGCGACATCGTCACGTCGACCCACGGACCCGTCGAGGCGTCGGTGGGGCTGCGTTTCCTCTTTGCGGAGCTCGCGAGCCGTGATGCGCTCGAGCGCGCCCGGACCAACATGAGCGGGTTGGACGAGATCGTCCGTCGTGGGGTTACGCCCGATATCCACCTCTACGTTCGCAGCGACGACGCGTTCGACATCCGCGCGCGGATGTTCGCGCCCCTCGATGGGGTCCTGGAAGACCCCGCGACCGGAAGTGCGAACTGCGCGCTCGTCGGTCTATTGAGCCACCACAACGACGACGCGAGCGGCGACTTCAGCTTCCGCATCGCTCAAGGCGTGGAGATGGGCCGCCCAAGTGTCCTCGAGGCGCGAACCGCGAAGCGCGACGGCACCGTCTCCGACGTCTGGATCGGCGGCACGAGCGTGATGGTCGCCGAAGGCACTATCGACGTGTCGTAGCCGCGGTGCCCGACGAAGTCGTTTGCGGCTCTCGCTCTGCCTAGTCTCTTGCTCCGATCATGGCGACCGGCTCACCTTCGCGGATCGGGGGCGTCGCGACCACGTAGAGCACTTCACCGGCGAACGGCGCGCGAATGACGCTCTGCGTGTCGCCGTAGAAGTCCATGATGGTGGCGAGCGGCGTCCCTTGGCTGACCGTTTGGCCGCGCTTCACGTGCGGCGTCATCACACCCGTCGCGTCTGCGGTCACCACTTCCGTCGTTTCGAGGAATACCGGGTGCTCGACCACCGATGGCGAGCCCGCGATCATGTCGTAGTGTCGGAGCACGCTCTCGATGCCGTCGACGAGAAACGTTATCGACTCCTCGTCACTCGTCCCGAGATAGCCCGACTCCACCGTGAGCGCGGGCTTGTCCCGGCTCGTCGCGGTGCGGTCGCAATAGATGGAGTTCTCGAGATCGTCCACTCGCGATCGATCGACGACGATGTGGTCGAGTCCGAACGCGAGCGCGAGCTGACGGATCTCACCGTCGAGCTCCCGACGGCCCGTCACCGGCATGTAGACGAACGGGCGCAGGGACTCGTTGCCGTCGCCTCCGTGGACGTCGAGGACGACGTCGCTCTTGTCGATGACTTCTGTCGTGATCGTATGCGCGATGCGGCGCGACACGCTCCCGGTCGGGTCGCCCGGATACATGCGGTTCAAGTTCTCACCGTCGACGGGGCTCTGGTAGATCGTGCGTCCGAGGAATGACGGAACGTTCGCGACGTGCACGAGAATGATGGTGCCGGAGAGGGCCTCCGGCGCGACCCGGCGACGCACGCGTTGGAGCGCCAGGATCGGTGGGTATTCGTAGCCGTGATTTCCCGCGATGAGCCCGAGTACGGGTCCCGGCTTCGCGCCGTGGATGATCGTGACGGGAAGGCTCGTCCCGGCATCGGTCCCGTCCGGGATCTCGAGAGCGCCGGACACGCGCTCGCCGCGTGCTGCCGAGAGCGAGCCTACTCGGAAAACGTTCTCCTGGGGAGCTCCGGTGACCGCCGCGAAGATCACGAGAGCGCAGAGGAAGACTGTTCTCATCGTTGCCTCGCGAACTCGAAGGTAGCGATCTCTTCCCAGCCGTCGGCGGTTTGTCGGTGCATCCGCTCGTCATAGCTGTCGGCGCCGGTCAGCCGGTAGACGAGACGACGCCATTCCGTGCGTCCCTCCTCCTCCTCGACGTAATAGAGGGTCACGCTCTTCGTGGACGACTCGAACACGGCGTCGAAAGCTTGTGTGTCGCCGAGCTCGTCCATCCACGTGATCGCATAGCGGGACGGACCCGAGCTTCGCCAAAAAGCCAAGGCGCGGAAACCGCCTCGGGACATCCGGACATGCATATCGGCGCGGACGAAGTGACCCGCGAGGTCGCGCTCCCACGTCCTCGTGAGCTCCACCTGACTACCGTAGACGATGCCGGTTCCCGCCCAGGAGCCCGCGATCGCGTCGAGAAACGCGTCCGGAGACGGAGCTTCCGGCTGCGCGCCGAGCGCGGTCGCCGACAGAAAGAGGGCGCTGAGAGCGGCGAAACATCGTTTCTTTTTCGACATGCTGCCTCCGTGGTGCATTGTTTCATGGGCCGTAGCACTCGCCAATGCGTCCGCCCGGCTCGGATGCTACGATGGTTGTTGGAGCCATGCGGTTGATGCGAAATCCGACTTTCGCCCTCGCCGTCGCACTCTGTGCCCCCGCGCTCGCGGCGCAGGAGGAGCGAGAAGGCATCTACTTCGGCCGCGTGAGCCACACGAGCGTCGGATCCCCAAGCATCCACCGTTCGAACGGCGCGGTCGACCAAGCGAGCGCGAATGCCCCGATTGGCCCCGGCGATATCCTTATTACCGGCGCCTCCGAGCAGGTGGAGCTCGTTTTCGATACCGGCACGGTCGTGAACCTCGGAGAGGACTCGAGGCTCCACGTTCGGACGATTGCGGCAGAGTCCATCAGCACCCAGACGACGGTGACGGCACTTTCTCTCGAGCAGGGTGCCGTCCACATCGACTACCGGCAGCGCAGTCGCGAGGAGATTTTTCAGCTCTTGACTTCGAACGGTGCGGTCAAGCTTTCGGATGAATCGCGCAGCGAGATCATCGTCGACGAGGTCACGAGGGTTCGGGTGTTCGAGGGCAAGGCGCTCGTCCGCCACGATGTGCCGGACGCGGACCAGGATGCCCAGGAAGAGACCAAAGTGATCGCCGGCCGGGAGGTCGAGTTTGATTCTCGTGGCCATGCGACCAGACGACGCGTTGGCGCCGGAGGCGGCACGGAGCTCTCCCGCTGGGCGAGCTCGCGGAGGAAGAATCGCAGCCTTCATCAACGTGGCCCGTTGCCGGGCGGCCTACCGCGACTTCCGCCCGTGGTCGAGACGTTCGTCCGAGGCGACAGCTACCGTTATGGCGAGTGGATCGCGGACGACGTTTACGGCTCGGTCTGGCGTCCGTACGCGAACGACAACTATCCTCTCGGCCGGTGGCAGCCCTTTCTCTACGGCTCATGGTCGCCGCTGGTGGGCCAAGCGTTCTGGGTACCCCTCGAGCCTTGGGGGTGGGCGCCGTACCACTTCGGCCTTTGGACGTGGGACGGGCGCTACGGCTGGCTGTGGATTCCCGGAAGTGAGTTCACGCCGGCGCGCGTGGTCTGGGACGAAGACGCTACTCGTTACGGCTGGCGCCCGGTCACTTTGTGGGATTGGTACTGGATGTCGGCCTTCTTGCCGGGTGGCCATAGCTGTGGCTACGGCCTTCCGTACTACCTGGGACGTTGCGGCTGTACCACTGACCCCAAGCTGGCGAAGATCCGGCGTGACACCGCGGTCGCGGACAATGAAGAGCCTCGCGTCGCCCGCTCGGAACGCGTACCGGAAGACGTCGAGAGAATTTTTCGTCGCGCGACCAAAGCTCTCGAAGACGGTGATTCCGATATGCGAGTCTCCGCGTCAGGCTCGCCGGAGCACCTCGTCGTCGTGAAACGAGATGATGTCGATACCGTTCGCGTTCACGAACGGACACTCGACCGCGACGGCAATTATGAGAACGGCGAACGGGCGGTGGCCGCTCGTCGAGTCTACGTGCCCCGCGGAGGCGATGACGCTCGCGCTCGGGCGACGGATTGGAACCCGGACGTAAGAAAAGCGCTCGAGCTCGGCTCGACCGTCCAGTATTCGGGTATCGAGAATCGCGTCGTCGATCCGGATCTCGAACGAAGCGTGGGCGCGCTCGAGAGCGCCTGGCAGCGTGGCGCCTTCTCGACGAAAGGCTACTCCCAGAGCTCGGCCGCGACCGCCAACCGCGCGATGAATCCGGCTCGCTCCCGCACCACGACGACGAGCCGCGAGAGCCGCTCGGACCGCGGTAAGAAGAGGGACTAGAAGCCCGCGGCGCCTGCCGCTCCCTCTAGCTTTGCTTGATGACCACGATCGTGATGTCGTCGTCCGCGGCGTGAAACTCTCGTAGGTCGAGCTGGATCGCGTCTACGATCTCACGCGCGCTTAGGTGCTTTGCGCGTCGGACCACGTTCTCGAGGCGCTCGGGCACGTAAGGGTCGTCGTCATCGCCGTGCTCGAGGAGTCCGTCCGTGCAGAGCAGCAAGATATCGCCCTCACCCATGACGACCCACTCGTTCCAGTCGTAGTGCCCTTTGAAGCCGAGCAGGCTCTCGGTGGTGCTCCGGTCGATCACGTGCTTCGACGGCATCGTCCCGAGGGGCGACGACGACGCCACGCGTTCCTGGCTGACCTCCATGAACCGGTCGTTCCGATTCGAGAACACGAGAGGAGCGGGATGTGCAGCCGAAAGGAACCGGAACCGCGCATCCTCGGAGATCTCCGCATAGAGCATCGTCAAATATTTGTTGACGCGCGAGGAGTTGTAGAACCGCGTGTTGAGGTTCTCGAACAGGCCCTCCGTGATCTCGCCAAACGCGTCGAGCTCGTATAGCGATCCGAGGAGGAACGCCTGGTGGAACATCGCCGCGAGCAACGCGTCCGTGACGCGGTGCCCCGATACGTCGACCAGCGCGACGCCCGCCTTTCGCTGGCAGTCGGCGAGACACTGCGCGACTTTCGGCTGGTCGTTCTCGATTGCGAGCTCGATCCGGGCCGGAAGATCGTAGCGCCTCTTGAAGTCGACATAGATCGTGTGATCGCCGCCGACGACACCATTGAGCGGAAGCGTCTGTCCGTAGATGTCGAAGCCTTCGAGCTGCGGAATCTCGACCGGTCCGGGCTCCAGATAGCTCGCGATCTCCTGGAAGTTCTTGAGCTCGCGCGCTAGCTGCTCTGTCGAGTCCTTCAGGTCCGTGCTCATCTCCGCTCGCTCGTGATTGTGCTCCGATGTTAGCGCAAAAAATGTAGGGATTCTGTGCCGGAAAACACCGGCGGCGTCCGCGTCTGGACAGGCCTCGTCCCGGGTTCGAACAGGGCGACGCCGGATCCCCGCGGTGGGCGCGACCTCCTCGCTGGCACGCGCGTTGCACTAAGTGGTTCTCATGGAATCCGTTTTCCAGGACGCCGTCGTCGGACTCCGCGCCCTCGTGCGTCGTCCCTCGTTCACTCTCGTCGCCGTAGCGATGCTCGCGGTCGGTATCGGTGCGAACACGGCGATCTTCAGCGTCGTCTATGCCGTCGTCCTGAAGCCGCTCCCCTTCGATGCACCCGAACAGCTCCACTACCTAGGTGCATTGCGTGGCGATGCGTCGCGCTTGAGGTCGTTCTCGGCCCCCGAAGCGAAGGCTCTTCGAGAGCGCACCCGATCCTTTCAAGACGTCGCGACCTGGAACGAGGAGCCATTCAATCTCGTGGGAAGCGGCGAGCCCGAGCGCGTCTCGGGAGCACGGATCACGGCCAGCCTTCTGCCGCTTCTTGGGATCGAGCCGGTGCTCGGCCGCGCGTTCACCGAGGAAGAGGAGCGAGTCGGCAACGATACCGTCGTGCTCCTCGGTGAAGGAGCGTGGCGCCGCCGCTTCGCCGGCGCACGCACGGTACTCGGCGAGTCGCTTCAGCTCAACGGTCGTTCGTACACCATCGTGGGTGTCGTCCCGGACGTGTTCGTGTTCATGGAGCCCGGAGTCGAGCTGTTCGTACCCTTCGCGTTTACGGAGCACGAGATGGACAACGCGGGTGCACATTTTCTCGTCGCGCTTGGTCGGCTAGCGGATGGCGTGACGCCCGAGGCTGCCAGCGCCGAGATCGATGCGGTGATGGAGCAAGCAACGTCCGAGTTCTCCGAAGATCACCGAGGCACGCACGGCGCGAGGGCGGCGCCGCTTCACAGCCGTCTCGTGCGCGACCATCGGCAGGCTCTCGTCATTCTGGCGGCGGCCGTCGGCTTCGTTTTGCTCATCGCCTGCGCGAATGTGGCGAACCTTCTCTTGGCTCGCGCCTCGGAACGGCGTCGCGAGCTGTCCATCCGCGCGGCGATGGGTGCGGGCCAAGCCCGGCTCGTACGACAGCTGCTTACCGAGAGCTTGCTCTTGGCGGCGATGGGCGGCTCCCTCGGTCTTCTCATCGCGCTGTGGAGCGTCGATCTCGTCGTCCGTATGAGTCCTTCCGATGTGCCGCGCCTCGCCTCCGTCAGTATCGATTGGAGCACGTTCTTGTTCGTGTCCATCGTGTCGCTCGGCGCGGGGCTCTTGTTCGGAATCCTGCCGGCTCTGTCTGCCTCCAAGGGACAGCTCGAGCGCTCGCTCAACGAGACGGCGCGCGGCGAGGTCACAGCAGCGAGCGGCGAAGGTTCGAGAAACGCTCTCGTCGCGCTCGAGATGGCGCTAGCGCTCGTCTTGCTCGTCGGCGCCGGACTCACGCTCCGAAGCTTCTTCGAGCTCGGCCAAGTGAGTCCGGGCTTCGAAGCCCAATCGCTCGTGACCGCGCGTCTGTTGCTTCCGGACTCCCGCTACGAGAAAGGCGTGGACCAAGCGGCCTTTGCCGCAGACGCGCTCGTCGAGCTGAAGTCGCTGCCCGGCGTTACCGAGGCGGCCATCATTTCGCCGCTTCCGTTCAGCGGCAGTGCGTGGCGCATCGCAATCGAGATCCCGGGACGCACCGAGACGAGAGATGACAGTCTCTCCGCCAACTGGCGCACGATATCGCCCGGCTATTTCAAGACGATGGGAATCCCGCTCCTCGCGGGACGTGACATCGCGGATCAGGAGATGCACGAAGTCGAGCACAACGGGCCTTCCGTCGTTGTCGTCAACGAAAGCTTCACGCGCGAGGTCTTTCCCGGTGAGGAGTCCCTCGGAAAGACCATTATCGTCGGCTACAACGACATCGTGTGCGAGATCGTCGGCATCGTCGGGGATGTGCGCCACGATGGTCTCGATAGCGAGTCCGGCGCGGAGATGTACACGCCGTTCGCCGCCACCCCGTTGTCCGAGTTGAGCGTCGCCGTCCGGACGGCGGGCGACCCCCTGGCGATCGCTCGTCCCATCAGAGAGGCGGTCTGGCGCGTTGATCCGGAGCAGCCCGTCTACGCGATCGAGGCGATGCCGTCACTCGTGCGCGATTCGCTGGTGCCGCAACGTTTCGTCATGACGCTCATGGGCGCCTTTGCGTTCGTGGCACTGTTTCTCTCCGCGTTGGGAGTTTATGCGGTGATGTCGTACGCCGTCGTCCGACGTACGTCGGAGATCGGTATCCGTATCGCGCTCGGCGCGCGTTCGAGCGAGATCCTGACGATGGTACTGGGACAAGGCGCGAAGCTCGTTGCCTGGGGCTCCGTGTCCGGGGTTCTGGCTTCGCTCCTGTTGAGTCGATTCCTCGCGAGCCAGCTCTACGGGATCTCGTCGACGGACGTAGGCACCTACGCGGCAGTCGCGCTCCTTCTCGTGAGCGTCGCGGTGGCTGCGATGGCCATCCCGGCCTACCGCGCCTCCGTGTCGAGCCCGCTCGTCGCTCTTCGCCACGACTGACGTCCGCTTACGGGTCTCTTGCCGCTTCCGCGTAGTAGCCTTGCCGCGTGCGGACGACGAGCGCCGGCTGCGCCGGAATCCGCACCTCGACGCGTCGCCAGCCGCCGTCGAGCACGCCGTTTCGCGGTGTGAACGCGATCCGGTAGCGGGTATGGAGCTCCTGCTCGACGGCCTTGAAGCTTCGCGATAAGTGCTCCGCGTTGACGGGGAAGAAAGCCCGCCCGCCGGTCTCGTCCGCAAGGGCGGTCAAAAACTTCCGGTTCACGCCTCTTCCCTCGGCGATGAACCCGACCGTATAGACGGTGGCCTCGGATCGTCGCGCGAGCTCCAGGATGTCCGCACCCGAGGCCTTGCTGCCGCCTTCCATGGGTCTCGAGTCGGAACCATCGGTGAACACGAGGAGCGCCCGACGGCCTTCGACCCGAGAGAGCTTGTCGAGCGCATGCGCGATCGCGTCATTGAGCGCCGTCGAGCCTCTCGGATAGAGAGATCCGACGGCGTCGAGCAGGGGATCGTGAAGCGACGTGAAGTGGGTGCTCGTCAGGATCTCGTCACTGAATACGACGACGGCCGCTTGATCGCTGAGACCCATCTCACGCACGAGGTCTCCCGCCGCTCTACGGATCGCACGCTCGCTACCCGCGATGCTCGTGGACGCGTCGAGGAGCAAGACGAGACTCACGGGTGCCGTCTCATCAGAGGCGAAGAAACTGATCTCCTGCCGCACACCGTCTTCGAGAACTTCGAAATCATCGACTCCGAGCTCCGGTAGGAAAACCTGATTGGGCCCGGTAACGGTAACGTCCAGATAGACCGAGTGAACCGTCGAGCTGAAACGGGGACGTTCGGGCCCTACCTGCGCGAGAGAGAGCGACAGGCACACGAGTCCGATCGCTGTCATCGGGCGTCGTCCGTGGGCCGCACCAACTGCCCGCCCTTGACCGTCGCCACGGGAACGAGCTTGCGAGAGGCGGTGCGCGTATCTCCACCGGAATCCGTTAGAAGGAACTCGCCTTCGACGACGTCGAGTACGGCTATGTCTGCTTCAGCACCCTCTTCGAGGGAGCCTAGCTTCTCCGTGAACGGGAACATCGAGGCCGGCTGCGAGGTGGCGCACGCGACACACTGCTCGAGCGACATCGCCATGTGAAGAAACTTCGATAGCGTCGTTGCGAGATCGAAGACCGGGCCGTCGACGTTGCGAGAGTGGATGTCGCTCGAGATCGAGTCCGGAAGAAAGCCCATGTCGAGAGCGCGCTCAGCGATCCGAAACGAGAAATTGCCCGCGCCATGTCCGACGTCGAAGCGAACCCCTCGCTCGCGAGCCGCGCGCGCTTCGGGGAGCACGTTGCCCGAGCGATCGAGAATATGTCCTTGCGCCCGATAGGTGTGGGTGACGATATCGCCGGGACGAAGCTCATCGAGGAGGCGGCCGAGGGGTGTGGGAGAGCCGCCGATGTGGACCATGAGGGGGAGGGACGCTTCCTCCGCGAGACGTAGCGCCGATGAGAGTGCTCGTGCGTCCTGGCCGCCCTCGATGTCGGAAGTCATGCGCACCTTGATCCCGAGCACGATGTCGCGATGGGCCTCGATGGCGCGGAGCGCACGCTCGACGTCGGCATAGCCGAGGCTCGAAAGCTCTTGCATCGAGACGAGTCCCAGCGAGGACAAGTTCAACAGGGCGCGCACCCGCGTTTGGGCACGCTCGACGACATAGCGGTTGAATCCGGCGAGTGTCGTGGCACCAGCCGAGCCGCCGTCGACCACCGTCGTCGCGCCTCTCTCGAGGCACGCGACGTCCGGCCAGATCCCGACCCCCGCGACGCCGGCATAGACGTGTACGTGAACGTCGATGAGCCCGGCGGTGACGATCTTGCCGCTCGCGTCGATGACCCGGTCTGCCTGCTCTGCTGCCAAGTCGGGCGCCAACCGTGAAATACGATCGCCGGTGACGGCGACGTCGAGAAGTGAAGACACCGAACGCGATGGGTCGACCACCCGTCCGCCTTTGATGAGAAGGTCGTACCGTGTTTGCGGCGCGCGCATCGCCAAAGGACTCACCGCCACGGTGTGCAAGAATTCGCGGCGCGTCGTCGTCGCGGGCTTGGCCAAGGGTTTCCTCCTCCCGTCGGGAAGTGGTATGGATCGCGTCGTACTAGATACCATATCAGCCTCCAGTACCCAGACTATGCATGTCCTGCTCTTGACGTTGGCGCTTACTCAATCGCTGCCGGAGGCGACGCCTGAATCCGTGGGCCTGTCGTCGGAGAAGCTCGCGCTGGTCACGGCGGCACTCGAAAAACACGTCGACGAAGGGAACATCGCGGGTGCCGTCGCCGCGGTCGTGCGTCGAGGAAAGCTCGTCTATCTGGCGTCCGCCGGCCACCGCGACATCGAGGCGGGCAGCCCGATGGCGAGCGACGCGCTCTTCCGGATGTACTCGATGACCCGCCCCATCACCAGTCTCGCGGTGATGATGTTGTGGGAAGAAGGCAAGTTCCGGCTCGACGATCCGATCACGAAGTTTCTCCCGGAGTTCGACTCACAACGTGTGTTCGCGGACGCGTCGTCGCCTGCTCTTGCCGATACGGTCGAGCGAGTCGGCGACATCACCGTGGAGCACTTGCTCTTGCACACGTCCGGTCTCGGAAGCCGGAGCTCCGAGATCTACCGCGCCAACGGCGTGCGGTCGCGGACGCTATCCCTTGCGGAGATGGTGTCGAACGCCGCGCGAATGCCCTTGTTCGAGCAGCCCGGAACGAAGTGGCGCTACGGCATCTCCACGACCATTCTGGGGCGGCTCATCGAGATCTGGTCCGACCGACCACTGGAGCAATTTCTCTCCGAGCGTGTCTTCGCACCACTCGGCATGACCGACACCGTCTTCTGGGCCGACGCCGCGCGAGCGCCACGGCTCGCGACCGTCTACCGTCCGTCACCCGATGGTGAGCTTCGGCCCTACGCGATCGAAGAGCTGCCCTTCACCGAACGGCCGGCGCTCATCGAGGGCGGTGTGGGCCTTTTGTCCTCGACGATGGATTTTCTACGCTTCTCGCAGATGTTTCTGGACGATGGCGAGCTCGACGGAAGGCGCGTGGTTTCTCCGGAGACGGTGCGAACCATGACGACCAACCGGGTTCCCGACGCGTTGATGCCGATAGGCTTTGGGCGTCCCATGAAAGGCACGGGTTGGACCCTCGGGTTTTGCGCGGTTGTGGACGCGGACGAGTATGCATATCCCGTCACCGACGAGACGTTCTGGTGGGACGGCTCGGCCGGTACGCGCTTTTGGATCGAGCCCGAGCTCGATCTGATTACGATCGTGAACGCTCAGGTGTCGCCTGCTCGAGGCGGCGGCTTTCGGGAAGAATTCAAAAAGCTCGTGGACGACGCCGTCGTCGAGCGCTGATCGAAAGGAAACGTCATGCTCCGCTTATCGGCTTGTCTGTTGGCAACACTACTTCCGCACGTGGTGCTCGCGCAGGACCTCGTGCTCACGAACGCGACCGTCATCGACGGTACCGGCGCTGCTCCCCGCACCGGTCTCACCGTCGTCGTCGACGGCGGCAAGATCACCGAGGTCACGGACGCCCCTCGGAGCGGATCGAACGTCATCGACTTGAAGGGGCGATTCGTTCTACCCGGGCTGATCGATGCCCACACGCACATTCTCTCGCCCGACGCGGCGAAACGAGCACTGCACTCGGGCGTGACGACGGCGCGGGTTCCGGGCGACCGTTACCTCCGGGGCATGGGGACGCGCGACCTCATCCGAGGCGGCCACGTACCGGGCCCCGAGCTTCTCTGTGCCGGCGCCATCGTGCGTCCGGTGCTCGGCGAGTTCGTCATCAACTCCTTTCCCGAGTTCGGCCGCTACCTCGACGAGCGGCTCGAAGGGCCCGAGAACGTCTCCGCCGTCGTGCGTGCTCTCCTCGACCGCGGCGCCGATGTGATCAAAGTCGGTGCTTCCGAACGTGCGGGCCTCTCCACGACCGAGCCCCGGCGACAAGAGCTTACCGAAGAAGAGATCGAAGCGGCCGTCCGTGAAGCCGCGACGGAAGGCAAGTTCGTCGCCGCGCATGCGCATGCGGAGGTGGGTGCCGAGGGCGCGGTTCGGGCCGGTGTCCGGAGCATCGAGCACGGCACCTACATCAACGACCGTACCTTGGAGCTGATGAAGGAAAAGGGTACGTTTCTCGTGCCCACACTCGCGATCATGAGCCCGCTCGGCGATCCGCAAACGGATGTGCCGAACGATGTCGCGCTCAGGATCCGCACGTGGCACATGCAGACCGCCCTACGCGAGGTCGTCAGAAAGGCGCACCTGATGGGCATCCCGATCGTCGCGTCGACGGATGGGAGCTACGGCAGCGACGGCGATACCGCGCGCGTTCGCGTCGCCCACGACATGGAAGAGCTGATCTCCGTCGGATTGACACCGCTCGAAGCGATCACGGCCGCGACGTCTACGTCTGCCGAACTTCTCGGCGTCTCCGACCGCACCGGCCGCGTCGAGGCGGGACTCGAAGCGGATCTCATCGTGCTCGATCGCGATCCTCTCGCCGATCCACGCGTCCTCTACGAGCCGCTCATCATCGTCAACAACGGCGATGTCGTCATCAACCGCTACTACCCGAACCCGTACGACGAGCGCTAGTCTATTCCGGCTTCCTCGCTCGGAAGTTGATGCCGACGGTTCCGAAGGCGGCGGCGCTCGACTGCTGCGGTGCGTCTTTGAACACGTCCTCGCGCCAGGTGATCTCGAAGTCGGTAAAGCCTTTCGACTCGACGGCGGCTCTTAGCTCTGCTTCCAGCAGAGCACCGGCGATTCACCCGGTCCAGAGGTCGATACGCTCCTTCGCTTTCTCGTTCACTGGCTTCGCGACGAGGATGTCCGCGATAGCGAGTCGGCCGCCAGGCTTGAGCACGCGTGACATCTCTTCGAGCGCCTTGAGCTTGTCCGGCATCAGGTTGAAGACCCCGTTCGAGATCACGACGTCGGCCCAGCCGTCATCAGCGGGGAGGGCTTCACCAAATCCCTTGCGGAACGAGACGTTGTCGCGCCCCGCTTCGACGCGAGCGGCCTCGGCCCGCTCGAGCATGGCATCGGTCATGTCGACCCCGATGACGCTGCCGTCGGCCCCGACTTGGTGTCCCGCGATGAGGCTGTCGATGCCGGCACCGCTCCCCACGTCGACGACGTGCTCGCCGGGCTTCAGATCCGCGATGGTGAAAGGGTTGCCGGTGCCGGCGAAAGACGCCAGCGATGCTTCGGGGACGGCGGCGAGCAGCGCGGCGTCGTAGCCCAGAATCCCGGCCAGGCGTCGGCCGGTGTGAAAGTGAAAGCCTTTGCCGGGCTCTTTCGCCACGACTTCATACTCTTCCCGGATCGCCTCTCTCAGGACTTCGCGATCGACTTCGGGTGCTTTGGGTATCGCTGTGGTCATCGAAACTCTCTCCTCTTCTCTAGTCTATGCGAGAGTGGGGCGGATCCCGCCACCACGTCGTGGGAAGTTGGGTCTCGTGCGGCCGACCCCCTCCGGCACCAATTTCAATCGGCCTTCGTGCGCCGGATGTCATCCGTGCGCCGATCCTCGGTTGGCGCGTCAACCTTCCCGAGTGTAGTCCGCAGGGCGAAGGCGGGCGATCCCCGGATACAATAGGCCGTGACCAAGCCCCGCGTCCTCCTGGCCGACGACCACTCGATCCTGGTCGATGGTCTTCGCCAGATCTTGAATCCTGAGGTGGAGCTGGTCGGCACGGCCGAGGACGGCAGAGCGCTCGTCAAGGCCGCGTCCAAGCTCGTACCCGACATCGTCATCACCGATATCTCGATGCCCGTCCTCAATGGTATCGAAGCTACGAAGGAGCTCAAGAAGATCCACCCCGAGATCAAGGTCATCGTTCTGACGATGCATGCGAACGTAAAGTTCGCGGAAGCAGCTTTCCGCGCCGGGGCCGACGGCTTCGTCGTGAAGCGCGGCGCGGCGGACGAGCTCGTGACGGCGATCCGAGAGGTTCAGAAGGGTCGCGCGTACGTGACGCCTCTAGTGGCGAAGGACGTTCTCGAGTTCTTCATCGAGCGCGTCCCAGCGACTTCGCGCGCCGACGTCCTCACCGATCGGCAGCGGGAGGTCTTGCAGCTCATCGCGGAGGGGTACTCGATCAAAGGGATCGCCGGCGCGCTGAATATCTCCCCAAAGACCGCGGAATCCCACCGCTACGCCATCATGAAAGAGCTCGATCTGCACTCAACCGCGGAGCTCACTCGCTACGCGATCCAGCAGGGGATTATCTCGCTCGAGTAGGCAAAGCTCAGGCTCGTCCGAGTAGCCTGACTCAAATATCGGGAGTTTTCCTGATACCCACCACCTTGGGCGCGGCGGTAGTCTAGGCACTGAATCTGTCCGATGTGGACGGCCGGGGTGTAAGAATGTCCAAGATACGCATACTGCTCGTTGATGACAACGACGCCGTTTTGCGCGCCGTCTGGCAGATGCTGGAAGATGAGTTCAACATCATCGCCGCGGTGTGCGACAGCACATGCCTGTTGAAAACAGCCAACGAGTTTGGCGCGGACGTCATCGTCCTCGACGTCTCGATGCCCGGTATCGATGGTATCGAGCTCGCCCGTCGGCTGAAGGAGCAGGGCTGTCCCAGCCGGACCTTGTTTCTCACCGTCCAACGCTCGCCCAAAATCCTCGAAGCTGCGTTGGCGAGCGGCGCCCTCGGCTATGTCGTCAAGTCCCGAGCGGGCGACGATTTGATTCCCGCGATCTATAAAGCCTCTCGTGGGGAGGCGTTCGTCTCGCCTTCGCTCGAGTCTCCCCGTCTAGATCAGTAGATCTCCCCCATCCCTTAGTGGGTCCACAGGCCTTTGACGATTTGCAGAGGCTAGACAAACTCACACGCGGACAGGCGCCGTAGTTCCCTCTCTCATGGGAACCTCGACGACCACTTCCGTTCCCTGGCCGTGCGCCGACCGGAGCGTCACGTTTCCCCCGAGGAGGCGTGCCCGTTCCCGCATGCTCGCGAGCCCAAGTCCTTTGTGCGGAGAGCTGGAATCGAATCCGACTCCGTTATCAGCGACACGCAACCGCGCGTGTTGGCGTTCGACCTTCAGTTCGAGCTCGGCTTCGCTCGCCCGCGCATGATGCGCGATGTTGCCGAGCGCCTCCTGAGCGATCCGGTACAAACACAGCGCTACCTCAGGGGGGATTCGCTCCAACGATTCGGACAAGCTCGTTCGTATCGTCGTTTTGTTCTGCGCGCCCAAGTCTTCGCACAAGACCTCCAGCGCCGTCGCGACGCCGAGCTGCTGCAGCGTTTCCGGATGCAGCTCGTGCGAAACCTTCCGAATATCCTCCGAAAGCCCGTCGAGCTGTTGCTTCAGACTCGACAGAAGCTCCGACTGCGGTTCGCGCCCCCGGCTCCTCGCCAACTCGACGCTGATGCTTGCCGCCGCGAGACGCTGGCTCACGTCGTCATGGAGCTCACGTGCGATCCGTCGACGATCCTCCTCCTGAGCGCTAACCATTCGTCGGCTGAGCTCACTCAACTCGATCTCCGCAACTCGGCGGGCTTCGATCTCGCGCTCGAGAGCGACATTGCGAGCCGTGATCGCGCGAGAGCGCGTCTTGTGCGCCAGGACGACGAGGCCCGCGATGAGAACCAAGGCGAGGCCGCGTAACCACGTCGTCTCCCAGTAAAACGGTGGAATGACCACGGTCATCGCATCTTCAGCTCCCCAGTCTCCGAACGTTGGCCGAGCAGAGGTGCGAAACGTGTACTCGCCTGGAGCCAGTGGGCCGTAAGAAGCGTCGCGACGATGTCCGGCATCGATCCAGTCGTCGTCGATGCCTTCGAGTCGATAGCGAAACGTGACCGTTCCACGACCGATGAGATCTGGTGTCGTGTAGTCGATGCGAACGCTGCGCTGACCAAGCGGCAGCGCGAGGCGATCTTCTCGGCCGTACGAAGCCGTTTCGGTCCAGGTCGTCCCGATGAAGGTTCCTAGAGAAGAAGTGTTGAGAGTCACCGCGCGCGGATCGAACTCGATGATACCTCCTCCCGTGGCGAAGAACATGCGTCCGTCGGGCGCCAGGCGGGCTTTCCGATTGATGAGCTGTGTTGGAAGCTCGGTTGCCGTCACCATCTGGTGCGGAAGAGACGTGCCCGGACGCACGAGTGCCGCTGCCAGATCCTGGAGGCGAACGACGAAAATACCTCGGTTCGAGCTGATCCACAATCGCTTCTGATTGTCTTCGAGTATCGCCCCGATCTGATCGTCCGGCAGTCCGTTCTCGGTCGATAGCTTCACAATCGATCGGTTCTCGACGTGCCAAAGCCCTTCACCCATCGTGCCGACCCAAATCCCGTCGGCCGAGTCTTCGAAGACCGCGTTGAGCTCCACGTTCGAGTCAAGGGGGATCGTCTCCAGCACGTCATCCACGATCCGTCCCAAGGCGCCAGGCAGTCCGACCCAAGCGTCCCCGCCGCTGCTCTCACCTAGGAAGCGCCCTCCAGGAACGTCGACTGTCTCCCGCCCGGTCGAGTCGATGGCGATGAGGTGCCACCCCCTCTCGAGAAAAGGATTCAGCCACATGCGGCCGTTCTTTTGTGCGTCGATGTCACCCGCGAGGCCATATTGCCGGGCCGGGGGGATGGGGACGAGATTCCCGTCCCGGTATCTCGCGATCTTCAGCCCGCGGTCGAGGTGTGGGCTCATCGGTGCGGCGGTAATGGGATCATTGAACAAGATCGCAAGATCGCCGTTCGCCAACCCGGCAATCCGAGGCTGATAGAAGGCCTGCGGTACCCGTTCGACGATGACGCCGTGGCGAACACGGACCAGCTGGGTCAGCAGACTCAACTCCACATCGGACTGGGCCGGATACGTATCAACGAGGTCACGCTCGGCCATCTCGACGGTCCAATAGCTGCCGTCCGGCTGCGCGACGACCTGTGTCGTCGCCGTTTGATGGAGCCTATTCGCGCGCGCGCTCGTGATGCGCTTCACGAAGCGTGGTTGCATGAGATAGAGACCACCCCTTTCCGAGCCGAGCCACAGGGAGCCGTCGGAGGCGCTGAAAACTTCCGTGAAGGATCGAGCAAGGGCGCGGTGCTCGTCGCCGAGCTGGAGAACACCATCGTCCCAGTCAGCCGGGGACACGCGGTAGAGTCCCGAGGACGTCACCCACCACTGGTTCCCAGCCTGATCGACCGTGCCTTCCCATAGGCTCCAAGGCTCACCATCCGGGGGCCGCGCAACCAATCGCCCGTCCGGAAACAAGACGATCTCTCTGGGGCCGTGCGCGGTCACACCGCCGTTCGGGGCCGGCGCGAAAGCCAATGGGCCTGGGTAGTCCAACAGAATTCGGAGCTCATGGCCATCGAAACGATGGCCGCGTGATCGCATCCGGCCGAAACCGGCGCCCGCCCAAGCCTGGCCTTTCTCATCGACAACGAGCGTCCCGAAATCCGGCATCACGGGGGCGATGGGCTCACACTCGCGCACCGAGCACCGTACGAGACGGTCACCGGCCACGTAGATCGTTCCATCGTTCCCCTCCGCGAGCTCCGACCCCGAAATGGTCCAGTTCAGGTCCGTGATCGCGACCCGGGAGAAGCGGCCGTCCCCATAAGTCGTCAGCCCGCCGGACCGATCCAGAGCCCAAAGCGTCCCCCGGCGATCGACGAGAACCGAGCCAATGACTGAATGACGGAGCTCCGGTGCGTTTCGCGGGGTGAACACCTCGGTCGCAACACCATCAAATCGGACGAGGCCACCCAAAGTGGCGAGCCACACAAAGCCATCGGGCGTCTGAGCAATGCCCTTGATCGTGTTACTCGGAAAACCGTGCGTCCGCGTCCAGTTCGTCAGGATGTAGTCGCCTTCGTGGAAGACGTCCTGGGCGAGCGCGTCCGGCTGGACGACGCAGAATGCCGCTAGCACCGTCGCGGCCAATCCATGAGCGCCGACTACACCAGGAGTCGACCAGCCTCGCGTCGACATAGCAGAGCATTGTACCGCTGATCGAACGTCGAATCGCGGTGGAGACGTTTCTCTCCGTCGAGATCAGTAGATTCCCCTCGTAAATTAGTGGGTTCTCCCAAGGTACATCGACACCCCGGCTTTCTATTATCGCGGTGACAGTCAAATGAACTTTCGACAAACGCACCCGCAACGGCGGGAATTGGATACGGGCCGAAAGGATGACCTTGATGAGGTTTAGCAGGAGAACGAGAGCTGTGCATATCAAGACCGCGAGTGACGTTCGAGCGCGCCACCGGTCGCTGCCGGGAGAGAGCCCACGACTCGGCCCGTATTGTGCCCAACTCCAAGAGCGCGCCGGGAATACGGCCGCGCGCCTAACGGAGGAGCCATCATGATTATCATCCTCGGCTTGTATCTGGGTGGCGTTTATCTGATCTTCTTCAAGCTCAAGCTCCTACCTTTCAACAAGCTCACCGGGGGGCTCATCGCCCTTGTCGGGGTTACGATCTTCGTGTTGTTTTTCGTCGCCCTCCAGACGCTCGTCCCGGCCAGCACGCGGGGCCAGATCGTCGCGAACTTCACCGAGATCGCCCCCCAGGTCGCGGGGCGGGTCATCGAGGTGCCGATCGAGCACAACCAGGACGTCGAGGTCAATCAGGTGCTGTTCAGGCTCAACCCCCGGCCCTTCCAGAACCAGGTGGACCAGCTCAAGGCGGTGCTCGTCCAGACGGAGAGCGGGGTGGCCCAGCTCAAGGAATCCTCGGATGCCGCGCGGGCGCAGGTACGATCGATCGAGGCCAACCTGAGACTCGGCCGAACCCGGCTGGCGGAGCTCGAGCAGCTTGTCTCCACCGGTGCCGGAAGCCGGTTCGACGTGGAGAACAAGAAGACGGAGGTGGCCTCCCTGGAGCAGACGCTCCTCGTGGCCGAGGCCACCGAGAACCAGGCCCTTCTGGCCCTGAACGCCCGAGTCGGTGGTCGGCAGTCACAGGTGGCGCAGGTGCTGGCCCAGCTCGACATCGCCCAGTTCAACCTCGAGAACAGCGAGGTCCGGGCGCCGGCACCGGGCCACATCGTGATGAACGTCCTCCGGCCAGGGATGGTCGTTACTCCGGGCCGCGCGGTGATGACCTTCGTCTACGGCCACCCGGTGCCCGTCGTCGGCATGTTCCCGCAGAAGGCGCTTCAGAACGTCAAACTCGGCGACAAGGTCATGATGACCTTCCCCGCCTTCCCCGGGGAGGTCTTCGAGAGCACCGTGCGTCGGATCCCGGGCGCGATCGGGAACGCGCAGGTGGCGGCCTCGGGCCTGGTTGTGGGGGTCGGGGAGAGCCGCGTGACGACGCTCTACCCCTTGTACTGCGAGCTGCCCGCGGACTTCCCCGCCGACCAGGTACGGCCGGGGCTGGCCGCCAGCATCCGCATCTACACGGAACGGGCGGGCGTTGTCGGCATGGTGGCGGCGGTCGGGCAATGGATCCAAACGTCGCTCGCCTACGTGACATAGGAGAACAAGGCCATGTTCATGACACCTGCCGGTTTCTTTATCCTCATTGTTCTGGCTCTCATCGGGCTCTGGATATTCGTGGCGCTCGGCAGCCTTCCGGGAAAGAAGGCGGCAGAGCGGAATCACGCCCAGGCCGAGGCGATCAACATCCTGGGCTGGCTCGGGCTCCTCTTCGGTGGCATGGGCTGGATGGTGGCGCTCGTCTGGGCACACACGAAGCCCGTCCTCGCACCCGTGGCGCAAGTGCCAACCGCCAGCGAGGCCGGGGCGCCCGAACCCGCGACCGAGGAAGCATCATGAGCGCGAAAGCGGTCGCCTCGCGCGGCCTCCTCTTGATGGGCGCATGTCTCGTTTCCGCCTGTGCTGTCAAAGAGCCCCCGAAGACAGGCGACATGGTTGAGGACGCCCTGCCTCCAACCACCGTGGTTGCGGCGGAGTGGACGGCGCCGGCCGGGGACACCGGGGAGGTCGACGACGGATGGCTTGCGAGTTTTGGCGATCCCGAGCTCGAAGCCATCGTCGCCGAGGCCATCGGAGAGCACAACCCCAACATGCGGCTCCTTGCCTCCCAGGTCGATCGGGCCACCGCCTCGGCTCGCCTGGCCGGCTCGGCGTTGAAACCCATGGTCGGTCTCGGGGCTGATCTCTCGGGAACCGGCGGTGATGACGCCGTCGCCGGTAACGAAGGCACGGTGGGTGTGGGCGTATCGTGGGAGATCGACGTCTGGGGCAAGCTACGGGCTGGGGCGCAGGCTGCGGACGAGAACCTCCGCGCCACCGTGGCCGACTTTGAATTCGCACGGATGTCGCTTGCCGCCCAGGTCGCTAAGACCTGGTTCCTTGCCACCGAGCTCAAACAGCAAGTCGCGCTCGCGACCGAAACCGTCGACATCCTGACTCAACTCACGGAGCTCGTGGAAACCAAGCAGTCGGTGGGGCAGGTCTCGATGCAGGACGTCTACCTGGCCCGCGCCGAGGTCGACAGGGCCCAAGACGCGCTGCGACAAGCAGTGGGTGGGCAGAAGCAGGCGCAACGAGCCCTCGAGATCCTGGTCGGGCGGTATCCCTCAGCCGAGATCGAGGGTGCGAACGAGCTGGTGCCCACGCCGCCCCCCATCCCGGTGGGCGTGCCATCAGACATCATCCAGCGTCGGCCTGACCTGGTCGCTTCCGAGCGTCGGGTCGCGGCCGCCTTCAATCGGACCCAGCAGGCCAACCTGGCCAAGCTGCCGAGCTTCACCCTCAACGCTGGTGTTGGGGCCAACAGCGGGCTCAGCGGTGCCATTGGCAACCTCGGCGCCGGACTCTTCGCGCCTATCTTCACCGGCGGTGCCCTGCAAGCGCAGGTTGGACAGGCCACCGCGGACCAGGAGGCGGCCATGGCGTTGTACGGTCAGAGCCTCCTCAAGGCCTTCGAAGAGGTGGAGACGTCTCTCACCAACGAGGCGCTGTTTGCGGAGCGAGAAGAGTTTCTCCGTTCGTCGGAGGAGAACAGCAAGGGGGCCTACGACATTTCAAAGGCCCGTTACGACGTCGGACAGACGGACCTTCTGAGCGTCCTGCAGATCCAAGCGCAGTGGGTGGGGGCGCGCGTGGGCATCGTCAACATCCTGAACGACCGGCTCGCCCAGCGCGTGGACCTCCACCTCGCTCTCGGCGGGAGCTTCGAGAGGACACCCCCAGCAGAGCAGGACGCCCCATCACGTGCCCTGAATCGCGGGACCACGATGCGAAGAAAAAACAGCCGCTCTTACGCCAACAGCAACGTTGCTCACAGAGAGAAGGACTGACATGAGAACACGACCCGATCACCCTGTTCGCGACCAGCTCCGAGTCGTGAGTACAAACAAAGACCGCCCTGGAAGCACTAGCCAGAGGAGAAGAGATATGCGCAGACAACCAATACTTCTTGACCTGTCAGCCTGGGTCGTGACGCTAGCGGTGGGATTGGGCCTCTTTGCCGGTTCCGTCGCAGCACAGGACGGCCCGGACACATCGCCATTGGTCAGGCAAATATATGACGGCGGCTGGCCGGACGCCGCCGAGGCGGAGAAGCTCCACCAGCAGTTCCTGCTCCAGCGCGCGGTGCAGAGCTACATGATGACCCTGCCAGCGCTGAACGTCATCGGGATGCGGGACGGGTCGGAGGCGCAGTTCGGCGCAGGGTACAACGTCCTGCCGATCTGGAAGGACCGCATGGACAGCCGGACACTGGTGCCGACGCCGAACGCCGACGTCATCTACTCGATGAGCTATTTCGACCTGAAGGAAACTGGCCCACTCGTGGTCTATGCCCCGCCCCAGGTGATTGGTATGTTCACCGATTTCTATCAGCGGACCCTCACGGACGTAGGTGCCGCAGGACCCGACGGTGCGCGTGGCGGGCTGTACCTTCTGCTTCCGCCGGATTACGACGGCCCGGTGCCGGGCGGATACTTCGCGTTCCGCTCCTCCACCTACAATGTATTCCTGTTCTTCCGCACAGTCCTCGCCGAAGGCGAAGACGGTCCGGACACCAGCGTGCCCGTCGCCATCGCAGAACAGACGCGCATCTACCCGCTCGGAAGCAACGAGGGACGACGGCCGAAGATGGAGTTCCCCAACGGCTCCGGCGTCCGGGTGAACATGATGTATCCGACCGATTTCGGCTACTGGGAGAAGCTGAAGGAGTTTATCGACTACGAGCCCATCGGCGCGTTCCCGATGGAGGTGCGCGGGATGCTCGCTTCACTGGGCATCGTCAAGGGCGAACCGTTCGAGCCCAGTTCGGTGGCAAGGAAGGCGATGGAGGAGGCGGTCACCCTGGCCCCGAGAATGATCTACGCCAACCGCATCACGCCGGGGTTCTTCAGCCGGGTGGACTACTACGACGATCGGCAGTACGGGAACGCGTGGAGCGGGGCCGACGCTAACTACAACATGCCGACCTTTACCGACATCGACGTGCGGACCTCGTACTTCCAGTTCGCCTATTCCTCCGCCCCCGCCATGGTCGTGGACATGATCGGCCAGGGCTCGAAGTATCCATTCACGGTACGCGACGCCGATGGCGAGCTGCTCGACGGTGCCAATACCTACAGGCTCCGGCTGCCGCCAGACATTCCAGCCCTGCTCTACTGGGCGGTGACGCTATACAACGCGATCGACGGCACAATGCCCGAGACCCCTCAGCTCCTGCCCTCGCGCAACCAGTTCGACAACGTGGTAACGGGAGATGACGGTTCGGTCGAGTTGTGGTTCGCCCCGGTGAAGCCGGACGGTGTCGACGAGCGCAACTGGATCCAGTCGATCCCGGGCCGGGCGGAGCTCGTCGCCGTGCGACTCTACGGCACAGGGCCCGAGTTCTACGATCAGACCTGGAAGCCGGACGACGTCGTCAGGGTGAGGTGAGCGCGGCTTTCAACTGAAACGCAACTAGGCGACCGCTTCTGTGCGGGCCCGTCATCGTTCAAGAGGGAGGTATCAGATGAAGAAGCAAGCACTTGTGATCGCCATGGTGATGTTGGTGTTCAGTGGCTGCGGTAGCGATCAGGCCACACGAGGGACTGATTCCATATCGGCCGGGGAAAACCCCTACGACGTGGAGCGGTCATTTCCTGACTATTTCCTGGAAGGCAGGAAGTTCTCTACTGAGGAACAAGGAACACACCAGGCTGGTACGCTGCCGGTTTACACGGTCAATGCCCCTAATGGCTGGCTGGGGAATTCCACGTTCATTGTGGGAGATGATGGCGTCATCGTATATGACACCAGTCTCAATACGGATGCAGGTGAGCACATAGCCCAGGAGATACGCAAGGTTACTGATAAACCGATCAAAGCGATCTTCTACTCTCACCACCACACGGACCATTACAACGGCACATCAGCTCTGGTGACGCAGGAGCAATTGGAGGCTGGTGACGTCCGGATCTATTCCTGGGACAATTTCGAGGAAGAGTTAGCGAATGAGTTCGGGGAAATCCTCCCTCGGCAGACGATGGGGGTTATGTATTACGGGCCCGATTTACTGGCGGAGGAAGACAAGCACTACCATGGTATACCTGGCCTGAAGATTCTTGGCGGCGTTGCCGGGTACATTCCTCCTACCGACAGACTTTCGCAAGATACCAAGCTCGACATCGCAGGAGTGTCACTGAACGTTTTTTATACAGGTGGCGAGGCGATCTCGGAATTCGGTATCCATATCCCCGAGTTCGACATGGTGATCATCGCGGATGAAGTTTTTTACGGGATACCGAATGTGCATTCCATTCGTGGCTCCAAACCCAGATTGCCGCAGAACTACATCACGGCGCACGATCGTGTTCTGGAGATTGAACCCGAGTGGTTGCTCGGTTCTCACATTATTCCTATCCAGGGCAAAGAAAACATCCGCAGCCAGGTTACAAAGTATCGCGACGCGACCCAGTGGATGTGGGACCAGAGTATTCGGTTGATCAACAAAGGCTATACGGCTACGGAAATTCAACGGGAGTTGGCGGATTTGCCGGACTACCTCTACTCTCCACCACTCACGGTGCCGTTATATGGGACGCCGCTCACCACAACGCCGGAGATCTTCGGCGGCTGGGTCAGTTGGTTCAGTGGCGACTCCACAGATCTCTTTCCGTCGGATCAGACACTCAAAGCCAGCCGCTATGTCGACATGATGGGCGGGAGAGACAAGGTCATTGCAGCGGCCAAGGAATCCCTGCGAGAGGGCGACCCACAGTTTGCAGCTGAGCTAGCGCAGATGCTTGTGCGGATTGATCACGACGACCAGGATGCGAGGCTCGTCAAGGCCGCTGCTTTGCGAGCACGCGGTTACAAGCAAGTCAATCCAATCATGCGCGCTTGGTATCTCCATGGAGCGATGGAGCTCGAAGGGAGCCTCGATCCCAAGGCATTTTATGCCACCGCCATGAAAACCTTTGAACGCATCTTACCTCCCATAGAGGTCGTGAGCTCGTGGCGATATTTGCTCGACTCCGAGGCGGCAGGCGAGGGACGTTCCGTGATCGGTTTCCGTACGAGTGATACAGGAGGGGAAGTTGCTGCCGAGATCCGAAACGGTGTTCTGATCGCTCACGAATCGATTCCCGAAGACGTCGATGCGGTTGTTGCGTTGACGCTGGCAGAACTGAATGCTGCATCTCGTCCAGGAGGTAGTTTTAACGGACTGGATGTTGACGGCGACACTGCGGCGGTACAGAGATTGGATCGTTTACTCGACAGAGAGGTGGGCGGCTTCTATATGCACATCAGGTAACAGAGTCGTACCGTTCAGCCCGGACGAGCGTCAGCGCATCGAGACGAATCGGCGATTCCAAGCGCACCGACAACTGGAAGTCCGTCATCAAATCGGAGCCCGAATGGAGCCGGCTCCCGAGCGGGATGCCCGGTTGGCTTCGAAAGCTGTTGCGCCGGTGCTTGGATAAGGATCGAGACAAGTGCCTTCGCGACATCGACGACGTGCTCCGGCGAAAAGCGTCTCGTCATGGTCGCAGCCAAGAACCCCGATAAATGACTTATCATCTATCGCTTGTAAAGGGCGCGTGCTGCGCCACTAGATGGGAGAAATGCATGGAACGACGAGAGATAAACCCGACGGATTGGCTGCTTGGCTTCAATATCAACCACGGGATCGAAGTGACCGGCGCTGGGCGCGTTCTCTACCTATCCGGACAGACGTCTAATGGTCCTGACGGTGCCCCGATGCATTAGGGTGATCTCGTCGCGCAATTCCGTCAGGCATGGTCCAATCTCAAAGACGCGCTCGACGCGGCGGGGATGGACGCGACGAACATCGTTCGGCTCAACATGTACACGACGGACGTGCCGGCGTTCATGGCTGCGGCCGAAAATCTCGTGACGATCTTCGCTGAGGACGGTTGCCGCCCCGTGAGCACCCTGCTCGGCGTCGCGGCGCTTTTCGAGCCGGAGATCATGATTGAGCTCGAGGCAACGGCGGTCGCGTAGCTAAGCTGACGAGCTAGGTCGGCCGACGAGGAATCCCGACCCCGATTCGCTTTATCAGTTGGCGGTTGGAACGAGGCGCTCGAGCTCCTGGGTCCAGTTGAGGACGACATGAAGCTCGCGAAACGCGGTGTCGTTCGTTCGAACCATGATGAAACGCTCGCCGTCGGGTGTGATGTCGTAGCTCATTTCTCCCCAAGCGCTGGGAGCTTCGAACAGGATCACTGGTTTCGAAGATCGAAAATTGGGCTCGCTCTCGACTTCCACAGCCATCACGTCCCGCGCCTTCTTGTAGAAGATAGCTGTTCCGTCCGGCGACCAGAGAGGCCCGTACCCGCCGCCAGAAGAAACGACCCGCGCTCGCCCACCGCCCGGGTAGTCTCGGACGTAGACTTCGCGCATCCCCGACTCGTCCGAATCATAGACAACGTGCCGTCCGTCCGGTGAGAACCTCGGGTTGACCTCACTCGCGGGCGTGGCGAGAAACGGCGCGGCGGCCTCGTTCTCGCGAAGGACCCATATGTCGCGCTGTGTCTCCGGATGGATCTGGGTGAAGAGCAGGGTGCTACCGTCCGATGACCACGACCTCGGCATTTGCGGGACAGTGCTTTCGAACAGAGGTCTTGCGTCTTCGCCCCGGTCCAGGCTCACCGAGAAGAGCTGCTCGAGCCCGTCTTGCACATCGAAGACAGTGAGCTCGTTTCTGCCCGGACGCCAAACCGGCCACGTTCCAGAATCGTGGAAACGCTGCATCGTGCCCCGCTCGAGGTCGAGAACCCAAGTGCCGCCTCCTCCATATGCCAGCTTCGAGCCGTCGACGGAAAGCCGCATGTGTGAGAAAACGCGAGGCTCTATGCCGAGAGGCTCGACCACGCCTCGTTTGTCGACCGAAACGAGATCGCCGATTGGAGTCGCCGCATATATGAGCGTACCCGACTCGGAAACGGCAAAGAAGGTCGAACCGCCTCCCGGGCTTCTGTGGAGGCCACCGCTTACCGGCAAGCCAGGCCCTGTGAGCGTGCGGTCGCGGGCATCATAAGGCGCCGCGTAGAGCATTCTCTGTTGTGCGGAAGCCGCGGGCGGTGCGTACAAGAGATGCCCGTTCTTCGTAGCGCGTGCATGTCGCACGCCTTCGATGACGATGGTCGAAGCACCCGTGTCGAGATCGATGGCTCCAATGGCGAAGTTTATGTCTCGACGGATGGTGTACAGGACACTGTTTCCCATGACGTCGGGCCATAGATGCCGCAACTCGCGGGCAGAGGTGTTCACGGTTGTGATCGGTCGCGGCTCGCCGCCGTCCGCCGAGACTTGCATGAGACTCGATTGCTCGCCGGACGTAAACACAATCGTGTTGTCATCGCTCCAGCTCGCGCCGCCTGGCTGTCCGGGTGCCTGGCAGACAATGACGGGCACGCGGTTGGACAAAGAGACTTTTCGAAGCGCGCCCCCGGCGAAGAAGCCAACCGTTCCACCGTCCGGGGAAAAAAACGGGCCGATGGCGCCGTCGGTTTCATCGATGGACTGCGACCCCGTGGCTTCGAGCGTGCGCACGAACAGACGTCGCACCCCCGACTCGACACCGACATACGCGATCGTTCGTCCATCGGGCGAAATCGCGAACGGGGGCGCCTCCCGATCGACGCCGTAATAGAGCTCGTGCTCGCTCGGGAGATTGATGGAGAGACGTGTGACCGCATCGCCTGCGGCGGTCGGTTTCAGGCTCCAGGCGAGGACGCCCGCAAGAAGCGCGCTTGCCAATGCGGCGAAGTAGGGCGGCACGCCTTTCTTTCGCTCGAGACGTGGCGCGTCCGGATCGGGGTGTCGCAGGATGTGCTCGAGCTCCAGGCGTGCGTCCCCAATGTCTCTTAAACGCTGCGCTGGATCTTTCGCCGAGCACCGACGGAGAAGCTCGCGCAGCCGGGGTGATGCGTCACCTGGCAGTGAGCTCCAGTCCGGTTCTGATTTGATGACGGAGGCGAGTGTTTCCGCAACGCCTTCCCCTTGGAACAACTTTCGCCCCGTCAGCATCTCGCACACGACGGCGCCGAACGCCCAAATATCCGCGCGCTTGTCGACCCTCTTTCCCTTGGCTTGCTCCGGGCTCATATAGGCGGCCGTGCCGAGAATGACGCCCACCTGCGTGCCTTGCCGCGTGAGAGTCGGGGACTGGGAGAGCTCGGAGTCCGTGTCTGCCGGAGCGTCCCCTTCGAGCGCTTTCGCGAGCCCATAGTCGAGCACCTTGACCGTGCCGTCTTCTTTTAGCTTGATGTTCGCGGGTTTCAGGTCGCGATGGATGACGCCCGCTTCATGCCCCGCTTCGAGTGCTTCCGCTATTTGCTTCGCGATGGCGATGGTTTCGTCGCCGGGGATCGGTCCTTCGGCGATCCGCTCCGCGAGCGTCGGTCCTTCGACGAGCTCGAGGACCAGTGCGTTTTCCTCGAATCCGTAGATGCTCGCGATGTTCGGATGGTTCAGTGACGCGAGGAGCTTTGCTTCACGCTCGAACCGAGCGATGCGCTCTTCGTCTGCGGCGAGCTCGTCCGGTAGGACCTTGATGGCGACGTCGCGGTCGAGCTTGGTGTCACGAGCGCGGTACACCTCACCCATGCCACCCTTGCCGATAGGCGCGAGGATTTCGTAAGGGCCGAGGCGCGTGCCGGCTGAGAGAGGCATCGTGGACGTCATCTTGGCATAGGTAGGGCAAGACCTGAAGTATCACTTCAAGCAACTCTGCACCTGCAGAGTCCGCTCAAGCGACACTCGTCCGCACCGGTACCGGACTATTCTTATCGCCACGCATTTGCACTTGGCTGATCGCCTTACGGGCCGAAAGGTCATGGCGACCAGGTGCGGCTGGCACATCTGAGCACGTTGCGGTAAACAATCGACATGGCAAAGCAAAACCCGGAGCGATACCCCGAGTCATCACGAACGTCCTCGACCAACATCGGCCGACGACGCGTCATCGCTGGCATGGGCACGGTTGTGGCCGCGAGCTGGCTGCCGTTCGCGAGAGCGCAGAACACAGTGTCGGAGGCGGAGATCGTGATTATTGGCGGCGGCATGGCCGGTACCGCGACCGCGATGCAACTGGCTCGGCACGGGCGCGATGTGATTCTGCTGGAACGGGGCGAGATCGCGTCGGAAGCCTCCGGGCAGAATATGGGCGGGTGTGGCGGCGCCGGCTGGGGAAACAAGCCAAACCTGCTGTCCTACCTGACAGCGGGCAGTATGGAGATTTTCAAGGAGTTGCAGCTCGATCTCGGCTACGACATGGAGTTTCGCCAGGCGGGCTCGATGACGGCCATCCATACCGAGGAACAGTACGACTACATCGAGGACTATGTGGCCAAGCTGAAGTCGGGCGGCTATGACGGTGAGATCTTGCCGTTGCGAGAAGCGCGCTCCATCGAGCCGGAGCTCAATCCCGAGTTGCTGGGCTGCATGTACCTCTCCGAGCGGGGCCAAGCCGACCCGGTGAAGTCGACGCGCGCGTTTGCCGATGCAGCTGGCAAGGCCGGCGCATCCATAAGAACCGGCCACGACGTCTCCTCGATCACCGTGCGAGGCGATGGCACGTACTCAATCCAGACCGGCGAACGAGAATTCCGTTGCCAGACCCTGGTGCTCGCCACCGGTGCGTGGTGCGGTCCCGTCGGCCGGATGCTGGATCTGAAGATTCCTATCACTCCGACGCGAGGCCAGATGTGGGCTACGAAGAGCGTGCCGCCTCGAATCTTTCGTGTCCTGTCGTCCGCCGAGTCCGGCATGGCCTGGAGTCGCGACAACGGCGGCGACGCATCGACACCGCCGAACCTGACCCACAAGGGTGAGCGGCGAATGACCCGCCACCTGTACGGACGTCAAAGGAAGAACGGAGAGATCATCTTCGGGGGCGACCGTCAGGACCTGGGATACAACACCACGCCCGACCCGGCGGGCATCGAGGTCAATCGTGGCCAGACCGCGGAGGTCGCACCTCTCGTATCCGACTTCCCGATTGCGCGAACTTGGGCGGGACTCATGCCGTTCTCGCTGGACGGCGCGCCGATCATCGGCAAGATTCCGCTGCGGGACAATCTCTACATCGTCAGCGGTCTTTCGTCATCGGGTTTCGGGCGCGGTCCGATGGCCGGCAAGCTGGCGGCGGACTACATCCACACCGGGCATAGGACCCACGTCCTGGCGGAATCCGATCCCGCGAGATGCGTCACCGAGGCGTAAGGTTACAACCCAGAAGATGTAGAGCGCTGAGTTAGCGGAGTGTGCGAGCCGCTGACGACGTCGCCCATCGGCCATGCTAGGACGAGTCGGGCCAGCACGAGATCCGCGACTGTCCCGAGGGTGAGCGCAAATGGGCGATCTCGTCCCGACCGAATGACTGAGCTCTCGCTCGAGCCGGCTACCGCGACTCCCGAAAGCCGAGCCTCCAAGGCCGCGAACGAAGATTTGAACGCACCGTGGTTCTATCCTAGACTCGCGCCACCCGGAGGTACCGATGGCCTTCTACACTGAATCGCAGAAGAAAATTCAGGCGACATTCGAGAGCAGCAAACTTGCAGAGCGCGTAGCGCAAGCTGTCGTGACGGACGAGATTGTTCCAGAGTTACATCAACCGTTCATCGAGTCCCGTGACTTCTTCTTTCTGTCCACTGTGAATGAACACGGTGAGCCGACGGTATCGCACAAGGGAGGACCTGTCGGTGTCGTAACGGTGGTCGACGCGAAGACGTTGGCCTTTCCCAGCTACGACGGGAACGGAATGTTTCTGTCGATGGGCAATATTTCGGACACCGGCAAGATAGGGATGCTCTTCATCGACTTCGAGACGCCCAACCGAGTGCGCGTGCAGGCCACGGCGACGGTAAGCACCGACGATCCGTTGATGGCGAAGTATCCGGGAGCGCAGCTACTCGTGCGCGCCAAAGTCGAGAAGGTGTTTCTGAACTGCGCCCGGCTGATCCACAAGCACAACCGGGTATCCTCCTCTCCCTATGTGCCGGACGAGAACGGCTCGGCTCCTTTTCCGGCGTGGAAACGCATCGATGTCGTACAGGATGCGCTGGCGCCCCAGGACATTGGCAGGGCGGTTGATGAGGGAGGCGTGATCACCGAGGAGGAATACGGCGCCAAGCTCGCGGCCGGCGAGTCGTGACTCTAGCGGTCCGCGCCTAACAAAGATTGTGCTCTCACTCCCGCTGTTAAGGCGACTCCCGAAAGCTGTACAGCGCGTCGTAGGTTCGGACGTAGAGCGTGTCGTCCACTATCGCCGGCGTCGACTGGGAGCCTTCGTCGAGCCGGTTGACGGCGAGTAGCTCCCACATGGCGGCGGCGCGGACGACCGACACGTTTCCTTCCTCACTGAGCGCGTAGATCTTGCCGTCGGCACCGACGGGCGACGCGTAGTAGGCGCCGAGTGCGCCCCGGAGTCTGGCGCGCTTCAGCCGCTCGCCGGTCTTGGGGTCGAAGCTCGTGAGGATGCCGCCTTCTTTCAACGTGTAGAGCACGCCGTCGTAGAGGAGCGGTGACGGTACGTTCGGAAGCGAGCTCGCGTCGTTCCACATGAAGTTCGCGTCCGTGACGTCGCCTTCACCGCCGAGGCGATAGGCCCACAGCGAGTTCATGCCCTGCCGCCGTGTCCGGAACTGCTCCCAGTCGCGCCTCTCGAGGAAGCCGGTGTCGTCGAGGTCCAGGTACTCGTCGAAGCGGCGGATCGCGCGCTCGTCGACGATCTCGTCCTTCGACAGCTTGCCGTTGCCGTCCTCGTCGAGCTTTGCGAGCGCTTCATCGAATGGGGGGACGATCTCCTGCTCGCCGGGGTCGGACTCGCCGGCGCTCGTGACGAAGTAGATCGCGTCATCGCTCATCACCGGCGTGGGTTTGATCTGCCACGGGAGTCCGTGGATCCACCAGCGATGCTCTCCGGTGGCGGCGTCGTAGGCATCGAGCTGATACGAGCCGATGACCAGCACTTGCGTGGGTGCTCCCTTCGGCTCGTAGATGATAGGTGTCGCGTAGCCACGCTGCGCGTGAGGGCGCTCGACTCTGAAACGGACGCTCCCGGAGCGCTTGTCGACCGCGACCATGAACGCGCCGCTGTCCTGGTCGCAGACCTGGAACACCAGATCGCCGTAGAGAATCGGTGACGAACCGTGGCCGAAGGGGTTGTTGAACGGGCCTAGCGGCAGGCGCCACTGCTCGTTGCCCTCGACGTCGTAAGCGAGAAGTCCGTAGTCGGCGAAGAACACGAAGACGTTCTCACCGTCGCTCGCGGGGGTGGGAGACGCGGGGTGGTTGTTCTCTTGAAGCTCCTGATTGCGAGGCCGAGGCGCCTCTCGCTGCCACAAGAGCTCGCCCGAGTGGCGGTCGAGCGCGTAGGTGAACAGCCGCTCGTTCTCGACGCCGGTGACGTAGATACGATCGCCGCTCACCGATGGTGACGAAGGTCCTTTCGGGAGCGTGGTCTTCCAGACGACGTTCGTGTTCGGGCCGAACCGAGTGGGCAGACCGGAAGCTTCAGCGACCCCCGCAGCGTTCCGACCACGGAACTGCGGCCAGTCGTCGGCCATCGCCGTTCCCGCCCACATCAGCACGAGGAGCCAGCGCACCATAGTGCGAGGAATGTATCTCATGGGATATAAGATAGCCATGCTCAATAAATCACTTCTCGCCCTTGCTGTGTGCCTCATGAGCGCGCCCTCGTTCGCACAGGGCACGCTCGGCGACGACTTCAATCCAAAGCTGATCCCCATCGCGGACGGAGTCTATGCCTACGAAGGCCCCCTCCATCTCCCCGGCGAAGACGAGATCGTGCGCACGAACTCCCTCGTCGTCGTGACCGACGAAGGCGTCGTCGTCGTTGACGGACAGGACAACGTCGAAGAGGCCGAGCGCATGCTCGACGCTATCGGCGAAGTGACCGATCAGCCGGTCACGTATCTCATCAACGCGTCTCCCCATGGTGACCACGTCAACGGTAACGCGGTCTTTGCCGACGCGACGATCGTGGCGCAGGAGCGCGCCAAAGAGGTCATGGTGGAAGCCGGTGTATCGCACCTTCCGGGGATCACTTTTTCGAGTGAAATGAGCTTGCATATCGGAGGAAGAGACTTCGAGCTGTACTATTTCGGACCGGCGCACACGCCGGGAGATACGATCGTCTATCTTCCCGAAGAGCGGATCGCGTTTCTCTCCGAGGTTTACTTCAACGGCGTTTTCACCTCGCTCGTCGACGGCTTCGCCGTCAGTCACTTGAACGTGCTGCAGCTCGTCAAAGCGCTCGACGCCGAGTGGTTCATCCCCGGCCACGGGATCATCGACGGGCAGAGTGCGGAAGACCTGCGTGCCGGTCTCGACGTGTATCACGACAACGTCCGTGCGGTTCACGACGCGGTGCGGCGTCACGTCGACGCCGGAGATAGCCTCGAGGAGACGATGGCCGCGATCGATGGCGAGCTCGGAGAGTTCACCGCCATCCCGTTCTACGAGTTCTTGAAGCCGCGTTCGGTCGAGAGCACCTACAAAGCGCTCAGCGAGTCGAAGTGAGTCGGCCGGATTGGGACGATTACTTCATGGGTTTCGCTCGTGCCGCGGCCGCGCGCGCGACCTGCGACCGAAAGTTAGTGGGCGCCGTGATCGTCGTCGATCGTCAAGTCGCGGCCACCGGCTATAACGGCTCCGTCGAGGGCCTTCCGCACTGCGATGATGCGGGGCACGACATGGTCGACGGACATTGCGTGCGCACCATCCACGCCGAGATGAATGCGCTCGCCCAGGCGGCCCGCCGCGGGACTCGCGTGGAGGGCGCTTGGATTTACATGACGGCTAGCCCCTGTTGGGCGTGCTTTCGTGTGCTCGTGAACGCCGGCATCAAGCGATTCGTCTTCGGGGAAGCCTATCGCGAGGACGACCACCGCGAACGTATCGCCGAGGTCGCGGATCAACTAGGCCTCGACGTCGCTTCGCTCGCTGGTTGAAGGCCACGGTCTACGGGGCCAGTCGCTTGGGGCGAGGTCTACTGCAGGTAGCCGAGCGTCCGTAGGCGCTCGATAAGCTCTTCCGGCACTCCTTCGTCGGCTATCGCCGAAGTATCGAGGGACGTTTCGACGTCCACGTATCTTGGGGGGTGAGAACTCAAATAGCTCTCGTCGAAGCTCGATACCGCGAGCCCACCATCGAGATCGAGTGGGATGGACTCACCCGCGACGTACAGGATGGTGGGTGCGATATCGAGAATCGTCGTCCCGCGAGTCTCGGCACCGACGCGAAAACCGGGGCCCCTCGCGACGAAGATACCGAACGGCGCGTGAAACCCGCGCTCACCGCCCGGCGCCATCCCGTGGTCGGAGGCGAGGATGATGGTTGCGTGCTCGGGTAAGTCTTCGACCAGCTCTCCCACCCATGCATCGAGCTGCTCGTAGGTCTTGTCGACGATCAGGCGTGTTTCTTCCGGACAGCCTTCGGGCAGAGGCGCTCCGGAGGCAAGCGGAAGAAACAAATGCCCACTTGCGTCGATGAGCTCGAAGTACACGGTGAAGAACCCACGCTCGAGTGTCGGAAGGAGCTTTCTTGCGATGCGAAAGTAGAAAGCGTCCTGCCACAGAATCCGCTCGAAGCTCTTCTCGTCTTTGGGGTCGATGGGCGCGCAGTCGTCGGGATAGAGCTCGGTCGTCAATCGCGCGATGGCAGCGTTGTCGGGCGCGAGCGCGCGGATGTCGTCCGCCAACTCGGCGGGCCATGTGAGATCGTGGTTTACGCCCTGGCGCTCTCCGCGCACTCCGAGATGGGAGCTCACGAGAAAGCCGTTGACCGGATAGGCGGGCCACGTGTTCCAGTAGCCAACGACGCCGACAGGATGGCCCGCGTCGCCCAAGAGATCCCAAACCGGTTTGGAGCGCATGTGGGCGCTTTGTGCTTCGACGACTTTCGCTTCCGGCTGATAGAAGCCGTGGCCGAGGTCGAACCTTTGATAGATGGGGTCGAAGTCGACGACGGTCGTGCCGCCGGCATCCGTGACCCAAAGCCTCTGGAGCCCCGCGGCGAGGTCCCTTCGGTCCTTGGAGGCACCGTGGTCCGAAGGACGACTCTGACGGGACAGCGCAATCCCCAGAGTGTTTCGCACCGGACGGATCGCCCCGTTCGGGATCGGCGTCGTGAAAGTGGTCCAGGTCGTCTCGACCTCGACGCTTCCGATCGGCGTCCCGTTCATCGTTATCGTGGCCTCTTGTGCTCCGTTCGGCGGGTAACTGCGCAAACGGATGTGGAGCTCGAGCGGCGGCTCACCCGACAGCCCCGGCAGATGGAGCTCGGCGTGCGGAGGCCCGTCGCGATCACCCATCCATACCGACGATGTGCCCCGCACGGGGAGCAAGAAGTCGACGATGCCGTGTTTGTCCGGCACTTTGCCGGTCGCCATCGAAGCCCAAACGATCGGAGACCAATAGCCGCGCCGCGGTTTTGGTTGCAAGCGTCTTTTTGCGGCAAGAGACTCCATAGGTCCCGAGGCACCCGTGCGCATGAGGCGGTCGATGTTCGGAAGCTTGCCTTGCGAGCGAAGCCGATCGATGGTCTCGGGGGTGGCGCCATCGACGGCGAGCAGCACGATCAGCGGAGGCTCGGACGCCTCTCGGCACGATGTCCCGATAGCGAGACACCAAACGGCAAGCATTGTCGTCCGATGCACGACAGGTATTGTAATTTGTCTCTCCCGACAATGCCGGCCCGCCCACTGATTGAGGCGCGCGCTACTTACCGTAGATCCATTTGCCCCAAACCCCTTGGACGGCGACTTTCTCCGAGAGACGAAACCCGGCCTTCTTGAGCGCGATCATGATCTGACCGCGGTGATGGGATTCGTGCGCGATGAGATAGCCGAGGAAGCGGACAGGGCTCTTGCCGAACAGGCGGATCTTCTGGTCGCCTTCGAGTGCCCGTTTCATCAGAGCGCCGACGTCTTTGCCCGACGCTCGCAATGCCGTTCGCAGCTCGGCGCGGCTCGGGCTGGGTCCGGCATCGCCCCGCGGTAGTTTCGGTCGCACGCCGGTGCGGTGGAATGCGAGCCAGCCCAGGCGGACACGGTTCAAATGCGAGAACTGTCGAGAGACGTCTCGCTCCCTCGACCCTGTCGCCGTCGCCGCGAACCCGGCCTTCGGTACCTCGGCCAAGAGGAACAGCAGGATATCGTTGTGACGTTTCCAGGTGTCGAGGAGCTCCGAGACGAGCTCGTCTGGTTCGATGCTCAAGAGCCGGAGTTCTTCGTATAGCGCGGCTGGAACAGCTGCACGTTCACGCCGCCGGGCATCTCGAAATGCGTGACGAGTCCGAAGCCTTGGTCCGTCACGCCGTCGGTGAACTCGACGCCTTTGTCTTTGAGCTCGGTGACCGTAGCTTCGATGTCATCGCAATAGAACGAGACGTCGGGCGTGCCCGCCGACTTTCCATGCTGCCCGGTCTCATCCGCCGGGTGGCATCCCATGTCGGCCTCCGGGAGGTCGAAGATGAGCCAGCCGTCACCGACATCCGTATGCGTGAAGCCAAGCTTGTCGCGGATGAACGCTCGGAGCGCTTCCGGCTCCGACGTGTAGAACATGGTGTGAACGCCTCGAATCATGTCAATTCCTCCCCGAGAGGAGGACGATAGATCCGAGCGTGCCCCGACCGCAACCGATCCGCGTTCAAATCGAGGGACACAATACTTAATTCACTGTTCCAAAATGGAATTAAGTATTGTGTCCCTTTTTCTAGTAACCGACGGCGTAGGAGACGCGACGGGGGTCGGCGCCGGCGAGCCAGGTGCCGGTCGCGAGGTCTTTCAGCACGCCTTGCATGCTGCCGAGAGCCCAGCCGTCGACGAGCTCAACCTCGTGGCCCAACGCTTCGAGTCCCGGAACGAGGGACGCGTCGACGCGGTTCTCGACCCGGATCGTGATCGCAGAGCCGGCGCGGTAGAAGTTGGGCTCGGCCACGAGGCTTATCCGTGCCGCTTCGATCGCTTCTTGGATCGGCATCTCGAAGTCGAGAATGTTGAGCAGGACCTGAAACTGCGTTTGCCCGATCGTCTCCCCGCCAGGGGTGCCGATGGCGAGGACGGGCTCACCGTCTCTCATGACGATGATCGGAGAGTTGTTGAGGATCGGGATCTGCCCTCCGCGAGCGTAGTTCACGTGCTCCGGGTAAGGCGCGGTCGATCCGTGGCGCGTCCCGTTGTTGAACGTGAGCCCCGTTTTTCCGACGACGACACCCGTACCGAAGCGGCTCCCGTGCGTTGGGGTGCAAGCGACGGCGTTTCCGAAAGCGTCGATGATCGAAAAGCTGTCCGTGCTTCCGGGGAAGGAGCGTTCGGACGCGGACGAGGCGAACAGGGCGGCGTCATTCGTCGCCGGACCTTGGGTGTCGGGCTCCGGGTAGCTCATCGCGGTTTGCGCGTCGATCTGTTGTGAGCGCGTGCGTGCGCGATCCTTCGACACGAGCCACTCCGTCGGCATGTCGGTCTTGGCTGGATCCGCGACGACGGAATAGATGTCCGCTTTGGCGAGCTTGATGGCTTCGGCGATGACGTGAAGGCTCTGCTCGGTGTTGTGGCCCATCGAAGCCAGGTCGAAGCGCTCCACGAGGTTCAGCTGAAGGACGACTTCGAGTCCGCCGCGAGACGTCGACGGACTCGTATAGACATCGTAGCCGCGATAGTTGGTGTGGACCGGCTCGGCCCAGACCGGCTCGTAGCGTGCGAAATCGCCGAGCGTGAACAGGCCGTCGTTCTTGTCATAAAACCGTGCCATCTCGTGCGCGATGTCGCCTTTGTAGAAACGATCGAAAGCGGCTGACAGCGCTTCGGAGCGCGACCTTCCTCGTTTGAGTGCGCGCCTCTCCGCCTCGACGACCTTGCGAAAGGTCGCAGCCAGGTCGCTCCGCCGCACGCTCGTGTTGGGCGTGGGGGCGTTGTCGTCGATGAGGAACTCTCGCCGGTTCGAATCGAATTGTCGGAACAGATCGATCTCGGCCTCGATGGCGGAAGCGACGGATGCTTCGATGGGGTGTCCGTTCTCCGCGTAATCGATCGCGGGTGCGAGGACTTCCTCGAGACTCATGGTGCCGAAGCGGTCGAGCGCTCGTACCCAGCCGCCGAATAGTCCCGGTACCACGCCGGCGTGAATGCCCTTGGCCAGCTGATCGGGAGTCAGGTTCGACGCATCGAGCGCTTGTGGAGCAGCGCCGGTCGCATTGAGCGAGTAGACCTGATGGCTCTCGCTATCGTAGATCGTGAAGAAGCCGTTTCCGCCGGCGCCGGACATCTGGGGCCGAACGACGTTCAAGGTCGCGAGAGTCGCAATGGATGCGTCCATCGCATTACCGCCGGCGAGCAACATGCGAAGACCCGCGCTCGCGGCTAGAGGGTGGCCTGCGGAGACGAGGCCATGGGTCCCGGGAACGGCCGGACGCCCGGCTTTTCTTTCTTGAGCGACGGCAAAGGTGGTCGCTGCCACGACCACTGCGACAGCGCCGACCACAGTCCTTTTCATGTCATACCCCCAAAGACGAGCACATTAATACGGGGAGGGTCTGAAGTTCCACCGGCGGCAGCCGATGGCGGTTCTATTAGAGGTGCGCATGAGCCGAAAGCGTGAATCCCACCGCGCCGATTCTCCCGCGGTGCACTTGAACCTCAACGTCAGAGGGCTCCCGATCTCGGCGACGCTCGCGATCAATGAGCGGAGCGCCGAGCTCATCGAGCGCGGCCAGGATGTCGTCAAGTTGGGGCTGGGGCAGTCCCCGTTCCCCGTCCCCGACGTCGTCGTGAATGCGCTCCGGGAGAACGCGCATCAGAAAGACTACCTTCCCGTTCGCGGGCTCGGTCGACTCCGCGAGGCTGTTGCCGGACACCACCGTCGCCGTCACGGGATCGAGCGTTCCGGTGAAGACGTGCTCGTCGGTCCAGGCTCGAAGGAGCTCATGTTCTTGATCCAGCTCGTCTACTACGGCGATTTGTGCATCCCGACACCGTCCTGGGTCTCCTATGAGCCTCAAGCTCATATCATCGGAAGGCACGTGCACTGGTTGCGGACGAGCTCGAAGAACAACTGGGGACTGCAGCCTGACGAGCTCGAGGCGCTTTGCCAGGCCGACCCGGAATGTCCACGTCTCGTGATCCTCAACTACCCGAACAACCCGACCGGATATACCTACGGTGCCGAGAAGCTGGAGCGTCTCGCTGCCGTCGCTCGTCGCTATCGCGTCGTCTTGCTCTCGGACGAGATCTACGGCGAGCTGCAGCACGACGGCGGCCATCGTTCGATTGCGGAGTTCTATCCCGAAGGCACCATCATAAGCAGCGGCCTTAGCAAGTGGTGCGGCGCCGGTGGCTGGCGGCTCGGAACGTTCACGTTCCCGCCGAACCTACGGTGGCTCCTCGATGCGATGGCGTCGGTCGCGAGCGAAACGTATACGGCCACGAGCGCCCCTATTCAGTTCGCGGGAATACGTGCTTTCGAGGGTGGACCTGATATCGAAGATTACCTCACCCAATGCCGCCGTATCCTCCGGGTGCTAGGCCGCACGTGCGCGAGCTCGCTGCGGGAGGCGGGGGTACGGGTGGGCGAGCCCGACGGCGCTTTCTATCTGTTTCCCGACTTCCGAGCGTTCCGCAATACGCTGAAGGCGTACGGCGTGCGAAGCAGCTCGGACTTGTGCGCGCGGTTGTTGGAGGATACGGGCGTCGCGACTCTCCCGGGCTCGAGCTTCGGCCGTCCCGAGGAAGAGCTCACGCTTCGCTTGGCCTATGTCGATTTCGACGGCGCGCGCGCGCTCGCGGCCGCCGCGGCGACGGAAGAGTCGCTCGGCGTCGACTTCGCACGAGAGTACTGTGGTCGGGTCACCGCCGCGGTCGAACGGATCGCAACCTGGGCGAAACGGCCGGGCGCGCGGCAGGCGACGCTTCGCTCCGCGTAGCCATAGGGGACATAAACCCATTACACCGCAAAGACAGGTAATGGGTATTGTGTCCCCGATTTCAGCAGCTGGAAATAGGGGGACACAATACCTATTACTCTGTTCTTGCGGCGTAATAGGTTTATGTCCCCCTATTTCACGTACTTCTTGAGCGCTCGGGGACCAACCTCGGCGCCGTAGATGTTGCCGTCCGCGTCGATGGTCACACCTTCCGCGGCGCTCGTCGCTGAGTTGTCCTGATCTGGCTCCGGGTCCGGGATGAAATGCGTCACGAAGCCGCTGCGCGCGCTTCCGATGCGGATGCCGCGTTTCCAGCCCGGGTTGCGGCGGTCGTTCGACTCGGAGTCCGTCGAGTACAGGACGTCGTTGTCGTCGATGAACAAACCGCTCGGCCGCCCGAACTGCGTCCACGTGTCGAGATGGGTGCCGCCCTGATCGAAGATCTGAATGCGGCTGTTTCCCCTGTCTCCGACGAAGAGTCGGCCGCGCGAGTCCATGGCGAGCGCGTGTGGGTCACGGAACTGGCCGTCCTCGGAGCCCATCTTGCCCCACTCTTTGATGTAGGTGCCGTCGCTCGCGAACTTGACGATGCGGTTGTTGCCCGACGCGTCGTGGCCGTCCGCGACGAAGATATCGCCGTTCGGCGCGACGAGAACATCTGACGGCTTGTTGAACGTGTCGGGGCCATCGCCGGCGACGCCCTTCTTGCCGAGCGTCATGAGAAGCTCGCCGTCGGGGCTGAACTTGTAGATGACGTGTCCCCACCCTTCGGGGACGGGCGCATATCCCACGGCGTCGGCGACCCAGACATTCCCGTCGGCGTCGACGAACATGCCGTGCGGCCAGGCAATCATGCCCGCACCGAAGCTCTTGACGACGTTGCCGGACGGGTCGAACAACAGGATCGGGTCGACGTCGCTCTCGACGCAGAGGTTGGCGCCGCAGCGTTCTCCGAGCCAGATATGCTTGCCGTCTTTCGCGGTATAGATCGCGCTCAACGCGCCCCATTCTCGTCCGTCCGGTAGCGTTGCCCATCCCTCGATCGTTCGATACGGGTTCGGCGCCATGTTCTGCGCGAAGACGCTTCCGGTGATCGTCGCGGCTATGACCAGCGCGCCGGCTATGGTCGTTCGAATCGGCTTTTCGTATGACATCCTTCTCGTCCTAGCGTTTGATGTACTTTTTCAGTGCTCGAGGACCGACCTCGGCGCCGTACAGGTTTCCGTTCGCATCCACGGCGACACCTTCAGCGGCGGTGGTGCCGGCCGTGTCCGGGTTGGGCTCGGGGTCCGGTATGAACGCGGTCACGAAGCCGGTCTTGGCGTCCCCGATTCGGATCCCGCGCTCGAAGCCGGGGTTGTAGCCCCAGGTTCGGTTGGACTCGGAGTCCGCGGCGTAGAGCGTGTCGTTCTCGTCGATGTAGAGTCCGCTCGGCCGCCCGAACGCGGTATAGGTTTTCAGATACTCGCCGTCTTGCGTGAAGATCTCGATGCGGGCGTTCGCGCGGTCGCCGACGAAGAGGCGTCCTTCAGAGTCCATCGCGAGTGCGTGTGGGTCGCGGAACTCTCCGGATTCCTGTCCGGTCGTGCCCCACGTCTTGATGAAGGTGCCATCACTACTGAACTTGAGCACGCGATTGTTTCCCATGGCCCCATGGCCATCGACGACGAAGATGTCGCCGTTCGGCGCGACGAGGACGTCGGACGGCTGATTGAACACATCCGTACCTCCGCCGGCCACACCCGCTTTACCGAGGCTCATGAGAAGCTCGCCCGTGGGACTGAACTTGTGCACCTGGTGGCCTTTGCCGTCATGGCCGCGTGCGTCGGCGATCCAAACGTTGTCGCCCGCATCCACGTAGATACCGTGGGGCCAGACGATCATTCCGGCGCCGAAGCTTCGGACGAGGTTACCGTCCGGGTCGAAGAGCAGCACGGAGTCTTGATCATCTTTGCCGACGCAGCTGTTGGCGCCGCAACGCTCCGCGACCCAGATGTTGCCGCTTCCGTCCCTCGCCGGATACACGGCGCTCGTCGAGCCCCAGCTGCGGCCCTCCGGCATCTTCGCCCAGCCGTCGACGGTAAGGTACGGATTGGGCACGTGGTTCTGAGCGCTCGCGGTGACCGCGACGAGCGTCAAGGCGACGAGCCAACCCAAACGATGTGATCCGTTCATGAAGTCCACTCCTGACCATGGAAAACAGGGTTCAACGGGACGCGTAGATTATCATTTTTGCGGACGGTCGCGCGTCTTCCTCCTACACGGTGCGGGCCAAAATTCACTATCATGTCGCATGCGAAAGGCGACATTTCTTCTCACTCTCCTACTTGCGAGCGGCGCCTTCGGCCAGATTACTGAGCCGGATTGGTCCAGCCTCGAATCCGAGACCCTCGAGCACTTCCAAACGCTTCTCCAATTCGATACGACGGATCCCCCGGGGCGGGAGATTGAAGCCGCCGAGTACATCAAGGGCGTGCTCGAAGCCGAAGGCATTCCGGTCCAGATGTTCTCGAACGATCCGGAGCGGCCGAACGTCGTCGCTCGTTTGAAAGGCAACGGGAGCAAGCGCCCGCTCTTGATCATGGCGCATACCGACACCGTCAACGTCGACCCGGCGAAGTGGACCTTCCCTCCGTTCAGCGCCACTCTCGATGGCGGCTATGTCTACGCGCGGGGTGCCGTCGATGACAAGGACAACCTCGCGGCCGCGCTGATGGTGATGCTCGAGCTCAAGCGGAAGAACGTGCCGCTCGATCGCGACGTCATCTTTCTCGCGGAATCGGGCGAGGAGGGCTCGACCCGCTACGGCATCGAGTTCATGGTGAACGAGCACCTCGACGAGATCGAAGCGGAGTTCTGCTTCGCGGAGGGCGGTGGTGTCACGCGGATCGGCGGCGAGGTCCGGTTCGCGGCGGTGCAGACGGTCGAGAAGATTCCGTATGCGGTCGAGGTCACCGCGCGCGGCGTCGCCGGGCACGGTTCGATGCCGCTCCAGACCAACTCCGTTGTCAGACTGTCGAAAGCGGTCGCTGCGATCGCGGATTGGCGCTCGCCCGTGCGGCTCAACGAGACGACGAGCATGTACTTCGAGCGGCTGGCCTCCATATCCGAAGGAGAGGACGCGGAGCGCTACCGCGCGATTCTGGACCCGGAGAAAGCCTCGGAGGCGGATGAGTATTTTCTCGAGCACGAGCCGCGACACGCGTCGATGATCCGCTCGTCGCTCTCGCCGAACATTATTGATGCGGGCTATCGCATCAACGTGATTCCTTCCGAATCGAAGGCGATCGTGGATTTTCGTGCGTTGCCGGATGAAGACATCCCGGCATTTCTCGAGGAGATCCGCAAAGTCGTCGATGACCCCTCGGTAGAGGTCGGTCTCGGTGACAGGGATACGCGTCCTCCCGGAGAAGCGCGACTCGATACCGTGGCGTTCGAGGTCATCGAGAGCGCCGTTATGAAGCACTACGGTGCGGTCACGCTTCCCACGATGAGCACCGGGGCGACCGATATGGCCTACCTCCGCGCGAAAGGCATTCAGTGCTACGGCGTCGGCCCGGCGCTCGACATCGAGGACGGACCGAAAGGCTTCGGCGCTCACAGCGACCAGGAGCGGATTCTCGAGAGCGAGCTCTATCGCTACGTGCGGTTCAACTGGGACATCGTGGTCGACGTCGCCGCGACGAAGTAGCTAGTAAAGAATGTTCGCGATGCAGTGAGTGTTACCGCCCGAGATGTGTGCGTAGTCACGCACGGGCAAAGGCTCATAGCCGGCGTGCTCGAACAAGGAGAAGGCCGTCGCCGCATCGCCGCGCAGATGTTGGGACGCTAGCTCTCGCGGCGCGTCCGCTACGACCTGCCCCGGAAAGACGGGGAAAATCACCATGTCTCTTCCGCTATCGCGATGCGTGAACGGGAGCGCGTTCAACGACGTGCGATAGTGTTGGATGTCGTCTAGGTTCGCGGGGAGCTCGAACACCTCGTAGCCCAAAGACGCCAGCTGCTCTCGATAGCCGGCGAGAGTCACCGCTTCCTCCGTGCCCATCTCCGGGAGCATGTTCAGGATGATTTTTCCATCGCGAAGAATCACGAAGGCCTGGTCGATATGGAATAGTCCTCCGCCCTGATCGCCTTCCAGGACGATGACCTCGGCTCCTCCGAACTGTTTGGAAACCTCCCGCGCGACATCCCGGGCTTCGAGCCGCTCTCCGTCGAGACGGGCGCTCTCGATCGAGTGCGTGACGACGTCTTCGCCGGCCAACACTCTGAGTCCGCTCTCGGTGCGGTCGAAGAGCAAGTTGCCGGCTTCGAACACGAATTTGGCGGAGATGACGGCGGAGGGGCCGAAGATCCGTTTCGCGATGCTCTCGCGGGAGGTTGCGACCGCTCGGGAAGTGCCCATCGATCGGTGAGGCAGCGCGGAGACGAGAAAGCGCCCCTGACCGTTCGTTTCGAAGTACTCGCCCAGGTCTTGCGTCCAGAGGTCCACTTCATCCGCAGGTTCACGGACGAAGTGAAGGTGAATATCGTCGTGTTCGTCGAACAGGTGGTTCCAGTCGAGGACCGTGTCTCGATCGCGTGCGCGCGCGATGATGTCGATCTCGCTATATTCCGGAATAGCTGTGAGGAGCTCGTGATAGACGGCGTGCACGAAGTCCGGGTCGGTCGTTGTCGCACCACCATCCGAGCTCGGCGCCCTATCCGGAACAGCGATGAGGACGCGCTGCAACTCGCGGTCATATTCCGGAGTAACGGTGATTCCCGTCGTGCTCGGTCGTTGTTGTCCTCGTGCCGACGTAGCCAGTATCAGGACGAACAGCAAGCGCGTGAGCCCAGGGAACCATCGCACTCTCCAAGACTAGCCGTTGCATCGATAGTAATTGTTATCGATGTGTAAAGACGACGTTAACTATTATCCTGCGAGACGATCTAGCTCGGTGAGCTAGCCGGCGAACGCTGCGAGGCGGGCGCGGATCTGGCGTAGATGATGCCGGTCGTGCTGGCATCGCCCGAGGATGACGACAGCCGTCGGGCCTCGCCAAAGCTCCGAGGGATCTCCCGTGGGTGCGTGCGGAAAGCTCGCCGGGGAGTATAGGAGCTCGTCGGGAATCTCGAAGACGAGGTCTTGAAGACGTTTGGTCTCGCGATCGATCTCATCGAGCAGCTCTTCGAGGTCCTGAGACGCTCGCTCGGCGACTTTCTCCGCATTCCACGCATTCGGTCCCAGGACGCTCAAGGCGAACGGGATCGCGTAGTCGAATCGCTCACCGCGCGCGACGACGTCGACCTCATGGCGGAACTCTCTCGCCCAAGATGCGAGGTGGGCGACGAGCTCCTTCAACGTCCAGCCCGCGTTCACGTAGCGGTCCTGAAACCGCACCAGGGGATCGCGCAGCCGCAGCCACTCCGTGCGGACGTCTTCGAGCTCGGCGAACAGGGCCGGTCGACGCATGGGCAAGCGCGCGTGTGGGGAAAGCTCCATCGGATCGGCGTCGGAGCGCGTGGACTCCTCGGAGAGGAGTGCTAACCACTCGCCCCGGAGGCGTGTTTCGAGCTCGTCGCGTTCAGTCATTCGCGCCTCTCCGGCGAACCAGCTTTATCTTCTTCTTGATGTGAGTGAGGGCGTTTCGGTAGCGGTGATCGACGACGGCCTCGGTGAGGTCGAGCGCCTCCGCAATCTCCCGAGCGCTCAAGCCGGCGAGCTTGGCGCCTAGGACGTCCAGCTCCTCGCGTGAGCACACCGTGCGCGCGATCTCGAGACAGCGGTCCGCCTCGACGCTGCGCATGAGCTCGTCTGCTCCGATCGGTGACGCCGGCTCGCTGAGCTCTTCCTGCGATTGATGGAGACGGACTGCGCTCGAGCGTCGATGTCCCTTCGCGACGAAATGGCAGGTGCGGAACAAGAAGCTCAGCACCGGACGGGCCTTTTCGGACTCCGCTTCCACCCCGTACTCCCACCGTTGCCAGCGTCCGTAGAAGATGAGCCATACGTCTTGGGCAAGATCCTCGACGAACGCATGCTCGGCCCGGAGTGATAGCCATGCCAGCACCGTTGCTCGATATGCACGGTAGAGAAGGTTGAACGAAGCATCGGCCGAGATTTCGCCGAGCGCGCGTGCCCGGACGAGCTCGTTGTCTAGGGGTGTCTGCGACGGGTCAGGCCCCTCTTCTCGATCATGCTCGGAAGAGGTTTTCTTCGCCATCTTTTCTCGCGTCGCCTGCGGGTGTCGTCGCTCTTGCGTCCAAGGGGCGTGGCGGGTTTTCCGGTCACGCCGCGTAGACCTTGATGAGATCGAATTGGAACTTACAACCTTGACAGCAGAAGGAGAAGGAAAAATGTCACAGCAGGCAACGGAACTCAAAGTCGAGCGCGGACCCCTCAACGGAGTCGACACTCCGAGGCTCTTCGCGACCATTGGTCACGTCAAGGCAGTGCCGGAGCTCGCGAAGTTCAAGTTCCGTGCCTCCAGCCGGTGGATCCGAGGCACCCACTCGAAAGGCCGCGTTGATGGCTTCGATGGTGCCGGCGGCACCCATGTGCACGCGTCGAGTGTCGAGTTCGACTCCGACCACCCCGCCGTGCTTTGCGGCGAAGATAACGGCCCGACCCCGGTGGAGCATCTCCTTCATGCGCTCGCCGGCTGTATCACCGCGGGCATCGGAAACATCGCGGCTGCGCGCGGAGTCGAGCTTACTGAGGTGACCTCTACCGTAGAAGGCGATATGGACCTTCGTGGGATCTTGGGCCTGTCGGACGACGTACGCAACGGCTACGAGAACATCCGGATCAGCTTCGATATCAAAGGCGACGCGCCCGAGGAGAAGCTCCGTCAGATCGTGGAGCAGTCGCGTGCTCGCTCGGCCGTCTTCGACGTGCTGACGAATGGAGTCTCGGTCGACGTTCGGGTCAACGCGGGCTGATGGCATAGAGGTGCTGGGCTTTTGGTCCAGCACACAAGGGAGATGAATGATGAAACGTCGTCGCTACGATGTGGTCGTTGTCGGCGCGCGCGTGGCCGGTGCGGCCACGGCGATGCTTCTCGCGCGTCACGGGGTTCGGGTTCTAGCTGTGGATCGGAGTCGCTACGGGAGCGACACGCTCTCCACGCAAGCCATCATGCGCGGAGGGGTGCTGCAGCTCGAGCGCTGGGGCGTGATGGAGGCACTGCGTGCTTTCGGGACTCCGGCGATCCGGAAGACGTCGTTCCACTACGGCGAGGAAGAAGTCGAAGTCGCGATCAAGCCGCGAGACGGTGTCGACGGCCTCTACGCGCCGCGTCGTCATCTTCTCGACAAAGTCCTCGTCGACCACGCCGTCGCGTCGGGTGCGGTCGTGCAGCACGGAGGCCGTCTCGTCGACATCGCGCGCTCCGCTTCCGGACGTGTATCAGGCGTGGTCATCGAGGACGAGCGCCGTTTCCGCGAGACGATCGACTGCGAGATGGTGATCGGAGCCGACGGAGCGCGTTCGACGGTGGCGGAGCTCATGGGTGCCGAGGTCTATCGATCGGGACGAAACGCCACCGGCGTCGTCTACGGGTACTGGGAGGGTCTCGAGATCCCGGACAACCACTGGTACTTCCGCCCCGGCGTGAGCGCGGGGTTGATCCCGACCAATGGCCGTCAGACGTTGGTGTTCATTGCCGTGCCGGCGAAACGTTTCATGGAAGAGACTCGGTTCGATCTCGAGGGAGGCTATCGCGCCGTCCTCGAGGCGTGCTCGCCGACGCTCTCGGAAGCGCTTGGCCGCGCGTCCCTGGTTGGCAGGCTGCGAGGTTTTGCGGGCCGGACCGGGTTCTTTCGCCGCTCGGCAGGTCCGGGTTGGGCGCTCGTCGGCGACGCCGGCTATTTCAAGGATCCGATCACGGCGCACGGCATGACCGATGCGTTGCGCGACGCGGAGCTCGTCGCGAGCGCGGTCTCCGCAGACACGGAGGACACGCTGCGGGACTACGAGAGGGCGCGGGACGAGCTCTCGGTCCCTCTATTCGAGATTACCGATCGCATCGCGTCCCTCGCCCCCGACGTTGACGAGCTGAAAGCGCTGCACCTCGCGATGAGCAAGGAGATGAATCGAGAGGTCGACGCTCTTCTCTCTCGGGATCCGGTTCCGGTAGTGCTAGCCGCGCCCGCGTAGCGTCTCCGCGTCTTCGAGCAGCTTCATCATGTCTAGCGGCAACATGCCGTTATAGACGCCTCGGATCCGCCCGACGCCGTCGACGAGGAATACGGCTTCGTTGTGGACGAAGTCTCCGTCGCTCGAACCGTCCGCGAAGAAGGACTCACGAGCGAGCTCGTAGATCGCGTCGGACGACCCCGTGAGCAAACGCCACCGTTCGGGGTCGATGCCGCGCTCGTCTCCGAAGCGTGCCAGGACCGGAACGGTATCCACCATGGGCGTAACACTGATGGAGACGATGGTGGGTCCTTGGTCCTGGACACGCCGCAAGTTGGACACGATGGGTGGGCAGATGCCCTGGCAGCTGGTGAACAGAAAGCTGGCGACGTAGGGCTCGCCCGCGAGCGTGCCGTCGGTGACGGTGCGCCCGGTTTGGTCCGTCAGCGAAAACGCGGAGACTCGCATCAGCGCCGTCCCCGCCGCCGACGGCTCGTCCCAGACAGGCGTGATGTCGGGACCGATGTAGAAGGGAAGCCGGTCGTCGTCGATTGGCTTTGTGCCGCAAGCCGAGAGGCCCGCGACCAGAACGAGAAGTGAGGCCGCGGCTCTCACGAGCCCGCTCCCGACACGGTGAAGCATAGCTGCGAGCCGATGAGGCCGTAACGGCGGCCGTCGCGAACGACGTAGTTTGCGAAGAGCTCTCCCGATTCGGTCCAGGACTTCTGCGAGCCGTGTTCCTTCCCCAGGACGAAGTGGCGGATCTGAGACAAGCCGCCGTTCTCGTGCCAAGCACGGTAGAGGCCGTGTTGCTCTCCATCTTTGAAAGCGACGTCGAACTGCGGGCGGCCATCCGACCAGAAGCCGCGATGGCGACCGGACTTCTTACCCCGGGAGTAGTGTCGCTCCGCGCGCAGCGCTCCATCGTCGTACCAGAGGCGCTCACGACCGTGGCGCGCCCCTCGGAGGTAGGGCGTCGATCGGATGCGCGCGCCGCCCGGAGAGTGTGCTTCGACCGATCCGGAAAAGGGCGCATCATCGAAACGTAGAAGGCCGTCCGCGCGTTCGAGACCCGGATGCTCCGGCGCGACGATGAGGGCGGCCATCCCTACGATGAGCGCAATCATCAGTTCGACCAGCTTCCCGGCGCGCCGCGGTAGCAGCCGCTGATATAGGGAAACGCGGTCGTCGTGTGGTAGTGGTAGATCCCCTCGGGAAACAGGGAGGTCGCGTGCTCATGGCCGTTGCACATATCGAGGTCGGACGGCACCGAGCCGCTCTCGTCGACGGGCCCGTAGACGGGAAAACCGTCGAGCAAGACTCCGATGAGCGCCGACGGATTCCCCTGGGTCAGCCAGACGGGCTCGAAGTGATAGTGATAGTCGCCCCGTTGGGCCGGATGCCCGTTGTTGGGGTCGAACGTCGCGATCTCGTTGTCGAGTGGCAAGAACCCGGTCGCCGTACGTCCTGCATATTGGTTGAACAGCACCACACCGTTCGTCGCGACACCGATGGCGCCGAGATCGGTTTCGCTCGGCGACGAGACGGCGGGACTCGCCGGGATCCGCAAGGTGAAATTCTGGGTCGCGATCCGGTTGGGGTTGACGACCATCGTCGATGGCGGTGCTTCGTAGAGAGGGCTCGTGGTCGGAAAATAGGGACTGGGGTGGTCGGGAACATCGTCGGTTCGGATGACGACCGTGTCGCCGTCGAGGAAGATCTCGACCGAGCTCGAGAACAGATCGAACATCGCTTGAAGGGCGCCGCCTCCGCTGGTCGTGGTGGTGCCGGTGGTCCCGGTCGCCGTCGTCGTGGGCTCGGCGATGGTCGTCGCTGCCGTCGTGGTTCCTGAGCTATCTCCGCACGCGAGTGCAAGGGTCGCGGCGAGCGCGCCCGCACCGATAGTCGCTGTCGATCTCATGACTCCTCCGTTTTTTGGGTTCTGTCATGCCAAACGAACGAAGGAGAGGAAACTTGCGGTTTATTTTGCTCAGGACGCGAAAACGAGAAAGAGAAGGTGCGCGAAGATACCCGCGGAGAGGCCGCCTATGAAGTGAGTCGCGATCGCGACATTCGTCAAATCGCGCTCTCGAATACCGTCCATCATCCCGACATGGGTGCTCAGGAACCCCGCGTTGCAGATGCCGATCGCGGTGAAGACGCAGATCTCTTTCGCGCCGATGATGCCGGTCTCGAGGAACTGCGGCACCATCGCGAGCGCGGCGCCGACGGAGCCTATCGTAGTGACGGGAAACGCGATCGCCTCCGGATTCGAGAACCCGAACAGCGGCTCGATGATGAACGATAGCTTGGCTCCGAGCCACGGAAAGAAGGCGACGCCCTCATAGGCCGCACCGGTATAGACCCCGTCTTTCGAGCCGTAAGCGAGCATCATGACGAAGGTGCAAATAATGATGACGCCGGGCATGATGTCCAGGCCCATCTGCACTCCGTGCTTGCCGCCATCGAGGAGCGATTGCAGCACCCGCGCCGGCAGATTGCCCGGGCGGATTTGACGGAACCGAAGCACGTCGTAGCCTTCGCTCGTATCGGTGAGAACGTTTGCCTCGCTGCCGTATTTGCGTCGTCCGAAATATCCCATCAGGCGGATGCTCACGATGCCGCCGAGAAACGCTCCGATATTGCCGATGAGCACCGCTCGCCCGAGCGAGGCATCCGCCGACGATTGCGCGAGCATGAACGTCGTGACGATGAGTCCCATCCCGAAAGTCGTCCCGAGGTTCACGAGCGTCGCGACTTGCCACTTCTTGAAATATTTCAAGAACCCCTTATCGATGCCTAGCGGCATGATCGCGGGATTGTCGGAGAGATAAGTCGCGACGACTCCGACGGAGCTCGCTCCGGGAAGACCGAAGAGGGGTTTCATGAGAGGCGACAGCACCCGATTCGCGATGCCGACGATCCCGAGCTCCGCGATGAGCGATGTAAACGCGCCGGCCAGGATCATGACGCCCATGAGAAATAGCACCGTATTCAGGATCAGGTCGTGAGCCGTACTCATCAACGTCTTGAACATGTGAGCGAGACCCATCTTCGATGCGAAGGCCACGAACAGGAGCGTTAGGATCGTGAAGGCGACGATCGTCTCCGTCGTGATCGCGGGGACGACCCGTCCGGGTCCCGGTGCCTCGGAAGCTGCTTGGGCTTGGTCGTTCTTGACGCCGAATGCCATGTCGGGTGCCGTTCTAGTTCCGGTTCGCTTCCATGGCTTTGGCCTCGTCGACGATCCCCTTGACGTCGCGAAGGAGCGCCTGGGCGTCATAGATGATGCCGTCTTTGATGGTGTACTTGACCCCGCCGACCCGGCTCGGCGTGTTGTTCTCGTCGAGCTTGATGGCTTTCGTTCCGTAGAGGACCTTCAAGTTCATCAGTGGGTTCTCTTCGACGACGACGAAATCGGCGAGCTTCCCGACCTCGATGCTGCCGATCTCGTGGTCTCGCCCGAGCGCTTCAGCGCCTTTCAACGTTGCCGCACGGATGACTTCGAGTGGATGGAATCCGGCCTCTTGGAGAAGCTCGAGCTCCCGGATGTAGCCGAAGCCGTAGAGCTTGTAGATGAATCCCGAGTCCGAGCCGGCAGCGACCCGACCGCCGCGGTTCTTGTACTCGTTGACGAAGGCCATCCACAGTCGGTAGTTGTTCTTCCATTCGATCTCGTCGGTCGTCGTCCAATAGAACCAATAAGAGCCATGCGCTTCGCGACTCGGCGTAAAGAATCGCCACAGGGACGGGAGCGTGTAGTCATCGTGCCACTCCGCGCGGCGCGCCCGCATGAGGTCTCGGCTCGCTTCGTAGATCGTAAAGGTCGGCACGAGGGTGAAGTCGAGCTCGATGAGCTCGTTCATGACCGCATTCCAATGATCGCTGAACGGTGGGGCGGCTTGCTTCCACAAGCGGCCCGCTTCACCGAAGCGGTGTTGCTCGTCGTTGTAGTTGTAGTCGAGACGATAGTGCTGAAGGCTGCGGTCGGTAAAGAGCGCTTCGGGCAATCCGTACCAGTGCTCCATCGACGTCAGGCCCCAGCGCGCCGAGTCGAGCACGTTGTTCCACGAGACATTCAATTGTGAATGGTGGCTCGCGGTGCGGAGCTCGCGGATCTTTGCTTCGTCGAGAGCGGCCTGCATGACTTCAGGGCTTGCGCCCATGAACTTGATCCCGTCGGCACCGGCGCTCGCGATCTCCCGCACCCAGCTACGTGCTTGCTCCTCCGTCTCGATCGACTCGGGCTGGCCCTGGCCGAAGAACGCGTAGATTTCGAGGCGTGGCGCCGTGATCTCGTTCGCCGCGCTCTTGGCGCGGTGGTCTTTCATCCACTCGACCCCGTTCATCGCCCCCGGATCGCGCACGGTGGTGATCCCGTGCGACATCCACAGCTTGAAGACGTATTCGCTCGGCGTTCCTTGCGGCTCACCCCCGGTGTGGCCGTGCATGTCGATGAGTCCGGGGAGGAGGTACGTCCCGGCCAGGTCGAGCTCGCGCGCGCCATTCGTCTCCGGGCGCTGCGCCGGCTCGATCGGTACCCCGGGAAAGCCGACGCTGTGGATGGAAGCGATACGGTTTCCCTCGACGACGATATCGACGGGGCCGACCGGCGGCGCTCCCGTGCCGTCGATGAGCGTCGCGCCTCTCAGGATGAGTCGCTCGAACGGCCCGTCACCTTCGTCTCTCGGCGGCGCCGGGGCGACCTGCTCGAGTGACGTGACGTTCTGCTCTTGGACGGCTCCGACGGGTGCCGAGACGAGAGCTGCGAGCGTTAGAGAGCCTACGGGCGAGAGTCGCATGTGATCCCTCCGATCTCGCTGAGAGTATCACTGGTCGAGTCGACTCACAGGCCCTGACTCGTTGAAAACAAAGGAGAAAAAACGGACCGGTCCCCTTTTCTCAGGCGACGGCGCTGTGGCCGTTGTCGAGCCGTGCGGCTATCACGGTCGCGAGCTCGTTCGCGTCCCGTCCGACGCCGTCGATGAAGGAGGAATTGCGGCGGCGTAGGAAACGGAGGCCAAGAGCGTAGAGCCCGCGCGCGGGCGTGATCCCGCCGTCGTGGACGAGCTCACCCTTCGGAGTCGTGACGGGCACCCGAAGCCATGGATAGCTACGCCTGAAGCCTGTCGCCCAGATGACGGTCTCGATACCGGACGTGCTCAAGGCGAGCTTGTCCGGGGGCGTCCGGTCGAGCGTGATCGACGGCAGCGCCGGCTCCGCCGCGTCCACCTCGCTCGCGAGCCCGGCCCGGTTGATGAACGCGTCGATACGCCGCAGCAGGGCCTTGATCTTGGCGTCGGCCGCCGCGGTCGTTCGTTCGAGGTCTTTCGCGAACGTCATCTCGCTGCCGTTCACGGACAGCGCACGTCCCGCGAGCCGCACGCCTTGCTTCTGCAATACGGCGAGATCGATGGTCTCGGTGCCTCCGACGAGCTGTAGCGAAGGCTGGCGGCGGGACACGTCGATGTCGTAGACGTCGTCTTCGGTGTCATCGATGATGCCCGTCGCGTCGAACCAGTACATGATGTCGCGTCCGCGGTATCGGCGGGGCAGTCGCGTGTGCTTCCCGACGGCGATCGTCACCGGCCGTCCCGACTCATGGAGCTCTTTGGCGATCTGGATTCCGGAGGCCGACGCGCCCACGACGAGGACGCCTCCGGTCGGAAGCTGTCCGGGATTGCGATACTTCGTTGGAACGAGCTGGTGGATGTCTTTCGAGATCGCGGCGCCCATCGCCGGTACGTGTGGGATGTCGCAATAGCCGGTCGCGATGATGACGTTTCCGGCTTGCCAGGTCCCGCGATCGGTCGTCACCCGGTAGCCGTCACCGTAGTTCTCGACCGCGAGCACGTTCGTGCCGGACTCGACCGGGGCGCTGAACGAGCGAGCGTAGCTTTGAAAGTACTGGACGACTTCGGGCATTCGCATGAAGCCGTGTGGGTCGGGGCCTCGATATTGCCAGGAGGGAAGACCCGTCTGCCAGTTCGGCGTCAAGAGTCGCAGCGAATCCCACCGCTCGCTGCGCCAGCGCTCGGCCACACGTCCCCGCTCGAGTACGACGTGGTCGATGGCGCGGTCGGTGAGACAGCGACTCATGGCGAGCCCCGCTTGCCCGCCTCCGATGATGACCGCGTCCGTTCGCTTCATGGTTCCTCTCCTTTCGCTCCCGGCTCCCGTCTCGGGGAGCCGGGACAAAAGAAAACGTGGGGCTTCCTAGTTGGCGTCTACGCTGACGTCGATATTCGTGCCGTTACGGAGCACGTCGAACACCGCGGAGCGCGCCCGGGACTGCTCCACGATCTGCTGGAGCTTTTCTTTGGGTGCGTCGCCTTTGATCTTGAAGTTGACCCGGATGCCCTCATATCCGTTGCGCACGTCGTCGGAGAGCCCGAGGATGCCCTGGAGATCCATGTCACCTTCGACACTCGACTCGACTTCGGTCAGCTTGACGCCTCTAGCCGCTGCAATATTCGCGATGCCCGACGTGAGACAGGACGCGAGGCCGACGAGCAAGAACTCGACCGGCGTTGGGCCGTTGTCCTCGCCCACGAGCACGTTCGGGTGGTCGGCGTCATATTGGAAATCGCTCTTGTGATCGTGTTCTCCTCCGGCGCCGGCGAACTTCTCGATGGTCGTGCGGCTCTGAGTACCGTTGACCCACTTGTTCGAGGCGCGCCAGGTGAACTTGGCGAGCTCGCGCTGCTCGCGGACGGCGTTGATGGTCGCGAAGAATGTCGGGGTGTCGACACCGTTCATAGGGACGCGTTCTTTTTTTGCAGTTTCAGGCACTTTCTTCTCCTTGGTTTGAATCAATGTGTCTCTCTTATGGATACGCGAGCGTGTCGCGTTTCCCGCCACGCGATTGTTCAGAAGAGCGGAGGCTTACGGTCTTTGGGCGGCGATGACGACGAGCCGGCCCGCCGCCTGGATCGGGGTCCCACCGTCGTCGGTCGCGCGTACGACGACCTGCGCGACGATTTGCGGGTTCTCGAACGCAATCGTGAGCGGCACGGCCAGAATCCCTTTGCCGGGTACGAGCGTCCCGCCGGCGGCGAGCTGGATGTCCGTCATGTCGTAGATGACGTCGTTTGCGAGCTCGACTTTGATCTCATGCACGTTGACGCCGATACCGGCTTCTTCCAACAGATTCACGGTGAAGTTCGCGGCCCAGGGAAACGATGACTGCCGACTCCGTATCGCATTTGTGGGTGGTATCGCGACGATGAGGGACGCGACACCCGGGGGGGTCGGCTCGGAGGGAGTCTGCGTACTGTCGCCACAAGCCATGGCGATCAAGGTGAGAGCCGTTGCCCCGAGCGTGCCGGTTCTCCGCGCGAGCACGATTGTCTGGCGCCTATCTGCGGGTGGCGTCGGGGAAGCGCTCCGCCACGTGCGCGCGAGCTCGGCTTGCGTCCTCTACACGGCCCCATGCGTCGTAGATCCGCACCATGAGAGCGTGGCCGTGCGGATCGTCCGGTGCGGCCAAAACGAAGCGCTGTGTCATGCGGAGTGCCAGGGGAAACTGTTTCTTGTCGACCAGGAAATCGACGAGGGCATCCTTCGCGTCCGCATCGTCCGGCTCGAACTCGACGGCGTCGACGAGAGCCGAGATACGGTCCGAGGTTTCGGTCAGCTCCTTGAATCGCTCGAGGTGCGATCGTCCGAGCTCCTCGTCGCCGTTTCGAAGCGCGTAGTTCCCGTAGCTCATATGGGCGTTCGCGAGCCAGGGATCGAGTGCGATGGCCCGTTCGTAGTGGTGCTTCGCCTTCGCGTTCCGCCCGAGGGCTTCATAGGTCTTCGCGAGCTCCAGGTGGCTGGCTGCGTGCCCCACCGAAATTTTTACGGCTCTTGCGAGCTCGCGCTCCGCCTCGACGCTCCGTCCGTCCGCGAGCAACATCTGCCCTAGACGGAACCGGGCCCCCTGGTGGCCCGGCTCGAGCTCTATCACCCGACGATAGGCCGCTTCCGCTTCTTCGAGCCGCTGGAGGCTCTCCTGAATCTCCCCCACTCGAAAATGGAGGCTCTCGTTGTCCGGATCCGCTTCGAGCAGGCTCTCATACAAACGCAAAGCCTCGCCGCGTGTTCCCTTCTGAGACAGCACCATCGCTTTGGTGAAAAGACCCTGAGGATCGTCGGGCGCAAGCTCGAGGGAGAGCTCGGCTCGAGCGAGCGCCCGATCCCAATCGTGAAGCTCCGCATAGGTGACGGCCATCTCGCGATGGAGGTCGGCCGGCGGCAGCGACGTTTCTTCGAGCGCGCGGCTGAACGTCTCGATGGCCTCACGCGGACGCCAGACGCGCCGATAGAGATCGCCCAGCATGAGATAGGCTGGACCCATTTCGGGCTCGGCCTCGACGAGCTCCTCGGCGAGCGCTATCGCCTCGTCGAGCTTGCCGCTCTCCGCGAACGAGCGCGTATTGGCGAGGGCTTCCTGATAGGTCAGCTGCGACGAGAAGCCGACGAGCCCGACGACGGCGAACACACTCGACCAAAGCACGCGAGTCTCACTTGAATGGAGTCGTCAGTCCCGGCTGTAGGATCTCGAAGTTCTCGCTATCCTTGGCGTCGCGAACGATGCGTCTCACGTCCGAGAGCAAGTTCTTGGCGTCGAAGATAATGCCGTCTTTGATCGTGTACTTCACGCCGCCGACCCGGACGACCTCGTTCTGCTCGGTGAGCTTGACCGCGCCGATTCCGTACAGGACCTTGAGGTTCTCGAGGGGGTTCTCGTCGACGACGACGAGATCCGCCAACTTCCCGACCTCGACCGTCCCGATCGTATCGGCCAGGCCCAGGGTCTCCGCGCCTTTGAGAGTCGCGGCTCGAATGACCTCGAGCGGATGAAAACCCGCTTCGCGAAGAAGCTCGAGCTCACGCACGAAGCCGTAGCCGTAGAGGTTGTAGGAGAAGCCCGAGTCCGAGCCGACTCCGACGCGGCCGCCGCGGTTCTTGTAGTCGTTTACGAAGCTCATCCAAAGTTGATAGTTCTTCTTCCACGCGACTTCGATCTCGCTCGTCCAGTAGAACCAGTAGGACGCGTGCTTCTCGCGATTGGGCTCGTAGTAACGCCACAGAGACGGAAGCGTGTACTCTTCGTGCCACTCGGCGCGTCGCATGCGCATGAAGTCGCGCGTCGTCTCGTAGGCGACGAAGGTGGGTGAGAGCGTGAAGTTGAGCTCGAGAAGCTCGTTCATGACGTTGTCGTAGTGCTCGGAGCCTTTGGGCGCCGCTTGCTGCCATAGCTGGCCGGCCTGATAGAACCGGTGCTGCTCATTGTTGTAGTTGTAGTCGACCGGATAGTCCTGCACGGTGCGATCCGTGAACAAGGCTTCCGGAAGGCCGTACCAGTGCTGCATCGATGTCAAACCCAGGCGGGCGGAGTCGAGCGCATCGAGCCACGAGACGTTGAGCTGTGCGTGGTGGGCGGTGGTCCGGAGCTCGTTTTTGATTGCCTCGTCGATGGCCGCACCGATGATGTCGGGTCGGGCGCCGAAGAACTTGATGCCGTCGGCTCCCATTCCCGCGATCTCATCGACCCACGCGCGCGCTTCCGCCGGAGTCGAGACGGGCTGCGGAAGTCCCTGCCCGAATGCCGGATAGGCCTCGATGCGCGGCGCGGTAATCTCGTTCGCAATGCTCTTGTCCTTGTGATCGAGGACCCACCGAAGCCCGTTGCCGGTGGAGGGGTCGCAAATCGTCGTGATGCCGTGGCCCATCCAGAGCTTGAAGACGTACTCGGCCGGGGTGCCTTGCTCCGTCCCGCCAATATGTCCGTGCAAGTCGACGAAGCCGGGTAGGACGTAGTGGCCTTCGAGGTCGAGGACTTTGTCACCGCTGCGAGCTTCGGGGCGGTCTTCATCTCGGATCGCCACACCCGGGAAGCCGACGCTTCGGATCTCAGTGATGCGGTTTTGCTCGACGACGATGTCGATAGGCCCGACCGGAGGCGCTCCGGTGCCGTCGATCAAGGTGACGGAGCGAAGGATCAAGCGACCGAAGGGTCCCTCGCCACGCGATCGGTCCGGTGCCTCCTGAATGGCGTCGTCGGGATCGACGAGCTGCGCGGCGGCGGGAATAGCAAGTGTCCATATGAGGAGGAACGCGAGCGTTAGGGTTCTCATCTAGTGATCCTTTCTTACATCGTTCGCAAGCGGTGAAAACGGAAGCTTGGATAGCGGACGGCTCGTGAGCTCCATACTTCCTTCTCGGATCTCGAAGAAGCGATCGAGCGGCACGTCGTTGAAGCGTTGCGTGCGTTGGGAGCCCGGCCAGAAGATCTCGAGGCTACGGATCGCGACCGCGTCTCCGAGCCCTATGGTCTTTCTCAAGCTCGTTGAGCCGAAGCTCCCGCCCGTGCCGATCGTGTGATGGATTTGCCGCGCTCCTTCCGGGGATTCTACTCGAACCTCCACACGGGCGCCGATCGCGGAACGGTTCGACCGCGCGCCTTCGAGCTTCAAGACGATATAGCGATTTCCGTGACCTGGGTTCTCGAACCAGACGTTGCGATAGACGTCGCCGCTATAGGCCCCGCCCATGACCGCGTAGACGTCTTCGTCACCGTCGTGGTCCAGATCGGCGAAGGCGACCGCGTGGCCTTTCTGCACATGCCCGAACCCACCGGACGTGGTGACGTCCGCGACACGCTCGCCGTTCACGTTCCGGTACATGCGGTTGGGAACGATGGCGCGGAAGTCGGGATCGCCCGTTCCGAGATAGAAGTCCAGGTAGCCGTCGCCGTCGAGGTCGCCGAAATTCGATCCCATCGTCAATGACAGGCGGTCGAGCCCGACCGCGTTCGTGATGTCCTCGAAACGGCCATCGGCTCGATTGCGATACAGGCGCGGAGATTCGCCTTCGTGAGCGAGCTCCATGTAATCGATGCCGAACTTACCTCCGGCGACTCGGTAGCCGGATACGAAAATGTCGAGCCAGCCGTCGTTGTCGAAGTCGAAGAACCACGCCGGAAAGCTCGCGATCGGCGCCGCGACGCCGGCCTCGTCGGCCACATCTCGGAATCGTTCGCCGTCGTCGTTTCGGTAGAGCCGGTTCGGCGCGCCCAATGCGGAGACGTAGAGGTCGGCGTCTCCGTCGTTGTCGTAGTCACCGAAGGAAACCGCTTTGACGTGATCCGACACGGTGATACCGCTCGCGCTCGAGACCTCGGTGAACGTGCCGTCGCCGTCCGAGTGGAAGAGCTCCGACGGTTCCGACTCGTTGCCGATGAACAGGTCGAGCCAGCCGTCATTGTCGTAATCCGCCCAGGCCGCCGTTTGCGTGGGGTGAAAGCTGAGCACGCCCGCCTCGTGCGTGACGTCCTCGAACGAAAGCGTCTCGTCGTCGCTCGTGTTCTTCAACAGTGAGTTCGGGTGGCGGCCCGCCTCGGCCCACCAGGCGCCGCGGAGGACGAGGATGTCGTCCAAGCCGTCATTGTCGTAGTCCGCGTGAATGAGATTGAGGCCGCCGCCAATGCCATCGAGCCCAGCCGTATCCGTTTGGTCCACGAAGACGCCGTCGTCGTTTCGAAATATCCGGAGCGGGTCACGCATCCCCCATGAGGAGCACACGAGATCGAGATCTCCATCGCCGTCGAGGTCTTCGATGACGACACCGCCGGCCAAGCCGACGACGTCGAGGCCGAGCGCAGGCGCGCGATCGCGAAACCGTGGAAGCTCTTCGTCCGATGCGAACAGCGCCGGATCGATGCGCCACCGCACAGGTACACCACCTGGATATTCACCGAGCGTCATGTAGGCGAAGTTCAAGAGCCATCGCGCGGTGACGTTGTCGGGCCGCTTTTCGAGGATGGCTGCGAACTGCTCGATGGCGAGGCGCGAGCCGGACTCGTTGCGATGCACGCCGCCATCGCGGAAGGGAAGCAGGCAAGCGTCTTGGTCGCCGTGCTCGAGGCAGTTCTGCTGCTCGGCCAATCGGAGATAGGCGACGCCCTCGAGCTCTTCGATGTCGCGTCGGAGCTCCAAGGCCTCGGCTCCGCTCGAGCGCGCGAGAATCGCGTCGAGCTCCTCGAGCGCTTCGAGGGCCGCTTCGGTGTCACCGCTCAGCAAGAGCTCGGGTGCGAGTAGATACAGACCGCGCGCCCGCGTGGCCGGATCCGTGACCCCCTCGAGCTCACGAGCCGTGAGGTCCGCGCGCTCTTCGTTGAGATAGAGGTTCGTTCGGGGATCCGCTTCACGAGCCATCCGCTCGAGCAGGGCGACCATCTCTTTCGTGCTCGCGGTTGTAGATGCGGGGCGCACGAGAACGACGCCAAGCACGAGGCAAGGGATCCAGCTTCTCAAGTCGCGTCGGCCTTTCTGGAAGCTCATTATCCCCTTCGACGCGCTACCGTCAATCTCGAATTCTAGGCCGAGCGGATCCGATATTTTGGATTCGATCCATGATTTTGCACGTCTTCGGGATATTTCGACAGCTCGTCAAGATAGGTATGTGCGTCTAAGTAGGGAACAATCAAATACTTAAGGCCGTATCAGTTGTCTGCGCGGTCGAATCGAATCAGGAATCAATATTGCATCTATGAACTACGTAACACCTGGCGTCACATCTTGCCCTACATCAACACCGATCGCCTTTTTTGCTTGAAGGAGCGTGAACTAATGAGATGTAGAAACAGTGCCCTTTGGATTTTGGTGGTTTTGTTGGCCACCGTGTCCATGGTAGGTGCACAACAACAGTACGGTACGATCACTGGAACCGTTGCCGACGAACAGGGCGGTGTCTTGCCCGGCGTCACGGTAATGATCATGAGCGACGCGTTGATTGGTGGCTCGCAAACGCAAGTGACCGGCGCGACCGGCATCTACACTTTTCGCTCGCTACCACCCGGCGAATACTCCGCTCGATTCGAGCTCACCGGTTTTTCGTCGGTGACTCAAGAAGGCCTCATTATCGCCGTCGCGCGCGTCAGCACCGTGAACGCGAGGATGACCGTCGGAGGCGTCGAGGAAACGATCACGGTGACCGGTGAGTCTCCGGTCGTCGACGTCCGGTCGAACATCACCGCGACGAACATCGACGAGGCCATCTACGAGAACATTCCGACCGCCCGCAATCCGTGGGAAATGGCTGGCCTCGTTCCGGGTATGGTTACCGGCCAGATGGACGTCGGTGGCAACCGAGGAATGCAGCAGTATCAGCTCGAGGTCATGGGCTCCGCGAACAGCCAGAAGTCGTTCTCGATCGACGGCTTGAAGGTCAACTGGCCCGGCGGCAGCGGCGGCTGGACGATGCAGTATTACGACTTCGGTATGTTCGAGGAGTACAACTTTCAGACTTCGGCAATGTCTGCCGAGAGCGACGTCGCCGGCGTCTACATGAACATGACGACCAAGTCGGGCGGAAACGACCTCTCCGGCAACCAGTCCGTGTTCTTCAACAACGACGCGATGCAGGGGACCAATACCCCCGAAGAGTCATCGCTCGGCGGCAACCCCACCGATATCGCCTATGACCTACAGGGCACGATCGGCGGACCCATCATGCAGGACAAAGCGTGGTTCTTCGCGTCCGGCCGATGGTGGAGACTCGACCAGTTCTTGCCGGGAACCCAGGGCTTGGGTGATGGCGGCGGTCAGGTCATCGACGACAACCGCATCACGAACTTGATGGGCAAGGCGACCTACCAGATCAACGACGCCTCACGATTCTTCGTGATGTTCAACAAGAACTGGAAGTATCGCTACCACCGCAACCGCACGGGCGAGAGCTTCGCGGAGACGGCGGCGACGTCGTTCCAGAAGCAACCGGCGCAGAACATCGTGATGAGCTACAACACGCTCATCGGTGACTCGTCGCTCCTCGATGTCCGCTTCGGACGCATGTGGGGTGAGACGCCTTACTTCTACAACGAGGCGGTTACGGATGAAGACATCGCGTTCACGGATCAAGGTACCGGTCAGGCGCTGCGTGCGGCGGAGAACCAGTACTTCAACCCGAACCACCGGAACCAGTTCAACGCGAACTTGACCCAGTTCATCACCACCAACGGCGGAAGCCATGACCTGAAGTTCGGGGTCCAGTTCGGTCGCGAGCGCTTCCAAGAGCGCATCAATGCCAACCAGGACATCCGGCTCGAGGCCATCGATGGTGTCGGCAACCAGGCCATCTTGCTCGACACTCCGGTCGAGTCCGACAACCGTCTGAACACCTGGGCGTTCTACGTTCAGGACGCGTGGACGATCGGACAGAAGCTGACGCTGAACTTAGGCGTCCGTTTCGACGGGATCAAAGGGACGGTACCTGCGCAGACGAGTCCGGCCGGCACGTGGACCCCTCAGCGCGACTTCGCGGCTCTAGACCAGAACGTTCCGGACTGGGGCGGCAATGTTGCTCCGCGCCTGGGCCTCGCATACGACATCTTCGGAACGGGCCGCACGGCTTTCAAGGCCTATTACGGTCGTAGCTACATCCAGACCGGCTCGCAGTTCACGCAGGGCGTCAACCCGGTGAGCGGCAACACCAGCACGGTACCGTGGAACGACCTCGACGGCGACCTCTTCCTCGCTCGTGGCGCGTCCGGTGGTTATACGGACAGCCCGGAGCTCGACCTCACGCGTTTCCTGGCTGAGGGTTTCGTTGGTGGCGCGAGCACGCGGTTCGATCCTGGAACCAATCGTCCTTACAACGACGTCTTCGATATCGGCATCGACCATCAGCTCTCGAACGACGTTTCGATGAGTGTCCGCTACGTCCATCGCACCCATCGTGACGGCATCGCGCGTATCGACGCCAATCGGCCGACCTCGGCGTACTCACCGATGACGGTCGCCTACGACGACCCCGTCGATGGGGCCAGCACCGTGACCGCGTACAACCTCGACCCGGCGTTCATCGTTGCTCCGGACCGCGTCATCACGAATGTCGATGTCCTTCAGAGCAACTACAACGGCGTGTCCATCGACATGCGCAAGCGTATGTCGGACAACTGGTCCTTGCTCGGTGGGCTCACGCTCGGAAGCCACAAAGGATTCGAGCAGAGCGATGGCTACTACACGACCATCGACTTCAACAACCCGAACCAGACGGAGAATCGCTCGGACGCTTCGGTGTTCTACGACCTGCCGTGGATCCTGACGCTGTCGGGAACCTACAGCTTCCCGAAGGACGTGATGCTTTCACTCAACTATCGCGGCCGTGCGGGTGAGCCGATGAACAGGACGCTGAACGTCGCCGGCCTCAATCAGGGCACGGAAGTGCTCCGCGTCGTACCTCGCGGTACGGATCGCGCGGATTCATTCTCGAACTTCCTGAACTTGAGTGTTCGCAAGCGCATCAGCGTGGGTGAGTCGGCATTCGTCGAGCCGATTGCCGAGCTCTACAATGTCTTCAACGCCGACACGGTGCAGATTTATCGCGACCGCATCGGCTCCGCCTACGGAAACCCGACCCGCCTGCTCGCGCCGATTACCTTCCGGCTCGGGCTCAAGTGGGTCTTCTAGGAAAACGAAGCTAGTTGAACCATCTGGGGGGCTTTCGAGCCCCCCTTTTTTTTGCTATGACCAAGACAATGTTTGTGACCGGTCTCTTGCTGGCATCCACGCTGCTCGCTCAGGACAGCGCCAAGTTTCAAAAAGACTTCTCCGCTGACGAATTTCGACAACGGCGCGAGCGGGTTCTCGACGCGATGGGAAGCGACGCGATCGCGATCGTCCAGGGAGGGGCGACGTCACCCGGATTCGTCGTGTTCCGGCAGTCGAACGAGTTCTACTACTTGACCGGCCTCGAGGTCCCGCAATCCTACTTGCTCCTCGACGGCCGCGCCCGACGGTCGCTCTTGTTCTTGCCCCACCGCGATGCACGTAAGGAGCGGGGCGAGGGCAAGACGCTCTCGGCGGAGGACGCGGATCTCGTGAAACAGATCACCGGCGTCGACGAGGTCTTCGGGAACGACTACCTCGCGAGACAGCTCTACGGTTTTGCCCTTCGTCCGCCTCAGCCGTCGCTGTACACGTTTCGGAGTCCGGCCGAGGGCCGTGCGCAGAGCCGCGACGAGAACCTCATCGGCCGAGCCGCGATCGTCTCCGACCCGTGGGACGGCCGACCTTCTCGTGAAGGGCAGTTCATCCACCTGCTGCGGACGCGCTATCCCGAGTTCGCGATCGAAGACTTGACGCCCATTCTCGACGAGCTGCGAATCGTCAAGAGCCCTGCCGAGATCGAGCTCGTACGTCGCGCGAGCGAGCTCGCCGGTCTCGGCATCATGGAAGCGATCCGCTCGAGTGCCCCCGAGGTGATGGAATACCAGCTCGACGCGGCGGCCCGCTACATCTTCCGGGTGAACGGTGCGCAAGGCGAGGGCTACCGGTCGATCACTGCGAGCGGCGAGAACGCCTATTACGGTCATTATTATAGGAACGACAGCGCGCTCCTCGATGGAGACCTCGTGTTGATGGACTATGCGCCCGACTATCGCTATTACACGAGCGACATCGCACGTATGTGGCCGGTGAACGGAACGTTCGATGCCGGCCAGCGGCGGTTGTACGGCTTCATCGTTGCCTATAGCAAAGCGCTGATGGAGCGGATCCGACCCGGCGTCACTGCCGATACGATCATGGACGAAGCCGCGGTCGAGATGAGGACGTTTCTGGATGCGATGGAGTTCGACAACCCGCTCTATGAGAAGGCGTGTCGTGAGGCCCTCGATTTCCGCGGCCACATGTCACATCCGGTAGGGCTGGCGGTGCATGACGTCGGAAACTACCGGTCGAAGCCTCTCGTGCCGGGAGTCGTGTTCTCGGTCGACCCGATGTTGTGGGTTCACGAGGAGAAGCTCTATGTACGCATGGAGGACACCGTTGTCGTGACCGCAGACGGCGTCGAGAATTTCACCGACTTCATGCCCGATACCATTGAAGAGATCGAGGCCTTGATGAACGAAGAAGGCATCGTCCAGAAACGGGCGCCGGTTCCGTGATGCGCATTCGCTGGGTGTGGGTCTGTCTGTTCATCGGTGGTCTCGCGGTCTCGGTAGAGAGTCAGTCCGAGGGTCCGTACGAGCGACTCGTCATCCGGGACGCCATGGTCATCCCGGGACATGGTGGGCCGCCCTACGGCCCCGCCGACATCATCATCGAGAACGACACGATCGTTCAGATCATCGCGATGAACGGAGTGTTGGGCCGAGTGCCGGGACAAGCGCCGCCGGAGGGAGATCACGTCATCGATGCCGACGGCATGTATGTCATGCCCGGACTGATCGACCTGCACACCCACATTCGAACCGAGCCGCTACCTCTTCAATACATCTACAGTATGAAGCTGGCCCACGGCGTGACGACGATGGTCAACGGGTCGGGGCGCGGCTTTTCTCAGGCCTTGGCCGAGGCGAGGCGATCGGATGCGAACGAGATCGCAGCGCCTCGGATGTTCCCCATCCGAGATTGGGGCCCGAGCCGCTCACGTGACCCCGGACACGCGCCGCCGCTCGACGATATCGAGCCTTGGCACGACCCCGAAAAAGCAACGGAGCTCGCGACCGAGTTGATGTCCGAGGGGGCTCACGTCATTCGCGTGGGGAGTCTCGCGTGGAACGAAGAGCTCTTCGGTGCTGTGTGCGAGGCAGTTGCGAAAGCCGGCGGGATGACCACGGTGCACCTACCACCGTCAGATATCGCGGTGGTCAACGCCGTCCGTGCGGCTGAGCTTGGCGTGACGATGATCGAGCACCACTACGGCTACGCGGAATCGGCTCTAGGGAATCGGGTTCAGGCATTCGACCCGGCGTTCAACTACAACGACGAGTCCCACCGGTTCCGGGCCGCCGGCAGAGTTTGGCAACAGGCGCCCGAGGATGTCCTGCTCGGTGAGATCGTGGACCGCCTCGTGGATACGGGCGTTGCGATGATCCCAACGATGAGCGCCTACGAGGCGAACCGGGACATCAATCGCGCGATGGGCCTTCCGTGGCACGACAAGTACACCCATCCCGTCCTCATCGACTGGTTCTATCCCGATCCCGCGAACCACGCCGCCGAGCACTGGGACTGGAGCTCCGATGACGAGGCGGTTTGGGCGGATATGTATCGGCGATGGCAGAATCTCATTCGCGAGTTTCACGCGAGGGGAGGGACGCTCGGCTATGCGGTCGACGATCCGTTCACCTGGAACACGACCGGCATCGCCAACGTGCGCGAGCTCCAGCTGATGCGTGAAGGCGGGCTCCACACGCTCGAGGTGATCCGTGCTGCTACCCAAACGAGCGCTCGGATCTTGAGACAGCCGAAATTGGGCTTGGTGCAAACTGGCTACAAGGCGGACCTCGCCATCGTCGACGGAAACCCGCTTCACAATCTCCGGTTCCTTTACGCATTCGGCGCATTGACGGTGGAAGATGACGAGATGGTGCGCCGCGGTGGCGTACGGTGGACGATCAAGGATGGCGTCGTGTTCGATAATGATGAGCTGATGAAGGAGGTCGTCGAGATGGTCGCCGAGTCGAAGAAGAACTGGAACAACCCGGTGCCTCCGCTATTTCGATGAAGAGAATCCTGGCTCTCGTCGTACTCGCGCTTGCCATCGGTGGCGCTTCATTCACGCAAACCAGGGTCGAGTTTCATTTGCTCCCGGCGGTGTCGACGGGGCCCCTCGATCCCTCGTGGAGCCCGGATGGCCGCCTGATCGTCTTCGCGATGCGCGGCGACATCTGGACCGTGCCGAGAGATGGCGGGGAAGCGGTGGCCCTTACCGAGGGGCCGGCCTATCACTCCGAGCCGGTCTTCAGCCCCGACGGATCCAAAGTTGCTCTTACGATGATGGATCGGGACGGTAGCCTCGATATCGGTATCGTCGAGAGCGGACGCGTACGACGACTGACGAGCGATCCCGAGGTCGATTTCTCGCCGGAGTGGAGTGGCGACGGAGAGAGTTTGTATTTCGTGACGCGTCGGGCCGGCAATCTGGACATCTATCGGCTCGACCTCGCCTCCGGGGTCGAATCGCCGGTGGTCGCGACCCGTCGTAACGATTTTCAGCCCGTCGTTTCGCCCGACGGTGGGAAGCTTGCCTACATCTCGGCGGTTGACGGCCGCAGCGGCTCGGGCGGCATCTGGGTCATGCCCCTGCCCGATGGCGAACCGGTGCTCGTGCACTACGAAGAGACGAGCTACCGCGCGAAACCCGTCTGGTCCGCCGATGGGGCCTCTTTGTTCTACTCGACCGACCAGGCGGGCTCGAACGACATCGCCGTCGTTCCGTCGGCCGGGGGGAATCGAGTTCGGCTCACCGAAGATCCTCTCGACGAGTTCGATCCTGCGATCAGTCCGGATGGTGACACCGTCGCCTTCGTCTCGAACCACCGCGGTCCGACGGCGCTGTATACCTTGTCTTCACTCGGCGGCGCGCGACAGGCGTGGAAGCATGTCCCGATCACTTCACGCTCACCTCTGTTCGAGACCGGCCGCGTGCGCGGGGTCGTGCGTGGACCGAACGGTAACGTCGTACCCGCGCGACTCATGCTGACTGCGAGCGACGGCCGCGCTTATACCGAAGACGGCGGGTTCCATCGGATGGTTCCCTCGACACAGACGCATTTTCAGCATACGAGTGGCTCGTTCGAGATCGAGGTGCCGGCCGGGATTACCACGATCGAGGCCATGCGAGGCTTCGAATATTTGCCGGCAAGTGCGCGCGTGGAGGTCCCTGCGGGCGGTGTGGTGGATGTGGCTCTCGATCTAGAGCGCATGGCGGAGCCGGGAGCGACGGGGTGGATCTCGGGCGACATGCACGTCCACGACCTTCACGAAGGACGCTTCGGCCTGACCCAAGAAGGCTTCTTTCATCAGCTCGTCGCGGATGACGTGCACGTGGCGAACGCGCTCATCCACATGGACGGAACGAAGCTCATGGGGCGGTGGAGTGATCTCACCGGCGAGCCCTACGATCTGTCGAACGGCGAGCACATCCTGCGCTACTCCCAAGAGTTCCGAGGCTCCTTTGGTCATGTCGCCCTCGTCGGGGTCGACGCGTTCATCATGCCGCTCATCGGGGGCGCGGCGAACACGCCGTACGCTCCCGACGTGCTCAAGACGCGGCACATCGACGGCGTGCATGCCCAGGGCGGGATCGCGGGCTTCGTCCATCCCTACAATCAGCCCGTCGAGACTCCCGAGGACGCCGCGGCGGCCGACATCCCCGTTCATGTCGCGCTCGGGAAGGGTGAGTTCTATGACGTCGTCTCGATCGCGTCGCGGGAGGCGGACTCGACGCTTGTCTACGAGAAGATGTTGGGCAGCGGTTTTCGCATTGCCGCGACGGGTGGTACCGACAATTTCTCCGACGTTTGGTACGATCCATCGGGTGGGACGGCGAGAACTTATGCGCGAATCGATGGCTCCCTGAGCTTCGATTCATGGATCGCCGCGGTGAGAGACCGACGGACGTTCGCGACCAACGGGCCGCTTCTCTTTCTCGACGTCGCCGGCAGTCAGCCCGGCGATGAGATCCGGGATCCCGCTTCGTCACTACCGGTGCGCGTCGAGCTCTCCTCGATCACACCCGTCGACCGTGTGGAGATCGTCGTCAATGGGGAAGTCGCGCACATGTGGGCGCCCGAAGGAGAGGGCCCGACCTTCAGCTTCGAGACGAAGGTCGAGGTCCCGGGAAGTGCATGGATCACGGCGCGCGCGCTCGGGCCCCCGAGCCGGTTCGTCGGCGACGCACACGCTTTCGCCTATACCTCGCCGATCGACGTCATCCGCGGGGGCGTGCGCTACCAATCTTCGGCGGATGCGAGGTTCCTGCTCGAATCCGTCGATGCGTTATGGGCGCGCGTGCAGGCTCGCAACACGTGGCATACCGACGCGCAACGAGATGCCTATCAGTCCGGTATCGACGAGGCCCGAGCCGCCTACGCTTCCGTGTTACTGATGGATCCCGAGAATCCCGGATTCGCGCAGCCCGCGCCCGAACTCTCACAGGTACGGCTTACGACGAATGAGGGAGACATCGTCATCGAGCTGCGACGCGACTGGTCGCCCACCGGAGTCGACCGGTTCTATAACCTGGT
>Ga0315338_1000262_pt1 | contig 162441 bp, 138 predicted proteins | sample ASW8metaG_FD_204518 | JGI IMG/M metagenome (GOLD analysis project Ga0315338, IMG submission 204518) | Ammonia-oxidizing marine archaeal communities from Monterey Bay, California, United States - ASW #8 | ecosystem: Environmental > Aquatic > Marine > Coastal | place: USA: California | collected... | reverse complement strand
GTTGAGGTTGGCGGTGCCCCACGTCAACGGGCCGAACAGCGCGCTGCCGTTGGCGAACGCGGTGTTGGTCTCGTCCTCACCGGCGTTCGATGTGACCGGGTGCGCGTACTTGTTGAGCTCGTTGAAGACCGAAAGCGCCTGGTAGCCCGCCTCGGTGTTGAAAGTCGGGTTCCAATGCCCCGCCTCCATCTTGTCGAACCATTCGCCGCCGAACGACGCATGGGCGCCCCAGAATTCGAAACCAAACCAAAAACCCCGCGCCATCGCGCCGCAATAGGCATAGACCTCGCGCGCCGGATCGTTGAGCTCCTTGGCCGCTTCGATCCAGTCCTCCCAGGTCAGCGGGAATGCGATGCCCGCCTTGTCGAAGGCGTCCTTGCGGTAGGCCGCCAACATGGCGTTGCCATCGGGGCAAAGCCCGTACAGCTCACCACTCGGTTCGGCCGGGAAGCGATAGAGCTTGGTCACCGCCTCGGGGACATCCGCGAGGTAGTCATCGAACCACTCGGGGTCCTGATCAGCGAACGGCTGCAATGGCGTCAACGCACCGAGCGAGTGCATCTGTGGCCACTGGCCGAAGTCGGTGTAGATGATGTTGAAGGCCTCTACCTTCGAATTCATCATCACCGAAATCTTTTGGTAAGTATCGCCAATCGGTTCGGCCGTGAAGTTCACGGTGATGTTGGGAAACTTCTCCCTGAACATCGGGTAGGCGGCCCGCATGGAGCCATCCCAGCGCAGGCCTGACGCAGCGTATACATTGACGGTGCCACTAACGTCAGCGCGCACTTCGTCGGGCTTGTACGTCGTCGCCAGCGCGGCAGCCGAGGCGATCGTCGTCTGCATCAGGCGGCGCCGAGTTAGCTGGTAGCGGGACACGTCCCGCGTCGTCTTCCGATAAGTGTCGTGTGCTTTCTCGTCCATAACCCTCTCCTTCACCTGCACATACAAACGGGCCCGTTTGTATGTGGCTCCCCTTACAGTGACAAAAAGCCCCCACCCAAATCTAAATTAGGCGTCAACATTGATCAACGCCCGCCATCGTCGATCAGCGTCCGTCATCCGACGGTTAGGCGGCCTCACGCCATTTGATCGAGCAGCCCATGCTGGCCACCTGCTCTTTGGGACCGTGCCCGGTTTCAGCAATTTGTTTCATGGCCTCGTGGAGATCACGGCGCGCGCCGGGGATCGCGGCGGCTTCCCTGACTTCGGCGATCCGGCCCCGGTATTGCAACTCGAGATTGGCGTTGAAGCCAAAGAAGTCTGGCGTGCAGACCGCGTCGTAGGCGCGCGACACCCCCTGGTCCTCGTCAATCACGAAGGGGAATGTGAAGCCCTTCGCCGTGGCGAGTTCGGCCATGGGTCCAATCCCATCCTGGGGATAGCTAACCACGTCGTTGGGCATAATCGCGATAACGCCGATGCCCATCGCCTGCAAGGCGCGGGCCTCGTCGACGATCCCGTCGATCACTCCTTTCACGTAAGGGCAGTGGTTGCAAATGAACATGACCAGCGTCCCGTTCGCGCCCAAGACCTCTTGCAGGCTGTGCGCCCCACCATCCGTGCCACGCAGCTCAAAATCCACCGCCTTCCATCCGAAATCACAGACCTCAGTCGTTGTCAGAGCCATGCGCGCATCCTCTCCATATTATTGTCCGTAATTCCATAAACGTTGCCCCATGACCTCTGCGGTTAATGCCGGGCGCCCACGCCCACACACCTGATCGCCACAACGTCAAAAAAGAAACCGCAAAATTAACACTCCCTTGTCATGGGCCCTTCGAAACCACAAAGCAAAACTCTCCATCACATCGAAAGCCAACACTCGCCGAGTTTTATCTATTCTCCAGACTCTCGAGCAGCCCCATAAGGCGTTCTTTAACTCCCGAGTCTGGAACTTTAGTTGTGATGCAACCATCATCTCTCAGCCAACTAAGTTTCGAATCCGTCCAAATCTCTACTTTCGGACTAATTTGATGTGGATCGTCAAACATACCTATGGGGATAACACAAATACCTTCCGCAAAGTCCAATGTCGCGTAAGCACCAGTGTGGCAATTCGGACAATTCTGTGTGTAAATATTGCCACCGCTTCCGCCTTGATAGACATACTCGCTAAACGCACCCGACCACTCAACTTCATCTACCGAATAAAACGCCCTCACGCCCATTACACCCGTAAATCGTCGACAACTCGCACAGTTGCATTGAAATACCATCATCGGGTCTAAATCAGTCTCAAACTTAACCTGCCCACAATGACACGCACCAGTATGCTTCATTTTCCCCTCCTAGTACCCTTAAGCCATCCTACTTCACTTTAGCCATGACCGTTCGTTTTGCGCTTTTCACAAACCTCAACAACTTTTCTATTTCTTCAACACTTATTTCATTAACGTCTATGCTGCATCTCAAATTGTTTGTTTCCGTCTTAAGCACATTCTCTTTGTTAGGAATACCTAAGTCTACTTCATAGGTACGCACTTTTTCGCTAATGCCCTTGACGCTAACTGTTTCTTGCTCAATACATTGGATATTCTCCGAAACTTGACTGTATGTGTCAAACGAAATCAATATCGAACCCGGCTTGGCTATAGATTCAAGCCTTGACGCTAAGTTAATGGGCGCGCCTATGACCGTATAGTCCAACCTATTGTCGCTACCGAAATTCCCCACAGTGCAGTACCCAGTATTAATCCCCACCCGCATTTGCAATGGATCTTTCAGTCCGAATCGTTGGGCCCATTGATCCTCTATGCGCCGCATTTTCCTCTGCATAGAAACTGCCATATTAACACACTTTAGTGCATCAGATTTTACACCGGTCGTTTTCGGATCGCCAAAAAAGATCAAAATGGCATCGCCTATATATTTATCAATCGTTCCACCGAATTCGAGGGCTATATTAGACATCTCGGTGAGATAATAATTGAGCATGGAAGTGATCTCTTCAGACTCTAACGAATCGGTAATGCTTGTAAATCCCACAATGTCACAGAAAAACACAGTTAGCTTTTTTCTCCTACTAACTATATCTACTTCCTGCTCTCCACTGAATATTGCCTGATAAATTTGGGGAGAGAGATATTTCGACAGCTGATTAGAAATTTTTTCAATCTCACTTTTTCTTTGTAATGCAGTTTTCTCCGCCTCGATGGCTATTTCCTTTTGCCTTTCAAATTCAGCGGACAAGTTTTTTCTTAATTGGGATTCCATTTTAAGTTTTTTTATCATGGCGCTTAGTTCATTTGTTTTGTTTTGCGCCAATTCTCTCGCCTCGACAGCAGACAGTTTTTGTCTTTCAAGTTCCATACTTAAACTTTTATTAAGCTTGGCTTGCATGCGTAACTTTTTTATTTCTTTATTAATATCGTTTTCTTTGTTACCTATGTCTGTATCCTGCATGCTATTATGTACCTCACGCATTTGGCCGAGTGATTGATAGGTCTCCCAATGCGACTTTGGCGATCCACGTCCATGTAAAGAGATTGGCAATATTTAATGCCATCAAGGGGAGTTTTGAATCGTCGATCTTCAAGCACCGAGAAGGATCCAAACTAATAAATGGTACTATGTGTGTGGAAAGATCAACTTAACTGTGCCCGAATCTTCCTCACCGCCCAGGACTGATGAAGATTTTTACCACACACGCTCCACCACTACTTCTGCGCCAAGTGAGAGCAAAGGTCAAAGAATGTCCATCTTAAAAGTTTCGCTCGACTGTCTGGGGTCTCAGCCGTTGCGGTAGATGTAACTGTAGGCATTGATCGCCGGAACACCACCAAGATGAGCGTACAGAATCTTTGAACCGGCGGGAAAATAATCCTTACGTGCCAAATCGATCATTCCTTGCATTGACTTTCCTTCATAAACGGGGTCGGTCATCATACCTTCCATGCGGGCGCACAGGCGGATCGCCTCGTTGGTTTCTTCCGATGGCACACCGTAACAGGGATAGGCATAGTCTTCGTTGAGAATGACTTCCTCAGCGCTGATGTCCTGGCCGAGTTCAACAAGTAGTGCGGTCTTTTGCGCGATGTCGAGCACTTGCGCCTTGGTCTGCTCCGGCGTTCCCGATGCGTCGATCCCGATGACGTTCCGTGCCCTGCCATCCTTGGCAAAACCAACGATCATGCCGGCTTGAGTCGACCCGGTGACGCTGCAGACAATGACGTAGTCGAACGTGAGGCCCATTTCCGCTTCCTGGGCGCGCACCTCTTCGGCAAAGCCGACGTAGCCGAGGCCGCCGAATTTGTGCACGCTTGCGCCGGCGGGAATGGCGTATGGCTTGCCGCCTTTGGCCCGCACATCGTCAAGCGCTCTAGTCCAGCTTTCGCGGATGCCTATGTCAAAACCCTCGTTCACCAGTTCGATGTCCGCACCCATGATGCGGCTCATCAGGATGTTGCCGACCCGGTCATAGACCGCGTCCTCGAACGGGACCCAGCCTTCCTGTACAAGGCGGCACTTCATGCCAAGTTTCGCAGCCACGGCGGCCACCTGGCGGGTGTGGTTCGATTGCACGCCGCCAATGGTGACCAGGGTATCTGCGTTAGAGGCGATGGCATCTGGAACGATATATTCGAGCTTGCGAATTTTATTGCCGCCGAAGGCAAGGCCGGAATTACAGTCCTCGCGTTTGGCATAAATTTCGATGTCGGCGCTGAGGTGATCGGACAGTCGACTCAGTTTCTCGATCGGCGTCGGGCCGAAGGTGAGCGGGTAGCGCTCAAATTTTACCAACATCGTGCCACCTAATGATTGAGCCATGATCCATGTCAATTTGACCTACTTGTCGTGAGGAGGAGTTTTGTTCAACCGAGATCAAGATATAATACGTATCATAGCCTTGTCTTTGTGTTGGGTAACAAACAACGTGCTCCTGTGTAAGGCGTGTGCATGGCCCGAGCACCCCCCACCCACTACAAGCTATAGAGTGTAAAATAATTAGTTATATCATGTGTACTTGTGAATTATGAGTTTCCCACTTCGTAAAACGGCGTGAGAACACCTTGTCTATTGGGCATCACATGGAAATCGTTTACCCCTGGGCCACCATTCCATTCTACCCTTCCTGGTTTTGAACTTAGTTGTTCGAGACGCGTCTTGTTCTTCTTTGTTTTCAACTCTCTAAGCTAGATAGGAATCGGCACTTTGAAATGTTTCTGAAGTTTTTGTAGAGCTGTAATCTAATGTATATTTTTCAGTTGAATGGTTCCAAAACAAATTATCAGTACTGTTTTACAAACATTGTACAGTCCTATAGAAAATGATTATTGCTTAGAATTCGTTAGACTCCATCAGCTAAAATCAAATCAGTATCTGCTGCTGACTCACGTACTGCTCGTGCTGCTGTGTACTTATCTGATTCATAAAATTTTCGCGCTTTTTCAATGCTCTCAAACTCAATGACAACTGCAGTCCCCGAATTACTCCCTTCTCTTACTTCGGGGTTGGGATTGCGGACGAGAACTTTACCACCATATTCAGAAATCACTGGTCCAGACATTTCCACAAACTTTTTAATTCCCTCTTGATCATGCACCTGAATACGCGCGACTAGATAACCTTTTGCCATTATTATAACCCTTCAGAAGTTTTATAAACAGTTTAATTTATTAATTTTTTTACGTCACTCCCACTCAATCGTTCCAATCTAAATTATCGAATAAAATTAATGGGTTGAAAATTGCTAGAAGTGTTTTAGAAGTTGGAGGGCGAAAAACAATCATGCCTCTTTTTCCCATTCTCCAATGATAACAATAAGTTGGCCATGGGCTCACCTAGAACGCTTTCGCCGACCCTTCCCGGTACTTGTTAGATGGCACGAACCCGGTCATCTCGGGCGCTCGCGCGGCGGGGACCCAGAGTTCTCGGTCGGGGTGCATGCCAGCGCCGAATACGGCTGAGACGGCCGAACGCCGCATCCTGTTCAGCAAGCGTGTGTCCGCACCGCCGATTGCCGGGTGCGTGCCGCCATTATCCGCCACGGCCTTGTCCCAGCATGCCTTACGGGCGGACAGTGTCGAGCCATTGTCGAGCGACGGGCAGTTTATTTCGTTGCTGTTCAGGTCAACGACGATATCGTCGCTGTCCTCGATATAGGCAATCGGACCCCCGAGCGCTGCTTCCGGACCAACATGGCCAATCACTAGCCCGACAGAACCGCCAGAGAAGCGTGCGTCGGTCATTAGGCCCACAACGATCTCTTGCTCGCGGCACAAGGTGGTGATACGCGAGGTGGAGTCGAGCATTTCCGGCATACCCGGGGCGCCGCTTGGGCCTTCGTAGCGGACGATGATCATATCGTTGTTTTTGAAGACCTCCGATTGGTTCTCCAGTGTGTTGAGCAGTTCGGCTTCGCTGTTGAAGACCCGTGCTTTGCCAGTGAAGACGTTGTTCTCGAGCCCACCTTCGACACCGGCGAGTTTCAGCACAGCACTGAACTCCGGCGACAAATTTCCACCGAGCACGCGGAGGCCGCCCGTCGGCTTGAAGGGGTTCTCGACCGAGTAAATGACCTCACCATCTGGCGCCGGTGGGTCGAGGCGCGCGACCTGTTCCGTTAAAGTTTCGCCTGTGCAGGTCATGGCGCCGCCGTTTAGCAGTCCGGCTTCAAGTAGTTCCTTGACGATAACCTGAATGCCGCCCTTCTCGTCGATGTCGACCATCGAATATTGCCCAAACGGCCGCGCGTCGATCAGCACTGGCACCACGTATTGCGAAAGGTGGTTGAATTCCTCCGGCGACATGATGTCTTTCGTGAAGCTACTAAAGCCGGCAGCACGGGCGATCTCTGGACCGTGCAGTAGGACGTTGGTCGAGCCACCGACGGCCATGGCGACGATCATCGCATTGCGGATAGAATCGCGATTGACAATCTTACGCGGTGAAAGGTCCTTGGCTATCAGCGCATCTAGGTAAGATATCAACTCGTCCGGGTACTGTTCGATGCGCCGCGGGTCGTCCGATGCCGGCGAGACCATGTGCAGTGGCTCCATACCGATGACGGCGATGAAGGTCTGCATCGTGTTGTAGGTGAACATGCCCCCGCAACTGCCATAGCCTGGGCACGCTTCGCAGGCGACGCGTTTCTTCATCTCCTCATCGGAGCTCCCGGCGACCTGGAATCCGGTTATGATATCGATCGGCTCTTTGGTGACGGAGTCGAGACCCGGGCGGATTGGTCCGTCCGACATGATTATCGACGGTCGGTCGTGCTCCAGTAGGGCGGCCAGCGTGCCGACAGGTGGCTTGTCACAAGCGACGACGGCAACGGTACCTTCTAGTCCGCTGGCGCTAAGATGTTCGGTTATCGTATCGTTAGTGACTTCGCGGCCGATTAGCGAATATCGCATCTCGCGCGTGCCGTTGCGCATGCCATCGGAGGTCGCGACAGAATATTCTGGTTGCACCAAGCGGACGCGCATCTGCCCGTCACTCTGTCCAATGCGGCTGCGCAGACAGTCGTGAATTGCCTCGACCTTGCGCTGTACACCCAGATAACACTGGGAATCGCCCTTGTTGCCCACGACGCCGACCGACGGTTCGTGAATGAGTTCGATATCGGTGCCCAGTTCCCGCGCTATGCCGACCGTCTGCGCGTTGCGCCCGGGATTGTTGTCGAAAAGAACTGTTCTAAAATTTCGCACGACTAATACTCCGCAAGAATTGCTCTTCAAATTTGAAATCTAGGTTAATTTCTAGAAATCATTCCCACTCAATTGTTCCCGGTAGCTTACTCGTTACATCATACGTCACCCGATTGATGCCACGGTCCGCCTATATAATCGGCGGATGGTTGCGGATATTTTGTATTCCCTAATCGTCGACGATGATCGTCTGATGGACAAGGGATTTCGCGTAACCGTAGCGACGGATGTGGAAGATGCGTGGCAGCAAAGCGTCTGGATACCGACCTCAACATACCTAAACTGATGGCGTTGCAGCATTATGTCCAGGAGGAAGATGTACAGCACCTGCGCGCTGGTTTTCACAAGGCCGGTTTCACAGACTGAGCTTTGCTTTCTAATTAGAAGTTTAGAAGTTTGAATGATACTTGGCTCGGCTATTATGAGCCCAATTTTAGCCTCTCATTCCAACTTTTTCTGCCGCAGGATGCAGGCTGCCAATAGCGCTTTCCCGAGATTCTATTTTGGAGAACCAAGCATTAATGTTATCAAGCTTGGTATCAATCGTCTGACCCACACCTGATGCAAAATCAGTACAACAATAAAGTACCAAATCAGCGATTGTAATTCGATTGCCACAAATGAAACTCTTACCCCGCATATGTTCATCTAGCCAGGTCAAACCGTCTTGGCCAGCAGCTTTCAAGCCATCAGCAGCTTCCGGTAAGCACCTCACTCTATTTTCGAATAATTGCAGACCCTCGGCAAACCGAAATCCAGCATAAATATTTTCTGTTATTTTTTGTTCGATACGGCGGTTCCACATTCTTGCTTCGGCTCGCTCTTGCGCCGTTTCACCTATGAGAGCAGGTTCGGGATGTAATTCTTCTAGGTAATCACAAATTACAACGGTTTCAGCAATCACTGTTCCATCATCAAGCTCTAATGCAGGAAACTGACCGCCGGGATTTTTTGATAAATATGCATCTTGACGATTTTCGGCACCCATTAGGTCATGTTCTTGAGCGTCGATATTTATGTTTTTCTCTAACATAAACATGCGAAGCATTCTTGGGTTTGGCCCAAATGAATTTAAAATTTTCATGCGCGTATCCTTTCCATTCAGTTTGAAGTGTTTTTGAAGTTGCCGCTGAGATTTAACCTATTGATATATAATGTTCAATTATCGTGGGTATCATTCCCACTCAATCGTTCCATCTTAATTCTACATGTAATATCAATGACTTACAAATCATTTGAAGTGTTTTTGAAGTTGAGAGGGCAGATTATCTAAAATCTAAAAGTAAGTTATCATATTGTTTCTAAAGGATAATTCGTAATCTGATATCTGGGTGTTTCATCTTTCTATCATGCCCAACGTCTATCCTACCACCTCTGTGTCTCAACTCTTGTTTCTCCATCTTCAAAGCATTCTGGGAGGTGGTTCGTGGGTACGTACCTTGCTCATACGTACCTCATGAGGGAGTGGTGAAAACCTCTTACATCCCCCACCAATTAGGTATCTCTGGCCATCCACATCCTGGACGTCAGATAGACGTATCAACCCGTGGTGTTTTGAAGTGACATCTAACTTTTAATCCAGGGGGCAGGAGGGCGATTATCGCAAGGACTTCAATGGTGAATATATGGCTGCCAAGGGAAATGCTTTCTCTGTTTCCCAAGTGGCTCGCATATTGGATTTTTAGTGGTCTTCCTGGCTGTCTCTTCAGTCTTTCAATTCATATACCAGCTTTTTACACTCTAAGGTGGCGACCTTGCCCAAAGAATTCTTAGGCTCAAATTGAAATTGGTAGATGGTTTCCATATAGAATATCAGGATAATATTTTCAGCGAACGCCCTCTCTTCCTTTCGGAGGAAATCGGTAAGTACTTTTCCTTCAGAGAGAGCATCTTTACACTCTTTCTCTGAGACACTCACCTCTGGCAACCGCCATTTAACTTCTTCACCAGCTAGAGTGATGCTGTCACTAGGTTTCGATTTATCATTGGCCGTGGTCACAATAGCAGTGGCGTCCTCTACAACTTTATCAGCTAGGGTATTTGAACTATTTTCGCGAATGCAATCTTCGAGACTACGGTGGGTACGCCCAACCGGATCTGGGTTCACAGAAACCGGAAACATGGAATAAGGCGCTAATCCATCTTTATCTTTTGAAGCACAAACGTAGGCTATTCCATCCCTCACAGATACATTCACCAAACTATCCATACACTCTTGAGTACTGCCATTGATCAACAGCAATTTATCAAAGTTGATCAGTCTATTATTCTCAACATTCCAGCGAAAAGCAGAGGATGGGTTGAGGCCATCACCATCTTTTGAACTACAAAAAAACTTTCCTCCATCCAGTATTTCAATGGGTTGTGAGAGGGCTGCCATGCATTCCTCCGTTGTCCTAAAAACGGCCTCAGAAACCTGTACTTCAAAGGTATTTTTATTCTCAAGTACAAATGCATATGGTGCCAAACCGTCGTTGTCTTTTGATGCACAAATCCACTCAAGTCCTTCACCAGCTATAATGACGCTGTCACTAGGTTTCGATTTATCATTGGCCGTGGTCACAATAGCAATGGCGTCCTCTACAACTTTATCAGCTAGGCTATTTAAACTATTCACCAAAGATGCTGCCGATGAACATTGTTGGGCCACGTTCATTTTATATATTGTTGAAAGATTGCTTTCGATTATTTGTTCAACTGCTCTAGAGGCGACTTCGCAGCTATCTGTCTCCAAAGACTTTAGGACTATATTTGCAAGCCAAATGTCTTTTAAATTATGATCCGAAATTAAGTTTGTAATCTCCAAACTCGTGTCTAAATCCCCCATCTCAAGGGACTTCAAGAGTACGTTTACTGCCCAAATTGACTGAAGATTTACATCATCTATTTCTTGAGTTAATTGTTTAGCCTGCCCAACATCATTTGCCTCCAATGCAACTGATAGGCTGTTGATGATGTTCAGGTCATCTATTGGTCCAGAGTATGCGAGATTGGGAGAAACAAAAAACGCAATCAAAAATATGATGTTGCGTAATTTTAATTTTATCATCACATTTACTCCAAGTTAAACATTAAAGAATGCTCTCTAATAGCAATAATGTATTTTCTTACATAGCCGTCATTTGCCAAACGCCTAGCATTTTAATTTTCTCGTCTTATATGAAGGTTTTCACCGTTGATAGAAATTTTGCCAATTCCTTTTATTCTCGTAATCCACCAGTAACGTATCTACTAAAAGTTCCTTTGCATAGCCGTAATCATATGCATCCCCCGCTCGATTGCCCGAAAACAGATTATCTTTCCAGATAACAACCTATTTACCTACGTACTAATTACGTATTTCCAATGGTAACACGGTGTGAACACAGCCTGTCTGTTGTCCATCACACAGACATGGCTTGCCCCGTGGGCATCATTCTTTTCTATCGTTCTTGGTTTTAGAACTTAGTTGTTAGAGACGTTGCTTGTTCTTCTTTGTTTTCAACGCTCTAAGCTAAACGAAAATCGGCACTTTGAAGTGTTTTTGAAGTTGTCATGGAACTGTAACCCATTGATATATAATAACCTTTTCTCTTGGGCATCATTCCCACTCAATCGTCCCTGGGGGCTTGGACGTAACATCGTAGACGACCCGGTTGATGCCGCGAACTTCATTGACAATGCGGTTGGAAACGGCGCCAAGGAAAGCCATGTTAAAGGGATAGAAATCGGCCGTCATGCCGTCGGTCGAAGTCACGGCGCGGAGCGCACAGACAAATTCATAGGTACGGTGATCTCCCATCACCCCCACCGTACGTACCGGTAAGAGGACGGCAAAAGCCTGCCATATCTCATCATAGAGGCCGTGACTACGGATTTCCTCAAGATAAATTCGATCAGCTTGGCGCAGGATTTCGGCTTTTTCCCGGCTTATGGTGCCTGGAATACGAATGGCGAGCCCAGGCCCGGGAAAGGGATGCCGCCCAACCAAGCTTTCAGGCAGGCCAAGTTCGTGACCAAGCGCGCGCACTTCGTCTTTGAATAATTCGCGCAACGGTTCGACCAGCGCCATATTCATGCGCTCCGGCAAGCCGCCAACATTATGATGCGATTTTATCGTCACGCTAGGTCCACCAGAATATGAGACGGACTCGATCACATCCGGATATAACGTGCCCTGCGCGAGGAACTCGGCACCACCGAGCTTTTCTGCTTCTTCCTCAAACACTTCGATAAAGAGGCCACCAATGATCTTGCGCTTGTCTTCGGGGTCCTCGACACCTGCGAGCTTACCAAGAAACAAATCGCCGGCGTCGCGATGGCTGAGCAGGATATTGTAATGCTTCCGGAATATCTCCACCACTTCATCGGCCTCGCCGGCGCGCAGCAGACCATGGTCAACGAAGATGCAATGCAGCTGATCGCCAATCGCCTCATGGATGAGTACTGCAGCAACCGAGGAATCGACGCCGCCTGACAACCCGCACACTACGCGCTTATCGCCAACTTGATCGCGGATAGCTTGAACGGCCTGGGCACGGAACGCCGCCATCGTCCAATCGCCCGCGCACCCCGCGACACGATGAGCAAAATTGGCGAGGAGTTGCGCGCCATGCGGCGTATGCACCACTTCAGGATGGAACATGACACCATAGTAGCGCCTGGCGTCGTCGGCGATGACGGCAAACGGTGCACCCTCTGAAGTGCCGGCGACTCGAAAGCCCGGGGGAATGTCCGTTACCCGGTCGCCATGACTCATCCATACCTGCTCGCGCTGCCCGATGTTCCAGACTCCATCGAAGAGCGCACAATCCTCCGTCACATTGAGCATGGCGCGGCCGAATTCCCGGTGGTCCGAACTCTCAACAGCACCGCCAAGTTGAGCGCAAAGCGTTAGTTGGCCATAACAAATACCTAGAAGTGGCACGCCGAGGTCGAACACTGCCTGCGGCGCGCGCGGTGTGCCGGCATCCGTGACCGAGGACGGACCGCCTGAAAGAACAATGCCATTGGGTGCGAACGCTCGCACCGCGTCATCGTCTTTATCAAACGGCATGATCTCGCAATAAACATTGGCTTCGCGCAAGCGCCGCGCGATCAATTGCGTCACCTGGGAGCCAAAATCGAGAATTAGAATGCGGTCGCTCATCAGCCTGACACGCTGTCTAAAAACTGGAAATTCGACAAATTTGCCAAGTTTGCCATGTCGGCTCCGCATTTATGATCGAGCGGAGCTCCGCCACTGCGTCATACTGACCGTGTGACGGCTACGACAGGTTCAAACCCAGCTCGTCCAGCCTTCTATCCTTGTCGCGGTGACAGGGCAAGTACGGCGCTACCAGTTTTTGGAATCGAGATCCAATAGGGCCTGCTTATCAGCGCTGGCGTTATAGCGTTTGATAGCCTTGCGCAATTTGACAGTCTCTATGCACTGGTTGCCGCACAAATCCTTAAGTATCGCGAGCTGTGCTTGGGCCATCGCCGTATCACCAACCAACAGATAGGTTTGGCCAAGATATTCATTGGCGCCACGATGTCTGGGATCGAGGTCAAGTGCCTTGGCGTAGGCCTCGAATGCCGGATCGGCTTCGCCCATGCGACGGTAGGAATAGCCCATCAAATTATAGGCCTCAGCATTTTTAGCATCCGCAGCAACCGCTTTCTTGAAATGAGCGATCGCCTCCTGCCAATCCCCGTTGCCGAAGGACTGCTGGCCGCGATCAAAATCACTATTATTGCTGCCGGAATTGCTCGAATCGTCATTGTCGGTGCTCGCCGCTTCGGCGCCTGCACCCGGCAACAAGGCGGGTGCAGCGGCCATCAACGCAACCACCAAGCTTGCTATTAAAATCTTCCTGAATTGTCTCATGTCTTAGTCTCCCGCCCCTAGTGATTTGCGTGTCCTAATGCACTGCGCCGCACCAATTATACACCAACGCAGAATCTTTAATGTAGCAGACTAACATATAGTTGATCGTGCCGCCGGGATCATAGGAATAACGAACATAAATATGAGTTGTAGGCGCCCGGGTGAAAATCTATCCCGATTGTGGATAGTTAGGCGGCTCTCGGGTGATAGTCACGTCATGCACATGGCTTTCGCGGAGACCGGCCGAGGAAACCCGCAAAAAGCGGCAATTGCTGCGCATTTCGGCGATCGAACGGTTACCGGTATAGCCCATCGCCGCACGTAGGCCGCCGACCAGTTGATGCACCACACCCCCGACCGGTCCTTTGAACGGCACTCGTCCCTCAACCCCTTCGGGCACGAGTTTGAGTTGATCTGAGATTTCCTGCTGGAAGTATCGGTCGGCAGAGCCACGCGCCATCGCACCGAGCGAGCCCATACCACGATAGGATTTATAGGAGCGCCCCTGATAGAGGAAAACCTCCCCCGGGCTCTCTTCGGTGCCGGCAAACAGCGAGCCTATCATGGCACAACTGGCGCCCGCACCGATGGCCTTAGCGAGATCGCCAGAGAATTTAATGCCGCCGTCTGCGACGATCGGAATATCCTGCTCGCGCGCTGCATCAACACAATCAATTAAAGCCGTCAGCTGCGGCACGCCAACGCCGGCGACCATGCGGGTGGTACAGATCGAACCGGGCCCGATACCTACTTTGATCGCGTCCACACCGGCATCTATCAGCGCCTTGGCCCCGTCCGCAGTGGCCACGTTACCGCCAAGTACTTGAGCCTGGTTGCTCAGTTTTTTGATGGCCGCAACGGCGCCGAGCACACCGTCGCTGTGGCCGTGCGCGGTATCGACGACGATCATATCCACGCCCACTTCCAACAGCGCTTCGGCGCGGCGCAGGCCGTCTTCGCCAACACCGGTCGCGGCGGCCACGCACAAGCGTCCCTTTTCATCCTTGGTGGCGTTAGGAAAATCGTCGGAGCGCTGAATATCTCGTACCGTGATCATGCCAACGCAGCGGTAGTCTTCATCCACCACCAAGAGTTTTTCGATGCGGTGACGGTGTAATAGCCGCTTGGCCTCCTCCGGATCGACGCCCTCGCGCACGGTGACCAGATTGTCCTTGGTCATTAACTCGTAAATCGGCTGTTTGGTATCACTCGCGAAACGCACATCGCGGTTGGTGAGAATTCCAACCAGGCGGCCATTACCATCCTCGACCACGGGAATGCCCGAAATACCGTGCCGCTCCTTCAACGCTAGAGCATCCGCCAGGGGCCGCTCGGGCGAGATGGTCAGTGGGTTGACCACCATGCCGGCCTCGAACTTCTTAACCCGACGTACTTCATCAGCCTGGGCGGCGATATCCAAATTTTTGTGCACCACGCCAATGCCGCCAGCCTGGGAGATGGCGATGGCAAGGCGGCTTTCCGTCACCGTATCCATGGCGGCGGAGAGAATCGGAATACCCAACTCGATGGTAGCGGTTAGACGAGTACGGAGGTCGGCTTGTCCAGGCAAGACTTTTGACGAGGCGGGTTCAATTGAAACGTCATCAAAAGTCAGCGCTTCCCGGATTTGCATACTTTCTCCCAGCTAGAAATTGGAGCGCAATATACACCATACTGCCGCGCCGCCAAGTTCGATCCACTCGCCGCTCATTGGGCCCCGCGGAATCCTTGCGCTACGACATAAACCTCTGCTGAATCTGCGCGGCTGGCCGGGGGCTTGGCATGGCGCACCTTGGCAAAGCCGCGCTTCAAACGGTCCAGCAAGTGACGCTCCGTGCCGCCTTTGAGTACCTTGGCGACGAAGGCGCCGTCTACGGCCAGGGCCACTTCAGCGATATCGAGCGCCGCACCGCACAGCGCCATAACCCGGATATGGTCTGTTCCAGTGTGACCGGTCGACGGCGCCGCCATATCGCTTAGTAAGAGATCGGTCTGTCCACCCAATGCCGTTCGCATTGCGGGCAGCGAATCCATGTTGAGAGCATCTAATTGCAATACCGTTACCCCGGCCAGGGGTTGCAATCCGGTAACATCTACCGCAACCACGGTAGAGCCTGGCGCGACCCGCGTCAGCGCAACCTGGGACCAGCCGCCAGGCGCCGCGCCCAGATCCAGCACCCGGCTAACACCCTTGAACAGCTTAAAGCGCTCATCCAGTTCGATTAGTTTATACGCCGCGCGCGAGCGGTATCCCGCATCCTGCGCGGCCTGTACATAGGGATCGTTGAGTTGGCGCTGCAGCCAGCGCGTTGACGAGGGCTTGCGCCCACGCGCCGTCTTGACTCTAACCGAAGTGCCACGGCGAGAACCGGAAATATTGCGCCGGCTCATACCGGTAGATCATCAGCGCGCATCATTCCAAGCAAAATGCCTTCGCGCAGGCCGCGATCGGCGACGCGTACGGTTTCTGCCGGGCAGGCGCGCAGGATTGTTTCCAAAATAGCGCAGCCCGCGACCACTACGTCGCCACGACCGACACCTATACAGGGCTCGGCTGCACGCTCTTGAACATCCATCGCTAACAGGCGGTCAACTTGGCAGCGAATATCCTCAAAGGTCAGGCGAAAGCCATCCACCTGGGCTCGATCGTAACGCGGCAAGCCGAGGTGAAGACCCGCAAGTGTCGTGACCGTGCCTGAAGTACCCAGTAGTTGGAGCGAGCCGTCAGACAATGGATCGCCAATACCGAGGCCGGTGACGAACGGCGCAACCAATGCTTCCGCTTCGACCATCATGGCATCATAAGTTTTGGCCACTATATCGCCGCCGCCATGGCGCTCGGCCAAGCTGACAACGCCGCAGGGCAGCGATGCCCAGGCGACCAGGTCTGGGGGGGCGCCATCAGCCAGACTGACCCAGATCAACTCGGTACTACACCCGCCGATATCGAAAATCAGCGCATGCGACGCTGTTGCTTCCAACAGCGGCGAACAGCTATCCAGCGCGAGGGATACTTCTTCACGGCCGTCAATAATTTCTATATCCAGTCCGGCTTCGGCCGACGCCCGGGCGAGGAAGGCATCGCAATTTCTGGCCAGGCGGCAAGCCGCCGTGGCCACACCGCGAAAGCGCGTAACTCCGCGCCGGCGGAGCTTGCCCGCACAGACATCAAGCGCCGATAAGGTACGAGCCATCGCCGCGTCGGACAGGTGACCTGTCTCGGCAACGCCCTCACCGAGGCGAACGATGCGTGAAAATGCGTCGATCACGCGAAAACCCGACGGCTCCGGTTTTGCCACCAGCAGGCGGCAATTGTTGCTACCGAGATCGAGGGCGGCGTATACCGCGTTGCCTGCCCGCAGTTCCGGGTGCGGCGCGATGTCGAGCGTCAAATAGCCCTCCCTTGTATATGTGCCGGCGGCATGCCGCCGGGCCACCCGCACCTAAAATATTTTGGTCAAGGTTAATTAAAGTATTACACCGCGCGTGGTTATATTGGCAATGCGCGCGGTCACCGGTTGACAATGCTTGGCGAGAGCTTAATTTTGGCGCCAGGCTTAAGCCTGCTGGGGGATCGTATAATGGTAGTACAGCGGACTCTGACTCCGTCAGTCGAGGTTCGAATCCTCGTCCCCCAGCCATCTCAACTATCTTGAATCATTTGGTTTGCCGGCCAATGGTGCGATCACAGCGCATGCCTATACCGGACCGTGGCAGCGGACTAAATTTAGCTGCAAAAATACTGGAACTTGCCACCAACTGAGCGTGGGTATCCTCGTTAAAGCTAAATTCCAGCTCGAAAGGGAGGCCGAGTTCAGACTGGATCACCAGCCGAAAATTGCGAAATTCTCTGGCGTACAAGCCGCCCGGTCCCAGATTCACCTCGTGCGTCTCGTGGCTTTGATGTCATTAAGCCGCTTGCGGTAAAACGACACGTTCTCACGGGCATTATGCAGCAACTCCGCAGCTTGGCAATATTGCTGTGAGTGCAACTTCTCCGGCATCTTCCGCTGGCTTTATACCAACTGAAACAAGTGCGACAAGATGATATTGCCGTTGCCCGCGGGCATCACCGGCCAGCCGATTTGGCCATGGTAGAGACCGGCGTCGGAGTTTCGCCAGCGGAGGGCCAGGTTTTCAAGATACCATGCCGGGCTCAGCCCTTTATGATCGGCATCACCTCGGCAGCAAAACGCTCCATCGCCTCAAGGGATTGCGAAAGTGATGGCCGCATAAAATTGAACACCATACTCTTAACCCCTATTTCCGCCATGTGTGCGACATCTTCAGCTGTTTGTTCCGAGCTGCCGAGCAGGATATGGCGGCTGCCGTCATCCACCGTCACTGGGTCATCCTCTCGGTACCACACCGCCCAAAAGGACATCTCGATAGAGGCCGGATCGCGCCCCGCCTGTTCTGTCATGTCGCGCAATTTCCTAGCCCGCACGGCGAAGCGCGCCACTGTATTGAGCGGATGTTTGGGGCTGATGCCGACCGGATACCAACCATCACCATGACTCACGGTGCGGCGAAGCGCGGCCATGCTATCACCGCCAATCCATATCGGGGGATGCGGTTTCTGCACCGGCTGAGGGCGGAAATAGATATCCGAAATATTGACATATTCGCCACTGTAACTGGGCTCCTCGCTCGTCCACATAGAACGGAAAGCCTCAATATACTCGTCCGTCACTTTGCCCCGCGCTGCGAAGGGCGGCGCGGAAACGATCTTGAATTCCTCTTCCATCCAGCCGGCGCCACAGCCGGCGATCACGCGACCACCCGACATCACGTCGATGGTTGAAAGTATCTTCGCCGTGAGAACCGGCTCGCGGTAGGGCAACACTAACACCGAGGTCAGCAGCCGGGCTTTTTGCGTCATCATGGCGAGCGATGCCATTAGCGCGAGCGGCTCCAACGCCGCGCCGCTATCAAAAGAGTCCGTCTCTCCGGTTGGTGTGTACGGATATACCGGACGAAATTTACGTGGGATAATAATGTGATCGGCAATGGCGAAAATCGTAAAGCCCAACGCTTCGCCACGTTCAACAAATTGTTTGATTGTTTCAGGCGTGGCCAGCGGCCCGGCAGTGGGAACATTAAAACCGAATTCCATGATTTGTATCTCCTCCGTGTTCTTAATTCACCATTGTTTATAAACCAGTATGGCTACTGCAGACAGGCACCGGCACATGAAACGTTTGGCGTTTGTCGGAGAATGTATGATCGAACTGAGGGAGGCCGACAGTTCTGAGGACGGTACCATGTATCGCACCTTCCGCGGTGACACGCTCAACAGCGCCGTCTAGGCCGTGCGCTACCTCAAAAGTGCTGATGCCCCGATCGAGTATCTCACCATCCTCGGCGACGATCCGTTCAGCAGCGAGATGCTAGCGATGTCGCAAGCCGAGGGCGTCGGCACCGAGTTAGTGACGCGTCGAGAGAGCACGCTACCCGGGCTCTACGCCATCCGCGCCCATACTGCGGGCGAACGCAGCTTCCATTATTGGCGAAGCAAATCGCCGGCGCGCAAACTCCTCACCGACGCCGACGCAGCAGCGCTCGCGGCGTCATTGGCATATTTTTACCTGCTATATGTCAGTGGCATTACATTGGCTATCCTCGGCGCGGCAGGTCGCGACCGATTATTCGAGGCGCTGGCCCGCGCCCGGGCACGCGGCGCCATAATCGCCTTTGACAGCAACTACCGCCCCGTCTGTCGCCGGATGAAGACACGGCACGACGGGAGATAACACGCGGTGCTGCGGCAGCAAATGTTATTCTTTCCAGTTTCTATGATGAACGCACACTGTTCGGCGATATCTCGCCCTAAGAAAGCGCGCCAGTTACACGCTCTTGGCGTAGCGGAAATTGTGATTAAGAACGGCGCCGGAACATGCCTAGTTTCATTGGTCGGCGATGACACAGACGGCACTGAATCCCACGAATGCAGACTCGTACTGCCCTTGATCGCGCGCCCCGTCGAGACCACGGCGGCGGGCGATTCCTTCAACGCCGCCTATCTTACTTCTCGTCTCATAGGTGTCGGAGCGAAAGCGGGCGCAGTCCGCAGCGCTACTCTCGCGGCACAGGTGATCCAGCATCGGGGCGCGATCATGAACGCCCCACAGGAGCGAATCAGGCGCATCAATAAGTGAAACCCGTCAGCCGTTCGCTGAGCCGCCACAATCGGTCGCGTGTTTCTTTATCATACGATTCTGCAGAGCTTTTGGAGATTTCGCACTTGTCGAAATATTTGCCGCTCACGCCCGCGACCGATTTTGCTGTAGCGAGGTGCACGCTGGTGCGTGCGCCTTTCGCTTCACTTATCGCTGCAAGTTGTTGGACTATAATCATCAACCATTTCAGCCAACCGCCATTATTATGAGCAAACTTGCTTGCGACGAAGCCAGGATGCAGACAATTGACGGTTATCGAACCGCCATCCAACATTTCGGCTAAACGATAGGTGAAGTGAATATTTGCGAGCTTCGACGCGTGATAGGCGCTCCAACCGGAATAGCGCATCTCTCCTTGCGGGTCGTCGAGATCGATCTGCCGCCCCCGATGGGCCACAGACGTTACATTGACAATGCGCCCTGCAGGCGCAGACCTTAGCTTTTCAAGCAATAGGCCGGTTAAGAGAAAATAACCCAAATGGTTAAGCGCGAAGGTCATCTCGATGCCATCTGCGCTCAATTGGCGATGCTGAAACCAGGCGCCAACATTGTTGACCAGCACATCAAGATACTCCAACCGATCGTTTAAACGGCTGGCCAGAGCATGGAGGTCGCTCTGCAAAGATAAATCAGCCACTTCGAAACTGACCTGTTCATTGTCGCTATCGCGCTTAATCTTGGCGACGACGCGCTTGGCCTTTGCGCGGTCGCGGCCAACCAAGATCACCTCGCCGCCGGTTCGCGCCAATTCCGTTGCCGTGACTCGGCCGATACCGTCGGTTGCGCCGCTTACGAGAAAAATTTTATGGGCCATTCCGTCGTAATCTTTATGAATTAATTTTGCATAATGCCTTGTATATTACATTATGCGTGTGACATGCGCCGGGCAGAATACGTCTGTAGCTTAGCGCGGCCCAAAATTGCGGATGGGATCGATCGCAGATCGGCCTCTAACCGCAGGTGCAGATATTGTTCTGGCCATCCATGACATTGCTTCCCTTTGGTCGAACGTGATTGATTTCTTGACTTTGGAAGGCTTCCAATCGGCGGAAGCCGCCGACGGCAAAATAGTGCTCAGCTATACCTTGCACGTTGCACCTTCTGTCGTTCCCTTGGTTATCAAGATGCCGGCCATTGACGGCTATTCGGCGGCCAAACTGATTGTCGAACTGCCTTAGCAGCCCAAAGTTGTTTTGATATCCAGATTCCACGAGAGCTCTAGCCTTGCTAACAAAGCCTATCTTTCCGTATTTGCCGTGCTCGAAAAACCGGTGCCGTCCAGATTACTTGCCCGCTTCACCTGGGAGGTGCTCCGCAGTCGATCTGGCTAGCGCTGGTCTGAACCGCCCGAAGCCACGGCCTGAATTTTCCTCCGCCGCGCGTCGGTAGCCGCCATATCGACGACACCTGCGGCATCAAGGGCGAGGCCGTAAACCGTCTCGGCGCGCTCACGCGTGACCCAGCCTTCGTCCAGATCCTGTTTTACCGACCCGACCTCGCGCGCGGTAGGCGGCCCATAGCCTCCACCGCCCGACGAAATCGAGATAATGGTTTCGCCCGGCAGGAGCTCAACATCGCCGTAGGCAGCCTGCGGCGTGATATCTCCGTTGCCACTGCGCTTGAATATCTGAATCGGGCCGCCCGGCAAGCCGCCGCGTGTGCCCACCGCCGGATTGATCGTGCCGTCGGCGACGTATAATACACGAAAGCTATTGTCTTCGCTGGGGCCGAACTCCACTTCGATACTGGGTGCACCGCGATAGGTCCCCGCGCCTTCGGTGTCGGCAAGCAGGCGCCGGCACTTTACGTGCAACGGATGGGAAAGCTCATCCACTTCAATGCTGTCCTGGCGGCACATGCCGGCGTTGCCGACATGGACAATCGGCATCCAAGCATCAGCCTCTGGTGAGCCCGCACCGCCGGTGACGCCCAGAACTAGTTGATTGACAAAAATCTCATTGCCGCGGCGAGGGTCTCGCCCAGATATGACTCCACAGGTGGGCGGAATGATTGGCCCCGCCTCCGCCATTCCGAATCCCTCGGCCAGTTCGGCGAGTGCGCGCTGGGTCGGATTTGAGACGCGGTCCGCCAAATTTGTGGTGGCCACCGAACAACTGTGCGGGTGGCGGGGAATCCCAGTAACGCAATTCTCGCGCAGCAACACCTCGACACGGCGGAAGCTGCCGGCGTTGGGCGGCACGGTGTGGTCTTTAATGCCGTTGAATATACCGACCATGGCGGCAGTGATTGAGCACGCTTCTGAGAGATTGAGGCCGCACGGTTGACAGTCCAGATTGTCGCGTAGATCCACCCGAATGCTCCCGGCCTCAGCTTCTACCTTGACCGTTACTTTGGTGGGTATTCCATCCGGCACCCCAGGATAAGGGTCGTGTGCCGAAATGGCCGTCACGGTCCCGCTCGGCAGGCGACCAATCGCCTGGATCATGCGCTGCTCGGAATAATCGAACCAGTTCTCGACATACTCCTCTAGCATTTCCCAGCCGATGTCTTCACCCAATTTCAACAGCTCCCGCTCTCCGATGCGCGCCGCGCCCAGCGCCGCCAAATAATCGCCCCACCACTGATCGGGCACACGAATGCGCATGCGGCACATGCGTACAATATCTTCTATAGTCTGGTAATCCTCCTGAACCTTGACGGCTGGAAATATCAGTGCTCCCTCCTCATAGACATCGCGGGCATGGCCCATATAGGTGGTGGGCTCGGAATTGCCGCAATCTGCCTGATGCGCCTTGGCCAGCACCGTTAGGCGATGCACGCCGGCATCGTCAATCACGGGCACGATAGTGCAATGATCGGCCGGATGCGAATTACCGTGATAGGGCGAGTTGTGCAGGAAGGCATCACCGCGCTTGAGTTCGGGGTGATGCGCTTTGACTTCGCGCGCCATGATATCCGGACCGATCATGACATGAATGGGGAGGCTCTCCGCCGCCGACAGTAACCGGCAATCGGCGGTCAGGATAACGCAGGAAAAATCATGCGCGGTATTAAGCACGCCCGAACGCCCGGTGCGAAATAGCGTGTTCTGCATCCTCCGCGCGATCGCCTCGAGCCGATTGGAGAGGACCGCCATGCGTGCACCATCGCTCGCCCGGCCGCTGCCGATTGTATTGTTTTGTTGTGCCGCCGTCATTTCAAATCGCCTTTTAGTGAGCGCAAATAGTGCGCGGCACACTCGGTTGACGCAAGAGATACATATGATTGGTCGTTGGCCGCCAAGATTTCGAACCTGGCCACTCAAACAGACAAATCCAGCCCCTGCCTATGCTGTCGATCTAGCAAATTCATTGAGATATGCTGGAATTCCAGTTACCCAAGACACATGAACAAGCCAAAGAATTATCTCTTCACTAGCGTTCTCGGCCAGATTGACCCCGAGTTGGTTCCTGCGCTGAAGCGCCGCTACTGCTTGGATCATATAGTCGATTCCGACATTCGTATTCTCGCGGTAAGCGGTATCGATGCGGAGCTCAGCGAGTTCGCTCTATTCGTCCAAAGGCAGAAGGAAATGAGCGGTTCCGCATGAGTGATATCGTCCGCGACAAGGCTGCCATCGTCGGCATTGGGCGCAGTCAATTCGGCCGTTTACTGAGCGATAGCCAGCTTAAGCTCGGGGCCACCGCGCTTAAAGCCTCGCTCGTTGATAGTGGTCTCGAGCGCAACGATATAGATGGGCTATCGCTCCATATGGGCTGGCCGCTCGGCCTTGACTACGACCAGATCGCCGAGGCTTACGGCCTTGACGTGCGCTATGTCACCCAGATGTGGACGCATGGCCGATTTATCGCCTACACCCTACAACATGCGGCCCTAGCGGTAATCACGGGAATGGCCGATGTGGTGGCCTGCGTCACCGCCATCAGCTTCACCCGCGAGCGCGACATCTTGGGCGGCCCCGGCGATATGGAAGGCATGCGTGAGGGCGGCGGCACGCACGGCGAGAACCCACCCTACGGCCTCACCGCACCCGCCGCTGGTGCGGCGCTGGCATACCAGCGCTATATGGCGCTCTACGGCACGACCAGCGAACAGCTCGCTGCGGTGCCGATCGCCTTCCGCAAACACGCGCAGCTCAATCCGCACGCCTATACCTACGGCAAGGGTGAGCTCTCGCTTGATGAGCATCAAAGCCAGCGCATGATCGTCGATCCCTTGCGTTTGTTCGATTGCAGCTTAATTTCCGACGGTGCCGTGGTGATCCTGGTTACCAGCGCCGAGCGCGCTCGCGATCTCAAGCAGAAGCCGATCTATATTTCCGCCATGCAAGGCCTGAGGAGCGGCCGTGATGAATTTATATTCGCACCGCGCGGCATGGGCCTCAATCAGCAATCGAACATGCGCACCGGGGCCGACGAACGCGACCTCGCCGTCTACCGCAACGCCGGCATCGTGCGCGATGATATCGATGGCCTCTATACATATGACGCCTTTTCGCCGCTACCATTGTTTGTGCTCGAGCGCTTCGGCTTTTGCGCCCCCGGCGAAGCCGCCGACTGGGCCCAGAACGGGCGCATCGAGCTTGGTGGTGAGTTGCCGATGAACACCTCCGGCGGCCTCCTCTGCGAGGGCCATATCGGCGGCTGGAATTCAGTTTACGAGATCGCCAACCAATTACGCGGCGTCTGCGGCAAGCGCCAAGTCAAAGACGCTAAGCATTTACAATGGGGCACCGCCTGGGGCGATTCCCTTATTTTTCGGAGCTAAATCATATGGACATCAGGCAAAAACCTCTGCCCCGAATAACGCCGGACACCGAGCCTTTTTGGCAAGGCTGCCAACGTCATGAGCTCCTGCTCGCAAAATGCAACGCCTGCAACAAGGTGCATCTACCACCGGGCCCGGTCTGCCCGTTCTGTTTTTCCGACGACCTCGGCTGGTGCCAGGCATCGGGCCGTGGCAGCGTCAGCGCCTGGACGGTGGTGCATAAGGAATGGTTCGCCGCCTTCAGAGACGACCTCCCATACAATGCCGCGCAAATCGAACTCGAAGAGGGCCCGCGCCTCACTGCCAACCTAATCGGCGTAGATAATGACAAAATCACCGTCGGTATGGCGGTCGAAGTTGCTTTCGACGACGTGACCGAGGACGTAACCCTACCGCGCTTCCGGCCTCTGTCCTGAATTAGCCGCGGTAGTGCGGCTCCGGCAGACCCGGCACATCCACTGCTACCTCGAACAACGCACCCGCCAGTGGCTCTGCCGCCCGTTGTTCTTTGGTCAGGCGGAAGAAGGCGCTGGTGATATAGAGGGTTTTAAGATCGGAGCCGCCTAGTGCGCAAGAGGTGACGCGCGAGACCGGCAACAGGATTTCGCCCACCACGCGGCCATTCGGCGCGTGACGCAACACCCGCCCGCCATCAAAACGTGCACTCCACAGATAGCCCTCGGAATCCACGGTAGCGCCATCAGGGATGCCTGGGACCGCGGCGCTTTTCGCGAACACGCGCCGTTTCGAGAGGGCGCCGGTCTCGGGCTCCAGATCATAGGCGTATATTTTTTTGAGCAGGCTGTCAGCGCAATAAAGCGTGCGTCCATCGGGCGAGAAGGCGACACCGTTGGAAAGCGTGATGCCGTCCGCCGCCGCATAACTTTTATGGTTTGAGTTGAGTCGATAGAGATGGCCTGACGGCCGCTTCAGCATCTTGTCCATAGTGCCAGCCCAGAAACGGCCCTGGCGGTCGGTGCGGCCATCGTTAAGCATCGTGCCTTCCCTGTCAGCGCGCGGATCATGCAACGGCTCATAGGCGCCGCTTTCGGGATCATAGAGGGCAAATCCCTTGCGCCCGGCGATTACTAGCCCACCGCTTTCACGCAGCGCGAAAGAATGCACCTTGTCGGGCGGCGTCCAGCTATCCACCTTGCCGCTTGCTACATCCAGTCGGTGGATCGCCGGACGAAACACATCGGTCCACCAGAGACATGCCTTATCCGAATCCCAAATCGGCACCTCGCCGAGCACGTCTTTGGTATTCGCCGCCACGCTCACACTGCCTTCAATATTATTCATCCACATTTCCCCTTTCCCGCACTGTACCATAGCTGCGATTGCGGCATAATCGTGCCCGGCATCTAGGGATACAAAATGAACAAGCGCTGGAAGATACGGCCAGAGGGCTCAAACTGGGGCGATTTCGGCGCCGACGATCAATTGGGCCGCATCAATCTGTTGACCGAGGCCCGTGTTCTTGAGGCGGCGAAAGAATTGCGCACTGGGCGTAATTTCTGCCTCAGCATGCCGCTCGACCTGCCTGGCGGCAATGCGATCAATCCCAGCCGCCTGCCGCCAGAACTGAAACCGGTCATCCGTGAGGGCGAAATCGCATTCGACAGCGCGGCGCGGCGCGATAATCCGCTACAGACCGATCTCCTGTGCAATGATGCAATGTTTATACACAGTCAATATTCAACACAATGGGACAGCTTCGCCCATATCGGCGCAATGTTTGATGCCGACGGCGACGGCACAGTCGAGCATGTCTATTACAATGGCTTCAAAGTGGTCTCAGACGACACCGGCGAGGGGCTATATGGCAAAGTCGGCGCAGTCAATCTCGGCATTCAGCACATGGCTGAATCTTGCCTCCAAGGGCGCGGTGTGATGATCGATCTGCGCACACATTGCGGCGATGAACGGCGGATGGTCGGTTATGACGAACTTATGGCGATTATCAAGAAAGACGATTTTGAGGTGAGCACAGGCGATCTGGTGTGTCTGCATACTGGATTTGCCGACCGCATCGTTGCCGCAGCGACAGCGCCTGACCCCGAACCTGTTGGCGCCGTCTGCACAGTGTTGGATGGCGGCGACAGAAAGCTCCTCAACTGGATCAGCGAGAGCGGTCTCGCCGCCCTCATTTCCGATAATGTCGTGGTTGAGCAATCCTCTTCCGTTACCCGCGAGATGACCGAACCCGGTCCCGTCCTGCCGCTGCACGAGCATTGCCTGTTCAAGATCGGTGTACCCCTGGGTGAGCTGTGGCATCTGAGCAAGCTCGCCGCTTGGCTGCGCGAAAACCAGCGTTCGCGTTTCTTCCTCACAGCACCGCCATTACGCATGCCGGGCGCAGTCGGCTTGCCGGCGACACCGGTCGCGACGGTATGAGCGCCCCCACCATGGATATGCCAACAGCGAAGACCGGGATGGCGCTGATCGATGAAATGGCCGCGCGCTTCCCAGATCGCGAAGCGCTGGTTGGTGGTGGCGAACGCTATAGCTGGGTGCAATTTCGTGACCGCACGCGGGCGTTGGCCAAGGGCCTCCACGCCGCCGGAGTCAGGCGTGGCGACAAGGTAGCCATTCTGATGGGCAACCGCCCCGAATGGCTGTTTGCTGATTTCGCCATCATGGCTTTGGGCGGCGTTATGGTTGCGGCCAACACCTGGGCGACCGCGCGCGAACTCGCCTATCAACTGAGCCATTCCGAATGCCGCCTGCTGCTGATGTCGTCAGGCTTCCTGAAGCGAGACTACACCGCGCTGATCGAAGAGGCACGCGCGGATACCTATGACTTAAGCAACCTTGAGCGGATATTCTGTCTCGGCGACGACCCTCTGCCGGACGGCATGGAAGCGTTTGAAAAACTATGGCGAATCGGCGTCGACGTGCCAGACAGCGAGATCGATGCTGCCCAGGCAGCGGTCAAGGGGGAGGACGTGGCCTGTCTGCTCTACACTTCGGGCTCGACCGCGCTGCCCAAAGGCGTGCTGTTGCAGCATTCCGCCTTGATCGAAAATATGTGGGGCATCGGCGAGCGCTTGCGCCTCTTACCGGATGACCGCCTCTGGCTAGCGGTCTCTCTATTTTGGGGTTTGGGCTGCGAGAATGCGCTGTTTGCCGTCTGGACGCACGGCGCCTGCATCGTGTTGCAGTCGCATTTCGACGCCGGCGAGGCGTTACGCTTGATCGAGACCGAACGCTGCACCGTCTTTTACGGAACGCCCAACATGACCCTGGCGCTGGAAGAACATCCCGACTGTGCCAGGCGCGATCTTTCGTCGCTCCGCACCGGCGCTACTCTAGGTTCGCCCGAGCAAATCCGCCGCCTGGCCAATCTCGGCGTGCCGGAGATCTGCCAAGTTTATGGCCTTACTGAAACGTACGGAAATTGCACGGCTAACGACGCCCATGACAGTCTGGCGCTACGTACGGAAACGATCGGCAGGCCGCTACCCGGCAACGACATCATCATTGCCGACATAGAGACAGGCCGCCTGTTGCCGCAAGGCAAAACCGGCGAAATTCGCCTCAAGGGTTATGTGACGCCAGGTTATTTCAAGGACCAGGAAAAAACCGCCGAGTCATTCGATTCGGGCGGCTATTTCTGCACCGGCGATCTTGGCTTTTTCGATGCCGACGGCTACCTCTATTTCCGTGGTCGCACCAAAGAACTGATCAAGTCCGGCGGTATCAACGTGTCACCGGCCGAAATCGAGGAAGTTCTGATCGGCCACTCAGCCGTAGAACTCGCCTATGTCATCGGCCTCAAAGACCCCCGCCGCGACGAGATCGTCGCGGCGGTGATCGTCGCGCGGGAGAAAGTCGAGGCTGAAACCCTGCTTGCCCTCTGCTGTGAAACGCTCGCCGTCTATAAGATACCGCGCCGGATAAAATTTGTGACTGCCGCGGAATTGCCGCTCACCAGCACCGGAAAGCTACAAAAGAATCGGTTGAAGAATTTATTCGACTGACCAGATCAAAGCCCTCTCCCTGCGGGAGAGGGCTAGTGAAAGGTAAATGCAAAGTCGTGCATTGAATAGAACAAACTAGATTTCATGGCGTTACCCTTTCCATTTTCTGCTCGATGGCGCCGAAAATACTGCAGCCATCTGCGTCTTTCATGTCAATATGGATGACGTCATCAAAGCGCATCAATTCTGTGTGGCGATCAAGCTTGTCTACTTTCTCAATCATTCGCCGCTCCAGCAAACAGGACGATCCGCGCGCACGGTCGCTGTTAGACACCGTGCCCGAACCGAGAAGCGTGCCGGGGCCGAGGGGGCGTGTCCGCGCGGCATGGGCCAGCAATTGCGGAAAGCTGAAATGCATCTCAACGCTGCAATCGGGATCGCCTATCAGATCGCCGTTAAGGGTGCTGACAAGCCGGCCATGCAGACGTGCGCCATCCCAAGCAGCGCCCAATTCGTCCGGCGTGATCGCCACGGCTGAGCAGGCGGTAGGCGGCTTACCATGAATAAAGCCGAAGCCCTTCGCTAGTTCGGCAGGCACTAAGCGGCGCGCGGAGACATCGTTGATCAGCATGATCAAACGGATGCCCTTGCCGGCTTCAGCAGGCATCGCACCCATCGAGATGGGGCCAGCGATGACCGCCGATTCGGCTTCGAAATCGATGCCCCAGGATTCGTCTGCCGCGAGGATCGGATCGCGCGGGCCGCCAAGCGGCTCGGACGCGCCCTGATACATCAATGGATCTGTCTCCAGCGTGTCGGGTAGGCTGTCACCCCGTGCACGCCGCGCCAATTCAATATGGTTGAGATAGCCGCTCGCGTCGAGAAACTGCGCCGCGCGCGGTAGTGGTGCCGTCAGTGCGGCAAATTCGAGGGCGAAACTTTCCGCCGCACGCCCGGCTGCTAAATCATCGGATAGGTCCTTCAAGCCAGGCGCCAGCGCGTCCCAATTATCCAGCGCGGCACGCAAGCTTGGCGCCAGCGCCGCCGCGGATACGGCGCGCTCTAGGGCGCGATCGACCACGATCAAGCTGCCGTCGTAGCTATCTGCCTTGAGCGAAGCCAGTTTCATATTAACGTGTCCTTATCTTAATTTTGGCGACAATCGCACAGCATACGCGTGTTGATCGCCATCAATTCGACGCGTTCAAAACCACATATACCTGCTCGATTGCCACAAAAATCTGCTGTGACGGTAAACATCTCATTAAACCAATTTTAGTCAGTGCGGTTCGGCTCACTATTTCTGACTAGCGCGTGCCGGCAGAGGTCTTGTGCTCAAATAACGAGCTGATGCCAGTTCTTGCCCGCCGCTGCTATACCTTCGCAGCGGTATAAAGGTATAAAGGTATAAAGGAGACTGCACCCACCGCGCCGTCTCCTGAGCCACGCCTGGCAGCATTAGCGTCAGTAGTTCAACACTGTTAGCGCGTCAGCACCATGCGGCCAAAGAAATTTCGGCTTTCCATTATCTCATGCGCCGCCGCTGCCTCATCAAGGCCGAACGTTTTGTGTACCACCGGCTGCAGCTTGCCACGCACCATCAGGTCTAGCACCCTTTCAACCTGGGCCTTGGTCGAACGTCCGCAACCATGCACACTGATATGTTTACGGAAAAATTCGACAAAATCGAGGTTGACCTGCTCGCCACCATGCGCACCGATGGTCGCCATCCGCGCGCCCACGGCCAACGCGTCGACCGACTGCACGAGAATGTCGCCGCCGATCATCTCTAGACACAGATCGACCCCGCGCCCACCGGTGAGCGCCCGCGCCGCATCACCGATATGCTCTTTTTGGTAATTGATAACGTCATCCGCACCGAGCGTGCGGGCACGCTCTAGCTTGCCGTCATCGCCCGCCGCAGCGATCACACGTGCACCTGTCAATTTGGCAATTTGCACCCCGGCCGAGCCGACGCCACCACCGGCTGCTGTCACCAATACAGTTTCGCCAGCACGAATTTTTGCCACCTCCACTAACGCCTCCCAAGCCGTGGCGAAGGGAACTTGCCCCGCCACCGCATCGATCCAGGAAAGTCCGTCGGGAATACGAACGACATGGTTCTGGCCACATTTAAGATATTCAGCATAGCCGCCCCAAACTGTGACGCCGAGCACGTCCGCATTGGCGCAGAGATTTTCCTTGCCATCGATACAGTCGCGGCAGACGCCACACGTCAGCATGAAATGAGGTGCTACACGGTCTCCCGGTTTAAACTGGGTTACCCCGTCACCAACATGCACGACTTCGCCGACCGCATCGACGCCCATCACATGTGGCATAGTGCTGGCGACACCGAACAGCCCCTTGCGCAAATCGGTATCGCAATGATTAACCGCATTGGCGTGTACTTTGATCAGCAGTTCCCCTCCGCCGGGCACCGGGGTTTGCACGTCTTCATATTGAATAGTGTCGAAGCCTTTACCATAGCCATGAATCACTGCCGCTTTCATAACGCTTTCACCCTGTTCATTGCGTGCTCGCTGTGCGCCGCGAACGCCGACGTGGCAGCACGGTGCAGGTTGCCATGGCGCCGGGCAAGGACATCGAGATCATCCGCATAGCCACCACCCACCACGCAGGCAAGTGCGACACTGCGTTGTAGGCAACAATCTATAACGTGATCATCGCGCGCGCGCAGCCCGGCGTCACTCAGCGCCAGCTTACCCAGCTTGTCTTCCTGGTGTGGATCAACCCCGGCGTTATAAAACACGATGTCGGGCTGGTGCTTGTCGAGAAGGGGGCCGACATGGCTCTTTACCACCGAAAGATAGACGGCATCGCCTGTGCCCGCCGGCACGCCGATATCCAAATCACTGACTTGCTTAACGTGCGGATAATTGGCCTCGCAGTGTAGCGAAAACGTATAAACGTCCGGCTCGTCCATGAAAAATGCTGCCGTGCCATCACCCTGATGCACGTCGCAATCGATCACTAGTGCCTTTTGAATTTTTGTTTCGCGCCGGAGCACGGTAATCGTCACCGCCACGTCGTTGAAAATACAGAAGCCCGCGCCATGCCCGGGAAAGGCATGATGACTACCGCCAGCGACGTTGCAGGCAAGGCCCTCTTCGAGGGCAAGGCGCGCCGTCAGAAGCGTGCCGCCGACGGCCGCGCAACCGCGCTGCACCAAGGCTTGCGAAAGTGGCAACCCCAAGCGCCGCTCGGCCTTCTTGTCCAGCCTAAGGCCAAGAATCGTCGCCACATATTCGGGAGTGTGGGCCTCGCAAAGCTCCGATTCCGTCACCGGCTCGGGCCGGCGCAGCGCATCGCGATGAATCGCCCCATCGGCCAGTAATAGTTCTTTGATGCGACCGAACTTACCGATTGGAAAGCGGTGACCGGGCGGCAGCGGCACGGTGTAATCGGGATGAAAGACGATAGCAGGTAGCATGGATTTGCTCTAATTCGAAAGTGCGGAGCGCCGCCTCAAAACAACGTCAGGGCATTTTCGGGCGGGCGACCGAGCACCGCTTTGCCGTCACAGACGACAATCGGCCGCTCGATCAATACCGGCTCAGCCCGCATCGCTTCAATTAACTTCAGTTCCGAAAGGCTTTCATTGGCCAAGCCGAGTTCGCCATAGGGCGCTTCCTTTTTGCGCATCAGCTCGCGCGGTGACATTTTCAACATACCGAGGATATTCTTGATCTCGGAGACGCTCGGCGGCGCTTTCAAATATTCGATGATATCTAGCGCTACGCCCTTGTCCCGCAATAATTGCAAAGTCTGGCGCGATTTTGAACAGCGTGGGTTATGATAGATCGTCACAGTCATGCTATCGCCTCTCCATTGGCCTGCTCTGTCCTCAGCGCAATCTGTCACGCTGGCCGAAACCTGTCCAGACTGGTCGCGAACTCCAATGCGGAACGCCTAAATCAAGGAAATTGTTGAAAATTATCGCCGGGCGGGGTTTGTTGCGCGGGATGTAACCTGAATTGACAGAGAGTCGGCGCGGCTCAGACGCGGACGGCATCAAAATAGAATGACGCGATCGACTTTCACCGGCGGACGCTATGGCGCGTATTTGATCGTCCTGGCCATACTTCTCACCGGTTTGCTGCTATTTGCCCCGCTCTCCACCCTGACGGCGGAGGAGGGCGCGGCAACGTTCAGCGATGACGAAATAGTTGAACTTGTGCAGACACTAGAAGACTCCGCCGAGCGCGAGCGCTTCGTGGGTGATCTCAAATCCTTATTGGCGGCACGCCAAGCACTCGACACACACGACAATAGCGCTAGTGCCGGCGCCTCAGCGATGATTAATATTTCCGACGGTCTTGACCGCGTAGGCAACGAATTGGTTGGATTTTTTAAGGGCCTCGCCAATATACCGGAAGCCGCACGTTGGTTGGGCGATGAATGGTCTGAGGGAGAATCGCGCGATCTGTGGGCTGAAATGGTGTGGAAGCTGGCGGTAGTGATCGGAGGCGGCATCATCGCCGCCTTGGTTGTCTCGTTAGGCCTGCGCCGACCTCGGCGCTTCCTAGCATCCCGGCCGCGTCCCAAGGCCTGGCTGCGTCCGTTCGTTTTGCTCGGTTACAATTTAATGCATGTGGTACCGGCACTCGCTTTTGCCGGTGCCGGTTACGGCTTGCTCACGGTGTTGGACCCGAATGAGGTGGTGCGTTTGGTAGCACTGTCGGCAATTAACGCACATGTGGTCGCGGTGCTCCTCAAGACAGCAGCCTATCAGGGCCTTGCGCCCGCGACACCAAATTTACGCATGGCAACCATCACCGACCGCACCGCCGTCTATTGCGTCATTTGGTGGCGCCGCCTCATTAATATCGCAGTCTACGGCTATTTCATTTGTCAGGCGGCGCTGCTGCTGGGCCTACCTGAGGTCGGATATCAGGCGTTGGTCAAAGTGTTGGGGTTGATCGTGGTAACCCTACTGATCTCGCTGATCCTGCAAAATAGGGTGATTTTCGCAGTCTGGGCGCGCTCTGGCGGCGAACGTAAACGCTGGCGTGCGTTTTTTCTGGTCGCCTATCGCGTTGCCGATTTTTGGTACATTCTGGCGATCCTCTACGTTCTTGCTGGCGGCATGCTAGCAGCAGCATTAGGGCTGAACGGCTTCCTGTTTTTTCTCAAAAGCTCAGCCGCAAGTATCGCCATTATCTGGGCGATGGGCTTCGCTTTGATCGGCATCCAGAAAGCGGTGGACCGCGGTTTTTGCCTGCGTGCAACGGTCAATGAGCGCTATCCGGGCATGCAAGAGAGGGTCAACCGTTACTTACCGGTGTCGCGGATCATCCTGCAATTATTTGTCATAGCCTTGGCCATCATTTTGGTGGCGGAAGCGTGGAATGTCGATATCTTCGACTGGCTCGCCAGCGATATTGGGAGCCTCATTATCGGGCGCCTTATCTCGATTGCCGCGATCGCCCTCGTCGCGCTGGTAATTTGGGAGGTCACCAGTTCGGTGGTCGACCGCTATCTAAGCGCCAGCGACGAAGAAGGGATGCAAAAGGCGCGGGGCCAGAGGGCGCGCACTCTATTGCCGCTGGTGCGCAATACGCTACGTATCGTCATCGGCGTGGTTGCGCTCTTGATGATCCTTACCGAAATCGGCATTGATGTGACACCGATCCTAGCCGGTGTCGGTGTCATTGGCCTTGCCATCGGTTTCGGCGCGCAAACATTGGTCAAGGATGTCATCACCGGCATTTTCATTCTCCTGGAGAACAGCCTTGCCGTCGGCGATGTGGTGAGCATCGGCGGCTCGTCTGGCGTGGTGGAAACAATCACCATCCGATCTATTCGTCTTCGCGACATCCAAGGCAATGTACACACCATCCCCTACAGTTCAGCCACGACCGTAACCAATATGACCAAGGAATATTCGCATTACTTGGTCGAGATCGGCGTCGCATACCGCGAAAATTACGACGAGGTTACTGAAATACTGTGCGAGGTGGGTGAGGATCTGCGTAGCGATGCCGAATTCGGCGCCGATATTTTGGAGCCCATCGATATCATGGGCCTCGATCGATTTGAGGATTCCGCCGTCATCGTGCGCGCCCGCCTAAAAACCACAGCAGGCAAGCAATGGGGCATCGGGAGGGAATATAACCGCCGTCTCAAAACTGCCTTCGACACGCGCGGTATTGAAATGCCCTTCCCGCATCAAACAATCTATTTCGGAGAAGATAAGGAGGGCTGCGCGCCACCGGCCTTCGTCAACCTTAAACCTGCTACCGAGATCGAGTCCTTTGGCCAAGGAACGTCCGTTGCTCCGACGGGAAAAGAAAAGGGCAATGATGTCGACGATGGCGACGCTAGTTGCACTAGCGGCAACGACCGCGCGTGAACTGACGGTCTGAAGTGAATAAAAACCAGCATATGCCACCCCAGCGCCAGATCGGGATGGTAAATTGGGTCGGCCTCCGCACACTCTACGGTAAGGAATGCCACCGCTTCTTCAAGGTCTGGCTGCAAACTATCGTCGCGCCGACCGTCACCAGTCTTCTGTTTCTTGCCGTTTTTGCGCTCGCCATCGGACGTTCCGTGCCGGAGATTGGCGGCGTCAGTTTTCTACAATTCATGGGACCTGGACTGATCGTGATGGCGATGATGCAGAACTCGTTCGCCAACACCTCCTCTTCGCTGATGATCTCCAAAGTGCAGGGCAATGTTGTAGATGTGCTAATGCCGCCCTTGAGCCCGGTGGAATTACTTATTGGATTCGCCCTCGGCGGTGTCTCACGCGGCCTAGTCGTGGCACTCGTGCTGTCGCTGGTGATGCTGCCCTTCGTTCACCTCGAAGTGCACGATCTCGGATTTTTGCTGCTACATGCCACCGCCGCGTCGCTGATGCTCTCCTTACTCGGCCTATTAACTGCAATCTGGGCCGAAAAATTTGACCAGTTGGCGGCGGTAACAAATTTTGTTGTCACACCGCTAGCTTTTCTCTCCGGCACGTTTTATTCCATCGAACGGCTGCCAGAACCACTCCTGACTGCCAGTAAATTCAACCCCTTGTTCTACCTGATTGACGGCTTCCGCTATGGCATGATAGGCCATGCGGATGGTTCGCTCGCCGTCGGAGCCGCCGTGGTTCTCGGTTGCGTCGCGGTTATGTGGTTGATATGCCTCAAAATTCTGGCCAGAGGCTACCGCCTAAAGTCGTAAACCGAGGGTGCGTTGACTTCCTGAGCCTGCGGCCTGATATTCCCCTTTTTCCTGCGAACCATGCGCGCAATCTTCGTGGGTCCAATACCTGCCCCTCGGGGAGTCTGGAGGAAAGTGTGTCGTCCGCGCTCGTGCAGAATTATGCCCGTATCGACGTCGCGTTTGAACGCGGCGAAGGCGCCTATCTATTTGCCGACGACGGTCGGCAATTTCTCGATTTTGCCAGCGGCATTGGCGTTACCAGCTTGGGCCATTCACATCCCGCGGTTACCAAGGTGTTGAAGGACCAGGCGGACAGACTATGGCACGTGTCTAACCTTTATCATATCGAGCCTCAGGCGCGTCTAGCTGAGCGCTTGGTGGCCAATTCCTTCGCTGAAAGAGCATTTTTCTGTAATTCTGGCGCCGAGGCCGTCGAAGCAGCGATCAAGATGGCGCGCATCTATCACAGCAGCAAGGGTGATATGGCACGCTACCGCGTGATCACCGTCGTTAATGCCTTTCACGGCCGCACACTGGCCACCATCGCCGCCGGCGGACAGGCAAAGCATCTTGATGGATTTGGCCCGAAGGTCGAAGGCTTTGACCAGATCGCGTTGAACGATCTGGCGGCGGCAAAAGCCGCTGTCGGGCCCCGGACCGCCGCGATCATTGTCGAGCCCGTGCAGGGTGAAGGCGGCATTCACGTCGCGGATAATGAATTCCTCGCCGGCCTGAGAGCACTTTGCGATGATTCCGGTATCTTGCTCATTTACGACGAAATTCAATGCGGCATGGGGCGCACCGGAAAGCTATGGGCGCATGAATGGTCGGGCGTCACACCAGATATAATGACCTTGGCCAAGGCACTCGGAAACGGATTCCCGATCGGCGCAGTTCTCGCCACCGAAGCGGTCGCCGAGACCCTAGTCCCCGGCAAGCATGGTACCACATTCGGCGGCAATCCTCTGGCCACCTCGGTCGCCAACGCCGTTCTCGACGAAATGCTGGCGGACGGATTTCTTGCCCACGCTGAACGCATGGGTGCCTTGTTGCGCAAGCGAGTTGAAGGCTTGATCGGCAACAAGCGAGTGTTTTCTGGGGTGCGCGGCGTGGGGCTGATGCTCGGCTTGCAGTGTACAGATTCTAATCTCGAACTGATGGCTGTGCTGCGCGAACAGGGTTTGCTCAGTGTTGTTGCCGACAGCAACGTGTTGCGCCTGCTGCCGCCGCTGAATATCGGCGAAGCGGAGATCGACGAAGCGTGCGCGGCACTGGAGCGCGCCTGCGCCACCATAGCATCGTGAGCGCGATCCGACATTTCATCGGGCTCGAGATGTTCGAACCTGCGGTTCTCCGCCACATGATCACGCGCGCCGCGGAGCTCAAACGAGCGCCCGAAAGCTACCAGGGCGCGCTCGCTGGCAAGACCTTGGCGATGATTTTCGAAACCCCCTCCACGCGGACACGTATATCGTTCGATGTCGCCATGAATAAGCTTGGCGGCCGCTCAATTGCGCTATCGCCTGGTGAATTACAGCTCGGTCGGGGTGAATCTATCGGCGATACAGCGCGCGTGCTGTCGCGCTATGTCGATGCCGTCTTATTGCGCACCACAAGCCATGATTCGCTGCTGCAACTTGTGCAATATTCCGGCGTACCGATCATCAATGGCCTGACCGACCGAACGCATCCCTGCCAGTTGATGGCCGATGTGCTCACTTTCGAGGAACATCGCGGCGCTATCGCCGGACACCGCATTGCTTGGCTCGGAGACGGCAACAATATGGCGGCGACCTGGATTCAAGCGGCGGCCCAGTTCGAGTTCTCTCTGCGCCTAGCGTGCCCGAACGCATACGCGCCGGACCGCGGCATCCTCGATTGGGCTCGGGCACGGGGCGCCGATGTGGACGTGACGGAAAATATCACTGACGCTTTAAACGGCGCTGACTGTGTCGTCACCGATACCTGGATTTCCATGAGCGACGATGCCGGTAAGCAAAAGATAGAGGCTCTGCGGCCCTACCAAGTGAACGAGGTGGTCATGGCCAATGCCGCGCCAGACGCTGTTTTTCTCCATTGCCTGCCGGCCAAACGCGGCCTCGAAGTCACAGAAGCAGTTATTGAAGGTGCCCATTCGCTAGTCTTTGACGAAGCGGAAAATCGCCTTCATGCACAGGAAGCGATCCTACTTTGGTGCCTTGACGGGGATGCATGACTAATACCGCCACCACTACGGTCACTCCCTCGCCCGAACCGAAAGATTTTGTCCGGACCTTCAGGCTCGACAAGGCCGGGGTGCGCGGTCGCCAGGTACGTCTGGGCAACGCGCTCAACACTGTGCTGGTGCAGCATGATTATCCTACCCCAGTATCGCATCTTCTAGGCGAGTTGATTGCGCTCAGCACCCTGCTCGCGAGCACGATCAAATATGACGGCGTGTTCACCGTCCAGACGCGCGGCGACGGGCCGCTCAGCATGACAGTCGCTGATGTCACCAACGCCGGCACGCTTCGTGGCTACGCTGATTTTGATCCCGACGCCGTTGCCGCTGCACTGGGTGCCGGAGAAGAAGGCTCGGTTCCTCGTCTGCTGGGCGCTGGACATCTTGCCTTCACCGTCGATCAGGGGCCAGATACGGAACGCTATCAGGGCATCGTGGCACTAGAAGGTGCGAGTCTCAGCGAGTGCGCGCATAATTATTTCCGCCAATCCGAACAGATCGCGACCGCGATCCAGCTCGCCGCCGAACGTGTTGCCGGCGTGTGGCGGGGCGGCGCACTCATGCTCCAGCACGAGCCAGGCGGCGGTGGGCATGATAGGCCGCTCGGGCGCGATGCCCTACCCGACACGCCAAGCGCCGGCCTCGAAGACCAGGAGGCGAACGAAGATTGGCGCCGCGCCGTGATCCTCATGAGCAGCGTGACACCGAGCGAACTTCTGGACCCAGCACTCGGCTCCGATACCTTATTGTTCCGCTTGTTTCACGAGGAATCGGTGCGTGTTCATCCACCGCGCCCGCTAGCCTTCGGCTGCCGCTGCTCGCGCGACCGCGTCGAAAACACCTTGAAAGCGTTGCCTCAAGCTGAGATTAAGGCGTTAAATATCGACGGCCGGGTGGTGGTAACCTGCCAGTTCTGCAATAAGTCCGAATCTTTTGGCGATATCGAACTGGATGCGATATATGCAGCGTGACCCCGATCAGAGATGGATAAGCGGTAAAACCGCTCATAAGGAGAGACCGGCCATAATGGGGCGGCTGTTTAGAACAAAAATATGGATCTTTGCGATCGCCCTGATTGCTCTCGGCTCCTTGGGCGCCTGCGAGACCACGGTGACACGTCCGGTGATCCCGGAGCTTTCTTTCAAGCATCTGCCTGCGTTAAGTTTTGCCGTCGGGCGCATAGAAGTGGTTGAGAAATACAACTCGCCACTACGCCCGCCCAACGTTGAACATCTTTTTCCGACGCCAATCTCAGCTGCGCTCCGCCGCTGGAGCGATGACCGTTTACAGGCGAAAGGCGGGCCCAACGTCATGCATGTCATTATCGAGGACGCTAGCGCTGTTGCTGAGGAACTGGAAACCGACAAGGATCTGGAGGCTCTATTTACCACCGAACAGGCCGAGCGGGTCGATGCTCACCTACAGGTCAGGATCGAAATCAGTGACCAGAACGGCGCGGTTCTAGCGTTTACATCAACTGAGGCGACGCGCTCGCGGACTACACCCGAGAATGTTTCGCTCAGCGAGCGCGATCAACTTTATAACGATTTGACGATAGCCGTGATGAACGATTTCAACACCAGTCAAGAGCAAGGGATCCACCGGCACTTTGACAATTTTTTAAAATAGCTGGCGGCTGCGCCCAGGCACGGTTGACTACGTGTCTTTGTCCTTGAAACGGGCGCGGTCTATAAATTTTTTTCCGTCTAGTTCTAAATTGCGCCGCTCGGTGCTTATTTTCTCCACCAGGCGCGCCACCTTCGTGCGTCCCATACGCTCTTTGTTCGATGCGGCGGCCCTGCGCTTAACTTCTTTTGTCCGCTGCTTGCGGAATTGGTTGAGATTCGTAATCTCCGCCATCGCTTCCAACTTTCCCAGGTTAACGCGCCGTTTAGACAGTGATTTGATCGTATTTTTACTTTGGGGCGCTTCACTCCAACCGGCTTGGTAGGATAGCCTAACCCAAATGAATCCTGATGTTAATAGCGCTCCACGCACCGTGCCTTCCGGGCCCGGTGGTGTCTAACAGAACCGGATGCGATGAAAGTTCTCTATGGCGTAATCGCCTTCATTATCCTGTTGGTGATCGCAATATTCGCGGTACCGAGCTTCATCGACTGGAACAGCTATAAGCCGGAAATCACCGAGCGCATTGAAGCTCTGACCGGTCGTAAATTATCGATCGACGGAAATATCGAAATTGCCCTCCTGCCGAGCCCCAAATTGCGCATTTCAGATGCACGATTATCCAATTTGGCGGGTGCCCAAAGCGCCGATATGGTGCGCCTTCAGGCGCTCGACCTGCAGCTAGTATTAGGGCCACTTATATCCGGCGATATTCAAGTTTCCAGCCTCACTTTGATCGATCCTGTGATCGAGTTAGAGCGCTTGGCCGACGGGCGGTCGAATTGGCTTTTCACGCCACCCCCCGACGACGTTGCCAAAATTGACGCCACCGGAGGAGACTTTGGTGCATCGGACGACACTTCTGAGGCAGACGCGACCGACATAAGCCTAGATTGGGTATCGATTCAGAACGGCACCATCGCCTACCGCGACAGCGCCGACAATACGGTTGAGTATTTCCAGCACCTCAACGGCACGCTCTCCGCTAAATCTCTCGACGGGCCGTTTCGCGGCGACGGCAGCCTCGAAGTGCGCGGCCTCAAGACGTCATTTCAACTCGCCAGCGGACGCAAGCGCGAAGACGGACATATGCCAGTCTCGCTCAAAGTCGAGTTGGGCAAAGAATTGGTAGAGCTTGAATTCGACGGCAGAATATTCACCCACGACGCCGGTAGCGAAGGATCAGGAACCTTACGCGTGTCTGGGCCCAATCTGGCGACTTTGGCCAAAGCAATAGGCATCGGCAGCCCGCAATCGCTGGCCTCTGATAATTTCTCGCTGAAGGCTGAGGCCGTACTTTTAGAAACTGGCCTGACCCTCAAAGAACTGCAATTTCGCCTCGGAGAAACCCAGGCCAACGGCTCCATCTCCTATCTAGCGGAAACGCCACCTCGGCTCGACGTGGCGCTCAAGATAAACCGCTTCGACCTCGACAAAATCGCGGAAAACGGCGCGGCGTCTGGCAGCGCCGCGGACACCACACAAAAAGAGAAAGGCGAAACCAGAGCGGCCAGCAGCAAACGCAGTGATAATGGTGGCAAACAAGACGCTGCCCCGGACACCGGGCCTGAGGCTTACCTGGCGATGCTCCCGGCCAACTTCACTGCCTCGATAGATCTCGAAGTTCAAACGCTGCGCTACCTCGGCGGCGTGGTGCAACAGGCCCATACCGTTCTGTCGCTCGACGAAGGTATCATCACTATTCAACAGGCCACTGCCCTATTGCCGGGCGGCAGTAACGTCGCTCTGTTTGGCCAAATTTCTCCATCCGAGGGCGGCGCACGCTTCGACGGCCAGGTCGATATGGCATCCAACGATGTCCGCGCTGTTATTTCCTGGCTCAACCTCCTGGATGCGTCGGATCTACCGGCAGACCGTTTACGGCGGTTCAGCCTAACCACCAGCCTAAGCGCGGACGCTACAGGCGTTGAACTGTCTGCGCTCGATCTTCGCATCGATGCCTCGCGCCTCCATGGTTACGCAAATTTCGCGCTTGGAACACCCACTATCCTGGAAGCTAATCTGCACCTCGACCACCTCAATGCGGACGCCTATTTGGTTGCCACCGCAACCACCGAACAGGGCGACACCGCGCTGAGCGCCAACACAGAGACAGGAGCGCAATGGGTAAGCGGCAGCGGCGAGGCTGCACCGCCAGCAGTGGCGAAAGACGACGGGTTGGCACTCCTCGATACGCTGGACGCCACATTGAAAATGACGGTCGGCCGCCTCAGCTATGGTGGCGCAATTCTCTCAGGCGTTACCCTCGAAAGCGTTCTCAAGGATAAAATCCTCACTGTGCAGCACCTTGAGGTTTCCGATCTGTCCGGCGCCAAGCTGGCGATAAATGGCGAGATACGGGACCCGGCAGGCGAACCTGATGTCACACTCAACTTCGACGCCAAAGCCGAATCGATTCTTGGATTGGTTCGCGTCGCCCGTATCACGCCTAACTTTAGCACCGACAATTTAGGCACCGTCAGACTTTTAGGCGCCGTCTCTGGCGGGCGCGACGCGGTCAATTTGAATATCCGGCTCGATACTCGGCCAGCTGAACTATTGCTGGTCGGAAGCATCGCGAAGCCACTCGACAATGCGGTCCTCAATTTGGGTCTGGAACTGCGTGCACCAAACACGGCAGAACTGCTCCGCGCCGCCAATATGACTACTCCCAAATTGTTACATCGACTGGGTGCGCTTGCTCTCGACGGTGGCCTCGATGGCAACCTAGAGGCGCTCAATATAAGCCTCTCAGCGCGGACCGCCGGCAATCATTTGCAAGTAGCTGGCAATCTCGCGGATATTTCCGCTGGCGGAAAATATGACCTAGTGTTCAACCTCGCCAATTCCAGCTTCGCCACCCTGGCCGAACTGCTGAGTGGCAACACTTATAAAGGCAAAGATGCCGGCGCAGTGCGCATCACCGGCCAGCTAGCGGGTAACGGCGACGCGGCGTCGATTTCCGACCTAAGCCTCACCATCGGCAGGACCCATATTGCCGGTGCAGTGGACGTTACCTTAGCCAGCCCCGTGCCGGTCTTGCACGCTGCTCTACAAGCCGACCTGCTCGACGCCGGCCTTTTCATCGGTGGCGCAACAGCTAACACTGAGAAAGCCGCGTCGACTGTATCCAGCAGTGGCCCAACGGCAGCGGCTGATTCCAGCAGTTCTGCTCAAGGCGGAACACCGGCCGAGCAAGGCCAGGCAGGACGATGGTCGCGGGAGCCATTCAACCTCTCGCCGCTGGCCGAAATCGAGGCCGACATTTCCGTACTGGCGGGCGCTATTCTGGCCGGTGGATACCGCTTCGATCAGGCCGAACTAAAATTCCGTGTCACCGGCGGCGCGCTTGAGATCAACTCGTTGCGTGGGCATATTTTTGACGGTCTGTTGGAGGCTGAGGGCCGCGTCGCCGACGTCCAGCCGCCACAAGCTAGCCTCTCCTTCAAGCTCGACGACATCGACATGGCCCAGGCGCTACGCGAGGCCGTGCAAACCGGAGCGTTGACCGGGCGGGCCACTTTTGATGGCCGCTTCACCAGTGCAGGCTTTAACGAGTATGATCTGGTCCGAGCAGTGCAGGGCGAAGCTACATTGCACGCCGGCAACGGCACGGTTGAGGGGCTGGATCTGCGCGTTCTCAGCAACCGACTGGGCGAGCTTAACGATCCCGCTGATTTTCTCGGTTTAGCCGATACCGGACTTTCGGGCGGCACCACCCGACTCGATTCACTCGACGGCACCATCCAAGTCAAGAATGGCCTAGCAATTACCGATGACCTTGTTATTCTCGTCGATGGCGGCCGCGGAGACATTCACGGCACAGCTGATTTGCCGTCCTGGGAGCTCGATCTCACCGCCCTCTTTGGCCTCACCGACCACCCCAAAGCCCCGCCGGTAGGCGTTCGCCTGACCGGCGCCATCGATAACCCAGCACGGGAGCTTCTGATCTCGCAGATGCAGGCCTATCTGATAAATCGTATTGCCAAAACATCGACCCGTAAGCTGACCGTACCCAAACTGCGCAAGGGCGCCAAGGCCGAGCCCGGTTCGATCGAGGACACATTGCTGCGCGAGGTCTTTGGTAACCCGGACGATGACGAACCTGCCACCACCCAGCCACCGACCGTACAACCTGCACCGACCCACGCGCCGCAAACAAGCAGCTCTGAAACGACTGGTTTGACACCTCAAAAAAATGCTGCGGAACCAGCAGAACTCGCTCTGCAACAAGGCGAGCGCCACACCGAGCACGAGCCTGCTCCGGAGCCCGCATCCGCCCTGCAGCGCGCAGAAAATGATCCCCTGTCACCAGCGGAAATTTTAGAAAAAGTGTACGATATTATTGGTAATTAATAGAAATAACCAAGTACTCGTCAGTGATAAGTCCTTGCGCCGCGGCGAAGGAGGTGCGCCGCGCAGCTTGTTTATTTCTTACCACTCATCTCCTCCAACACGAACACCCGGAGCGCGCTTGAGAGGTTCCCCTGCCGGGCGCCGTCCACTTTACTTATCAGCGAGCTTAGTGATTCCTGTCGAGCGACGGCGATGTTCTTCAAGGCCTGCCAGAACTCCGGTTCCAGCGACACGGACGTCCGGTGGCCATCGATCGCGACGGAGTATTTGCCGATAGCTTGCTCCACAGGCTCAGTCTTCTGTGCACCTTCGCGTGTATCACCCAAGCGTTATTTACTCGGGCCGACCATCTTCAACGGGTCCACCCATTTATCAAACTCGGCCGCGCTCAAGAGCCCCAGCGCCAGCGATGCTTCCTTCAAGGTCGTGCCGTCGGTGTGCGCCTTTTTCGCTGCCTTGGCCGCGTCGTCATAGCCGATATAAGGATTCAGCGCGGTTACCAGCATCAGAGATTCATGAAGCAACTGCTCTATACGGGCATGATTGGCCTCGATGCCGAGCACGCAGTTATTATTGAAGCTACGCGCGCCGTCGGCCATCAGGCGGATCGATTGCAGCAAATTATAGATCATCACCGGCTTGAACACATTGAGCTCGAAATGACCGCTCGAACCGGCGATTGTAATAGTAGTGTGATTGCCCATCACTTGCGTGCACACCATAGTCAGTGCCTCGGATTGTGTCGGGTTGACTTTGCCTGGCATGATCGACGAGCCAGGCTCATTGGCTGGCAACGATAATTCGCCTATGCCGCAGCGCGGGCCAGAACCGAGCATGCGGATATCGTTAGCGATCTTCATAAGGCTGGCAGCGATGGTATTGAGTGCGCCTGACATCTCCACCAGCGCGTCATGCGCCGCAAGAGCTTCGAATTTATTCTCCGCCGTTTTGAACGGCAGACTAGTCAGCTTAGCCACCTCGGCTGCGAATGCCTTGTCAAAACCCACCTTGGCATTGAGACCGGTGCCCACCGCCGTACCGCCCTGCGCAAGCTGGTAAAGCCGCGGCAGCGCCGCTTTGACACGCGCCAAGCCGTATTTCACCTGTATCGCATAGCCTGAAAATTCCTGCCCCAGGGTCAGCGGCGTGGCATCCTGCAAATGGGTGCGGCCGATCTTAACGATTTTTTTAAACGCCGCCGCTTTGCTCTCTAGGCCAGTCTGCAACTCGGCTAAAGCTGGCTGCAGCTCGCCGCAAATTTGTTCAACGGCAGCTATATGCATGGCGGTAGGAAAGGTGTCGTTCGAGGATTGTCCAAGATTGACGTGATCGTTGGGATGCACCGGGGTTTTTTGTCCCATCGGCTTTTTCAGAATTTCGGCGGCGCGGTTGGCTATAACCTCATTAGCGTTCATGTTGGACTGAGTGCCGGAGCCGGTCTGCCAAACGACGAGCGGAAAATGATCGTTGAGGGCGCCGTCAACCACTTCGCGCGCAGCCTGCTGCAACGCCTTGGAAATGCCCTTAGTGAGATTGCCCTGGCACTCATTCACCCGCGCCGCGGCAAGCTTGACGATACCCAAAGCGCGCACCAGCGGATCAGGCATACGCTCGCCGCCGATCTTAAAGTTTTGCAAGCTGCGTTGGGTCTGCGCGCCCCAATAACTTGCTTCGGGTACATTGATATTGCCGATAGAATCGCTTTCTGTTCGTGTTTTTGCTGCCTTGTTCATGGCCATTACCGCCCTCTACTCAAGTTCCACTGGATTGGCGCTTCATAGCACAGGACGAGGTTCCTGTGTCACAATGCTGGCCACCTGCCCCACTGCAGAATTTACATTTTCTGCCATGAAATATGTCGCCGTTCTCAATCGCTCGGCCCTCATAGGAGCCGTCAAAGAAGATACGGCCAAATACTGCAGCGCCAGATGGTGGCTAACCTTTTAGCAGTCGTTTGAGAGGACGGCGCGGGTGGCACGACGGTAGTTTTAAACGTTTTACACATCTTAGCGGCTGGTAGTTACGCCTTGGCGACCTGGGTCGAGAAACTTACATCACCATCGACCCTCTCAGGTATTTTATGATAATAAGTCTATTGAAATATCGGGGTTGAGCAAATTAGGCGATCGCGCTTGCCTATCACCGCGTGGCCTCTATACCGTCGAACGATTGGTAGATAATGACAGGCGGCTGGAGGAACTATAATTTTTGAAATCAATCGCCATATATTTATTATTTCTCTAAAAACCTGCTTCCTGCAGCTAAAGATTCCGCGAGTATAAATGAATATTACATTATTTCGACCCGCTAAAACATCGCACCTCACCCTTCTTCTCTTGTTTCTCTGCGCCGTTCCTCTGGGGAGTTGCAGTTCGTTTTTAGTTTTTACAGCTCCGACGGTAGGTGTCGCCGCTGTACAGGAACGGTCGATTGGTGACGCCGTGGACGACCTGACCATCCGCGCGGAATTAAACCAATTATTTTTCGATGACAATGTCGACCTGCTGCAGAGTGTCTCATTTACTGTCATAGAAGGGCGGGTACTACTAAAGGGCTCCGTCAAGGATCAGAAATCCAGAATTCACGCCATAGAGCTCGTCTGGAAAGCCAGCGGCGTAAGGGAAGTAATCAATGAAATCCAAGTGACCGACCAAGGTGGTATCGTAAATTATGCGCTCGACACCTGGATTTCGACTCAACTCACCACGAAAATCCTATTCGATAAGGATATCCTCGGCGTTAACTATAATTTGGAGACGATCAATGGCATCATTTACGTTGCCGGCATTGCGCAGGATGAAGCAGAACTGGACAAAGTGATCTATCACGCAAGACGTATCGAAAACGTTAAAAAGGTAATTAGTCACGTGTTGATGAAAGATGACCCGAATCGCTTACCCGGTCCGTAAAAAGATTGAAAGTGAGTGCCAATATTTATTTTTGTAGACGAGATAAGTTACTATAATAAAGAATAATACTAATAACGAAACGGGACACATTGATTATGGAGAACCTTTGTTTCAGCAAGGAAGTGGCTATGGTTGAATAGGAAAAATTATCAAAACTGCTATCATTTCTTGACGTCAAACATTTGATCTATGTAGCGTCTAAAGTTTTTCCCTAATGCAAACCATGATATATTTTTGCTAATTTAATAGAAACTTATTTTAATATATTTTAGCATATAAAATATCATTAATATTATATTTAATTAACCATTTTCCGCTCATCTGATCAGTCAATACAAAAGATATTAAAGAAAAAATTAAGGTATATAGAAAGCTTATTTCATTGATTTAAATAGGGAATTTTTTAAGGCGAGTGAGCAGAAACAAACTCAGGCTACCACTATTATTTCATATATTTACATTAAGTAGAATTTAGATGCAAAATACTTGACTTTCTGCAGTTAATCGCCTAGCTATAGCGTACCTATTTGGAAGGGGTTTGTGCAACTGTTCTAAGTAGCTATCGGTATTGTCCTACAAAAAATCTAGACCATAAGAGGCCATTTAGAATGGATTTAGAATATTCAACCATCGCTCTTCTTTTTCCAGCGATTCCGCTCATGTTTTTAGTATATGGAAATACATCAGCGGGAATTGGCGCGCGCCTTAGAGAAATACTGGAAAAAGTTCTGCAAGATGATGTAGCTGATGATGTCCGCCAACGCTTGCGTGGCGAAGCAGTATACCTCAGCAAACGCCTCACACTTCTTCGGCTGGCACAGATGTTTTCTGGCTTAACGTTTCTTATAAATATAGGTTGTGTGTTCAGTATTTATGCTGGAGAGCAGGTTTTAGCCCATGCTTTATTTGCATGTGCTGTTGCAGTGATGATGACATCAATCACTACTTATTTAGTTGAAATTTCGTTATCTGTTAAAGCCGTCCACACAGTAATGAATAAAATAAAATAGCAATTTATACCTGTATAATTTAGATGTAAAAAAGTTAATAAACTGAAATTTTTTTAAATTGCCATTGTTCTACTCGCTGCTCACTTGCGAACCATTCATGTGAACCTTCGTAGGAAAAAGTGGCTTCGGTCCCTGACTTACCTATAAAACTACGCGGTGGAGCGATGCACATAAATTGTCTAACCTATCAAAATCCGTAATCACGCTCGGAAAGATTTTTTTAAAATGTAAACGTCTGGAAGAACGGGAGATTTTCGGTGTTGGATCAACACCTACATTTAGTCCGGATTGTCGGGGCGTTTTGCAGCAACGTAACACTACTCTCTGAGGTGCGAGCGAGCGCCAGCGGTGTCATCGGGCCAGAGGATAGGTTGTTCGCCCTCGTGGTCCAGCGCGTCGTGAGCGAGCTTTTTCCACCTCATAGCCCCTCCGACATCGGCCCGAACATCATTTTGCTGAACTGAGTTATGCCTCAGTGAAACCTACTGCGCCGCCAGCGCTTTACGAAGGGCTTTTGTTTCCGGGCTATTCACCTTGAGCGTATCAGCATTGATTACCACGCCGTAGAACTCGCGTGCGGCCTCGATTGATACATAATCGTCGAGCACGTCTTCCAAAACCTTCTCAGCTGGCCGCACCTTCGGGCTTCCCCAACCGCCGCCGCCGGTGGTCTCAATGCGAAATCCCTCCCCGGGCGTGAATCTATACGCAGCCAGCAACGGGTTGTGCCACGTGCCATCATCGCGCCATCCACCGATTACCTCGCAACCGCCATCGGGGCAGAGCTTGTACAGCTTCTGTACTGCGCTCGTCTTGCCGCCCTCAATACCCGGGCTGCCTTCGATCGTGCGTGAGGTCTCGATCGACAGTTCTGCGTGACCCTTAAAGCGGAACTGAAGGCGCGCACCCATTCCGCCACGGTTGGCGCCGGCGCCACAGGAATCTTGCCGGATGTCAAACGCTTCGTAGACCACCGGATGCATCAACTCAGCAACCTCGGCGGATAGATTCATGCAGTTACCGGTCGGATCGTAGTTCACATTAACGCCGTCATGGCTACGCATGCCGCCCCAGCCTCCGGCCGGTAGATCTGAGAACACTGTCTGCTCGCGTGTCTCCGGATCAGTCACGGCACAGACCAGCCAATTACAGTCAGACATGGTGCCGCCGATCGCGCTTTCCGGCATCGCCTGGCTCATTGCTAGCCAGATGGCACTATTGATCTTGGCCGCTGTCACCGTGGTACAGCCAATAGTCGGCGCCGGCCACTTTGCGTTGAGGAAACAATTGTCGGGCAGTACGATGTCGATTGCATCGAATAGACCGGCGTTGGCTGGCGCCTCAGGACAAAGATAGAAGCGCAGCGCCAAGTACACCGCCGAATAGGTGTTCGCAAGTGGCGAATTTATGGCGCCGACACACTGCGGATCGGAACCGCTAAAGTCGACCACTAGGCGCTCGTCCTGGATTGTGATCTTGACTGTGAAGCGGATTGGTTCGTCGCTGAAACCGTCAGTGTCGACGAAGTCATTAACAACGTAAGCGCCGTTCGGGATGGCATGAATCCGCTTGCGGGTAATGCGGTTGGTATAGTCGATCAGTTGACGCATCGCAGTCTTAACAGTATCGAGTCCATAGCGATCAACCGCGCGGAGAAATTCCTGCTCAGCTACCTTGAGGGCGCCCATATGAGCCTGGATATCGCCTTCAATATACTGCGGACACCGTGTGTTGTTCTTAATGATCGCCAGTAGGTCGCGATTGAGCTGATATTCGTGGAACAGTTTAAGCGGCGGTATCCGTAAACCTTCGCCAGCGATATGCGTGCCGAACGACTGACCACCGGCAGCACCACCGCCGAGGTCCTGCCAATGCCCTCGGCTAACCGCAAAGCCAAGCAAGCTGTCCTGGTAATAGATCGGCATGGTGAAGGTAGTGTCGGGTATATGAGTTCCACCGGCGAATGGATCGTTGAGTACGATGACGTCGCCGGGACGCAAGTCACCGAGACCGTATTTATTCACCGCTTCTTGAGCAGCAAAGTGCATTGCCGCGAGATGAATTGGGCAGCCAGGTGATTGCGACAGCAACTGGATATCGGCATCGTAGACAGCGTTTGAGAAGTCAAGGATATCGCTCAAGATTGGCGAAAATGCTGTCTTGTAAAGCACCTTCGACATGCGCTCGCAGCAAAAATCGAAGTGGCTCCGCAGGACCTCAAAGGTAACCGCATCAAGATTATGGATGCCATCGTTGTTTTCCGAATGTGCCGTCATAACCTGCGAAGCACCTTTTTTCATGGTCCGCCTTCCTCATTCCACGGAGATGATCAGATTGTCCATATTATCTACCACGGCGGAGCTATTGGGCGGCAGCACAGTTCCTGAGTGCGAGTATTCGACCACCGCCGGTCCTTCAATTTGCACACCCAAACCGAGGCGCTCACCCTCGTATACCGATGTATCGTGCCATTCACCATCGAAGTAAACCGGTCGGCTACCAGTCTGCGGATCCGCGCCATCGCGCTGGCGCACTTCAAACTTGCGCGCCGACTTAAAACGCCCAGTTGCCGTCAGACCGACGCTGACGAACTCGACCGCAAAGTTCGGTGAGCTAACACCGTGCTCAGTTTTATGCTCAGCGTGAAAGCACTCGTTGATCCCTGCAATCGAGGCGTGGCCCAACTTACCTGCCGGAAGCGGCGTCAGTACTTCCCAGAACTGGCCGATGTAGCGCATCTGCGCGTTTCGTCTGAGCACCATATCCTCTTCCGCGACGCCGTCGCGGCCAAGCAACTCGCGACCGCGAGTCTCTAGTTCGTCATAGAGAATATTGAGCTGATCGAAATCGGCATCGTCGACCGGACCATAGTAAAACGCTTCGAGGTCGTGGCGTAGATCCATAGCAATGGCGCCGAAAGCCGAGGCCACGCCGGCATGGGTCGGCACAATAATCTTAGGAATGCTCATCGCCCGCGCGATCACGCAGGCATGCATCGCGCCCGCGCCGCCAAAGCTGGCGAGCACAAAATCGCGCGGATCGCGGCCACGGTCGATAAGCACCAGTTTGATTGCCTGGGCCATATTCTCGCAACAGATTGAGATGATCGCCTCGGCGGCCTCGAGCGCCGATAAGTTAATTTTTTCACCAAGACGCGCAACCACGCGTTCGGCCGCCGCGTTGTCGAGTATCAGTTTGCCGCCGAGCGTCGGTTCGAGCCGGCCAAGCAGCAGATTGGCGTCAGTGACCGTCGCCGCGTTACCCCCGCGTTGGTAACACACGGGGCCGGGATCGGCGCCCGCGCTCTGCGGGCCGACGCGGAGCGAGCCGCCAGCATCAATCCAGGCGATCGAACCGCCGCCGGCACCGACCGAGCGGATATCAAGCATCGGGATGATGATCGGCATCTCCCATTCGAGGTCGTAGTCATGGGTAATCAGTCCATAGCCGTCTTCGACAATAGATGCATCGAAGGTCGTCCCGCCCATGTCGGTGTGGATGATCTTGGAGAGCCCGGTATGCTCGCTGAGGTAACGGGCATAGGCGACGCCGCCGGCGGGTCCCGACTCGACGAGCTCCTCCGGGCGTTCTCGGGCCAACTCGACACCCATCATGCCTCCATTACTTTTAAGAACGAGGAGCGTGCCGGTGAAACCGTCGTCAAGCAGGCCTTGGTTGAGCCTGCTGTAGTAGCTACTCATGACCGGCAGTAAGACAGCCCGAACGACCGTCGTCATGAAGCGGCCATGTTCGCGCAGCTTGGGGACAGTTTCCGACGAGAGCGCAACGAAGCAGTCAGGATATTCCTGGTGGAGAATATCGCGAGCACGTTTCTCATGCACAGGGTTCGAATAAGCGTTTATAAAACAGATCGCTATCGAAGCGATCTCCATGGCTTTGAGCCGGCGCGCCAGCTCGCGTATCCTAGTCTCGTCAAGCGGTGCAATCTCGCTACCGTCGGCACCCAGTCGGCCGGGAACGGTAAAGCGCTGACGGCGCGGAATGATCGGCTCCGGCCGTTGTTGGTGCAGGTCGAACAGATCCTTGCGGCGTTGCCGGCCGATCTCGATGACGTCGCGAAAGCCTTCGGTTGTGATCATTGCCGCCGGCGGGTAACTTCGCTCGACCAGAGCGTTGGTGGCGGTTGTACTGCCATGCACCAACGTATCAATCGTTGCGGCCGGTATATCAGCAGCCTTCAGTGCATTGAACACGCCTTCCGCGCGGTCATGCTTGATCGTCAGCACCTTCGATGTGCGACTCTTCCCGCTCCTACTGTCGAAGGCGAACAGGTCGGTAAACGTACCTCCGACATCGATGCCCACATGCCACATCGTGCGTGCCTCTGCTCGCGGTTTGGCGGAAACTGACCTAGTAGGCCGAGTAACCGCGATCAACCAAGACGTTTGCACCAGTTACGGGGTCGGCATCGCCTGAGGCGAGGAATACGGCAGTGCCGGCCATTTCCTCGGGCTGCAGCCAGGGATTTCCTTCGCCGAAGCGTTCCTGCAGCGCGCGCATGAAGTCCTCGCTCTCCTCGCGGTATTCTTTGTTGAGTTCGGTCTCGACACAGCCCGGCGACAAAGTATTGACCTGGATATTGAAGGGGCGCAACTCAAGGCACAAGCTGCGCGTTAACTGTTTGATCGCTCCCTTTGAGGCGCAATAACCCGACGAACCCGGAAAACCATCCTCGCCAAAGATCGAGCCTATATTGATGATCTTGCCCCCTCCGCGAGCCTTCATATGCGGCACGGCTGCCTGAGCGCAAAAGAACGGCCCCTTTAGCGCAGTGTCGATTTGTTGATCCCACTCCGCCTCGGTCGTGCCTTCGAGTGGTGTGAACAAGTAAAGGCCGGCATTATTGATGAGAATATCGACGGCACCGAATGCGGCGACCACCTCCTCGACCATGATGCTAATCTCAGCCGGCTTCGTAACATCGCATTGGAACGCCTTGGCGCGGCCGCCGTTGGCTGTGATGGCGTCGACTACTTCTCGGGCGGCGTCGACGCACTGTCGGTAGACTACAGCGACAAGTGCTCCCTCCTCAGCAAAGCGCAGACTATAGCTGCGGCCCATGCCGCGCGATCCGCCGGTAATAATTGCGATTTTGTCCTGCAGCCTTTTCATTGTGCATTTCCCCTGATCGCGCGCCAACGACTGTGAATCTTGTTACTAGAATGCGTATGAAAAGAGTATAGCCGAAAGACCAAAGAATACACATAAGTGCCCCGGTCCGTGGGCCGAAAATCAATATTTATGTGCCAATAACAAACAGCTAGATGATTACTAAAGCGCCAGCCACCGGTCGGGTAAAGAGGTCTCGCTAGCGCAACTCATGGGGTATGGTCATGGTTACGCCGTTCGTGTTCGGCCAGGGTAGCGCCGCGCTTCTGCTGGTAGCGGCAGAGAGCCAAAGAGCGCTCGACTGGAATTTTAGGTCAGATTAACTTGTGCATGTCTTCCGGACGGGCCGAGCCAATCTCAGCAATGATATCGCGCCGCAAGCGCCGCATGCCGCGGAGCCAGCGCTCATAATCTACCGCTTTGTTCTGGTGGTATTTCTCGGCGACTGGATGGGGCAAAATAAGAAACTGCTCCGCCAGAATGCCCTCCACCACCGTGTCGGCAACCTGCTCGGGCGTGATGACGCCCTCTGACAATTCCGCTTCATGATTTTCCGCGTACCCCAGCATCGGTGTTGCGACATATTGCGGGCAGATGGCGGAGACCTTGATGCCATCGTCGCCATGGGTGATTGCTAACGCCTCGGCGAAGCCCAGTGCTGCATGTTTGGTGGCTGAGTAGGCGGCATCGCCGATCTGATTAAGGAGACCCGCCGCCGACACGGTTTGTAAAAAATAGCCGCTGCCGCGCGCTATCATGCCCGGCAACGCCGCCCGCGCAGCATAAACATGGGCCATGACATGGACCTCCCAGCTGGTCTGCCACTGAGCATTGCTAGCCGAGGTAACGAAGTCCGGCTCGCCGAAACCGATCCCTGCATTTGAGCAAAACATATCGAGGGAGCCGATTTCGTGTTCGGTTTGTCGGACAAGGTTTTGAATATCTGACTCTTGGGTGACATCACAGGCAACCGCCAAGCCTTGGATTTGCTCAGCCGTCCGCTGCGCTTTCTCTTCGGTCAAATCGGCAACGACGACGCGTGCGCCTTCTGCAGCAAAGCGGATCGCCATGGCTTTGCCGATACCGCTCGCGCCGCCGGTGATGGCGATTGTCTTGTCTTTCAGTTGCAAGCTGGATCACCGTCCCAACGATATTTGGAGACGATCCCCTCCTTAGTATATTTGCCAGCAAGATTGATTATATCGACCTTGAACTCGATCTCACTATCAAAATCTCTAGCCTGATTTGGCAAGGGCGCGAACAAACCCCCAGCCAGCAACACAACTACTAAGACCTTCATCAATTTGCTAGTGGCTTCTCGCCATACACTTTTGCACCAAGTGCAGAATCATAGCTTGGATATTAGACCGAACGAAAGAATGCTCCAGTAAGCTGGGCCTCTTTTGATCGCGGGCGCTGTCGGGTGGGCAATCTTGCCGGGGCCCTAAGCACAGAGAACTTGTTATCGCCGCCGACCTAATATGGCCTGACAAGACCACCTGTGCGACCGGGCGCACCGGCCACCTATCGAAGCACCCACCGCCTGATCACATTGGGCTCGTTTGCCTCCTCGTGTCGAATTAGATCGCTAAACAATATGTGTCTCCAAAAACACCAACCACCGAGATCAGGGCGCCCTCTCACTAACGACGCCGAATGGTGCCTGGAACAGGGGATGGGCATAATATGGTTAATCTGCCGTTTCCATCAGCACCAGCATCAAACGGCATAGCACCTGGGCACGCCTGCTCTTTGCAGCGCCAGCCCCTGGAAAACGTCCAAAACCAGCGCCTCTAATATACTCTGCATAGAGAAGTTCTGAATGCTGAGTGGTTTACTTCAATCAGACAGGCTCAGTTTGTCATTGAAACTGGCCAGGGTCTTTGTAACCGTGTAACTCCATTTTCAATTAACTCCTTAACTAAAAAATCAACGCCTGTAGGATTGGAGGAAGTCCGGTACCTGTGATTTCTCAGTGCGGCGTATATGCGTATTGGTTACGGCAGGGCATCATTTCGGAATAACCAGTGCAACCGGCAATCTCCAGACGTTGCGGAAGCACTAGGCCGCCTTCATGAAATTTTGTCGCGAGAGCGTAGCCATGGGCTGTAATTATTTTCGCGCCAGCCAGCGGAAGTAGCCAAGACAGCACATTCCAAACATGGTCAGAGTCTTTTGCTTGGCATCCCGCCACAAACGATAACAGCAATCGCTCGTCGGTCGACAATGGCAGTTCGCAAATTCTATGAATTTGAAAAGGTCGAAATCCCATACAACAGAATGAACGAAGTATCATTTCGAGCTCTATCGCTACAGAAGAGCCAACTTGAGGTCCAAGCGTTACTCCAAGCCCATGTCCTACAGAACCTAGAGTCTCCTCGCGAAGTCGCTCTAAATCCGGTACCACTAGGGAGATTTCGGTGTTGATTACAGATAGGCGTCGCACCGCCCGAAGCAGAACCCGCTCTGAAAAGTCGAGTTCCGAAATGCGTGGCCAATCTGCCGGCCAACGCCCGTAAAGTCTTGATCTTCGGTTAAATTTTGTTTCCACGACTGCCTGCCCCACCTTGGTAAGCCCCAGTTGGGGCATAAACAAATTGCGTCCTTAGGAATGAGAATGATTATCATTTGCATTACCATTTAGCAACTATGGTGTTTTTTGCCCTTAGTAACTGGACCACGTAATCCGTGATTTTTACGAATATGTGGAGATATTTGGATTGAATGGACAGTGATGCCGTATGCTCTTTACTTGACCCTTGGTCAAAGCGTCTGCCACATCGAAGTAAGATGTTTATTAACACAGTGGGGGGCCCCGGCCTTATAGGTAGGACCCCCAAAGGCAGGATATTTCAGGGGTCACTTATGTTCCGATGCCAGCGGGGTGCCTCAGCCCTAAATCGATGGGCGTTGACACGCTGGCGTGCAAATTTCTAGGCTGCTGCCTGTTCGCCGTAATACAATCGCGAAGCCGCACCCGGTCCTGCAATTTGAACTTCGGGTATCCCATGACACGCCTCGATATTCCAATCATCGACCTTACGCCCTATTTTGAGGGCGGCCAGAATAATAAGCGGAAGGTCGCCGCAGATATGAACAGGGCCTGCGAAGACATCGGGTTTTTCATTATCACCGGGCATGGCGTGGACCCAGAACTTTGCCGCAAAGCCAACGACGTATCTCGGGAGTTTTTCGACCTGCCGGTCGAGGAAAAATTAGTAATCGGGCAGACATCGGATGAAGCCAACCGCGGCTACGAGGCACTTGGCACGGAAGTCCTGTCGGCGACTATTGGGAAAATGACACCGCCCGACTTGAAGGAATCATTCTCGCTCGGCCCGATTAACGTGCCCGACGACCCTTACTATCACAGCGGCGCTGCAGCGCCGCACTATGCCAGAAATATGTGGCCAGAGCGGCCGGTAGGTTTTCGAAAGATTATTGAGGATTACGTCAAAGTTATGGAAAAGTTGGCGCGCGACCTGCACCAATTAGCAGCGATTGCGTTCAATTTGCCGGAAGATTTTTTCGAGCCTAAGCTCGACAAACCATTTTATATCCTCCGGGCCCTCAACTACCCCAATCAACTGGAAAATCCGGATACAGAGCAATTACGCGCTGGCGAACATTCCGATTACGACAATCTTACCATTTGTATGATCGAAGACAGGCCGGGCGGACTTCAGGCGCGAAATATAGAGGGCATTTGGATCGATGTGCCAGGGGTACGAGATGCGTTTGTAGTAAACATTGGTGATTTGATGATGCGCTGGACCAATGATCGCTGGAAGTCGACACGCCACCGAGTGGTCAATCCGCCGCGTGATCTGGCATTTGACAGTCGCCGGATTTCGATGTGTTTTTTCGCCGAGCCTAACTACGACGCGGTGATAGAATGCCTACCCACCTGCCACGGCGCAGACGAGCCGGTCAAATATCTGCCGATTACCGCTGGCGATTACATGATCGAGAAGTTCGCAAGGCAGGCACAAGGCAAGGAATGGAGTGCGGCGGATCGGATGAGGTTCGATACTAGCGATACCGAAACACGTTTCATCAAATAGTACGGCCCCACGATTTGTTTCAACAAGCTAAAAGCTGAAAATGCTTCTATGCTACGCGTTTAAGTGACACCAAGCCTTTTGCGCAAATAGGGGATTAACCCGCCGGTACGCAGCATGCCGATCTCAGCCTTCGAATAAGGTGTGATCGGCAGCGCGTCGCCGGTCGTGCAATTTCGAATCTCCGCGCTGTCCCAATCGACCTCAACGCTATCCCAACGCGCCACCAATCCGGTGATGCCGGGGCAAGCAATCTGCGGAAAACCTTCTGCTATTTCCTCGCGCCAATAGCCGGTGGCAAAGGAATTTGCTGCGACGGCCGAGATGCCGAGCCGGCGAAGCCCGATCATCGGTGCAAAATGGGGATGGCCATATCCAAAATTCTCGCCTCCGACAATGATATCGCCGGGCTGCACGAGATCGGCGAAGTCAGGATCGAAATGGCGCATGGCGCAAGCCGCCAAGGCGTCCGGGTCCGTCAAACGAATGTTCTCCACGCCGATGATCTGGTCGACGTCGAAATCCGCGTCGGCGAAAATATACGCGACCCGGCCGTGCAGCACACCCAGACTCATTTTTCCGCCGCCACGAAATAGGGCCGGGGATCGGCAATCCTACCCTCTATTGCCGAGGCTGCTACCGCTGCCGCATTACATAAATAAATTTCGGAATCGGGACTTCCCATGCGACCCCGCACGTTAAGGGTGCCGGTGGAAACCGCGCGCTGCCCCTTGGCCATGGTCGCGATCCGCCCATAACAATAATCGCATGAAGACGACGTTACGAATGCGCCCGCTTCAATCAGCGTGGCGAGTATACCTTCCTTGGCGGCTGCTGCCATGATTGCCTGGCTGGTCGGCACAATATGGAGCTGGAATTCCTGCGCCACGCGGCGGCCTTTGAGGATCGTTGCCGCAGCACGCAAATCCTCGAGCCTCCCTGATGCACAGGAACCGAGATAGCCGGACTGAACCTCGAGGCCGGTGTGATTCGCGAGTTCGGCGACCCCCGCCGGGTTAGGCGGAAGTACGACGGTGGGCGCGAGGCCGTTAAGGTTGATCTCGTGCACCGCCGCATAATTGGCATCACTGTCACTCGAAACGGGCTCGAAAGACGTTGGAGCGCGCTCTCGCATGTAGTCCACGGCAATTTGGTCCGGATTGCAGATCGCTGTCAGGGCACCGGTAAACATGGCAAGACCGGTGATGGTCTGGCGCCCTTCGAGCGATATCGCGGTGAGCGCTGGGCCGCCCAACTCTAGGACCTGAAAGCGGCAGGCGCTGGGTCCAAGCACGCGCACCAGGTGGTGGAATACGTCGCGCGCCATGACGCCTGGTTCGAGAGCGCCGATTAGATTGACCTTCGTAGTCTCGGGCACGGTGAAGTTTATGCGTTCGCGGACGAAAGCCTCTAAAAGTTGCGTCTGGATACCAATTGCCAAGGCGCCAAACGCGCCAAGTTGTGAAACATGACCGTCGAAATGCACGACGAAGGCGCCAGGCGCCCCATAGCCCGCTTCGGCCGCCACTTGATGGCCGATGCCCTCGCGCTCATGCAGCCGGACACCGTTCGCCTTGCACCAAGCACGCGTGACAATATGGAGCTCCTCTTCATCGGGTGTGGTGGCCGGTACCATATGGTCTATAAAAAGAGCGAAGCGATCAGGCTCGGCGATCTGCTCGATACCGAATTCCTCTTTTATCTGCTTAAAAATTAGATCGAGATAGCCAGGAAAATCGTAGCCCAGCACATAGTCAGGCTTGACCTCGACCTCGCTGCCCGCCGGCATCGGCGTGCCGGCTGCTGTGGTGCGTCCCAATATCTTCTCGGCAATCGTATAACCCACCGCCACGCCCCCACATCATCCAACTCAAACGCCTAAATATAGCCTCTAAAAGAAAAAACAGACCACATTCATTTTCCTTGCTCTTTGAGCAAGCCGCTGTCCTCCAAAAGCCACCCTCGCCAACCTAGACCCGTGTAACCATGATCACACCTGTTGAGCAACGCTTGCAGGGCTTCTTTGCCCCGACTATGGATCGCGTTTAAGTGACCGTGTAACTGGTTTAATTCGCGAGTCGATAAAACAGATTGAACTATCCTGCGCTGGCAATTTTGTCAGAGGGCAAGGCTAAGAGTTCAGAAACCAATGTGGTATGCCAGCCGAGCGCACGCTTTTCCCAATAGAGGTCACGAAGACGACACGAGGTTAGGCCTGGCGCGCCATTGCCGATGGGTTGGTCGCTAACGCGAGTAACCGGGATAATTCCACCGCCAGAAGTGGAAATAAATACTTCGTCCGCATTTTTTAAGTCTGCAGGAGTTAAATCTGCCGTCTCCGCTTTAAGGCCAATTTCTTCGCAAAGTTCGAAAACAGTACGACGCGTAACGCCTTCCAAAATATTTTGGCCTGGCGTAAACGCAGTTCGATTTTTGATGATCCAGACATTATTGCCTGGTCCTTCAGTTATGAAACCAGCAGTTGAAATCAATACGGGGTTGTCAGCGCCGGCGTCTAGCGCCTCAAACTGAGCAGCGGTCAGATCCATACGGTTATAGTTTTTGGCCCGTTGATTTATCGCGACATCCGGCGCACGTCGGGTCTCTGCAATCCAGATGTGGGCGCCCGTTTCCGAACGTTCCTTCGGTACTATCCAAAAATAGGGAACCGAGTAAGCCATGAATTGATTTTCACAGAAGCGAGGATCCCCAAACGCTGTGTCACCCGCAAATGGGCCACGTGTGCATAGCATCCAAACCATAGCCCTAGAAAACCCAGCTCGATCGACGCACTGCGCCAGTACATGCCTAATTTCATCATCCGTACAGGGCGGCGACAAGCGAACATAATCGCAGGAAGAATGGAAGCGCTCTAGGTGATCATCAAGTCGGAAAAAACGATCATCCCATACTGTAACAACGTCAAATACGACATCACCCTTCGTGAATGCCGGGTCCATGATATGGATAAAGCTCTCCTCGATCGGGATGTAGCGCCCTTCTTTATATGCAATTCCCTTTGAGTCTGTCATGACCTAGCCCTCCAACAATTTATACTGTCTAGATGTACCTATAACCAAACCATGAGGGGATACCCTCAAATTTAAAATGTAAGGGACAATCACTAACATCGCAATTGGGATCGCTTGGGCAAGGTCACCTGTTAACCTAGATTAATGGCAAGAAACACGCACAGTCGCCGCCCCGCGCTCCGCACACCATGGCCCATATATCAGTGCTTTAAGGCCACGAGATACGCCACCCCGACAGATTTCCTATCACGCGTTTCAGGCTCTTTGAGTAAGCCGCTGCCCTCACCAATCTTAACCTGCGCAATCATGGCCACGCGCCGCGACCGGTCCTTGCTAGATGTTCCTTAGCCCGGACCATGGAAGGCTCTTCTATAAGCATTCAACCAATTGAATTAAAACAATTTTTTCTTCACGACCAACCGGCCGTGAGCGCATATGTGCGTTCTTTTTTTGCCCGAATATACTTATGGCATACGCCGCATAGCCACCACACTCGCCTCGGGCAGAGCACCTCTGTCGAGCGCTAAGTGTCTGTGTATGCGGATTTTTACACTGGTGCGCCAAAACGTTCTATTCTACCATGTTATGATGTAACATACTTTGCTGGGGACCAATTTTTGGAGATAAATCAATGACTAATTTGGAAGTTGTTCAAGGAATTTATGCTGCCTTTGGGGAAGGAAATATGGAGAAGATGGCATCTCTATTTTCAGAAGATTGGGTAGGGATAGTTCCTGAGGGTATGCCCAATGAAGGGACTTACCGTGGAGCTAATGATTTTATTCAAAATTTCTTGAGCAAAATTCCTGAGGTTTGGCCCGATTTTCATATGGAGCCAATAGGGTTTTTTGAGTCGGGAAATACAGTCTTTTTACACCATAAAATTACAACTGGTGGAAAAACTACTGAGGGCATTCACATGACCGTTGTCCAGGACGGTAAGGCAACAAATTGGAGGCCGTTTGATGACACAGCCGCCCTTATTTCTGTTGCCAATACTTAGAGGAGAAGCACAGCAACTAACGCCGCGCCGTTTTCAATGCTCTCGCAAACGCCTTGATATCAGTCGCAGCGATTGCAATATAATTTCCAGAACAAATGACCAACCAGAGAGCACTGCTAAACCTTTGGTCTTGCATTGATCCTTCGTGTTTTTTACGTGTGTGATCTAACATCGTAGAAAGCTGCTTTACATGCTTCCGCAACCAGCTACTTAAACAATCCCCCAAACCCAGGGACCATTACTCCGGTGCCGCGAGACAAGCCTCACCGACGGCCACTATTTCGTTGCTTGCGCACTAGACTTCAACGTTAACCTAGACCCTAAAAAAGTGGGCAATCTATAGCGAGTGGACGTGAGAGGAAAAATTATATGAACAAGAAAGCTCAACAACTTTGGACTGACCGCGCAGCACAGGTTTTACCTGCAGGCGGTTTCGGAAATTTTGACCCTGGCATCGTAATCCGAGAGGGTAAAGGCGCTCGGGTTTGGGATGAGGATAACAACGAATATGTAGACTTTCTAATAGGCTCAGGCCCCATGATCCTCGGGCATGGACATCCTGAAGTTATCGAAGCTGTCGAGGAACAACTTACAAAGGGCATGACTTTTTTTGCTAGCAACGCACGGGGTATAGAACTCGCAGAAGAAATTTCTAGCGCTGTAGCCTGTGCTGATCAGGTTCGCTATGTGAGTACTGGTGGTGAGGCGGATATGTATGCGATACGCCTAGCAAGAGCCCACACCAAACGCGATAAGATCATTAAATTTGAGGGTGGTTTTCACGGCATGTCAGCTGAGTCCCTGATGAGCCTCGCTCCAAATCGTTCGCATAATTTTCCTCTCGCAATTCCTGACTCGGCCGGAATCCCCAATAGTGTGCGAGATGATGTACTAATTGCTCCTTTTAACGACATTGCATTTATCCAGAGCTTAATTAATGAACGTCACGACGAAATAGCCGGAATAATCGTCGAACCTTTTCAACGATTAATACCCCCTGTATCAGGATTTTTAGAAACTCTCCGCGAGGAAACAGAAAAGCACGGCATTGTTTTAATCTTTGATGAAGTTGTTACAGGGTTTCGCCTTTCCTATGGAGGCGCCCAGAAGCATTACGGTGTTGTTCCTGATCTTTGCACCCTCGGCAAAATTATAGGTGGTGGATTCCCACTTGCAGCAGTTGCAGGTAAAGCTGACTTTATGGCCCATTTTGACAAGGGAAAGGCGGGCGAAGACGGTTTTACGTACCAAATCGGGACACTTAGCGGTAATCCCGTTGCGGCGGTTGCTGGTTTGAAGACGCTTGAGATACTAAAACGCCACGGCAACTATGAACGACTTCGTAAGAATGGAGAAACCGTGATGCGCGCGCTTCGAGATTGCTTTTCTGAGGCAAGTATCGATCATCAGATCGTGGGAGATCCAGTTTTATTTGACGTCGTTTTTACCAACACACCGGTGACTAATTACAGAGAGTTCATGCGCGGTAACCCTAATTTATCCAGCCGCTTCAACCACCTTTTACGTGAGAAAGGTATCCTAAAGCCAGACAGCAAATTCTATGTTTCACTTGCTTTAGATGACAACGATCTTGCCCAAACTGTGGATGCTATCGCTTACGCAGCGGCTCACATGTTTGATGACTAGTTGTATCGTGGAGCGCACAAACTCTGGGCGGGGCTTTCCGCCCAGTAGTTAGGAATGACCAAACTGGATATGTTTCACATGAGTAGCCCCCGGCCCATTTCTCCAGCATCATAATACACGCCTCACCGACGGCTTTCCTATCGCGGATCTCGTGCTGATTCAGTCGCTCGTTCTGGATCAATAAGTCGATCTCCCAGCCTCATAATCTATCTGGAACCGCCCCCGATGCTTCCGCAATCCGCTACCGAAAGTCTTGCCTCAAGCAATGCCATCACCCGAATCTGATAGTATTGTCTTTCCAGACGTGGCTTATGTGAGGGAAGTTCAGAATTTCATCTTTTCCCTCCAAGACTTGAAGAACCCTCGGAGGAGTTAAGGGAAGCTGGTGGACGGGCTGACCCGTAGCATTCGCAACCGCGCAGGCAACTGCAGCGCCAACGTTGAGAATTGGAATTTCGCCTGCTCCCTTCACACCAAGCGGGCCGCAGGATGGTGCGCCTTCGTGCAGCACAAATTCGACCGGTAGTACGTCCAGGGCCGTTGGTATGCGATAGGTTTCAAAACCCTGTTGATCAAACGCACCGTTTTTATTGATCGTAATTTCTTCCTGTAGGGCGTAGCCCAAACCCTGAACAACCCCACCCTGTATCTGCCCATGAATAGCGCGCGGATTGAGCGCGCGGCCTACGTCCTGAATAACTCTGTAGGAAAGAATTTCAACGTGGCCGGTTTCCGGATCAACGGCCAGTTCACAATCATGCACAGCGTGCACCGGCATATCGATTGCATCAATAAAGTGCCCAGCAGAACATCCAGGCTTTGCTAGAATGCCGGGATTGGTGAATGATCCTGAACCTGAAACTGGCCCGAAATCTGCTTCTGCTTGCGCGGCGACAGCTTGGATCGTCATGCCAGAACCCGGTTTACCTTTAATTTCCACACGGCCTTTGGACAGAAAAAGATTATCGGGCTTGGTTTGTAGGAGTTGGCTCGCGGTTGCGACAAGCTTTTTGCGGACTTCTGCACAAGCGGCCTCGCTGGCGGCACCGACGGAAACGGTTGTTCTGCCACCTCCAACACCCAAATCGCGGCCTGACGCATCGGTATCTGCCGTTTTGACGATGACGTCGTCGGGATGAATACCAAGGTTCGTAGCAACGATCTGCGGTAGTGCCTGTACCATCGTGCCCTGACCAATCTCCACACCAGACGTAACCAATGTAGCACTACCATCGGAATTCAAATTTATAGTTGCCGACGACGATCCAACATAAATGAACCAGGTCCCAACCGTTGTTGAACGCCCATATAGACGGCCATCTGGCAAGGCCTTGTTTTCATGTGCACCATAATTTTTGGTTGCCGTGTCGAGCATTGGTTTGAGAACATCTCCTTCAAAGATCTGACCAGTTGCTCCAATATCGCCCTTGCCTAAAACCGTTTTCCGGCGAAACTCGACTGGGTCCATACCCAGAACTTTACAAATTTCGTCTGTATGCTGTTCGAGTGCGAAGGTGTTGTACACGCCGTTACAGGCCCTGAATGCGCCATTGGGCGGCGTATTTGTATAAACAACAAGGCTTGAAAGTTTGATCGACCCAAGCTTGTAATTTCCACCAAGGGTATGGGCCGTCATAGTTGACAAGAACACCTGTTCGCCACCATACGCGCCAGCATCCATCAGCACGGTTGCCTCTCGGCCAGCAATTTCACCGTCTGCCGTCACAGCTGAGCGAATTCTAATTTCAGCATTTTCCCGACATAAGCAGGTCATCTGCTCCTCTTGACGGGTATTTGCAATGGACACTGACCTGCCCGTCATTCGGGCAAGAACTGCGGCATATGGTTCAAGTGAACAGTCAAACTTCAAGCCAAATCCACCACCGACAGCTGGGACGGTCACACGAACATGACTGTCCGGCACTCCCAGAACTTTGGCCACTACATGCCGCACAGTCCAGGGCACCTGCGTGGAGGTTTGAATGTGAAATCTTCCGTCAACATACGAGGCCAGTGCTACGCGTGGCTCGTAGGAAACATGACTCTGGCGACCGACAGAGTAGCAACCTTCTACAATGGTGACATCACTTCGGGAAAATGCTTCATCCGTATCGCCACGAACGACTGTTGCTTCCCAGGCTATGTTGCCTTGTCTTTCTGCACCCTCAAAAATAATCTCGTAGTCAGCCCAATCAGGGTGAATTAGCGCAGCGTCGTCCGCAAACGCTTCGCTCATGGTGAGAACGGCGCCTTGCTCTTCAAGCACCACACCGATCGCTTTCGCTGCCTCACGCGCCTGAGCAAGAGTAGTAGCGGCAACTGCTGCGATTGGTTCACCGTGATAGCGAATAACGTCTTTGACGAAGATCGGTGTATCCGCGATTCCTAAACCATGAAGTCCTGGCGCGTCATCATAGGTTGCTATCGCTTTCACACCCGGCATCACGCGCGCCACTGAGAGATCAATTTTCTTGACCTTGGCACTCGGGACTTCAGCACGCAGCAAGACAGCATGCAGGTCCCCGCTTCCACCTTCGTCGATCGTATACTTGGTGCGGCCAAGAAGTTTGTCCCGCGCGTCGCGCCGTGGCAAATTCATGACAGCATCATTTGGATCCACGTGTTTTGCCATCAGGTCACCTCGCCCTTCATCTGAATGGACAATAGGGCATCAACGATACGCTCGTAGCCGGTGCACCGGCAGATATTACCGCTCATAGCCGCCTTTACATCATCTCGTGTAGGGTTGGGGTTAGACTTAAAGAACGAAGTAAATGTCATGACCATCCCAGGAAAACACATACCACATTGCACAACATCATGGTCTTCGAGAGCCTGCTGAATAGGGTTCAGTTTTTCGATTGATCCAACACCTTCAATGGTGGTGATTTCCATGCCTTCCAGTACACCAACCGGTTTGAGGCAGGATGCAACTAACTCCCCATTAATATGAACTATACAAGCACCGCAGAAGCCCTCACAACACACCGACTTGCTCCCGGTTAATCGGAACGTTTCGCGCAATACCTCCAGAAGTGATGCTCTAGAATCTCCGTGATAGTCGAAGTTTTCACCGTTGATTTTCAGTCGAATTGTCATTCTTGCATCCTTAATCACCCATCAAATCCGCTAGTGCGTCAGATGCCAGACGGGGTAAAACCCGCAATCTGTACCAACCAGGAGCATCTGGACCGTCACGGCCAGTGAATTCTTTTACTTGGTCAATAGCCAACTCTTTGGTTGCCACTTTAGACGCCACCTCTCCCCGCAGCGCATCTTCTAAGCTCATCCAACGCCTGGGTTGGTTTTCAACGGATGCAACAGCAATTCGTGGGTCAGCAATGCGCCCATCCCCATCAATAGAGAGCCGCATACTCAAATTAGCGACTGGATATTCGCCGGCTTTGCGCATCATCAGCCGTTGATGTGTCGAGCGGAATAACCCTCTAGGTAACCTTATCCTTGTCACTAATTCATTTTTGGGTCTTACCGACCTGGATTCGATGTAATCCTCAATCGCGATTTCCGTTTTTGCGCTCGCGGACTGAACCTGGATAGTTGCGTCACACACCATCAGCGCAGGGACCAAGTCAGGTGACATGAAGTCAGTGCTGCAGAGATTGCCTCCAATCGTAGCCATGTTTCGGACTGATGGATTGGCCGACTTTTCTGCGGCAACCCGTATAGCATTGAGATCAGCCATATCACTCAACTCGATTGCGAGCTGTCTGTGCGAGACCATAGCTCCCACTACCAGCTCTTTGGGAGTCGCCTCGATCCCCTTAAGCTCTTCAATAGCATGCAGAGAAACAAACGATTGAGCGGTTGCCTCTTGTCTGACTGGAGCGCGCATGACCCACGTTCCACCAGCAACTGGAATGGCGCTCAAGCCCATATTGGTCAGAGCAGCCAATGCCTCCTCAAGGTTCTTGGCAACAATTACCTGTTTACCTGTAGTGTCTGCCATCTATGTTGAACCTCACTTTCGGGGTTTGGTATTGACTATGTCAATCTGGGTCCAGAATGCTAAATACACAAGACCTCTAAACTTTGTTTTGGGGTCTGGACTTCGTTGATTTTAATTAAGCCCCATCAGAGGTATCAGCCTGATCCCATGGTCCGCGCGCCGTGATAGCCGAACTAGGCCTTCGGCAGGAGCGAGGATGAGCAACCCCGTCTGAATCTGGTGCTGTTAAGTCTCGACCATTACGACACAGTCGGCTACGGGATAGGTAGACTCTCCGACATGTGGGGGTAGTCCCCGAATTCGCCCAACACTTGCCAACGGTCAACTAGACCGGCGAGAAACAACTGATATTGGCAACATGGTTCGGGGCCCGGGCGAGAGTTTGAGTTTATGCAACTTATAATTACAGTTATTATAATTGGCGCGGTAGTGGGTGGCATTCAGGGCTTCCGTATTTTCCTCGGCGAGACGTCGGTCGCTAGAATAAAAACGAGGGTCTTAGATTATGACATCAACATCGAGTTCGTGAGGTCCTTCGAGTGCTCGCAGAAAACGCCCTTGATGCGGTGGGCAACACCCCCTTAGTCAATTTACGGAAGCTGTTGCCTCCGGCTGCGGCGGAAGTGTGGCTAAAGTTGGAAGGCGGAAATCCAACTGGTTCGTACAAGGATCGGGCAGCTGTTTCGGTGCTAACCCAGGCAATACATCGTGGCGAGCTTAATCCAGGAGACAGTGTTGTCGAATACACCGGTGGCAGTACGGGAACGGCGCTAGCATTCGTCTCTTCTGTCTTGGGTCTTGGGTTCACAGCTGTTTTTTCCGATGCATTTTCTGATAGCAAACGACGTGCAATGGAAGCCTTTGGGGCAAACGTGCTGGTAGAAAAAAGTGCGGACGGCACCATTACGCCCGAACTTATTCAAAGAATGAAATCTCGGGCTTATTCGTTGGCATCAAAGCCTGGCTGGTTCTATGCCGATCAATTTGGTTCTTTGGATGTTAGGAAAGGCTATGAACCGATGGGGTTGGAGATAGCAGAAGACTTGGGAGGTCATGTAGATCTGCTAGTTGCGGCAGTGGGCACGGGAGCCGCTCTCATGGGGACAATGGATGGGCTGGAAAAGGCAGGTGTTTCGCCCGATGTTGTTGCTCTGGAGCCATTACAGTCGCCACTGTTGACGACCGGAAAAGGAGGTCCTCACAAGATCGAAGGCATCGGTGTTGGTTTTGAACCGCCCTTTCTCGATCGCGCGCGGCTTTATGACATTAGGGCTATTGATCAGACCGCCGCGTTTAACATGTGTCGCCGTTTGGCAAGTGAAGCGGGAATATTTTGCGGAGCCTCGACTGGACTGAACGTAGTGGCCGCTATGGATTTGGCGAATGAACTTGGTCCTAGCCAGCGGATTGTTACACTAGGCTGCGATAGCGGCATGAAATACCTCGCTGGAGATATATACTCATAACCTGAAGATCGTAAGATCGATTTGGCTCCATCAAAAAGGCTCTAGACGGTGAAGCCAAGCTCCCGTTCTTCCGGGTTAATCACCGCCGATTTCACATATATGTGAAATCGGACTGCGTAATTATCTATGTAAAAAATAGTTATTGGGCTATCCACGTTCGCCGGGCTCAACAGGCAGGGGCCGCCGGATAGAAAATATATTCATTTAATGGGGGGAAGAGTGTCAAGGACAGCGCCCACACGGATTAGAGTTTACCCCCGCGAATAACCCGACCTGGTCGTGCTCCAGTTTCTTTGCATTTCCGCTGGACGACAGTGCCGGAGACAATGGTTGCTTCATAGCCAGCGGCAGTCGTCATAAGGCGTGGTGCACCCGAGGGAAGGTCATTTACCATGACGGGCGTGTGTATTTGTAGCTCATCATAGTTAATCAAATTTATGTCAGCTTTAAAACCAGGCGAAACGACACCACGGTCCACCAAGCCGAAAACACGCGCTGGATCCTGTGTCTGTTTCTTTATAACCCACTCAATTGGAAAACGTTCTCCTCGTTTTCGATCTCGTGTCCAGTGGGTCAACATAAATGTGGGAACGCTGGCATCACAAATATAAGTGCAGTGAGCGCCTCCATCGCTACCGCCGAGAACCGAAAGTGGATGTGCAATCATTTCTCTTAAACAGTCATGGTTACCATAAGTGTAGTTTATTCCCGAGAAGAACAGAAAATTACAGCCGTTACGTTGTAGCATTAGATCATATGCCACTGCCTTTGGATCGCTTCCCTCTCTCTTAGCAATTGATGCAATGCAAAGATCCGGGTGCGGTTCGAAATCCATCGGTTCGCCAAGTTCATAGGTTGCGTTCCACCCATCTTGTACGAAAGCAGTAAATGCATCATCGTTGGGATCAATTTCTGAGATGATACGTTTGCGAAGTTCGGGGTCAGATAGACGGGCGACCCTTTCCGACTGAGGTAGATCAATGAGGGGAAGATAGCTGGGATATCGGAAGAACGGGTTATTACCTTGGAAACTAAATAGTAAGTTGGTTTGTCTTCCAAATACCTGAGGGTAGATCCTCGCGCCGGCGGCATTTGCCTGCTCACACTCAGCTAACATTACTCGCCAAGCATCTGGTTCAACGTTGTTTTGTGCAAAGAGAAATGTGATTGGGACTCCCGCTTCAAGAGAGACCTTCTTCATCCACGCCATCTCCTTCTCGGGTGCTAAAAGATCGTCTCCTGTAATTCCTGCTGGGGCAGATTCGACAATACCGTGGCCCGCTTTGCGCACAGCGTTAGCAAGGCCAAGGAGTTCTTTTTCGGTAGCAAAAGTGCCAGGTACAGGTTCGCCGTCAATCGCAAGGTGCATCATTGTGCGTGAGGTTGAAACCCCGAGTGCACCAGCCTTGAGTCCCTCTAGAGCGATGGCTGATATCTCTGCGATATCCTTCTCAGTAGCAGGTTCATTCTGGGCACCACGTTCACCCATCACATAGGCTCGGATGGGACCATGCGCAATTTGTGACCCTACATCGATCGCGTGCGGTACCTGCTCCAATGCGTCAAGGTATTCTGGAAAGCTCTCCCAGCCCCACGAGATGCCTTCCGACAAGGCTGCATTGGGAATGTCCTCAACGCCTTCCATGAGACCTATTAGCCAATCGTGCTTGTCCGGTGCGGCCGGAGCAAACCCCACTCCGCAATTCCCCATCACAACAGTTGTCACACCATGCCAGAACGATGGGGTAATCAGTTGGTCCCAGGTGGCCTGGCCATCATAGTGAGTATGAATGTCTACCCACCCTGGCGTAACCAGAAGGCCGTCCGCGTCGATCATTTCACGAGCAGCGCTCGTGATCCTGCCAACTTCCGATATCTTTCCGTCAACGATTGCGACATCAGCGGTGTAAGCTGATGCACCCGTTCCGTCGATGACGGTACCACCCTTAATGAGAAGGTCGTGCATATTCGGAGTCCTCGGCTATGATGTTTTGATAATTTCCGCTAACACCAGATTGCACAAGTACTCGGCAGCCAAAGTTCTATAAAATTATTTTGTATAGAACAGAGAAAAGTCAAAAAAGAATGCAAAACAGGCTGCACAACGGCACACCTCTCTTCACCACCGCGCTCGGCCCCACCAGTCTCATGAACGGTGCCGGCCTCAGAAATTCAATTTAGCTCAGGCATGTGTCTCAGGAAGTGGTTAATGACGCCGCAAGCTCGCCCATGTCTGTAGCGATTATGTCTGGCTGATGAAGCGTCTCGACGAAGGGGCGCTTGCGCCGGTCGATAAAGGCGGTACGCATGCCGAACGATTTAGCGCCGATGAAATCGAACGCATGGCTCGCAACAAACAGGCAGCTTGTGCGCTCCTCACCGACCAGCTCCGCTGCCGCGGCGTAGGCTTTCCAATGCGGCTTAAAGTAGCCGGCCTCCTGAACGGAAATTACATGATTGAACGAAACGCCAATATGAGGCTTGGCCGCTTCCAACATATCGCGGTCACCGTTGGAAAGGATGGCGAGCTTGAATCCGCCTTCACGCAGGCACTCGAGAGCTTCAACAATTTCAGGAAAGGGCTTTAGGACCTCGATCCGGCTGATGAGCCAGCGAACCTCTTCTTGAGTGCACGAAATTCCACTTCGGTCCATGACGTATGAGACAGCGCGGTGGCCAATTTGCCGATACGGGGTATGGCCCTTGTCGCAAAGGGCGTCGATCATCGAATTCTCGAAATGTGCGCGCCGCCACCATGTGACGAAGCGGTGAGGATCGCCGGCTCAACCCTTTTCTTTTAGGAAAGGCGTTGCCGCTTCGGTCAGGTCTTTCTGCAGTTCCACGATGGTCCCATAAAGATCAAATACAAGGACCTTGATCTCGCGGGAAAGCACCCCGATATGGTCAACACTGACAGATTCTCTCATGCGATAAGTCTAATTGAATTTGGAGCCTGTGGGGAGTCTAGGCCCACAGTATGTCCCATATCTTTCCATGAAGAATTGCTGAACGGTAACCTTGGGCGTGTGATTTTCTTGTGGGAGTTATTGAGGCATAAGCCAATGAAACACTCGGGACCATTAGACATGTGATCCGTGATCGTTCCTTGTAACTCAGACGAACCAAGGCCAGTCTATTTTCTGATGTCGGTGAAGTGATTACGCGCCTACACTCCTAATTTAGGTGCCCGCAAAACTTATCGCAGGTTGGGAAAAAGTGGCATCACTCCCGTACTGAATTAGGAGAGATAGTAGTTTGCTTTTGGTTTGCGGGAACCGCAGATTCTGGAAAAAGGTTGCAGAAAATGTCATCCGTCAGTAAAAAAATTCGCTGCCGTAAATGCAAAAAAAACTATTACAAGATAGGGATTGGTAGAGCATCCTGTCCTTATTGTGCTAGAGAGGCACTCGTCCCAAACGGCACAATCTCTATTTTGAACTTGAAAATTAAACCAGGCGGATATGACGATGATAAATTGTGTCTAGAGGCTGGCCTGGGAACAAAAGCAAAGAGTGGCGCCATCTATTTGAGGGGCGTAGCGACGGTAGTCTCCAGGGACCATAAAGACAAAACCTTTAATATACCTATCGGAATATCAGGTAATAAGAGTGATTACTGGCAAAATAAAGGCCGAGAACTCATTCGTGGGATCCTTAATTCCTCTCAAGGCCTGTCATCTTCAGATAATTCTCGGAGAGCTGTATTTAGCCGAATAATTGACGGTTACAGCGTACTCAATGGGATAACCTTTGTCGGCGTTGTAGGTATCCATAAAAGCCGCCTTGGAAGGGACGAAAACATAATCTCGAGGGTCCTCTCTGGAGACGACGAAGATTACAAAAATTTAGTGCTTAAAAAGATCTTTGTCCCTGCCCAAAAAGTCCCACCCCCGTCTGAACCTAGCTCCGCAATGTGGCGTAGCGCATGAAATATATGGAATAATTCATATGCTTTTACGTCCCAGGCAGCAAGATTTTCTTGATAGAACGCTCGATGCTCTGTCTCAAAATGATAACACGTTAGGAATCGCTCCGACGGGGGCAGGTAAAACAATTTTATTTTCTCATTTACTGGGGACTTTAATTCGAAATAACCCAGATACAAAATCCCTTGTAATTTCCCATAGGGATGAATTAACTGCACAGAACCATGATAAATTTAACCTGATAAATCCTGGCATTTCGACATCTATCGTAAACTCAGATACCAAAGAATGGAATGGCCAGGTCGTATTTGCAATGGTTCAAACATTATCTAGGGAGACAAATCTCAAACAAATACCTCGTTTAAATTTCCTTATAATTGATGAAGCTCACCATACAAATGCTGAAACATATCAATCTATTATTAATAGAGTTAGAGAAAAATCTGATTCCTGCAAACTAATTGGCTTGACAGCTACGCCGAATAGGAGTGACGGAGAAGGCCTCCGAAAAAATTACTCTAATGTCTCTGATCAAATATTTGTCAGCGAATTGATAAGCTCTGGTCACCTCGTCCCGCCAAGAACATTCGTCATCGACGTTGCTCAGGAGAGGCTAAATTCTGTTCAGAAAGTAGCTGGCGATTTTGATATGCTACAGGTCGAAAAAATTCTTAATAACCGGCCTATTAATCAAACTGTGGTCGAGAAATGGAAAGAATTATGTGAAGGCAGACAGACTGTTGTTTTTTGTTCCACGGTGGAGCATGCAGAATACGTACAACGAGCCTTTATCGATGCTGAGGTCAAAGCTGAAATTATAACCGGAAACCTTTCTAAAACAGAGAGGTCGGACGCGCTGAGGAGATATCATTCCCGCGAGAGTAATGTCATTGTGAATGTTGCCGTATTGACTGAGGGTTGGGATCATCCACCCACGAGTTGCATTGTTCTACTCCGGCCAAGTTCAGCCAAGGGAACAATGATTCAAATGGTCGGGAGAGGTCTACGTACCGTCAATTCTACCGAACACCCTGGGGTTGCCAAAAGAGATTGTATTGTCCTTGATTTTGGAACTTCATCCATTATCCACGGAACCCTCGAACAAGACGTGGACCTGGACGGCAAAGTCGGCGCCTACGCAGACCTTACGATGGAGTGCACTGCCTGCGGGGCCGATATTCCGATGTCTTCGCGACAATGTCCTATTTGCGGTGCCGACTTGAAAGAGAAAAATTGTGACGAGGGGGGCAGAGAACAGCCTGTATCCTATGTTGAAATGGTGGAAATTAACCTCTTGGAACGATCTCACTTCCAATGGATTGACCTTTTCGTTGATGACCTCTCTTTCTATTCAGGAGGCTTCAATGCCTGGGGTGGTGTTTTTTGCGTAGGGGAAGATTGGATTGCGGTTGGCGGTAATAATGAATCAAACGCACGAGTCCTGACGCGCGGAGATCGTGTTCAATGTTTTGCCGCAGCGGATGATTGGCTAAACGAATTCGAAACCAACGACACTGCTCACAGATCCAGGTCATGGTTAAATGAAGAGCCTACGCAACGACAACTTGCCGCCTTACCAAGTAAATTGAGATTAAACTTCAGTCTCACACGTTATAGGGCGTCCGCTTTGATTAGTTTCAATAAAAATAAGTCAGACATTATCAATATTGCTAATAGCCTTATTAATTCCTCCTAATAATTTTATTGAAATTAACTATTCTTAAAGAAATAATTAGGCACACCCTTTAGGCTCCGAGGTCAATCATTAGAGGCTTTTATCGAGACAGCTTATAGGTCAGCTTGTTTCACCTCACGCCAACTCGAAAATTATAGAACTCCCATTCACTGCAAGCATGCCGATTATATCACCCGTATACGCTATAAAAATAGACCTAAACAAATGACGGCCACAGTGCAGTTAATTTAGTACGCAGGCGGCACAATTAAATGCCCCACACAATCCGCTCTCACCAGCATAATTATGTATTTTTTACGTCTGTTACCCAATGGCTAAAGGCGTGGAGCAAGCGCCTCACTTAGATGCTTCCCGGTAATCACTAAAATTGGTCTATGCCGGCTCTACGCAAAATAGAAACGCAACGATGACAAGTATGGTGGCTACATTTGTTAATATGTCTAAGTTTGATTAAATTTGGTTCTAGCGGTTATTCGATACCAAGGGTGATAGAAAAAGGTCCTGTGGGACCCTGCTACCCTCGACTGGCGTTCTTGCACTCGACCGAACAATTAACAGAGTGATCCGTTTGTTCTGGCGTTACGTAATTAGCTTAATGAATATATTCTACCTAGATCACGACATAGATAGAGCTGTATCGTATCACTGTGACAAACACGTTGTAAAAATGTGCTTGGAGACGGCGCAAATCCTGTGCACGTCACTTCGTAGATACGGACTGCCTGCGCCCTACAGAGCGACGCATGAACGGCATCCAACAGTATTATGGGGCGGAGATAGCATTCAGCATTATCGCTGGCTAAAGCTTTTTGGCCTTAGTTTATGTAAAGAATATTCTTGGCGCTACGAAAAGACACATGCGTCAGAATCTGTAATTAGATCCTTGCCTGTCTCGCCACCGTTGCCTGATGCCGGCTGGAGCGAGCCTCCTCAGGCAATGCCCGATAAATTTAAAGGACATGACCCTGTAGAGGCCTACAGACGTTTCTATCGGGAAGAAAAATTTAGATTTTCTACTTGGACCAGAAGACCTATACCCTTATTTATGCAACGAAATTAGTTTGATCGTAAATTCAATGGCAGATATTAAATTTGGGGTCGTAGCGAAAAGAACCTCATCTGGCCCCGGATGGCGTGCCATATGACCACTAGCCGAAGGTAACGTTGTTTATCAATTTTATCACGTCTCCGAGATTAATTATTAGGCTCCACCGAATTACTTGGTGTTCATCGGGATTTTAATAATTTCCAGACTGTCCGTTACCATCTCATAACCTTGGGCCTTTTGAGACGACCTTTCAGATCACCGACCCCTCACGCTGGATGGCAACCCAGGCGGTTATCTTGTTGCCCACTTTGATCGGCAGCACGCGCCAGTACATTATGAAGGGCGTACCATCATTTTTGTAGTTAATCGCTTTGCCTTCAAATTTACTACCCGACTTCAGTGCGTCGGAAAGCCTAGCGATAACCTTTTCGTCTGTGCCAGTGCCTTGAAGAATCCGAGGTGTCTTGCCGATGACAGAGGAGGGGTCGTAACCTGTCAGTCTTTCAAATGACTCGTTAGCATATATGATTTTTCCTTCCACCGATGAATCCGTGATCAGGATCGAATCAAAACTATTCTCTGCCACAACCTGCAGCAGAGCTAACCCGCCATCCGCTCCATTCATTAACTTTTCAAACGTACTTACCATTGTGCCTTCCTCTCTGAGTAGAATGCGCCACCTATAAGACTATGCCAATCTTTAGCGGGGCCATCAGTGCTTCTCTTGCCCTTCGACACTGTTTTGTTTTCGCCGAGCAGAACCGAGGACAAATAATTCAGGTTTCGCGGTAGCTACTGTCCAAGTCGCTACAGTGATTGCTGCGGCCGCTATTAGAACTGCGTGGCCAATCACGCTAAAGGCCAAAAACGTGTAACTCCCAGTCGCCACTGCAAAGGCCACAGCCCACATCAGCCCTAAGGCCTGCAAGACGTAATGACGAATGGCTATGTCAGGAATGTTACGAAGAGGGCTTACTTCAAGATTGAACAAAAAATTCCAACCGAACACGACAAACTTTTGTACTGGCGTAAACATGAGTAGGTCCCCTTATATAGTTTTGAATGGTTATACGTTCCGATAGACCCTTTGGATCAGGTCATTCTTCGCTTAAAGGTTATTCTACGACTGCAGACAAAGGCGATTGAGGGAAACGCTTCGTGCATTTTTGCCGGGGCCTCTATGCCTAATGTGTGAGCATCTTCCTACCCAGCTCCGGGCTGTAAACCCAAGCCCTGATCACAGCTGGGGCTAAGGCTGAAAGGCGTTACCCTGGCGTCCATGATACCTAGCAACCAAGGCCATAAGAAATGTGCCAGTGTGCAAGCCTATGGCACCTTTCCCTTCCTTAATTACTATGAGGCGCCCAAAAGTTAGAAAAGACATGCAAATTTGGTCGCACAGATGGCACAATGGACGATGTCTATGAAGGATCGTAGCTATCGTAACCAAAGAACTTGCTACCACCTTAACGCGCAAATTGCGGGTGGTGCCTAATTCACAAAATGCATGGAGGAAACTGTGGATACGTTATTTAAGAAGTCTTTTGAAAATGCGGATGAGGTAAAGACCCCAGCTAAAACTTTGGCATCGGTGGTAAACCTAGGGAATATTGCAGCTACAAAAATCGTCCTTGAACCTGGATGGAAATGGTCCGAATGTGTCAAGCCTATTGTTGGCGGTGACAGCTGTCAGGCTGGCCATGTTGGCGTGATAGTCCAAGGCACATTGAAATGTGCTCATGATGACGGGAGCGAGATTGAGGTCACTTCCGGTGATGCCTATTACTTTGCACCAGGGCATGACGGCTGGGTTGTAGGCGATGAAACTGTCATCGGCTACGAATTTGTGGCCTCTGGAAAAGACTTTGGTCCCTGGAAATCAGGTGAATAGATTGCCGGTACAAAATCCTTGACCGTTGCTAGCCTTTTCTCATCCCATCTTCTCCCTCAACTCCTCTCAAGGAACAGATAGCTTGGCATCATCCAGCTTGATCGTATAACCCCGGCTGGCGGCCGTCGACGCACACAGGCAATCTTGCGAACCCGGTTTGAATTGCTACGGATCGACGGCTATTCCTCTGGCATTGCCTGCGCATCCCCCTGGCATGGCAGGCGCATAGCGTTCACATCAGCAATTTGCGGACAGCTGCAGCAATGCGCTCCTGCGAAGGAATAACCTCAAGCTCGAGACTATCATTATAAGGCATCGGCGTATGCGGTGCACCGAGGCGGGCAATAGGTGCGTCCAAATAGTCGAAAGCCTTGTCAACGACCATAGCCGCGATCTCGGCGCCGAATCCACCTTTTACCCAAGCTTCATGCACCACCAGAAGGCGGTTGGTTTTACTTACCGAGGCAAGAATTGTTTCTTCGTCGAGCGGCTGCAAGGTGCGCGGGTCGACAACCTCGACACTAATTCCTTCACGTTCGAGCGCTACAGCTGCACCGAGCGCGCGTGGCACCATGCCCAAGGTTGCGACAATGGTAACGTCGGTGCCCTCGCGTTTAACATCGGCCTTGCCAAGCGGAATTGCATAGAGTTCCTCTGGCACCGGCCCAGGTTGAGTCAAATAAAGCAGTTTCTGTTCGAGAAAGATCACTGGATTGTCATCACGAATGGCCGCCACCAAGAGACCTTTAGCGTCATATGCCGTCGAAGGCGCGACCACGACCAAGCCCGGCACATGCGTAAACCAGGCTTCTAAACTCTGGCTGTGCTGTGCCGCAAGGCGCATACTACCACCCTGCGGCCCCCGGATAACCAGGGGAACCGTTGGCTTGCCGCCCAGCATGAAACGAAATTTAGCCGCCTGATTGACTAGCATATCCATCGTCAACGCTACGAAATCAAAAATCTGCAATTCGACAATGGGCCGCATGCCCGCGATCGCTGCGCCGACGCCACAGCCAACAAACGTTGCCTCGGAGATAGGTGTATCGCGCACCCGCGCCTCACCGAACCGGTCAATCAGGCCCTTGGAAATCTGAAAGAGTCCGCCGGTAAGACCAACATCCTCACCCATTAGAAAGACCCGCTCATCTAGCGCCATTTCCTGATGCAGCGCCTCATTTAGCGCTTCAACAAAAGAGAGTGTTCTATTGCAGGTAGAACCGGGCTCAATGTGATCCTTGTGCGGTGCATATACCGAATTAAGCATCACCGCCATATCGGGTTCTTTGCTCTTTAGCGCAAAGCCGACGGCGTTTTCGATCTCCTTGTTCGTAGCATCGGAGATGGCTTTGATATCCTTTTTCGAAGCTACTTTTTTCGACAGCAGACGGTTTTCCATCTGCTTGAGCGGATCGCGTTCCAGCCAGCTGTCGACTTCTTTTTTTGGTCGGGGATCCTGCAAATTGGCGCGCAGTGAATGCTGGCCCCAACGATAGGTCATGGCTTCAATCAATGTCGGGCCTTCACCGGCGCGCGCGCGCTCCAATGCTTCAAGAACGGTGAGGTGAACCTCAACCGCATCGTTGCCGTCAATCGTGATGCCCGGAATATCATAGGCAGCGGCGCGCTGTGCTACTTGGGCCACAGCTGTAGTATTTCTATAAGAAGTCGTCAGTGCATATTGATTATTCTCACAGACAAAGATCATAGGCAGCTTCCACACCGCTGCTAAATTGAGAGATTCATGAAAAATGCCTTGATTTGATGCGCCATCGCCAAAAAAAGCGACCGCGACTTGGTTCGTACCACGCAATTTTGCAGCGAGGGCCGCACCAGTCGAAAGTGGCATGGCGGCACCGACGATGCCGTTTGCGCCGAGAATATTCAAATCCATATCAGCAATATGCATGGAGCCGCCGAGACCTTGGCAATAGCCGTCTTTGCGCCCAAACAACTCCGCCATCATACGGCCAAGGTCTGCGCCCTTGGCAATGCAATGGCCATGACCACGATGATAACTGGCGATATAATCGCCCTCATCGAGCGCAGTGCAGACGCCGGATGCGATGGCCTCCTCGCCGATGTAGCTATGCGCCGTCCCCTTGACGATACCCTTTTTAAACAGCTCGTCGGTCGTATTCTCAAAGGCGCGGATTTGTCGCATTGTGGTATAAATTTGGAGCAGCACGTCAGGCTCCAGCTTGAAGTTGGATTTATTATTCATGATTCGTTCCGTTCATGACTGTCGTCAAAATCTTTGGGACGACTGAGCCTGATTGATAACAAAGGATCTGGCTTCTCTTGGATTGATGCTAATGCGATTAGCGGTATTGGTTCAAGCCGGGACTTTAGGTGAAGCGTATGATGAGCCGATTATCCCTCTGCCGAATTCGCTGGAGCAAGTCCCCACCACCCCTAAGCCATGAAGTTATTATGGGGAAGAGATTCGCCCTTGAAGTACATTGTACCGAGTACGAGTTAGGCACTCGCATCACTTACCTCGGCATAAGGTGAGCAACACTATATATGGTTTGACGTAATCACCTCGTTCATACGCTGTTATGCCATCATGGAAACCTGCCCACGCCGACCCAGCACTTAACAGAAGCGAAATGACAACGAGCGTGGCAGCTATGCGGCGCATGTTTGATCGTACTGTTGCTTGCCCGTGCTATCAGTAAACTTTAGTAGGACGAGTACAGAGTACGAAATAGGAGTCCGACTGCAGCAAGCAGGAGCAGGCTCCCAATAATACGGTTCACTAGGGCCTGTCGTCGGCGCAACCAATCGACCATTCCACTTCCAGCGAGAACTAGCGCGACGATCGCATACCAAACTGTATCAATGATACCAGCAGTTAGCACCATGATGCCCCTGTCGACCCAAGTAAGATCAGGACTGACAAATTGGCTAAATACAGCCAAGAAGAAAGCGGCTATTTTTGGGTTTAGAAATGCGACGGTGAAGCCTTCGGCGAAGCCTAAGGTACCGCGAGGTTTGTGTGCTTCGTCTTCTATTCGACCAGTTTGGAAACTGGCTCGTAATAGTTGGATGCCAACCCAAACCAAAAACCCAACGCCCGCCCAATTAATAATATTGAATAGCGCAGGCTCGGCTCTCAGTATCAAAACAAGTCCAGTAACCGCAACCAATGCATAGATTCCAACACCAATGCCATGACCAATTGCAGCCATCACTCCTTGATGTCGTCCTCCCGAAGTGGTGTTACGAATAATTATGGCAAGGCTGGGCCCCGGCGATATCGCTCCCAAGATACAAATCAGCGCGATTTTAGACCAAACTGCAAAATCCACTGTGGCTCCACTGTAGGTAATCTATAAAGGGCTCACCAATTGATCCTCAAACTGAACACGAAAAGGCGGACTGGTGTTCAAGAAAAATTCAAAGAGGCCAAAATATCGTAATGTCTAATGGTGCAAGATATAGCCTAAAGAGAATCCCTATTTTTCAACAGCGCGACGGCAAGTGTGGTGACTAGACGCGACTGGACTTTAATCGACAATTAACCGCCAGCCTATATCAAGCGACTTATCGCTTCCTCTTCGGTAAGGCCCGGATGACCTTTCATCAGTTTCTGCAAACTCGGGCTAAACCCCCGCCAGGAAGCGCCCCATCCATGTTAATAGCTGTCTAGGCCCCTGAACCGTGGTACCTGCACAAACGCATGTGCAAGGTCGGGGCTTTCAATTTCGGCCTCTGGCAGACGGGACACTTTTAAGGTTGCGCCTCGAAGTAAAAGGCTAACTAACGCACCAGCACACACGGGCCGCCTTCAACCGGCACGGCTTGAGAGTTTCATAATCCGGGTGCGCCGGCGCTATACTCATCCATCCTCTTGAAATAGATGCAGTCACAGCCGATGGTACTACCACCGAGCATCCCCCCACCCGCCGCACGACATGGCAAACTATCGGCGACGGACTTGCGCCTGGTGCCGACACTGATGCTGTTCGCCGCCGGGCTCCTCCTGGGCCTGACATTCTCCCTCAACCGCATCGCCGTCTCGGACGGCATTCCCTTCATTCCCTACGTGTTCTGGCAAGCGCTCGGCGCCGGCCTGCTGATGCTGGCCTTTTCGCTGATCTTCCGCCGTCCGCCGGGCCTATCGCTCCGCCACCTCCAGGTCTACGCCGTAATGGGCTTGCTCGGCATGTCGCTCCCGATATTGGTTGTGAATTTCGTCGCCTCCAAGCTTCCCGCCGGCGTGGTTGGATTGCAACAAACCCTGGTTCCGATGCTGACCTATGCCTTCGCACTGCTGCTGCGTATAGACAGGATAAATGCGCTCAAACTGACGGGGCTGGCGGTCGGCCTTGGCGCCGTTCTCGTGGTCGTGCTGCCGCGCGCAAGCCTACCCTCGCCTGACATGACGATTTGGGTTCTAGTCTCTTTTCTGACGCCGCTCTGTTACGGCATGGCCAATGTGTTGATTTCCATCCTCCGTCCACCGCAATCTTCTTCTTTGGCGCTCGGTGCCGCCATCTTGCTGACCGGCTCGATATATATAGGATTGGTGATGCTAGGGATGGGCGAATGGTGGTGGTTCGAGGGCGGTGCGGGCGCCATGGGAAATGGCGATTGGGCACTGATCGCGGTGGTGTTCATCAATGCCATTTTCTTTTGGCTGATGCTGGAAATTATCCGCCTTGCCGGACCGGTTTTTTTCTCGGTGCAGAACTATGTCACCACGTTGACGGGCATCGGCTGGGGCATACTGATTCACGGTGAAGCGCACAGCCTTTGGATATGGTTAGCTTTGGTGCTGCTTTTCTTCGGCCTCGCCCTGGTCATTGCCGGCAGTCTCAAGACCCAGGCTAGGTCGTAGCATTTGCCACCACCACAATTTGCACCCACAGGCCAACAGTTATGATTTAATAAACTGTATATTTAACCGACAAAACTAGGAGAGAAAGTGGTGCGGCGAGAACATATCCTCATGCTGCTAAGTTCAAAATAAAAACATGCGCGGGAGACGCTTTTGTGAAGTTCACCCGCCGACCCGCAGGCCACCGCGCCACGATTAATTAACTCCGCGCCTTTCGCACCGACCTCTTAAAATAATTCCTGAAATTAGGCACCATCCACCGTACTTCCGTCTAGGGCCGCGCAAGAATATCTATTAAATATACTGAATAGAGGGTTTAGGACAGCACGCTTGATTCAGTTAAGGCGTTGTCCGCTTTCTGGGTCAAACAGATGCAGCGAACCCTTTCTCGGTCTTAGGTTCAGTTTTTCACCATTGGTGACGCGGACATGGCGCGGCAAACGGACAGAGACTTCATGCTCGACGTCAATCAGGCAAAGAACCAGGGTATCCGCGCCCATCGGTTCAATAAGCGTTACCTGGGCGTTTATCGAGTCCACCGCGTCCGGGTCTTCGAGTAGAAAATCCTCGGGCCGAATACCCAGCGTCACCGCGCCATTATGTTCAACATCCACAGGCAACGTTTGGCCGCCGATATGAAGCAAATTGTTCATCGCCTCGGCGGTTATCAAATTCATCGCGGGGGAACCTATAAAGCCGGCGACAAAGACATTAGCTGGCCGCTGATACAGCGCATCCGGTTCGCCAATCTGTTCGATCCGGCCGTCGCGCAGCACCACCACCCGGTCCGCTAGCGTCATCGCCTCGACCTGATCATGGGTCACATAGACGGAGGTCCGCCGCAGTTCACCGTGGAGGCGCTTGATCTCGGTCCTCAGGCGCACTCTCAGTTCAGCGTCCAGGTTTGAGAGCGGTTCGTCGAATAGGAATATCTGAGGGTCGCGGACAAGGGCACGGCCAATCGCCACACGTTGTCGTTGCCCACCCGACATCTGGCGCGGCCGGCGCTTCAATAGATTCGTGATCTCTAGGCGTTCAGCAACCTCGCGGACCTTGTCATCGACCTGTTTGCGCGGGACGCCGCGGATGCGTTGGTTAAAGGCCAGATTGTCATACACATTCATGTGCGGATAGAGCGCGTGGCTTTGAAACACCATCGCGACATCGCGATTCTTGGGCGCTACGTTGGCCATTGTCTCGCCGTTAATTGAAACGGTGCCGTCGGTCTCCCTCTCTAACCCGGCAATGATGCGTAACAGCGTTGATTTTCCGCTACCCGACGGACCGACCAGGACGACAAATTCATTGTCGTGGATGGTCAGGTCGATCGCGTCCAGCGCCAATACGCTACCGAATTTCTTTTGTACGTCTTCGATTTTAACTTCTGCCACGTCTTTATCCTACTCGCGGATGATGCCGGCAAGGTTACCGCGCGATAAGTAGCGCTCAAGAAAAAATGCAACGATAACCAGCGGCACGACGGAGACCAGCGCCGAAGCGCTCAGACTCCACCATGGTACTTTGTTAGAATTAAGAATAACGATGGTGGGCGGTAGCATCTGCACCTTGGCGAACGACAGGGTCAAGGCGAAGAAGAATTCACTCCACGAAAAAATAATGCACAGCAGCCCGGCTACGACGAGACCGGGCGCGCAATTCGGCAGGATAATGCGATAGAAGGCCTGAATCGGGTTACATCCGTCAATCATCGCCGCTTCGTCCAATTCGGTCGGGACGGTGTTAAAAAAATCCACCATCACCCAAACAACGATGGGCAGCAGCATTGCAACATACACTAGAATAAGACCTACATGGGTATCGAGCAGGCCAGTGAACTGTAGAAGCAGAAAATAGGGAATCGCGAGAATGGCCGGCGGCATGATGCGCTGCGAGATAAAAAAGAACGTTATATCGCTATTTCTTAACGGCCCAGCGCGGAAGGTGAAGCGCGATAAACCGTAAGCCGCCAGGGTGCCGAGCGTGAGCGCTATGCCGCTCGAAACAATGCTGACGATGAGGCTAGCAAGATAGGGGCCTTGCATGCTAATGCCGCCCGAGCTGGTGTCGCGAAAGAGAGCCGCCCAGCCTTCAAGCGATGGTTCGTATTCGAGAAACGGAATATAGGTCGCGCCGCCGGTAACGCCATTGTCGGATTTGAACGAAGTCGAGAGCGCCCATAGGAAGGGTGCCACGACGAAGACGGCCCAGATGATGAGCGCGCCATATTTGAGCCCGCTATAGAGGTTAACACGCGCGCCTCTCATGTTCGTGCCTCGCTGCGACCGATTAAAGCGCGGCTCAACAGCTTCGCGAACAGCGCGAGGGCGATGATCAGGATGACCAGATAAATCATCGACAGCGACGCGGTATAGCCGATCTGAAACTCGCGCAGACTACGAATGTACAAAAGATAGCTCGTGGTTTCGGTGGCAGACCCGGGCCCGGCCGACGTCATCGCGTAAATTGTCTCCATTAGTTTAGAAGATTCTATTAAACGGATCACCAGGGCGCCGATCGTGATCGGCGCCATCAGCGGAAACGTGACATGAACGAAGGTCCGGATCGGCCCTGCGCCGTCAATTTGAGCCGCCTCGTAGGGCTCCTTCGGCAACGACATCAGTCCGGCCAATAACAATATGAACATCAACGATGTCCACTGCCAGACATCAACAAGAACAATAGAGATAAACGCCGGCGTCGCTTCACTGAGCCACGGAACCCCGGCAATGCCAAACCAGTTGAGGATATCGTTTAGCGGCCCCAGAGTTTCATGGAAAATTGTTTTCCAGACAACCGCCATTACAACCGGCGTAACACACATCGGAATAATAAATAGAAGGCGAAAAAAACGACCGGCCTTGACCTGCTTCCAGAGCAGAAGCGCCAACCCAAAGCCGAGGGTATATTCAAAAAGCACGCAAAAAAATACCATCTGATAGAGGGTGCCCATCGAATTCCAAAACCCCCCATCGACCAGGGCACGGGCGTAATTGGCCCAACCGACCGAGTCCAATCCAGGACGATTGATGTCCCAACCCGAGAAGCTGAGGCGTACGGTATAGATCAGAGGAAAGATGATGATCGCCACCAGCACAAGCAGCGCGGGAAAAAGAAAGATATGCTTATATCGGGAATCGATCATGGCGCTGATGCCAGAAAAAGGTCGCCGGCGGGCGTCAAGCCCGCCGGCGTTTTCTAGTGCAGAACTGTCTCTGTTGTCCCAGCGGCTCTACTTGACCGCACTTAGAGGTACATTATCTTCGAGAGCAACAACGTTTTTGTATGCCTCGCGGACGACGTCAACGCCGATACGCTCAGTAATCCGGCTCCACTCCGCGGCAACCTCGTCAAGCGCTGCCTGTGCCGACATCTCGCCCGCCATGGCCTTGGAGACGCTTGCCATCATGGCGGTGTAATACTGATTGACACCCGGAACGCGAAGATCAAAGACTCGGTTAGTGCTAGTGTCCATGCTCTTCAGCATGTTGGTATAGCTCACCGCGACATCGTTGTTCCATCCGGCTTCCTTCTCCCAATAGGCCGGATCCATATGACTGGTGCGGAAAGGATTGACGCCGAAACGGCCGATCAATAGGTCATGATTGGTGTTCGCATAGTTCGAGAAGAAACAGAACCAATCAAACGCCATCTCCTGCTCTTGGCTGTATTTAGAGACGCCTGCGCCCCATCCCCAGGCAACGTATGGCGCTACGCTCGGGGTCTCGAACTCGTCCCACTTGTTAGTCACGCGGTTCCAAACTTTGTTCGAGCCCATTGAAGCGCCGTACTTGGTGCCGACGAGGATCTTGTTACGGATTGGAGAATCCTCCTGCATGGCCTGAATGAAAGCGTCATCCCAGGTCACGCTCATAAGTGACTGCCCGCCACCCCAGGAGAAAATCTCTTCGGCGATACCAAAATTAATACCGCCCGGAGGCATGTATTCCAACGCAGCCATCCACATCTCCAGGCCTTTGACAAAACCGGGATTGTTAACTTGCGGCGTCATGGTATCGAGATCAAACCAAAAACCGCCCGTCACGTTGGGGTTTTTGGCGTAAGCCGCAACGCGGGTGATAAAGTTGGAAAAAGCGATGTTGTCACGCTGGACGATTTCCGTCGAACCATACTCTAATTCGCCGTCACCGTCCCAATCCCAGCCGTTAAAGAAGGTCGCGACTTCGGCATATTCCTCCCACGTTGTCGGGACTTCAAGGTCACGACCATATTGCGCCTTAAACTTTGCCTGATTTTCAGCGTCCTCAAAAGGAGGGCGAACGTATTTGAAATAGTGGCGGTCACCGTCGACTGTGTATTGCAGCCGTTCGCCACGCCAACTCGCGACACCCTGATACGCCGCTGTGGCGTCTTTCATTTCGGCCAAGTCGAGGTATTTCTGGGGCACCGGTGCGAGGTGTGGCGCCCAATCACCAATCCAATAGGAGCCGCCATAAACGACGTCATACACATGTTGGCCGGTTTGAAACGGGATCATGACTTTTTGGTAGAGTTCGCCAAAGGGCGCATGCACAACATTCACTGTGCCGCCGGTCAATTCTGCGAATTGCTTGGAATGCAAGGCAGCGGGTTCGCCCATCACCGGGACGGCGTGGGTGAGAATTGTTATCTCATGCCCGGTATAATCCTTGGCATCGATAGAACTATACGAACACATGCCGGGGACATCCGCCTTGATGCCGTATTTAGCGATATAGTCTGTGTCAGCCGAGGCAGAACTTACGCCGCCAACAGCGATCAAGCTAGCGACGCCTAAAGCGCCAGCAGCCAATAATAGTTTCGGTTTCATCAGTTCTTCTCCCAGTTAATTACACTGTTATTTTGTGAATTGAAATTTCACACTTTTTTTGAAACTGCGGTCGAGTATAGGCTTAAAATTATCCGCGGTGCAATTAGGGCAGTTTTAGACAACCGGTTTTTAATCAAAAGGAACAAGCAAAATGTTAACTTTAAATCCAGCCAAGCCCTCGCTGCCAAGTGGTGAGAAAAACACAACAACTAACGCCTGGCCGTCCACTTCGCCCATTAAAACGGTTTACCTTTCGGCGCGACACGGCGTTCCAATTGGCGTTACGATTAATCATGCGCCGCAGTAGCGCATGTTCTTAACGCCACAGCCCAAGAGGGGTTGAGGCCAGAAGCGAACGTGCGCCACAGCTGCGGTATGCCGCTCAGATGGACGGTCCGAGCTTAATAGCAGAGCCGTCAGTAAATCGGCCAAAGCGAAATCGCGTCAAATCGTGCCCCGCCGAGCGCCCTTGGATCAAATCTGCCATGATCCGCCCCGCTGCCGGTCCAATGCCAAAACCGTGGCCGCTGAAACCCGAAGCCAACCAGAGCCCGTCGAAACCTGGTACCGAATCCATCGTCGGAACCGTATCGGGCATGACGTCAATCATACCCGCCCATGATTCCGCTATGGGAATGCCTGCAAGTGCAGGCAAGCGCTCGGACATTCGCTTTTGCATCCTCTCAGTACCGCCGGGCGTTGGTGTCGGATGCAGTACTCTCATCCGCTCAAACGGGGAGGGATCGTCTTCCCCCCACCGCCGCTGAGTAAGCCAAGCGTCTGGATAACCCGGGGGCGCAGCGGGCCGTAACGCGATACTCCGACGTGACGCCCAGGCGCTTTTAGCGAAGCAGAACGCAGAGCGAAAAGCGTTCCGGCCAAGAAAAAAGTCTAAGTGATCCGTGAATGCGAGGGTATAGCCGCCGTCCTCGCGGCGGCGGAATGCAAGTGCAGAATCTGCTGCGCCCCCGCCGTAGACGTTCGGCGCCCGAGCCGTTCGCGCCACGGTCGCGCGGACGCTAAGTTGTGGGAAATAAATGCCATGGTGTCCCAGGAATAGCGACGTCCATGCACCACCCGCAAGCAAAACCGCGTTCGCCCTGACGAGGCCACGCTCCGTGACAACGCCGGACACACGACCCGCAGAGATATCGAGTGCACGTACGGCGCAATTCTCATGCAGGCTCGCGCCGCATTCTTTCAACGCTCTCGCCATCATCGGTACGGCTATCCATGGTTCTGCCCGACCATCACTCGGACAACGCAGGCCGCCCTTCCAGAACCCGGGGAGCCCCTGGATGAGCCCGTCGACCTCGGCGGAACTCAACATCTCCACCGTTAATTGGTGCCGGTCCGCCGTAGCCAGGTGAACTTCGTGCGCAGCGCAGGCTGCTTCACTCTCTGCAAGGTAGATGATGCCTTCTGCCCTGAACCCGACATCGGCGCCAATGCGATCCGCCATGCCCCGCCAAAGCCGGTTAGCTTCTATCATGATTGGCATTTCCGCGTCGTCGCGGCCCAGCTGCCGGATCCAACCCCAGTTTCGACTGGACTGTTCGCCTGCGACCCGGCCCTTTTCAAACAACGCTACGGTAAGGCCTGCCTCGGCGAGACAGAGAGCTGATGACACGCCGATCACACCGCCGCCGATGACCACAACGTCAGCCTGCTCCGGCAGGTAATCGTTATATGAGATCGGCGTCGCTTCGGTAATCAAACCCACGTTCCTATTTCCCAACCGTGCCTCAGATTGCTCGTCGCATAATGTGCTGTGGCCCCGACGGTCCATCCAACTTCAATTCACCCGTATCGGCAAAGCCGCCATATTCATATAATCGCTTCGCTTTTTCGTTTCGGCAATTGACAGTCAGACACACACCGCGCCAATCGGGATACTCCGCATTCAAGAGACGTGGCAGCATTTCTACGAATGCTTTTCCATACTTCTTTCCTTGATGGTGCCAGTCGATCGTTACCTCGTGTAGCTCCAAGTGAGCTTCGACGCTTTGCGTCGCTGACGCATGGTCAATTTGGAAGAAGCCGACTGCCTCGCCATCGGCTTCGATGACGAAACAGTCCCGACCCGTTCCCATCGCCAATGTCTCTCGCAAGGGTTCCACGAACGCGGCTTGTGCGCTTGTGACCTGGAACTGCTCAACGGTGGGTTTGTCGCCGCCTGTATACCGGCGAAGCTGAACGATCATGAGGAATTCTTCTTTGCAGGAAACGAACTCAAGGACCCTGCCGTGGTAGAGGGTTTCCAAACCCTACGCTTCAACAAGGCCTAGTTAAAGCCCCTGCCTCAGAACCCCCCTCACGCGGTCACAGGGTGCAACTCTTATGACCTCGCCCCGGATGATTCAGATACGGTGTCAGATTTACTGGTCAGACAATAACTTTTACCACAAAGGGTGCAAAAATTAGAGAACTTGGCGGCGCTATTGGTGCTGGTCTGGCCCTCTCGTCTGCAAATGCGCCTGGGATGTCAGTGCGGATTATGATGCTAACCTCAAGAATGATTATTTTTCTCACACCGGTGGTCTCTAGGCTGAATTCAACTTTAAAAATAGCCTATCGATAAAAACAGCCTGGTATTAAGAGCGGTGCGGACGGTGCAGCGTTAGTTGTTGTGCTTTTTCCACCATTCGGTGGCGAGGACTTGGGCTTTGGCGATCTGGTCGGTGTTCATTTCTTTTTCAACAATATACAAGCCCTTCGCTGCATCCTCATTGCCCTGCGCTTTGGCAAGTGAATACCACATATAAGGTTTAACATAATTCATGGGAACGCGCTCGCCGGTACCATACATGAAGCCGAGGTTAACTTAGGCAAAGGCCTAACTGCCCTACTGAGTGCGGAGTAGATTTTGGAAACAATTAATGCGGGCAGCGAATTTGCGCCCGCCTTTATACATTGACAAAATTAGGGGCCGTCGCGGTGGCCGAATGGTGTTGTAGTGGTTCCTAAGGTACTCAATCGAGATATACCTGATCTTGTTTTAAGCACTGGGACATAAATTTCGACCCCACGTTTTTCAAGGTGGGGAAGAGCAAATTCTATATAAATGCTTGGTTCATACTTCGTGATCCAGGGACCCCGGACCATTACTCAGCTTTCCCCCTCACACTTGGACCTATGCGGAAAAACGAAAATATTCAGCAATTTGACTAACCGTGGCTTCTACATCAGCCTCCTGAATGTCACGGTGGACTACTAATCTAAATGTTGGCGGCCGACCTCCAACTAGTATCCCCTTGGATTTCAAATGCGCCAGAAGGGGTTCCCTATGTGCGCCGTTGACTTTGATGAAGACCATGTTGGTGTTGGCTCCCTGAGGCTCGGTCTCAACTTCAGGAATCTGCGCTAACCCTGAAGCCAGTCGCGCCGCCAAAGCATGGTCCTCAGCAAGACGGTCAACCTGATTACGAATAGCTACCAAGCCACAGGCTGCCAAAATTCCAGATTGGCGCATTCCGCCGCCCAGTATCTTGCGCCAACGACGGGCCTCCTCAATGAAGCCTAAACTTCCCGACAATACTGATCCTGCGGGCGCGCCTAATCCCTTAGAAAGACATAGCGAAACCGTGTCAAATCCACGAGTGAGGTCCTTCGGGGCACAACTTTGTACAACCGCTGCATTCATGAGACGCGCGCCATCAAGATGACAAGCAAGACCGTTGCGCTTTGCGACAGCGGCCGCTGCCGCCATGTAGTCCGGCGACAGCGGTTTTCCATTATGGGTGTTCTCGAAACAAATTAGCCTTGTTCGGGGAAAATGCATGTCGTCAGGTTTAATTTTACCCTCAACTTGGTCAAGGTCGACGGATCCGTCTGACAAAACGGGGACCGTTTGCGGAATAACTCCTCCAAGTGCGGCAGTCCCAACGCCTTCGGCGCGGTAGACGTGATAGGACTCACCAATCACATATTCGTCCCCTCGCCCGCAATGGGTCAAAACAGCGGTTAAATTCGATTGAGTGCCTGAAGTAACAAAAAGACCCGCCTCAAATCCCAAAACAGCAGACACCGTTGCTTCAAGTTCAATAACTGTAGGGTCATCGCCATAGCCGTCGTCGCCAACGTCAGCGGTGTTCATTGCCTCATACATTTCCAGGGATGGTTTAGTTACAGTATCACTGCGCAAATCAATCATCTGTAAAAATCCTCGGGAATGGGGGCTGCACTAATAGCTAGCTATTCTTGGCATTTCCGATGTAGGGGTTGTACAGCGCATGTTTAATCGTGTGGCCATTGAAGCGCCATCTATGGCTCGTAAATCAGGAAGCTTCTTCGCCAACGACGACGAAGGGCGCTTCAGTTGACCATGCAACTGGTTGACATTATATCATAAATACTGGTTCGTGGCCAACTGACCGGGGGTGAGCATCCGAACGCTGATCTGGTATTAGATTGGAGACGATCAGGTTCTAATATTTTAAAATCTGAAGTAGATAAAGTTTTGCGAGCGGTCCAAAAATAATACTGCCGCGAAAAAAACCACGCCAAGTGCCACACCGAGCAGAACAGTCTCCCGCACCCCCCGACGCAGAAGCGCCGTAACTTTCTCTGGGTTGAGAAAGTAGCAAACGACGGTGGCGCCCGCGAGATAACCCCACATCTCCGCAGTAACCGGCGTCACAACGGCGGCCGATGAGAGACCGAGCAAGTTCAGGCCGAAGGTGGCCATGTCGTTAAGTTCGAACAGAAAGAAAGCCCAGCCCAACGAAACGAGAAAAAACGTGAGCGCTATCTGTAGGATTCGCGGCATGGAGTCCCAGATTGGTGCACTCCAACGATATCCGATCACCAGAATGGCGTGGAACAAGCCCCAGACGACAAAATTGAATCCAGCGCCATGCCAGAGTCCGCAGAGCGCAAATACAATCAGAATGTTGCGCAGGTAATGCTTGTTTCCACCGAGTGGCAGATAGAGATAGTCGCGAATCCAGTAAGAGAGACTGACATGCCAGCGACGCCAGAAGTCTTTAGGGTTGAGCGCCTCGTAAGGCCGTAAGAAATTGTCGGGCAACGTAAATCCAAAAAATCGCCCCAACCCGATTGCCATTAGAGAATAGCCGTAAAAATCGAAGTAAATTTGCATGCTGAACGCGAACACGAGGTAGTAGGCCGCGACCGGGCCAAGCGCCGCCGGATTGGATGAAAAAATATCGACGTATCGCGCCAATCCATCCGCCACGAGAACCTTGAGTGCCAAGCCTAAGACGGCAAACGCGACGCCTTCCGCAACTGCGGCACTATTCGGACGAAATGTGCGCAAGCCTTCAATTGCCTCGTTCACCTGCATGTATCTGACAATTGGACCAGCGACCAACTGAGGAAAAAATGTGATGTAGACGGCCAGTGGTACGAGGCCAACATGCTGCTTTATCTTTCCGCGATAGCGATCGATGGCGTAAGCGACGAGTTGGAACGTGAAAAACGATATGCCCGCAGGCAGGATCGCGTCGTGGAAAAGAGAAAAAGTCGTCCCGCCTTTGTCGTCCGTCAATCCCAGCACATCATGAGCAAGGAATTTGCTGTACTTGTAGTACGCAAGCGCAAGTAACGGCCCAATCGAAGCCAGCACGGCCAGCGCGCGATTGCCAACCACCATGTCGAGACGTGTTATGAGATGAACCCAGAACAACCCAGCGCATAGCGCGGTCGCATGATCCCAGCCACTTAAGCCATAGAACACTAGCGAGACACCGACCAGCCACCAGGGCCGAAATTTGGCGAGACCCGGCATAAAAAACCCACCCACCGCCAGTGGCAGGAAGATGAACAGGAACTCCAACTGGTTGAAGGTCATTGGGTTGGAACAATCCCATCCGAAAGACCAGCTAGATAACGACCCAGCGCAGCGGCAGGAGAATGTGAGACATCGCTCCAATATGGGCCACTCTCGGACTGCACGGTGACCGGCGCCGACACGCAGGTCAGCCCATGCGCCGCGCAAGCCGTAAGCCACGCCGCACGCGTTGCCGCCGAAATCGGGTCAGAAGAAACCAAACCTGGCGCCAACGGCGTTTCGAAGACGATGATTTTGCTATCCCCTATGGCCGCAAGCCGCGCCATATCGGTATAGAGATAGCCGGGTGGCACGCTTTGTTTGGCAGGTGGCGTGAGTGTGATTTTGGTCGGCGCGAAATTTTCCCGACGCTTACGGCTACCGTCAGAGCGGTAACAATCCGTCTCATTATCGGGATTTACCTCAAACATCCGAGCGCGCAAACGACTCGTGCCCAAGCTCTGCTTTACCGTTTGCCAAAACGTCCACATGTGACGCCAGGCCATTCTAATTCTAGCGTTTAACCCGAGAGTTTGCCGCGCTTCGGGCTCGATCAAATCGCGATAAACATGCGCCAACCGCTCGGGCATCGGCGGCCATTCAGCGTTGCCGTAAAACTGCGTGGTCATGTTATCGAAGCCTATCAAGATTAGTCTGGGCGCTCGCTTCACTGCAGCAAGCGACTCCAGAAGCGCCACGCTTTGGCGCAGCGACATGCCTCCTACAGCAAAATTGAAAAAACGGCTCGACTGGCTGTCAATGTCAGAGCTACCTACCATGAGCACGCGACTGCTGCCGAATAAGCCTAGATCGAAACGCTCGTGTGCCTCTGCGTGTTCATATTTGATTTCAGCAATATCCTGCGCGGTGAACATATCCAACGTCCGACATTTTCCGTCAGCAGCCGTCTCCGCAAAGGGATCCGAGAGGTCTACCCGATAGATCGCCATCAGTCCTGCAACAAGCAAGGCGACGGCTAATAAAAATGTGCGTAGGAACATGGACGATGAACAATTAAGGGATTATGTGGGCCGTGCTTTTGTCGATTAGAAGTGGCCGGAGAAAATGAGTGTGGCCGCCGTGGTGGCATATATGCGGCGCTTTTCTGGTGCGTGTGACAGCTTTGATTTCAAAGAAAGCTCCCAGTTTCATTCTCAACACATGTTTTAATTATAGAAACTTGATCAGCCCAGCGAAAACACATAAATCGTAGCATTAATCGGCGACGACAGTCAGCCAGGACATACACTACTTGGCGACAATATTATGGGCAGTGGTCCTTGGTCCGTGAGTTGCTATGCCTGTTGGGCCACTATGCCTGTTCACCGCCCCACGATCCGCGCACCACGACCCTCGGACCATTGCTCAAGCACTTCTTGCTTCTGTTCTGAACATAAAATCTCATTCCAGTATGAGTTGCACACTGGTTCTTTGCCACATTAACAAAATGCTATTCTAAAATAGATTTTTTGGTTTCTTCATTATCAGACGATGACAATATCAGAGTTAGTTATTGAAGCACCATCCTCAACCGTAGCAACAAGCGTGTAGCCTGCATCTCCGGTGGGGTCTCTGTCAAAATAAAGTGAGTTTACAGAATCAAAAATGAACACAGAATCAAATCCATTTGAGGTTCCCGAATTACTACCATCATACTGAGAGTTAATTGTCAAAAATGATCCACTTGGTAAGGTCCCAGCGCTAAACTGCCCATCTACAAAGCTACTTGAAAAGGTAAACTGGTTATCACCAGTTCCAAAATCCAAAATTTTATCGCTTGTATTTGCAGAAACCGTGGAGTTGTTGTCGACTGTCACGACGGCACTAGTGAAGTTATAAAAAAATGTATCATTACCGGTGCCTCCCGTGATGGTGTCCGCCCCATCTCGACCCTGAATGATATCATTCCCGGAACCGGCATCAATCGTATCGGCGCCTCTTCCAGCTTCAATAAGGTCCGCATCCGCACCGGTGGAGATCGTATCTATGCCATCTCCTGCATCAACGGTGTCCTCACCAATGCCACCGTCAATAGAATCGTTTCCATTTCCTCCGCTTAATACATCATTTCCATCGCCTCCAGTGAGAGTGTCGTTGCCTGACGAACCCGAGAGAAAGTCGTTACCGGTTCCGCCGGCAATTACATCCACTCCCTGGCCTCCTTCGATGGTATCATTTCCTGCACCACCGTCGGCAGTATTAGTACCGGCACCATTTCCGTTACTTAGAAAAATTCTATCAATTCCGTCGCCACCATTCACGGAATCATTGCCAAAACCTGCAGAGATTGAATCGTCCCCAGCTCCTCCTGATATGACGTCGTCGCCATCAGATCCATCAATTTCGTCTGATCCATCTCCGCCATCTAAGGTATCGTTTCCTGTGCCCCCGAAAAGGAAATCGTTTCCTCCGTTTCCGTTCAGAACATCGTTATCTGCTCGCCCCAATAGTTGATCAGCTCCGCTCCCCCCGGTAATAGTGTCTGACCCAGCGCCTCCATCACCGAAATTTGTACCGTCGCCAAGGTCTATAATATCGTCTCCAGATCCCCCCCTTATTACATCATCTCCAACGCCGCCATTAAGCGTATCATTACCACCAAGGCCCATTAGGGTGTCGTTACCCAAGCCACCGTCAATAGTATCCGCCCCGTCTCCAGCAGTTTCCGTTATGCTTACAATTGACGAACTCAAGGAAGTGACTGACGTTCCCGCAGCAAACGAAAAATCTCCATCGCCTGCTGACTGATCATCGCCGTCGCCTAAAGTAATTACATCGTCTCCCAAGCCGCCCAAAACGGCATCATTGCCGGCTCCAGCGATGATGGTATCGTCGCCGGCGTTGCCAGTAATTCCATCAGCTCCCCCCGTTCCGTTAAGGACATCATCTCCACTTGTGCCAAAAATGATCAGGTCAACGTCAAAATCTGCCCCACTGGTGACAAATTGTTCATCTTCACTGCCCCGCCTTTCTTCTTCGGCTACAGAGAATTGCCTATCATCAAAAGTCTCCCCTGCAAGCAGATGAAATAAATATTCAAAACCACTGTCAAAATTTATCGCTAGAGGTTTATTCGCTAGTAATTTATCGATGCCACTCAAGCTATCTGTATACAGAGCATCTTTGAGGGTCCCGGCCCACTCTACCGCGGAAGGTCTGACATATTCCTCGTCACTGTAGCTCTGACCGTCTTCGCCTTCAGTCTCGTCGCCTGATTTTTTGCTACTTTCTCTGTCAACTGATCTAGGTTCACCCTCTCCGTCCATTTGCTCCATGCCGGTATCGCCCTCCGACTTGTAGAATGAGTCTCCAACTTGGCTGAGATCTAAACTATCAGAGTCAAAACCAACATCGTCATACAGACGGTTAGCCGAGGTTTCGACCATTTCAAATATTGCTTCGGGTGTTGCAGAATGGTCTGACAACGCAGCCATAATTAAACCTGCTTCACCTTCAATGGCGTCATAAAGTTGGTGACGAGCCTCCCATTCTGCCTCCTCGGGACTCTCGTCGAGATCTCTATCCGAGCCCGCCTCAACGTACTGGCTGCTATATCCGCTAACTTCCTCAACAGCCATAACCTGGATTCCGGCATCATCAAGTTTAACTTCTTCATCTGCGCCTTTAGAACCAATAAATTCTGCTCCTACAGCGATACTTTCTAATTCGGTCTCAGTGGGTGCCAATTCACCTATATTCTGGCCTTCAGTTAACTCACTGGGGTTAGTTTCTTTATCACCAACTTTTTCTTCTTCCGCGGCCGAAGCATTATCTTCTGTAGTGCCTGCGCTATTACTCGAATCCTCATTTCCAGTTTCGCCCGGCGCCGACAGATCGTCCTCTCCTTTCTCGTTTGCCTTTGAGGACCGGAGCGAGGATTGGTAAAGAATAGTGATCGCCTTATTAGGAAGAACGATGGGATCCCGCGGCAGAATGGCCGATGAAATTACATGGGTGGTTGAGTTCGGTTGATTGAGGATCACAGACCCGGCTTCGTTGGTCACCACAACCTGACCCGTCGAGCCATCGGTGTCTTCCAACAATGAAATTGTTGTGCCAAGATCCTCTGAGGAAACGCGCCCCGCAACCGTGGTGCCGCGAATTCCCAACGAAGCGGTTGGCGTTGTGACTAAAACTCCATCCGGGTTTTCTTCTGCGATGGCGCCGCTAACAAAGACAAAAACACCTTCAATTATTTCAAGCCCAAATTGTCCTAAGCTTGCAGAGGGGTCATAAATAAATTCATCAATAAGAATGTCTGACTCTTCACCTAGAGATAAATTTGATCCATCAGCAAATATAATTCTTATCGCTGCATCTTCTCCTGAAGAAACTAGATCCCCTTGATAAATTTTATCCCCCAATCCTAGTGGCCTTGTATTCCCACTAACATCGCGTGCAACTACTTCTCCCTCTAATGTTTCAACGATCCCAGATTCATTTTGATTATCCAATACTTCATCAGTATCGGCCGCCAACAATCCTTGAGACATCACTTCAGGCCAGCCAATTAACTCGGTGGAAAGATTGGGGACCAGGTCAACTATCTCCGAGTTACTATAGGGACCAAAATATTCTGAAGTCAGACTATTAAATAAAAAATAACTGTTGCCGACTTTTGTAATTTCAAGATTTTCAGGAATATCTGAGTTGTTTGGAAAAAATTGTTTTCCAAGGTCGTCTAAACCAATGTAAGTTTTATTAATCATTATCTATAGAATTTTATGTCTTTAGATACTGTCGAAAACTTATTCGGGCACGATTTAGGTGTTCAACTTAGTCCAGGGCAGACTGTTTGCCCAGAGGCTGCGGGCGAGATTACCTGAAAATCCACCGGTGGTGCTGAAAGCAAGTCCAAGTTATCTCAGTCTAAAGTTTAGCGCGACCACCTCGACGAGTCTGCACATTTTAGATCTAGATACAAAGTGCAATTTCCATGATCCGGGATGTAGTATCCCTGGTATTGTGTGCGCGGAACACTGTCCAAGGGCGGCTTCCCGCGGACCACGGGGCGCTTTGGGAGAAACCTAACCAATACCGTATCGGGGCAGGGTTGGTATTTGGTCCAAAGGAGCCCGACTATTCGATCAATGGCATGATAGTTTGGGAGTAGATTTGGGGGTAGCAATCGAAATAGGTCGTAAAATCCGTGGAAAACATGGGTTTTAGGCGGACGTCGCATCCGCCATACTCCCGCCCAGAGCCGTCCAACTACATACATTAACTAGTTGTTAGACATCATGACATTGTCGAGAACTGCATCTATCGCTAGATGTAAAAATACGGGAGAAGCAAGATGGCCAAAGCCACTCAACAGTGGTCCGTTGGGGTAAATAATGTCCGAACAGCAGCAGACGCTAACTATCCAGCAAGCGATAGACCTTGCCGTCCAGCACCACAACGCGGGTCGCTTGCCTGAGGCTGAAAATATCTATCAACAGATATTGCAGACCAACCCTGATCAACCTGATGCTTTGCAACTACTAGGCCTGATCGCCCACCAAGTGGGCAAAAACGACACTGCCGTCGATTTGATTACCCGAGCTCTAGCCATCAAGCCCGATTTGGCTGAGGCGCACAGCAACTTAGGCCTTGTACTCCAGGACCTTGGCAAGTCGGAAGATGCCATTGCCAGCTACTGCAAGGCGCTCAACCTCAAATCAGACTACGCCGTGGCGCACAACAACCTTGGCATTGTGCTCCAGGGCCTGGGGAAACTGGATGAGGCGGTGGCAAGTTACCACAGGGCACTCGCCGTCAAATCAGACTACGCAGAGGCACACACCAACCTTAGCATTGCGCTCCGAAAGCTTGGACACCTGGATGAAGCCGTCACCAGCTGCCGTAAGGCGCTCGGCATCAAGCCTGATTTAGCAGAGGCGCACAACAACCTCGGCAGTGTACTCCGAGAGGTTGGACATCTGGATGAAGCCGTCACCAGCTATGGCAAGGCGCTCGCCCTCAAGCCTGATTACGCCGAGGCGCACAACAACCTCGGGCACTTACTTGGACAATTGGATCGCCCAACGGAAGCTTTTACATGTCACAGACGTGCGATCTCCCTGAACCCCGAGAACGACCTGTTCTGGGCCCATTTTGCATTGTCTTTAGAGACTGCTTCGTTCACTTCCGTTGATGACCGTCTTTATCAGGACCTGTTGCAAATGGTAGAGCGGCCTACGATTCGGCCTTCTTACATAGTCCGGCCGGTCATCAGTGCACTTCGCCATCATCCGGACTTCTCGGCGATTGTAGAGGCGGTTGGTTCCGGTCAGCAGGGTACCGAATTTACCTACAGCGATATCGCCGAGCAGCTGTCAAAGACCCCGCTTTTCCTTCGAATCTTGGAGTTGAGCCCCATCAGCGACCTTGAGATAGAACGCATGCTCACAGTTCTACGCCGCGCCATGCTGACGGAAACAATCGAAAGAAAAACAGAGGAGAAGGTATTACCGTATTCAGCAGCTCTGGCCCTCCATTGTTTTGCAAATGAGTATGTCTTCGCAGAAACCGAGGAAGAAAAAGAGGTGGTCGAGAAACTGGAACAACAGATAGCAACACTTGTGAAAAGGGGGCACGACGTGCCCCCATCCTTCGTGGTCGCACTGGGAGCCTATCGGTCACTCTTTCTGTTCCCCTGGGCTCAAAAGCTGAGTGAACCAAAGTGGACAGACAACATAAAGAGCGTGATTACTCGGCAAATAACCGAACCACAGGAAGAGCGGTCTCTGCGCGATCAAATTTCCTGCATAACCGCTATACAAGATACGATTTCTCAATCGGTTCGCGAACAGTATGAAGAAAACCCTTATCCCCGCTGGATCAAAACTGACATGGCTTACAAAAGCGAGAGCCTTGGTGCTGTTTTGCAAGGTCCTCCGCTATTCTTGGATTTGGGAGACTACACTTCTCCGGAGAACCCAGAAATCTTGGACGTTGGCTGCGGCACCGGTCAGTACTCTTTGTTTACAGCCTCCAGGTATTTGAACGCGCGCGTGCTAGCGGTGGACTTGAGCCTGAGCAGTCTTTCCTACGCGCAAAGAAAGACCAGGGAACTCGGCTTCTCGAATATTGAATACGTTCAAGGAGACCTCACGGAACTAGGTCAACTGGAACGGCGATTCGACCTAATAGAATGCATTGGGGTCCTTCACCACCTTGGCGACCCACTGGACGGGTGGCAAATCTTGGTAGACCTTTTGTGCCCCGGAGGGCTCATGAAGATAGGTCTCTATAGTAAGACTGCGCGCCAACACATTGTTCTCGGGCGGTCCCTGATTGCCGAGAAGGGCTATTCCTCGTCCCCTAAGGACATTCGCCGATGTCGGCAAGACATCATTGCGATGGCTACGAACGGCAATACCGAGATGGCAAAAATCTCCGACACAAGAGACTTCTTCAGCCTGAGCGAATGCCGGGATCTTCTATTCCATGTCCAGGAGCAGCGATATACCCTGCCGCAGATTGAGCAAACTCTGAAGTCGCTACAACTGAAATTTCTCGGATTTGAAATGGAAGACCGAAGAACGCTAAGAAGGTTCAGGGAATCCCACCCGAACCGCGACTGCTTAACCTCTCTCTCCCAGTGGCACAAATTCGAGCTTGATAATCCCGATACGTTCCGAGGTATGTATCAATTTTGGTGCCAAAAATTATGACTGGATGCAAAACCCATCCAAGCCCCAAATAGTTTCCTTACACCACACTGAACATATTCTTAGACTGTTTCGAAAATTATTAACCCAAATTGAACTGGACGGTTTTCGCATCACGCGACAATAGGGAGCCACCACGGTGTTTCCGCAACCGGCAACTGAAACCACCGCCCGAGCCTCTGAGCCATGGTGCGTGATCCAAGATTCACTGTCCCTAGCATCATACGTGTCAAACTCAGCCCTACGCCCACCTCCCTTGACCGCAGGGGCAATCTGGGATCGCTCCAAACGTCACTGCATTAGTGCCTAATCAAGGATTCGCCAAAAGGGACCCGACCTATAAGCCTAGCAATGAAAGGTGTTTAGGGACCTGTTGTCCGGAGTATGGGGTCTCAGGCCATAGATGACGCAACAGGCGCGCGAGCTACCGTGATGGCCACAATCTTCTTCAAACAAGAGCGGGGGGGTTGATCATGGCTGATAATCAAATCCACAATCATGGAGACTGCAACAAGCTGGTTTTCACAAGGCTGATGCCGTCGATGACCAGAGAAAAAATCAGGCCACCAGCCCCAAATTCAATTAGACTTCTCATATGAGAACCCTGACCGCATTTCTGTGTCTCACATTTGCTGTGCTGTTGTTCAGTGCGGGAGATGGTTTTGCTCTGCCTCCGTGTCAGGATGAAGCTAAAACTTGGCATAATTGTTCTGGTACATGGACTTTTGACGACACTGGGGACAAATATGTCGGTGAATGGAGGGATGACAACTTCCACGGACAGGGCACCTACACCTTTGGTCCTTCATCTCAATGGGCAGGTGACAAATATGTCGGTGAATGGAGGGATGGCAAACGGAACGGACAGGGCACCTACACCTATGCCAGTGGGGAAAAATATGTAGGTGAATGGAGGGATGGCAAATGGAACGGACAGGGCACCAGCACCTTAGCCGATGGGAACAAATATGTCGGTGAATACAGGGATGGCATACAGCACGGACAGGGCACCTACACCTTTGCTGCAGGGCACAAATATGTCGGTGAATTCAGGGGTAACAAATACCACGGACAGGGCACCCTTACCTTTGCCGATGGGAACAAATATGTCGGTGAATGGAGGGATGGCAGTCCTAACGGACAGGGCACCGCAACTTCTGCCGATGGAACAGTTCAGGAAGGCATCTACAAGGACGGTGAGTTTCAATACGCAAGGAAAGACCCAAAGGTAGAAGAAAGACGCAAGGCAGAACGTGAAGCAGAGAGGCGTAAGCAAGAACGCATTGCCAGAGAGCATACTGCGCCACCTGAACTAGATGCCATCGATGCTCCGTATGTGACCCTGAAGAATGCCAATGTACGTGAGCAACCAGACGCAAAGTCACCTCATGTTACCACACTGTCTAAAGGCTCTGAAATCACGGCACTCGGTAAGGTCAAGGGCAAGAATTGGTATCTTGTTTCACGTGGTGGGAAGAAGTTGGGTTATGTCTTTGGTCCTCTTCTCAGTGAACTGGGAACGGAACGCATTGGCAAGGAAGAGGAAAGACGCAAGGTAGAACGAGAAGCAGATTTTGCTCTGCCTCCGTGTCAGGGTGACGACGAAATCAAATGGGAAAACTGTGAAGGCATCCTAACGTCCCCCAGTGGGAAGGAATATGTGGGGGTATTTAAAGATGGAATATTCGACGGAGAGAATGCAGAACACGGCATTAAATATGTCGGTGAATATAAGAAGGGCACGATGCATGGACAGGGCACCCTTACCTTTGGCCCTTCATCTCAAGGGGCAGGAAACAAATATGTCGGTGAATGGAGGAATGGCCTATTTAACGGACATGGCACCTTCACCTTTGCCAACGGGAACAAATATGTCGGTGAATGGAGGGATAACAAACAGCACGGACATGGCACCTTCACCTTTGCCGATGGGGAAAAATACGTCGGTGAATGGACGGATGGATTACCCAACGGACAGGGCACCAAAACTCTGGCCAACGGCAATACATATGTCGGTGAGTGGAAGGACGACGAACAGAACGGACAGGGCACCTTCACCTTTGTCGATGGAAGGGAATATGTCGGTGAGTTCAAGAACGACCTATTCAACGGACAGGGCACCTTCACCTGGCCCGATGGGAGAACATATCTCGGTGAATTCAGGGATGGCATCAACCACGGACAGGGCACCTTCACCGATGCCAATGGGGACAAATATGTCGGTGAATGGAAGGATGGCAAAAGGCACGGACAGGGCACCAAAACTCTGGCCAACGGCAGTACATATGTCGGTGAGTTCAAGAACGACCTATTCAACGGACAGGGCACCTTCACCTGGCCCGATGGGAGAACATATCTCGGTGAATTCAGGGATGGCATCAACCACGGACAGGGCACCTTCACCTCGCCCGGTGGCGCCATATATGTTGGTGAATACAGGGATGGCAAAAGGAACGGACATTTCACCGCAACCTATCCCGGTGGCGACATATATGTTGGTGAATACAGGGATGGCAAAAGGAACGGACAGGGCACCCTTACCTTTGCCGATGGGAGCAAATATGTCGGTGCGTTCAGGGATGGGGAACAGAACGGACAGGGCACCTTCACCGATGCCAACGGGAACAAATATGTCGGTGAATTCAGGGATAACCTAAGGCACGGACAGGGCACCTTCACCTTTGGTCCTTCATCTCAATCGGCAGGTGACAAATATGTCGGTGAGTTCAAGGATGACAAACTCCCCGCCCACGGCACCTACGCCTGGTCCGATGGAAGGAAATACGTCGGTGAATTCAGGGATGGCATCAACCACGGACAGGGCACCTTCACCGATGCCAATGGGGACAAATATGTCGGTGAATGGAAGGATGGCAAAAGGCACGGACAGGGCACCAAAACTCTGGCCAACGGCAGTACATATGTCGGTGAGTGGAAGGACGACGAACAGAACGGACAGGGCACCAAAACTCTGGCCAACGGCAGTACATATGTCGGTGAGTGGAAGGACGACGAACAGAACGGACAGGGCACCGAAACCTTTGCCAACGGGAACAAATATGTCGGTGAATTCAGGTATGGCCTAAGGCACGGACAGGGCACCGATTACTATTTGGCAGACGACGAGTTTAAAGGTGACAAATATGTCGGTGAATTCAGGTATGGAAAAAGGGAGATACATGGCACCTACACCTGGTCCGATGGAAGGAAATATGTCGGTGAATGGAGGGATGAAAAACAGCACGGACAGGGCACCTTCACCTTTGCCAATGGGGATAAATATCTCGGTGAATTCAGGGATGGCAACTTCAATGGATACGGCACCTATTACAATTTGGCAGACAACGTGTCTAAAGGAAGCAAATACGTCGGTGAATGGAAGGATGGCGAAAGGCACGGGCAGGGCACCGAAACCTTTGCCAATGGAAGAGTTCGGGAAGGTATCTTCAAGAACGGTTGGTTCCAACTCACAAAAGACCCAGAAGCAGAGAAACGTGAAGCAAAAAAAAGACAGGCTGACCGTGATGCTAAGAGAGCCGAGGCCGAACTAGAGGTCGAGAGGCGTAAGCAGGAGCAGGAGGCCGCTGACTCGATTGGTTCAGGGGAGAATTACTGCAAACGTCCCGACGGCACCGCCTACGAGTCTCACTACTCTAGTGGTGCCTGCTACGACCAGTCCCATGAAGCGATCACAAAGGCTGAGCACGACCAGATCCCGACGGGGACTCCCGCCAGTAGTTCTGCTCAGGCTGATGGCTCTAGTGGCATTTCGGGTTGGCTAAGGTCGATAGGTCTGGAGAAATACGAAGAGGCATTTCTGAGCAACGATATCACCCCGGATATTTTACCGGAGCTCACTAACGACGACTTGAAGGAAATCGGCATCAACTCACTGGGTGCTCGGAAGCGCATCCTCAAGGCCATAAAGGAAGGGCTAGACAATCAAGGTAGCGACGTGACTGAAGCGCCTATGGCGAAGGTGGAGGAACACGCACCAACTTTTGACGAAACTGATCTGAAGAAACTCAAAGTCCTCCATGAATGTGAGAAGCCGAGGCGACAGTGTCTTAGTAAGACCTACAATGAATGTGAAAAGTGTAATTTGAGTGGGGCCAACTTGGCTGGAGCCAACTTTTTGGAGGCCAACTTGAATCGAGCCAACTTGAGTGGAGCCGATTTAAGAGGTGCCAACTTGTGGAAGACCGACTTGGCTGAAGCCAACTTGAGTAAAGCCAACTTGTGTGGAGCCAACTTGAGTAACACCAACTTAAGTGGAGCCATCTTGAGTGGAGCCAACTGGTGTGAAGCCCTCTTGTATCAGGCAAATTTGAGGGGAACCAATTTGAGAGGAGCCAATTTGAGGGGAGCCCTCTTGGCTGAAGCTATCTTGTGGGAGGCCGACTTGGAGGGAGCCAACTTGAAGAAGGCCAGTTTTAGAGGAGCCAATTTGAGGGAAGCCAACTTGAGTGGAGCCGATTTGAGTGAAGTCATCTTTTGGGAGGCCAACTTGGAAGGTGCCGACTTGAGTGGGGCTAACTTGAAAGGCGCAGACCTCTCTACCGCTATCTTGAAAGGCGCAGACCTCTCCACTGCTATCTTGGAAGACGCTAACCTCGATGGAGCCATCCTCTGCAAAACGCTGATGCCTTGGGGTGAGGACAATTCAGGTTGTCAAGATGCCAAGCCGATAGCGGAAGGGCGAGACAATCAAGGTAGCGACATGACTGAAGCACCTGTGGCGAAGGTGGAGGAACACGCACCAACTTTTGACGAAGTCCACCTGAAGAAACTCAAGGACCTCAATGAATGTGCACAGTGCGATTTGAGTGGGGCCGACTTCAGTGGAGCCGACTTGAGTGGTGCCGATTTGGAGAAGGCCAACTTGGAGAAGGCTAACTTGAGAGGTGCCAACTTGAGAGGTGCCAACTTGAGAGAGGCCAACTTGAGGCAGGCCGACTTGATAGAGGTCAGGCTGGGGGGGGGTGCCGACTTGAAGGGTGCCGACTTGTACTATGCCTACTTGATGGATGCCGATTTGAGAGGTGCCAACTTGAGTGGAGCCAATTTGGAAGGTGCGTCGGTTTGGGATTCCATCTTGAAGGGAGTTAACTTGTTTGAGGCAAATTTATTGTATGCCCGCTTGAGTGGGGCCGACTTGAGAGAGGCCAACTTGGAAGGTGCCAACTTGGAAGGTGCCGACTTGAGTGGGGCCAACTTGGAAGGTGCCAACTTGGAAGGTGCCAACTTGGAAGGTGCCTTCTTGATTGAGGCCAACTTGGTCAATACCAACTTGAGAGAGGCCAACTTGAAGGAAACGCACTTGAGTTTGATCAACTTGGAGGGTGCCATTTTCTGCAAAACGCTGATGCCTTGGGGTGAGGATAATTCAGGCTGCTGAAAGTGAAGGACCAAATGACACGCTACATATTGTGCCCTTGAACTTCGTTCAAGCATCAAACGCGTGACTGGAAAGCTGTCGGTAAGGCGTGTCTAGCGGCGCTGGAGAAATGGTCCCTGGACCGTGGTGCGCGGATTATGGGGCGGTGAACTGGCGCAGGGGTCCACGGACCAAGGACCATTGCCTAAAGTACAGACGATGTAGAGCGTGAAAGGGTTGGCGGTTTTCTTCCTTTTGGCGGTGGCCCTCTGTGGCAGTGGAACTGCCATTGCGGATGCTCCCTATGTGACTGTGCAAAATGCCAATGTCCGCGAGCAGGCCGACGTGAATTCGACGCGCGTTATCACCTTACCGAAAGGAACGCGCGTAGACGTGACCTTCAAAGAGGGGATTGGTGCGCGGTTTCGCGCGACGGCAAACACTTCGGTTACATCTGGTTAGAATTTCTGGCGCCAGAGGATCAAGGTGGCGGCGCGACTGAAGCACCTGTGGAAGAGATGGAGGAACACACACCAACTTTTTCCGAAACCGACCTTAAGAAATTCAAGGCTCTCAATGTATGTGAAACGTGTGAATTGGGTGGAGCCAACTTGGAAAGTGTCAACTTGAGCGAAGCCAACTTGAAAGTTGCCAACTTGGAGAAGGCGCATCAAGCGTAAAGATGGCAAGACACACCAGCAGCGAGGCTATTCTGGTATGAGGCCGAGGGTGGAGAAGCCAGCGCTGGCACTAGTTGATCCTGAAGCCCCGATGGATCCTACTAAAGAGGCCTGGGATGGGGTGCCGATCTAGGAATGTGCCACCTGTGCCACCTTTTTCTTATTCCACCTAATTTCGTCAATTAGGGGATATTTTCCAGTTTGGCTAGTTTCTAGAATCGCCCTACTGGGCGGACCAAAGTTCCTGCAATGACAGGGAGCCTAGTCGCAATGCGCATTGGAATTTTTTGTTTTGTTCAGACAAACCCAGCCATAGTGCCGACCCGCCAGTATATTTTCCATGCGTTTGCCGTGAACCCGGCCCGTCCTTTACACACATTTCCAGTTCTTCATCCCACAGTTCACTTATGGAAACTATAGGCTCGGCAATCCCATACATAAAACCAAAGTTACCGGTTTTCACGACGCCATCCGGCCCAATAAGACGCCCGGTAAATGTCCCCTCATCCGTCTTATACTTCCCTCTCACATAATAGTATCCCGGTTGCGCCCCAGAAGGATTGCAGAAGATCATTGATCCGACGAACGTAAAATTGTCAACATAGTTCCCATATTCTGCCAGAAAACACCCATCATTGTGCTTACCTAATGAAGTGTGTATGCCGTTCCTGTCGCCATTACGATATTCGCCCACATCCCAAGAATAATATGCATCCTGGGCAACAAGACAATTGTGTAACTCCGTTTCATCCTTCCCAGCATCTCTTAAATCACCAATCTCTTCTATGCTCATAAAATGGTTTCTACAGAAAGGTAGACCAGACACCTTTTGCACGTCATAGGCATTGTCAACGAACATGGAAAGTCTGTCCGCATCTGGATGGCCTTTCTTTCCTGCTTCAATGCACCACCTACGGGCTTCGGCAAAATTTATCTCGACACCCCAGCCGCGAGAGTACAAGAAGCATAGTTCCATAGCTTTTTCAGCGAGATCGTCGTCGCTCATACCAATCTCACCTAGATCTTCGTATATATCTGCAGTCTTAAAAGCTTTTTTCTTAAATTCCTGTTCATTTTCCTGGGCTAGTTTGTCATTCTTCCGCAATGCTAGTTGGTGAAGCTCATATGCCTTGGAACGATCCTGTTCTATGCCGGGGAATGGTTGATACAGGAGAACGCTGAGCATGTGTGCCGCTCGCGCCCACGGCCCATCACCCATATTTTTGTATAGATCGTAATATAGATTTTTGGCTGTTGCATAATCGTGCGCCTGGAATGCCGCCTCGGCTCTTTCATAAGTTTTGTTTAACCACCACTCATACTCAGCCTTTGCAATACTTTTATCATCCTCACCCCAGCATGCTGCCGAATCCGATGTCGTGACATAGGCACTTCCATCAAATCTTTTACAATAGACAGTTTCTTCCGCGCCCACTGAGGCCGAAAATCCCAACCCCAATAAAGTTGCTAGTGCAACGGCTGTCATGGTTAGGCATCTAAACATCTTCAATTCTCCTTTATTATATTCGCAAGGGATGAAGGCAGATCGGCCAGGTTCCTCATGCGGAAAGTCTAATTGAATTTGATGCTGGTGGCGATTCGAGGGCGCTAAGGAAGAGAGCCTTAAGACCAGTGGTTTCTTACTGGCCCCGGCTGCTGCGCACCCTCAGTGCCATTTTTTGGAACACCTACTCCATCGGCATATATTTTACCCAAAGAGTACTGGGCATTAGGCTCTCCCTGCTCGGCAGCAAGATGGAACCACTTCAGAGCCTCACTATAGTCCTTGGGAACACCATCACCCCTTATGTACATACTTCCGGGAGAAGTCTGGGCTTTTGCGGTCCCTTGTTCGGCAAGCGGCTTGTACATTCTTAATGCTGTTGCGTAATCACCTCGCTGATATGCAGCGTTGGCATCATCAAAATCTGCCCACGCCGACCCAGCGCTAAACAGCAGCGCTCCAACGACGGTGAGTGTGACGGCTATACGGCGCATGGTTAATCGTAACGCCAATTGGAACGCTGTGTCGTTACAAATTCTGGACTACGTCGACTAAACGACCTGCCCGACCAAGAACTCTGTCTGAAATATTCACCACAAGCATATTTGGCGTGCAGAGGGGAGCTACTTTAATTAACTCCTTCACAGCCTCGTCCTCTCGGCCTTCACCCAGCCAGTCGGCAAGGATCGCCAGTGCTATGGCTGGGGACCGGCTCATCCCTGCATGGCAATGGATCAGCAAAGAGGGTTGATCCCATTGGCGCGCAAAGACAAGCGCGGAGCGAACATGGTACTCCTCAGCTACTACCCAGTTATCTATGGGTGCGGCTATGTCATCGAACATTAAAACGCGCTGCGGAGGGTAGTCACTCTCCACCCTGAAAGGTTCTTCTATCTCGCTATTTTCAATCGTGATGATGCCGTCATAAGCCTCAATATCGGCTTCTCTGGCAGCTTCGAGACTACAAATCTGTATGTATGGGACGAGCTTATCGCCCAGCATTCTCAAACCAATTGCGCATGATTAATCTTAACCTCAATTGGAACGCTATGTCGCAATGAAAGGTAAACCGTTTGAGAGGGTCGAGCGGAATAGCGTTTCGGTGTCGGGGTGAGGTGCCGCTTCTAATTTAGTAGCTGGATCAAATGAGTGGGTGGTGCGCCAAGCACCGCCAATTATGCCGTCCCTCTGTGGGAGGACACCGGCGCCGGGCGGTAGAAGCGGAATTTGTCGTGGCATCGGCAATCTTTGGCAATCTAATGGCCCAGCCAAAGCGGGGAATTTATACCCCCCCATTCGTGCTCGCCATGCTCAGTTGCTCTAAATCGAAGGCTGGCAAGTAAACCACAAGAAGGTAGAGCGGCTGTGGAGGGAAGAGGATCTACAGATGCCGAAGTGTCACCTAATTTGTCACCTAACCGGGGGTCTCAACTAAAATTGACCTAGCTGTTTCCAGCTAAGCCATTGATTTAATTGGTGGGCGCACTAGGACTCGAACCTAGGACCCGCTGATTAAGAGTTACGAGCTACCATGTAATATACGTGAACATACTCTAATCTAATGACACCATTTTATCGCTTGTTTATAGTTATTTACGGAATACCTTGTCACACTGCATAACATTAGATATCCTCCGCTAACGCCTCATTTTGTTAGCCTATACGTTAGCCTGGTATCACCATGCCAACCCAGAAACTCACTAACAAAACAGTCGAAAACGCTAAGCCCCAGACCCATGGTAGGGTCGTAATTTGGGACAGCATTATCGGAAATGACACCACCCTGCCTGGCTCCTTTGGCCTCAGGATCACCGATAAAGGAGCGAAGACCTGGGTGGTGATGTACCGAGTAGAGAATGGTCAAAGCGTAGGGAAGAGAAGGCAGCGCTTCCTAACACTGGGCCGCTATCCAGCAATACCGCTTGCGTTAGCACGCGAACAGGCAAGAGAAGCACTGAAGAAAGCTGGTCGCAACATAGACCCCATTGAGGAAGAAAAATCAGTCAAAAGAGCTAGAGCTAATGAAAAGACTGTCAATCAAGCGGTAACCCAATTTATCGAACGGTATGCGAAGCGCGAGAACCAGTCTTGGCGCGAGGTAAGGCGGGTTTTTCAAGTTTACGTACTCCCGTATTGGGCAGACCGTCGTCTTCAAGAAATTTCACCGGCAGATGTTCACGAGATTCTAGATCGTCTCGTCGACGCCAACCATCCGTACATGGCTAACAGACTACTCGCTCACGTAAGAAAATTTTTTAGTTGGTGCAAGGAACGCCACTGGCTTACCGAAATTCCAACAGAAGAAATAAAGCCACCAGGCAAAGAGGAATCACGAGATCGCATCCTTGATAAAAATGAAATCACTCGTTTCTGGTTGGCATGTGATGACCTTGGCTGGCCATTCGGGACCTGTTTCAAGCTCCTTCTCCTATTAGGCCAAAGACGCAATGAGGTAGCCCACATGAAATGGGATCACGTGAAATTTGAAGACGCATTGTGGACACTCCCGAAACAGGAAACAAAAGCGGGACGGCGGCATGAAGTCCCCTTGGCACCGATGGTGATGCAAATGCTTGAGCACGTTCCAAGAACTGGACAGTTTGTTTTGAGCACGACAGGAAACACGCCAATCTCAGGATTCAGCAAAGCCAAAAACCGGTTGGACAAATTGTCGGAGGTTGCTAATTGGCGACTACACGATCTACGTCGAACTGCGGCCTCCGGCATGGCTGAGATAGGCATTGCCCCTCACGTTATTGAAAAAATTTTGAACCACTCATCGGGGCAAATTAGTGGTATCGCCGCTATCTACAATCGACACGCCTATCTTAGAGAAAAGACCGATGCACTGAATGCTTGGGCGTTGAAGCTTGAGGCCACTATTGGTGCAAGCGGTAACAACATAGTGTTGTTACGCAAAGGTATACCGTGACTGGCACAGCTCGACAGTGCGTGTTTTGCAAAAGCCGCTTCCCCATCTACGAGTGTGGCCAAACTCCAAAATCGAGATCGCCGCTTGAAATAGAGGCGGAGAAAGCTGGCCTCTGTCCAGTAGTTGTTCGAGTGGCTACAGGCGAAGGAGAGAAGGACTTCGTCAATTTTTTATCCATCGCCCTTATCAGAATGGTGGAGGATAGAAAACAACGGCAATCAAAGAATGAGTGGTCAACCGTCCGTACAGGCGGTGCTATCCCCGATAGTTTGGTTAACAGACTAACAAGAGAAATGCTGAATGCGTGCGAAGATAAAGATGAATTTTCTACAAATTTTCTCGAGCTGATCCGCCTTCAGCTTGATGGGGTACGACGATGGCGTATTCATGAAAACACAGGAATCCTGACTGAAATAGAACAAGATGATCGCTCAGAGTTAGCACCAAAAACGAAAGCCGCTCTGTACCTTGCGGCGCACCCAAACGCCGGCAACCGACAAGTAGCCAACATAGTTGGGGTTGATCATACGACCATCCGGCGTTGGAGAATGGAGCACGGTTTTAAAGACGCCGTCGCCGAATGCAAAAAGGTGAAAAATCTGAAAAAGCTGTTTCCCCCTGCATCTCAAGAAACCTAAGTGTTGCATCAGTAATCATGTGCGCAACACCCTAAACATCTGCCACCATCGGGCCTCTCGCGCTAACACCACACACGAGATGTCTGATGCAAGAAGACCCAAAACACGACAGAATTATCGGCGCAAAGGAGCGACGTTTATTGGTCCCCTTCTCCGATATGCATATCTGGCGGTTGGAACAACAAAACCATTTCCCAAGGCGCGTTCGTCTTGGTTCGGCTCGCATCGGCTGGTCGCTTAACGAGATACAGAAATGGATTGATGACCGCAAGTCGGAGCGTGAGGATGGCAAACGCTAAGCTTGCCGCGCAGGCCCTAAGTGGCCACGGAGGCCTGGAAGGCCAGCTGGTTTGCGACCCGAAGGAGGAGTCTAACCTTAAAGGTTTTTCACTCGCTGAGATCCAGGGGTTAGATATACAACCCGCCGCTAAATTCAACGACTGGCTCCCAGAAGGCATCACTTTACTGGGCGGAAGGCCAAAAGCCGGCAAAAGCGGGTTTGCGGAAAGGGCCTCTGTTGAGATTTCAGAAAATCTGCCGGTGCTGCATTTTGCCCTCGAATACAACAGGCTGATGCTACAGGCTCGGATGAGCGAATATGAAATCAACCCGTCACAAAAATTGACTCTTTACCACCATGGGGCCTTACCCCGACTTGATGCCGGTGGATTGGATGCGCTGAAAAGAGAAATTGAAACACATCAGGCCGAGCTTGTGGTGTTGGATACGTTTGCAAAGGTCAAGCGAGCAGGTGATGCCAAAGGATACGAGGCGGAATACAAGGCAATGGAAGATCTCGTTAATCTCAAATCTGATACTGGCGTATCGATACTCATGTTGCACCACACCACAAAGCCAAGCCATCAAGAAGCTGGGGATATCTTCGATAGCATCCTCGGTTCGACTGCGTTGGCAGCAGTGCCCGATAATTTATTAATCATTACGGACCGCGATGGGGCAAAGATATTGCACGGACGCGGCCGACTAATAGAGGATTTTCAACTGCCACTTCTATGGGCCGACCCAGGTTTTGCGGTTGATGAACCAGATGCCGCGCTCAGAGAGAAAGCGCCACTCCAATTTCAAATCAAACAGCATCTTCGGCAAGTGGATGCAGCTACCAACAAGGAACTTGCCGAGGCGCTCAACAAGTCAGTGACGAGCATCTCAAATGCCACAGCAAAGTTAGTGGATGCAGGAGAGGTCGAACAGGGATCCGACAAGAAATTCATGATCGCTAGCTGACAGGCGGTGAATGCGATGAAAATCGCGGAACTCTGCCATTCTGCCGGTGAATTGCCGGTGAATTACGGGTGAATGGCGGTGAATAATTAACAACAGAAATTCACCGGCATTCATCACTAATTCATCAATCTCCTCACCACCAGAATGGCTGTTTTCTGGGGTTATTTAATATTTTTCATCAGTTTCACTGATGTATAGGGATCGATAAAGAATTGCCATATGGCAATAAAGTTTTCAATGGATGGCCATAGAGATGTGGTTAACTAAAGAGAACTACCTTCCAGGTTAACGAAAAAGACTATATTTCTGCGGATTTCAGTGTTTGAGCCGTCTCTTGCTCGCCGCAAAGCTCACAGATATCGCTTCAAGGCTGATACACAAACCCTGTATTAGTTAATTACCTTGTCGCTCAGGTATAAAGAACTGATCAACACTCAACCCCCTAAAATATTCCCATTTCTTTACCTATCCGAGCGAGCATCCGAACCCGAGCATCTGCTGCCCGTCTATTGGCAATAGCTTCCTTGGTGCAACGGCCGTGCTTGTAATTTCCGTTGCGCTTGCCCTTCGCGCCAGTGCTTCTGCCGCCATGTAGTTGGCAGCGGTTCTTGTCTTTAATGGCAGGCTTCTGGCATTCCGTTCCGCGCCTTGTCCTGGCTCCACAGCGTCTCCCAGGCCAGTTGGGGCCGAAGTGCCAGTGGGAAAGTGAACTTGGGGTGGTTTGTGCTGGTTCCATGGGGTTGTTAGTCATTTAGAGTTCCAAAAGAACGTGCGAAGAGGTGTGAGGCCAACATATCTCATGGCAGTATTAGCCCTCTAATCACTATCTGGATCAGCCTCGTCGCCATACGCTTCATCGATAGCCTTATACGCCAATTTTAGAGCCTCTACAGCCCGTCCTGTTTCTTCATAACCAGGCTTGCCTTCAAGCTGGCTGTGGTAGGCCCCCACTTCCAAGGACAGCCTTCTCAGCTCAGCATAAGCCACACCCTCCCAGCCATCACCGACCAAGAGTTCTGCACTTATGCGGCTGTTAATATGGCGCCTTGAGCGGATGATTTGGCCTCGATGATTTCGGGTTATCATAATGAGCCTCCTATCGTTAATTATTTATTGCACTTATATGTGATTTATCGTAAACATATATTCCCTTCACCTAAGAGTGTCAAGATCTCATGAGCCTATTAGAAACCCGCAAGCGTGGCAGACCCAAAAAAGAGACCGTGATGGACACGCTGGCAATTCGACTGCCTGATGACCTTGTGGAACAATTAGATAAATATGTGGAGCGGCTGCAGGAGGATTTGCCTGGCCTCAATATTACGCGGGCAGATGCCGTTAGGCAGTTGCTAGCAGTGGGTCTGAAAGCAGAGAAAGAGCGTTTAAAATGATGCACAGAAATCTTACCGCCACCATCTGCCACCAAGTGCGCTGCACTGGTAAAGGTCTTTATCTATAACGTTTTTTGTTTAAAAACCGGTACTTGCAACATGTACGAAGCTGCGTTCAAGAATATCGATGACACTTTATGGAAAGACGCTGGCTGCAGCAGTGAACTTGACTATATCGAACAGACGAGTTGGATACTGTTTCTAAAGTACTTGGATGACTATGAAACAGACAAAGCCAATTCAGCATTGCTGAATGGTGAAGTTTATAATTCTATACTGAATGATGAATTTAGCTGGACGACTTGGGCAACACCCAAATCCAGTGATGGCAGGCTAGACTACAACGCGGCACTTACAGGCGATGACTTACGCGAGTTTGTTAACTTCAAACTGTTTCCCTATCTCAAGCAATTCAAAGTATCTGCCGACAGTGCCAATACGCTGGAATACAAAATCGGCGAAATCTTCAGCGAGATAAGCAACAAAATTCAAAGTGGCTATGCACTGCGTGAAGTGATTAACAAAGTCGATGAACTTAGTTTTCTCAGCAATAATGACAAGCATGAACTAAGCAGCTTGTACGAAAATAAAATTAAAAACATGGGCAATGCTGGCAGGAACGGCGGAGAATATTATACGCCTCGCCCGCTTATCAAAAGCATTGTCAAAGTTGTTAACCCAGTTATCGGCGAAACGGTTTATGACGGCGCTGTGGGTAGTGCAGGATTCTTGTGTGAAGCATACGCACACTTGCGAGGTAGCAAGGAACTAAGTGCCAGCGAATATGAGCAGCTACAATCACACACACTGTATGGCAAAGAGAAAAAATCGTTAGCCTACGTGATTGGCATAATGAACATGATACTGCACGGCATTGAAGCGCCAAACATCGTGCACACGAACACGCTTGGCGAAAACATCGCTGACATACAGCAAAAAGACAGAGTGGATGTTGTTCTCGCTAACCCCCCTTTCGGCGGCAAAGAACGTGCAGAAGTACAGCAAAACTTTCCAGTAGCAACAAGCGAAACAGCTTATCTGTTCCTGCAGCACTTTATAAAGATGTTGAAGGTAAATGGACGCTGTGGCGTCGTAATCAAGAATACTTTTCTCAGCAACACAGACAATGCCAGCATTGCACTGCGTAAGCAGTTGTTAGAAGAATGCAATCTGTCCGCCGTACTAGACTTACCTGGGGGTGCGTTTATTGGCACAGGCGTTAAAACTGTTGTGCTGTTTTTCGAAAAGGGCAAAGCCACAGAAAACGTTTGGTACTACCAACTTAACGTTGGCAGAAACATGGGCAAAACAAACCCGCTGAACGAAAGTGACTTGGCTGAGTTCGTTGAGATGGCTAGGGCACAGGAACTGAGTGACAACAGCTGGTTGGTAGATGTAGCAACAGTAAACAAGGATACATGGGATTTAACCGTTAACAATCCAAACACAATTGAAGAAGTTGATAATCGCACACCCCAAGAAATTATTGCAGAAATTGAACAGTTGGATGTGCAAGCCGCACAAGCATTGCAGGCAATCAAGGAGTTGCTGTGATGTGGAAACCTGTGAAGCTTGGCGATGTTTGTGATTTAGTCGGAGGAGGAACTCCAAGCAAAAAAAATGATGACTATTATGACGGAGATATCCCTTGGGCGACGGTTCGAGATATGAATGTTGAAGAACTCACCGTAACGGAACACAAAATAACTGAACTTGGTTTGAAGAATAGTTCTTCAAAGGTCATCCCAGCAAACAACGTCATTATTGCGAGCCGTGTCGGATTAGGAAAGGTTTGTATCCTTCGACAAGATACTGCAATCAATCAAGATTTACGTGGAGTAATACCAAAGCGTGAGAACGAAATAGATAAAGGTTTTCTGTTTTATTGGTTCAACGGCATAGCAAATAAAATTATTGGAGCTGGTAGAGGCGCAACTGTACAAGGCGTAACTTTGCCATTTCTACATTCATTGTCTTTCCCATTGCTCCCACTCGCAGAACAACAACGCATCGTAGCCAAACTGGATGCTGCGTTTGCTGAGATTGATGGGGTAATTGGGCAAACAGAGAAGAAAATTCACCACGCTAAGCTGCTGATGCAGAGAACAATTGATGAGAGTATTAAGGGTCAAGGTTCGGATATGCTCAAAGTACAGTTAGATGAATTTTGTGATATCAAACATGGCTTTGCCTTTGATGGGAAGTCCTTTTCAGTATCAGATGATGAAAGTAAGCCAATCGTATTAACACCTGGCAATTTCGCTGAAAATGGAACCACAAAATTCAATGATAAAAATACCAAAAGATTACAAATTGAATATAATAAAAAACTACTTTTTTCTTCAGATGATTTAGTTGTTGTGATGACTGACTTATCATCAAAAATGCTGTTGTTGGGAAAACCCGCATTTATCAAACAGTCCAATATTTTACACAACCAACGAATTGGTTTAGTCAAAAATAACGAGCAAATAATAGTAAATGATTATCTGTATTTCTATTTTCGGACTACAAATTATCTAAATGAAATAAAAAAAACTGCATCAGGCACAATGGTAAGACACACTGCGCCCAAACGGATTTTAAAAAACACAATAACAGCTCCTAAGTCACTTTCTGAACAACGTGCAATTAGCACTAAAATTACAATGTCCTTATCAAAATCAGAAAATTTGATAGATATTTATAAAACCAAAATTTCAAATTTGCTCTCACTCAAATCAGCCACCCTCGTACACGAACTGCAAAGCGAGGCTGCATGAACGAAGCTGACACACGTGCAGAATTTATCAACAAACAGTTGGAAGCCGCTGGCTGGAGTAGTGGTGGCGATGTGCGTGTGCAGCGTGAATACAATATCAATGCAGGCGAGATTAAGGCTGGCGGGATACGCACAGGTAAGCTGATTGCTGACTATGTGTTGAGTTATAAAAACCGCAAGCTGGCTGTGGTTGAAGCAAAGAGTAACGAGTTAGAGGTTGGCGAGGGCGTTGCACAAGCAAAGCTGTATGCACAAAAGCTGCATCTCGAAACTAGCTACGCTGCCAATGGCAATGAAATCTATCAAATCTGCCATAAGACAGGTGCAGAGGGATTAGTTGCTGCCTTTCCAACGCCTGAAGAACTTTGGAATAAAACCTTCGCTGAACCTAATGAATGGCTTGAGAAATTTAATGCTGTTCCCTTCGAAGATTTAAACGGAACCAAGCAGGCACGCTACTATCAGGAACTCGCTGTTAACAACGTAATGGCAGCAATCGCCAACGACGAAAAGCGTGCACTGCTGACGCTGGCAACAGGAACAGGCAAAACGTTTATTGCCTTTCAGATTGCTTGGAAGCTATTCAAAAGCAGATGGAACAAGCAGCGTGACGGCAAACGACAGCCACGAATTCTATTTCTGGCCGATAGAAATATTCTAGCTAACCAAGCTTTCTTGGACTTTGGCGCATTTAGCGATGACGCACTGGTGCGAATAGATCCCAAAGAGATTACGCAGACAGGCGAAGTGCCAAAAAACGGCAGTGTGTTCTTTACAATCTTTCAAACGTTTATGAGCGGCCCTAATGGAAAGCCTTACTTCGGCGAATATGAGAAAGACTTTTTCGATTTTGTAATTATTGACGAGTGTCACCGAGGTGGCGCGAATGACGAAAGCAGTTGGAGAGACATACTTAATCACTTCGACAGTGCAGTTCATCTTGGACTTACGGCTACGCCAAAGCGTGATGACAATGTGGATACGTATGATTATTTCGGTGAACCTGTTTACGTCTACAGCCTGAAAGAAGGCATTCAAGACGGGTTCCTAACCCCATTCAAAGTAAAACGTATCCAGACCACAATCGATGAGTACGTGTACACGCCCGATGACGAAGTTCTAGACGGCGAAGTTGAAGAGGGTAACGTCTACACGGAAAGCGACTTCAACAAGAAAATTGTGATTGAGGAACGAGAACGCAAGCGAGTGCAGGACTTGCTTGCGGCAATTAACCAGAACGAAAAGACAATCGTGTTCTGTGCCAACCAAGCACATGCCGCAATGGTACGAGACTTAATCAACCAAGAGTCCGACAGCACCTCTATCGACTACTGTGTCCGTGTCACTGCCAATGATGGGGCGCTTGGCGATACCTATCTCAACCTCTTCAAAGATAACGAAAAGCTGCTGCCCACCATCCTGACTACCAGCCAAAAACTCACCACAGGTGTTGATGCACGTAATGTACGCAACATTGTTCTGCTGCGTCCTGTGAACAGCATGATTGAGTTCAAACAGATTATTGGACGCGGCACTCGGCTGTTTGAAGGCAAGCACTATTTCACAATCGTAGACTTTGTTAACGCATATCATCTGTTCCTTGATGATGAGTGGGATGGCGAACCCATGGAGCCAGACGACACTGGGGGCGATAACAAAAAGAGGGGTGAAGGCGAAGGTGGGGACACTGGTGGAGACAGTGACGGTGGAGGCGGTGAAGGCGAACAGCAGAGAACGCTAAAAATACGTCTGTCTGATGGGAAAGTACGCGAAATCCAAAGCATGACGTCCACGTATTTTTACGTGGACGGAAAACCAATCAGTGCAGAAGAATTTTTACAGAAGCTGTTCGACACGCTGCAGCTGCCAAGCTTGTTCAGTAGCGAAGAGAAGCTGCGCGAGATTTGGGCAAACCCACTGACGCGTAGAGACTTAATGAGCAACTTGGAAAAAGAAGGTTGCGATAAAGACGATTTGCTCAAAATGCAGGAACTCATAAACGCTGAAGACAGCGATTTATTTGATGTGCTCCAGTACATTGCATACGCCAAAGAAACAATCAGCCGTGCTGCACGTGTGGAAACAAACAAAAATAATATCTACACGCTTCTAAATGCTCAACAACGCGAGTTTGTCAGCTATGTACTACGTAACTATGTTGAGGTTGGCGTTGATGAATTGGATGTCTCAAAACTAAGTACGGTGCTTACAGCAAAGTATGGAAGCATACATGCGGCACAGCAGCAGCTAGGGAACGTCCAAGATATACAGCGTACCTTTATTGAATTTCAGTCACAGCTCTACAAAGAGGCGGTTGGCTGAAACGATGAATGAGTGCATTCTAAAGCATCTCTAAAGCAAGAGAGATGGGGCTATGCCTCACGGAATTCCATACAACTCATCTCATCCTTTATATTGGTTATCCTCTTTTTAGGGTTCGGGCGTCTCATTAAGGTCTAGACCTCACTTGAAACTGTTCCACAAATCATTATCGGGTATTTTTACATCTGTAATCGGTGTGCGTTATTTCACTATTCATACTATTCACCCGAGACGAAACATACCGTGATTACCAAGGCATTTGAGCAAGCGTGGTGAAATACACCACTGAAAATAGATCCAGATTGCGTCTCAATCCCTACTGACCCTACGACACCACCATCACCGATTTTTTGCACAAATCTTCCATGAGGTGTTTGTGCGCAGCTTCATTTTGGGTGGCTGTGACAAGCTCACTATAGGGGTTGAAGGCAGTTAAGAATGCAGCCGTCTGATAACCGTGCTTATCATAGAGATCACGCAGCTCTTCGCTCTCTTTTCCAATCTTCAATATGAAGGGAAGCACACCTGAAACACGGTAGTCGGTTTCTTCATAGGCTTGGATGAGTTCTTTCGTGATCAACACTCTACCCCTTGTTCACATGATGAATTTTCCGCTGCCTGGCAAGCGGAGCTTAGATATAGGGAGACGGTGTTACCCGCCTCCCCGTTTTCAATTCCTTCAGTTGTGTTCCTCAGAAACTGGAAACACGGTCGGTTGAAATTCGGGAAAGAGTGAATGCCCCGAGCCATTGGAGCAGGTGGTGAACTTAACTTCCTTGCCTGTATCTTCTTCAATCATCTCAACCTCGATCTCCAAGCCCTTCGAACAAATTGCGGTAACAAAGCCGTGTTTCGTGGTGATCTCGATCTTCGGTGTCATTGATTTTTCCTCGAACTGGGCATCATCCAAAATGCCGCACTTGATGTAATTTCTGGCCCCACGCTGATACTCTGCTGGCATACGCCAAGCCCATCCACGCCTGATAAGCAAATCATACAGGACCATGCTTCCGTCAAAGCTACCTCCGTCTTCCTCGACATGGTGGATTAGTTCTATTTCTGAAACCATTTAGACATACCTCGATTGTCTTCAGACACACGGGTTGCGCGTCTTCATTGTCCATCTGAATGTGTTGAGGTGGACGGGGCTTATACGCCCCGCCCTTTCTTAACTCAAGAGCGATCTGAGGGTCTTATACCCTCACATGAGGAGCCCTTCAGTTGTGGTGGTTGATTTATTTTTGGGGTTTATCGGGCGATGGAGTATTGGGGAGGGGTCTCCCTTTCATCAACCTTACCGCGATCTCTGCCAGTTCCTCTGGTGTCTGCATCGACACCTCGTCTGGCGGTCCCTCGCTCCATGGTGCGTAGATTGGCTTCGGCTTCATCTGCATTTTCCTTTCAGCAATTGGCTAATCGTGGAGGCCTTCACCTCCGCTTTCGGTTCGTTCAGTTCCAATTCTCAACGTCTGAAAATGCGGTAGGTTATCTACCGTCTCCAGTAAACTCTTCGGCTCCTACAGGAGCGTATTCGAGATCGCCATAAACGCCTGTTCTTCTGTAAGCCCGTGATCTTCCATCAAACGCTCAATCGTCGATCGGGGTTGCGATGGCTTGCCGTCGGGATCGTATCCATCTACTCGAATCCCTGATCTCTGTAGAGCGGCGACCAGGTTTCTTTCCACTTCTTCAAAGGTCATTCCTGGCTTAATTGCGGTTAACTCAAGTTTTTGCGACTTATCACTCATTGTGAGCATTCCTTTAGTAGCTGGGCTAGATCTGATTTTGACTGGGACAGGATGCAATTGCCCCCGCCGCCGCTAAGCGGCAGGGGCAACATGGCGACGACTTAAGACGCTAACGTCAATTCGTCCTCGTCTTCCTCATCTTCGTTTTCGTTCCAAACCTGATCGGCCAAGTTCTCAGCTTCCTCGATGGTGATCAGTCCAGGATCAAAGACGTATGCCCAGCGGCTCTGGTCGTAGGTGCTCGTCAGATAATCCCACTCGCCGGCTATAGCCTTGGAGCTTCCCTCTAGAAAGTCTTCACTCCCTGGAAACTGACCGATCGCAAAGTCGGTAACACCATAAATGTCGGTGCTATCAACTGATCCCGTCACGACGAAAACGTCATACAGGGGGACGTAGGTCACATTGTAGGTTTCAGGCCAGCTAAAGCCTGGGCCGCTGTCCGCCCAGTTGATCATAAGAAGAAACTGAGGGGTCAATTCCACAGTTCTCTCTGCGGCCCGATCACGAATGTTTCGGCCCAGAGTAACCTGATCATCTCTGACACTGGCCCATTGGGGCAGCCTGTCCTGCACGCGCTCCAAAAGGATGGCAGCGGTTGCGTATGCTTCCTGGCTATGGATGTCGACCTCTTTATTTAAGCCGAGATTGCTCAGAGCTACATCCAAAGTGAGGCTATCGGAGATATGTTCAACCGGCTTTACATCTAAATAGGTTGAGATGATCCGATGCTCTTCGGGAAGAAACAGGGTCGTTTGTGAATTGGCCATGATGGCCTCCTCTCTTTAGTGCTTCAGGCGGAATGCCACGGCGCACAAGCTGAAGTTCAAATGCCGAACCCGTGAGGTGGGTCAGTCCGCGAGTAATGTTTTGACGCTACTGGGCCTTAATCGACAATTAACCGCCGGCCTCTATCAAAAGTTTGATCGCCCTCTCTTCGGTAAGGCCTGGGTGTTCCGCCATCATGTCCTTCGCTATTGAGCGCCTGAAGTCGCCGATATCCTCGGACGGCTCGTTGTCTTGGGCTGAACTCTCGGAAGCCTTCGAGCGGGCTTCCCTGTTCAAACGCAGCTTCAGGAGCATCGCTTCGCTGAACTCCTGATCGTATGTCTTTGAGTTTGCCATTATATAGTTCCTCTCTTTAGTGCTTCAGGCGGAATGCCTCGGCGCACAAGCTGAAGTTCAAATGCCGAGTTCGTAAGGTGAACCAATCCGCTTAAGATATTTGGGCCCTACTGGATCTTGGTCGGGCGTACTGCATCGAAGCCCGACATCGATTATTGGCTCAAGTTAACTAAGGGCTATGAAGGTGCCCAAGGTTGTAGTTTGAAGATCCTAGCTTCTGATTGGACCATCCCATTGGGTTGTTCAGGCCATCATTCCCGACAGACGGGCTGCGCTAGACAGGTAAGCCAAGGGACGCGATCGCCACTTGCCGTCACCTGGCACTTCTTTCGCAGAGGGGAAATAAAAAACCCCTCGGCGACATCGCGAGAGGTTCTTGAGACGACCGTATTGTTGCCACTGGCCGCATCATTGAACCACCGTTGCCCGATCGGGGCTGGTTGGCGGGGCTCTCACCCTCTCTAAAGATGCTGGACAGAAGTATACAGAACATTGCTTCAGGTTTCAACAATGTTGGGGCCAAAAGGACCCCTGCGACTACGCTTCTACGAAGACGCGGCGAAGGTTGTGCAGCGGCTGATGGTGCCGAACTTTAAGAAGTCGTTTGAGGGGGCGGTGCGGACGGCGCGGCGTTAGTTGCCGTGCTTCTCCCACCACTCGGAAGCAAGTTCTTGAGCTTTGGCTATCTGGTCACGGGTCATATGTTCGCTAATACCTTCCAAAATCGCCCCCGCATGTTTATAGCCATTAACATCAGCAAGTGAGGCCCACATATAACTCCTGACTAAACTTTTTGGCACACCGTTGCCTTGGGCGTACTGCAAGCTGAGAATAGCCTGCGACCCAGGATCATTCTGATCAGCGGATTTGCGCAACCACTTGACTGCTTTCTTGAGATTCTTGGGAACACCCTCACCATTTTTGTACATAATGTAGAGTAGGTATTGTGCGTCTGCATGCCCTTGCTCCGCCTCCTTGCTAAACTTTTGGAAGGCAGTCTTGTAATCACCTCGCTCATACGCTGCTGCGCCTTCATAATCAGCCCAAGCAGACCCAGCGCTAAACAGAAGCGCGACGACGACGGCGAGTGTGGCAACGATCCGTCCCATACTTAATGTTACCCACCCAGTCTCACGTGGTCATTAAGTTCCTACTGACGACAGAACGAGGCAGACCGTCAGTTGACGCCCTGCCCCGCTCCGAGTTTTCAGTGAGTTACGCCGCCTTGTCTTCTAGGAGTGACGCGGAACCGATAGGAATCCTCCGAGGCTTCTTCTCTTCGGGGACCTCCCGCGCTAACTCGATAGTCAAAAGGCCATCCGACAGATCGGCATTTTCAACCTTTATGTGTTCGGCAAGCTGAAAGCGCCTTTCGAATGCACGTCGAGCGATGCCCTTATAGATCCAATTGCTCTTGTCTTCACCTTCAGGAGCGCTTTTGATCGTTAGGGTATCCTCTGTCAGAACGACTTCGATATCCGTAGGCTTAAACCCAGCGACTGCCATAGTGACGCGATAATGGTCACTGTCAGTCTGCTCGATGTTATACGGTGGATAGGAAAGATCACCGTCCGAATATTGTGCTGCTGAGTCCAGCATTCGGGTAAGCCTGTCAAAGCCGACGGCTGTACGAAACAGGGGGGAAAAGTCATAAGTAGTGGTACGCATTTCGATATCCTCCTATGAGCAATATCGGCAAGGCGTTCTATGGCTTTTCAGACGTGCCATAAAAGCCCCGCCTGTTGATAGCGGCCCCAACATTGGCAACCGCTTGATAGTTTATGTGGTGATTTCGTCTTCAGTTTTCAAGTACCGGGAGACGGCTCGACATCACTAGGAAGGCCACAGAACACGTCCTCAGGTGAGTCAGGAGGCCCCTTCTCGCCTCTTTGAATACTAGGAGTCCAGACCAAAAGATCGGACTCCACGGCGCTCTCAGGGCCTCTCAGAGTCACCTCTTTTTGCGCCTTTTGAGGGCCGCAGTTTTCCGCCGTTTCTTGGTCTTCGGTTTGACGCTCGATGTCGTTTTGTAGCCGTATCGTTTGAGCATTGGTTGGTTGGGGGAGATTGAGGTGCTGCCAGATTAGGAACAGGAAATTCCTGAAGTCGGCTGCTAGTGGATCGGTATTCATCTCGTGGTTGTGGTAAGCTCGATTAGTGGTTTGTCTGCCAAGGAGAACCTCGATGAAATTGTGTCAGGTGAAAAACTACCCTGCCCTTTGCGGATCATTCGGAGCCGCTATGGGCGTGGCCTTTGCTGCTCTGTTGCTCGTCACAGGGTGAACTAGATCATCTTGAGAACACTCGCTGCTCTTCTGTGTCTCACATTTGCTGTGCTGTTGTTCAGTGCGGGAGAGGGTTTTGCTCTGCCTCCTTGTAAGGGCGAGCCTCGCCTAAATTGGAATAATTGTGCTGGCACCTACACCTGGCCCGGTGGGAACAAATATGTTGGTGAATGGAGGGATAACAAAAATCACGGACAGGGCACCTACACCTTTGCCAATGGGGACAAATATGTTGGTGAATGGAGGGATGGCAAACAGCACGGACAGGGCACCGCCACCTTTGCCAATGGGAACAAATATGTTGGTGAATGGAGGGATGGCAAACAGCGCGGACAGGGCACCTTCAGCTGGCCCGAAGGGGACAAATTTGTCGGTGAATACAGGGATGGACTACCCAACGGACAGGGCACCTACACCTGGGCTGATGGAACCATAAAGAAGGGCGTCTGGGAGGACGATGAATACCTAGGCACTGAGGAAGAATACGAAAAGATATTGAAAAAAAGGAAAAGGGCTGCGGAGAAACTTGAGGCTGAAAAGCGTGCAGCTAAACTAGCAGCCGAGAGACATAAAGCTGCGTTAGAAGGTGCTTTAGTTCGTTGTCTCTATGAAGACCTGGACAGAATAGTTTCTGATGCTGCTGAGAAAATAGTGACAAAGAAATGTAATCTGGAACTGAAAGTCCTTTCCACTGAAGAGCTAGAGGAAGCCTACGACTAAGTTCAGCTACCCGTCAGCTAGCTCAAAGTGAACTAGATCATCAAATCGGTTATCGTTAGTTTCAGTATCACCATCCCAGTCTCCACCCCATCGTAGGGGGTAACCAAGAGACTGAGCTGTACCCATGACATATCCAGCAAAGTAAGTGAATCGATCACGATTGCTCCAATCTATCGGGTAAGGGGCGACATCCACCGCTGAGGAAGCCCATTACTAATTCTTTGGGTTATTTAGACAGCGCAATTGTGGACCTTGATCCACAAGCGCTATACGAGAGAACAGGCAGTGACCGCCTTCAAAGAAACCCAATTTCTTTTAAGCGATCCAATTGAGATTCCTGCAGAGTCCCCCGCTTCAATCTCGCTCTTTGTGTATTACCCCAAAAGCCAAAAGTAGGGTCTTTTGGGTATTTTCGTGGGACCTTTGCGTGCCCGTTTTCTTTAACAAACACTACGAGTTTCTGGTAATTTATTTCCCAGGAATGGGATTTAATATCCCATATAAAACCTAAGTCATCTAGCTCTCTAACTCTTTCTTCAGGTATAGGGGACTTCTTTGACTTTCCAGTATTATTATAACGCGAACGCAAATTAGAAGCCCACATCCTTAGTTCTGGATACTGATCTGGATCGATGTAACAGCTCCCTGTATCTCTCACAATTTCTCTAAGTATATTTATATTTTTTTGCCACAGTTCATCGAATTTATTCCAAGGAAATCCAATCTCGTTTAAACGACGAACTCTATCCTCGCGGAGTGTTCCCTTTAGATACCGTGTTCTTTGGCGACCAACCCAGCTGACCAGGTATCGGTTTTGTTTTCGATCCTCCTTCGAGAAAACAAAATTCCCTCTTTGTTGAAGGTGATGTTTGAGCTGAATAAAAAAAGACTCCCACTTGAAGTCCTTAAGGACCCATACAAAACCACGGTTATCGAGCCAGTTTTTTAAGTTTGGGGGAACATTTTCAACGTTGTTCCTTAGATGGTAAGCCCACTTGCCAAGACCCGGGTCCCCTGGATAATCGTTAGGTATTAAGCAGTGACCGTTTTTCTCTACAAATTTATTGAGCCGACGTTTTCTATCATTCAGCTTGTCCAGTACAGGCTCGACGACAAAACCAAGTTTCAAAAGTTGGATCTTCTTTTTTTTCTCCAATCGACCGGCCTTGATAGCCGTGCGGCAGTTACTCAACCACCTGCCCACAGGGTGTTTTTGTGGAGGGTCGTCGCCGTTATGCTTATTTTTGTAGGAAAGCCACTGTTCGATTTTATTATCCCAGAACTCCTGTTTTAGGTCCCAGATAAAACCGATTTCGTTTAATAACTCTATCTGCTCAGGAGATAGATTTCCCTTATTCTTTAAAACCCTTTGCTGGATGACCCACCGCCCAAGGTGCACGTCAAAGTTAAACCTATTTACGTCAACAGAAGGACCTTTGATTTTGTAGTTTGATCCAACATTACAGTTACCATACTCAGCCTTGTAGGTGACGAGTTGTTGATACATATGATCCCAGTACTCAGCGAAGACATCCCAAACGAAACTCAGTTGGTTGAGCTTTTCAATTCGTTCCGCAGACAACTTGCCGTTTTTGAAGCTCTGTCGCTGGGTATCCACCCAAGTGGCCAAAGATTTATGGGACGGGTGTTTGTGCTTCACGGTTGAGTGGCCATAAATCTTGTGAAACCTCACAAGCGTTCCATAAAACTCATCCCAAGTAGCCCCGAGACGGTTCGTGATCTCCACGAGGATGCTATTAACGAGCTTATCAAACCCAACCTGAGGTCCGATGAACTCAATCTTCTCTCGAAGCCGCTTGGGTCTGAACGGCTTGTCTTCACCTTTGCGCTGTTTCAACTCTCGGATGATATCGACAAGCTCTTCGTCATGTTCCTGCAGCGCGTTCAGGACGTTGGCAATGGCATCAAATTTCTCGGTCTTAATCGCTTCCTCAAGGCCGTCACCGTCTACTCCAGCGAATAACGGAACCAGAACGTAGCCGACGGTCTTCGTCGTTTTCCCCCGTGGTTTTCGCATGGCTCTACCAACAGCTTGAACGATGTCGACCCTGCTTTGTCGAGGATCGATGAATGCCACCATGTCCACGGCTGGGATGTCGACGCCCTCAGTCAGACAGCGCGCATTTGTAATCACCCCATGAGGTGCCGCAGCAAAGGCGCTGATTGCATCACTACGGACGGCGCTGTTTTGTTTTCCATTAACGTGGCGGACATCGTAGCCATCGAGGTAATGCGCGATCCCGCGTGGTTCGCTCGTCGCGAACTCCTGCGCATAAGCAACGCGGCTATGGAAACTGATGATCTTGCTTGCCCCCGCCTTCTTCACCGCCTGGTCCAAGGCCACTAGATTGGATACCCAGCGCGCGCCAATCTCATCGCCCTCAATCAGCGTAATACCGTTGTTGCGACTGAAGTCATCGACCATCTGCTTGTCGATCAGGGAGATAATGACCTTGTACTGACAGATGATGCCCTTGTTAGCGGCAGCCCCGAACGAGAGAGTATGTGCCCTCGGTCCGTAGAGGGATTCGTCATCCATCGACTGGACGCGGAAGTCGCCTTCCTTATCCCGCTTGCGGATATCGATGTATCGCGGCGTTGCCGTCAGAAACAGTCGCTTATTGATGCGAACCTTCTCGTCATCCAGTGCGTAGCTGGACATGGTGCCGCCAGCCCGCCCGGTGGTCGTAGTCTTGTGGGCTTCGTCAAAGATCGCGAGATCTATTGGTGGCAACCCTGCAGCGCCTTCTGCAACGACTTTCGTCGAGTGGTATGTCGAGAAGATGACCTTGATGTCGTCTGTCTCACGCTCAAGAAACGCGCGGACAAGCTCAGGGTCGGTATCAACCTTAAACCCCACATCACTCTTATCAATATTTATACTGTCGTTCCTCAAGCCGACAGTCTTGTCTGAGCACACACACAGATAGCTGAACCTTGAACCCCAACTCGTATGCTGGCTCCATTCCCGCAGCGTCTGCTGAAGAAGCATCAGGGATGGTAGGAGAACCAACACCGTCCGAGGCTTGGCCTGCTCCGTTGCCCAAAGCGCAACCAACGTCTTCCCAGTTCCACACGCCATCACCACGGTCGCTCGGGCATTACCCTCCAGCGTTGCAGCAATATCGGTGAGAACTTGTGTCTGATAGCTCGGATCAGGAACCGCTCTGACCACTGGAGCCGGCTTCTCTTTGAGCCAGGCCTCGATCTGCCCGAACTGAACCGACGTAAGCGCGTTGAATACCTCGCCGCTATACCAGCGGGTTCGGACGGCGGCTTTGTCTGACAGTGATGACGCGTTAGTGAAGATCACGCGATCGGTGAACTTTTCCGTAATACCGAGGAATGGTGCTACTTCCGCAAAGGTCAGGTTGTGGTTCTTGCGGTATTTGACCTGGTAGGCGACCTGGTTCCCGCCAAGCTCCTCATAAATGCCATCGATACCAGTTCCATCTTTGGGCAGATTAAACCGTTCACGTATCTCGACGGGGATATCCCCAACGACCCAGTGCTCGACATGCTGCGTGATTGACTGTGTCGCCAGATATCCTTCGATAAAGATTTCAAATACGTCTCCGCGGTCCTTCTCCTCGAAGATATCGTTCACACGAAATTCAAACTCCGTGAACGATGTAAGGCCGTCGAAGACACCCCGACCAATCCAGTGAGCGGCTTTGTAGTGATGCGCGTTCATAATCGAGGCTGTCGGACGAAAGAGGCGGCCAGCTTTTTCATGCTAAAAGCTTAACGCCAAATAGTGAGCTATTAAACCAAGGTCATCGCTTGAGCGCATTCCTGTGTAGGGGGCAGGAGGAACAGCTTGGTGTTTAGGGGGGGTGGGGGTAGCGAAGACGGCGGCAGGAGATAGTGGGGCCCAAAAGGAGGGTAGGTGCGTAAGTAGAATCAAGACGCGCCAGTGGTAGAACTGAAACTTGTCGCTACTACGAAAACTGACGCTGTAATTGGGCTATTTTGTTAGCCACAGCGTTAGCCTGCTACGGTTAAAAATAAAATGGACTCGAATTATTCCAACTAAGTCTTTGATTTAATTGGTGGGCGCACTAGGACTCGAACCTAGGACCCGCTGATTAAGAGTCAGCTGCTCTGCCAACTGAGCTATGCGCCCGCCGAGGCTGGATATCGGAGCACCAGACCTTTGTCAACCGACTGTAAGCACCGCCCATATATCGCCTGAGGGAGCTAATCGATAAGAACTTGAAACGCCGTCAAGCGCGTATGTGATGCAGCCGTCGACCAATCTGTAAGTCTCGATGTATGTACACATTGAGCACTAGGCCAAAGCCGAACAGCAGTGTCAACATGGCGCTGCCGCCGTACGAAATGAGGGGCAAGGGCACACCAACAATCGGTACCAAGCCCATTACCATCGCCATATTGATAAAAACGTATAGGAAGAAAGTTGCAACGATACCCATTCCCAGCATCCGGCCGAACTGGCTATTACAGCGTAACGAAACCACGGTGCCATACGCAATCAGTGCTAAGTAAAGCAAAAGGAGGGCTATTCCACCGACCAGGCCAAACTCTTCAGCCAGCATAGTAAAAACGAAATCGGTTTGTTTCTCTGGTAGAAAATTAAGGTGGCTCTGAGTGCCACCCAAAAAGCCTTTTCCGAATATGCCGCCCGAACCGAAGGCGATTTTTGACTGCAGGATATGATAGCCCGCACCAAGCGGGTCGCTTTCCGGGTTAATGAACGTAAGAATTCGAACTTTTTGATAATCGCGTAAGAACTGCCAGGCTAAGGGGATTGCGCCGATAAGTCCGACAAAGGCGACGCCCAATTTCCACAACCTGAGACCCGCAAGGAACAGCATCATGGCGCCGCTAGTGGCCAGCAACGCTGCCGTACCTAAATCGGGTTGCCGCAGAACGAGTGCCGCCGGCGCAAGGATTAAGATGAGCGGAACTATGAGGGCCGTAATGCGCTTAATATCTTCGATCGCTAGCGTGTGAAAATATCTTGCTAACGCCATGACCAATGCAATTTTCATTATTTCAGAAGGCTGAAGCTGGAACGGACCGATATCCACCCAGCGCTGGGCGCCCATCGCCGAGTCGCCGATCAACTCCACACCGATGAGAAGGGCAAAAGCACCGGCATAAATAATATAAGCTGATTTAAGCCAAAATCGAATATCCACGAGCGCGGCGCCAAACATGATGACCAGGCCAAAGCCGAAACGGATAATCTGGGGGGCGGCCCAGGGCTCCATATCCCCGCCTGCAGCCGAATACAGCATGGCGAAGCCGACGAGAGCAGGCAAACAAATGAGAAGAACGAGAACCAGGTTTATCTGTAGCACGCGGTCTAATAGGCCCATACCCGTCCGACCACCGTGGAAATGTTCCTGATCTAGTGCCATGATCAAACTGCTGCGGTCATATTGAGGACGATATTTTTTTGGGTCCGCGGCGCACCGGATCGCGGCGCTGTACCTCACGAAGAATATCGCGAGCTATCGGCGCTGCCGTTTTTGCTCCTCCGCCACCATGTTCGACTACAACAGACACCGCATAGCGCGGTGAGTTAACTGGTGCATAGCCAATAAAAAGTGCGTGGTCGCGATCTTTCCAGAGACGGTCCTCATTTTTGCTCACGCCACGCTCACGTTCCGCCCTGGTGATACGTCTTATCTGTACGCTACCGGTCTTCCCAGCCATAGCCATGCCCGACTCCTCGATACGTGCGCGGTAGGCCGTGCCGCGCATGCTGTTGGTGACGTCCGACATACCCTTTTGCACGATTGCAAGATGCGCCGCTGAGAGTCCAAGTGAAGGAAATGGCTCGCGCGTGTCCGGTAGGCGGTGACCCACGCGCTGCGTCTCACGCACCAGTTTCGGTTGGATCGCGATTCCGCCATTAGCGATTCGGGCCGTCATAACAGCAAGCTGGAGCGGCGTGGTTAATACAAATCCCTGACCAATAGCAATAATCAAGGTCTCACCTTTTTGCCAAGGAACGCCATGAACGGCCAGTTTCCAATCACGTGTCGGGATCAATCCTTTCTGTTCGGAGGGCAGTTCAATTCCGAGGCTCTCACCCAGTCCAAAACGCCGCGCCATGGTCGCGATAGTGTCAACGCCTACCCGTTTTGCCACTTCATAGAAATAGGTGTCGCAGGACTGGGCTAAGCCAGAGTTCATATCCATCATGCCGTGCCCGCCGCGCTTCCAGCAATAAAACCGGCTGTTTCCAAGTTCCGTATATCCTGAGCATAAGAACCTCTGATTTGGATTGACGATGTCGCCATCTAATGCCGCTAGCGCAACTATCGGTTTAAATGTTGAGCCCGGTGAATATTGTCCCGAAACCGCTTTGTTGACGAGTGGAAAGCGCGGGTTCGCCATCAATGCATTCCATTCGGTTTGGCTGATGCCGGTCGTGAAGCTGTTGGGGTTGAAACTCGGTGCCGAGACCATAGCCAGGACTTCGCCTGAGTGTACATCGACAACCACCGCTGCCGCGCTTTCATGACTGATTCGAGCGTTTGAGTATTCCTGCAGGCCCATGTCTATGGTGAGTATATGGTCATCACCTGGCTGACCTTCGTCGCGGCGCAACTCACGAATAATTCGGCCAAAAGCGTTGACCTCGACTTGGCGCGAGCCCGCCTTGCCACGCAAGGCTGATTCGAAAATTTTCTCAGCGCCATTTTTCCCAATACGGAATCCAGGTAATGCCAATACAGGATCACCCGCCAATTCCTTTTCCGACACGGCGCCGACATAACCAATGATATGCGCGGTTTCTTCGCCCGCTAGATAGTGCCTGGTTTGGCCAACATCGATCATCGTTCCTGGCAGGTCTGGTGCATTAACTTCGATGCGCGAAACTTCCTCCCAGGTCAAATTCTCGCGCACGGTGATTGGGACGAAATTTCGTTTCCGCTGTGCTTCGCGCAAAATTCGCTCCCGTTCATGGGTTTCGATCGAAATCAACAACCCTAGAGCGGCAAGAGAGCGTTCCAGATCTCCCGCCTGTTCAGGCACAATGACCAAGCGGTAATTCAATTGGTTAATCGCAAGGGGCTGGCCGAAACGATCAAAGATACGTCCACGAGGCGGCGGCAAGAGCTGCATATTGATACGATTTTCGTCCGCCAATGTCGTGTAGCTATCCGATTCAAGCACCTGCAATTGGTACATGCGACCTGCCAGTCCGGCGAGAAGCAATGTTTGGGCGCCTCCCAAAATTATGGCTCGGCGCGTGAAATTCTTGGTCCTGCCGGCTTCACCCTGCACCTCAGGTGCCTCGAATTATATGTCGGTGGAGCGCACTTAGCAGCAGCCCGAACAAAGGATATAGCAACACAGTGAGAACCGCCTGAACAACAAATGGCATCGGTGGTAGAAGGGTATTAAAATAGAGCGAGGCTATAACATAGCTCACCAAAGCCATACCTGGCATCACCAGCGAAAATCCCCACCACACAACTAAAAATGGCTTGCCGTGAAAAAAAGTGCGTTGCGAATTCAAAACGCCCTGCACCAGCAAATATATGAGTGCTGAAAGTCCGAGCGGCGTTCCGGTCAATAAATCATGCAACAGGCCCAGACTAAAAGTAGCAACGTAAGGCAGTTTGTCAGGTCGGTAGATGCTCCAATAATAAATAGCCATCGCCGCGAACGCCGGAGTGACAGGTGAGAACATCGGGATGTGCCATGGCACGGCGGAGGCCAGCACCAAGAGTAGCGTAATGGTAAAAGGTGTCAGACCGCGCAGCTGTAACTCAGATCGCTCCATCCAAGTTACGACCCTCATCTGAGAGCTCCGATCCGCCCGGCGCGCTTCGTCTCGGGAAGGAACCCCGGCAATGTATAGTCCAATACGGTGACATACTCGAGCCGGTCCCAGTTGACGTATGGCTTTACCAACGCCCGCTCCTCACCCACCAATGAAACAACACCAACGGGTAGGCCCGGCGGAAAAATCCCGCCTTGGCCTGACGTAACGATGCGGTCACCTACCTTGACACGAGCGTCGACGGCAAGAAATTCTAGGCGCGGGTGCGGTGTATTGTCGCCCGCCAAGACCGCCTTTTCCCGACTTGACTCCATAATCACGGGAATGCGTGAATTCAAATCTGTCACAAGCAAAATGCGTGCGCTATGTCGGCCCGCTGTTACTACACGCCCAGTGAGGCCTTCACGATTGATGACTGCCTGGCCTTTGTGCACTCGATCGTTCTCGCCCGCATTGATCAAAACGGTGCGAACAAAGGGCCCGCCAGAATCAGAAATAACGCGCGCCGTAACAAAGCTGGCTTCCGGGTCCGGCACAACATGAAGCATACGCCGAAGCTCTTCGTTTTCACGCGAGAACTTCTGAGCTACGGATTGCCATTTCAACAGAGCAGCATTTTGATCCTCCAACACCGCATTATATTCGTGCACTGCCAGCAAGGCATCGATTTCCTCGACGAAGGTAGCGACGGTCGCGGCTGGGTGTGAAAAGAATTCAAGTACGGGTGCGGCGCCGTCGCTGACCACACCACGCATATTATCGAACAGCCGTGGTTCTGCTCGGCTGAGGATCATGACGGTGAGGGCGGCGCCGACTAGAAGCACAAAAGCAAAGCGCTGAACCACAGATTTCAGCGGCAGAGCCAATAACAGGGCGCGTCCGCGGTAGGCCCGCACTTACTTCCTCCAATAAATCTGCGCCGGATGCCGGCGCCGAAGGTTCAACCCGATCCTTAATAAGCCTCGTGCAAGACGTGCTTGAGGGTTTTCATTTCTTCGAGGCAACGTCCGGTCCCCATGACAACGCAGGATAGTGGTTCATCGGCGATGGATACCGGCAGTCCTGTGGCGTGGCGAAGAACATAATCAAGATTGCCCAGAAGCGCGCCGCCACCAGTTAGAACGATACCTTTGTCGACGATATCGGCCGCCAATTCAGGTGCCGTATTCTCAAGCGCCACTTTGACCGCATCGATAATCGCGCCCACCGGTTCGGCTAGGCTTTCCGCGATTTGCCGTTGTGTGACGACGATTTCCTTGGGTACGCCGTTCATCAGATCACGACCTTTGATATCCAGAGATTGACCGTTCCCGTCTTCGGGCGGACAAGCGGTGCCAATATTCTGTTTGATGCGCTCGGCGCTCGATTCGCCAAGCAACAGGTTATGATTGCGCCGCACATAGGCAATAATGCTTTCGTCCATCTTATCACCGCCCACCCGCACCGAGCGCGAATAGACGATGCCTCCGAGGGATAGCACAGCCACTTCCGTGGTTCCGCCACCAATATCGACAACCATCGAACCGGTGGGCTCCGTCACTGGTAAGCCCGCGCCTATAGCCGCTGCCATTGGTTCCTCGATAAGGAACACGCGACGCGCGCCTGCGCTCTCGGCTGATTCCTGTATGGCGCGGCGTTCCACCGCCGTTGAGCCCGACGGCACGCAGACGATGACTTGTGGACTAGCGAAGCTGCGTCGATTGTGCACTTTGCGAATGAAATGTTTGATCATTTCTTCGGCAATTTCAAAATCTGCGATCACTCCGTCGCGGAGCGGCCGGATGGCTTCGATGTTCCCCGGTGTGCGGCCCAGCATCAGCTTGGCCTCTTCACCGACCGCCAGAACTTGTTTTTTACCCTTCCAACTAGCGATCGCTACTACGGAAGGTTCATTCAAGACGATTCCTTGCCCTTCCACATAGACAAGCGTATTTGCGGTACCGAGGTCGATCGCCATATCGGCGGAAAGAAATCCTGTAAGTTTCGAAAACATCAGCGCTTACCGCCTGTTGTTTGAGCCATTAAATTCCCACCGCGCTTATGAAAAAACGCAGTGGGAGGTTGAGTTGCCAAGCCGCGATCGCGCACGATCAACCAGTGAGCGCGGTTGGTCCAGTTTTTAGTCGCTTGACCAAGAGCTTGTTCAAGGCATGCACATAGGCACGGGCCGAAGCCACGAGAGTGTCGATATGCGCACCTTGACCATTGACCATCCGCCCGTCTTCTTTCAAGCGCACGGTAACATCTGCTTGCGCGTCGGTACCTTCGGTCACGGCGTGTACCTGATAAAGTTGTAACTCCGCTTCATGCGGAAAGATGTCCTTAATTGCATTGAACGTAGCGTCCACCGGACCGGTGCCATGTGCGGTAGAGGACTTCTCTAGCCCATCGACCGACAATTTAAGTGTCGCCAGCTGGGGCCCGTCTGAACCACAGTTGATAGCCAGCGAAACAAATCCAATGCGTTCATTTGCACGACCAATTTCGTCATCGACCAGAGCAAGGATATCCTCGTCGAAGATTTCCTTTTTTTGGTCGGCGAGGTCCTTGAAACGCGTAAATGCCTCATGCAGGGCGTTGTCGCCGAATTCGTCGTAGCCTAATTCACGTAGTTTTTCACGGAAAGCGTGGCGCCCTGAATGCTTGCCCATTACTAGTGTCGATTTCTTCAGCCCCACTGATTCTGGTGTCATGATTTCATAAGTCTGCGCGTCTTTAAGAACACCGTCCTGGTGAATACCGGCTTCATGGGCAAAAGCATTGGCTCCGACGATAGCTTTGTTGGGTTGCACCACAAAGCCGGTGATCTGCGATACCAAGCGCGAGGCGCGTATAATTTTGTCAGTGTGGATCCCACAGTCTAAGTTGAGCAAATCATGACGCGTGCGCATGGCCATGACGATTTCTTCCATCGCCGCATTGCCCGCACGCTCGCCCAGACCGTTGATGGTGCACTCCACTTGCCGCGCACCGGCCCGTAAAGCGGCCAGAGAATTGGCCACGGCCAGGCCGAGATCATTGTGGCAATGCACCGAAACCACAGCTTTATCGATGTTTGGCACGCGGTCCATCAACATGCGGATCAGTGCGGCATACTCGTCGGGGACGGCATAGCCTACTGTATCGGGAATATTGACAGTGGTGGCGCCCGCTTTGATCGCGGATTCGACGCAGCGGCAGAGAAAATCGTGGTCACTACGGGTGCCGTCTTCGCACGACCATTCAACATCGTCCGTATAGTTTCGCGCTAGGCTTACGCTCTCAACAACCGCACGGTGCACCTCGTCCGGCTCCATCTGTAATTTTACCCGCATATGCAGCGGGCTGGTGGCGATAAAGGTATGGATACGCTTTTGTTTTGCAGGTTCAAGTGCCGCCGCAGCACGCTCAACATCCTTACGCCCAGCACGCGCCAAACCACAAATAACGCTTTCAGTGACTATTTTTGCCACTTCGTTGACCGCCTCGAAGTCGCCATTGGAAGCGATGGGAAAACCGGCTTCGATGATATGGACGCCCATATCCTCAAGCACTTCGGCGATACGTAACTTTTCTTCGAGATTCATGGACGCACCAGGCGACTGTTCGCCGTCGCGCATCGTTGTATCGAATATTCGGACCTGATTCCTATTTTCGGTCATGACCTTGACCCCTATATATGGTTTGCGACGCGGTAAATAAACGCTCCCCAAACGGATGCTGATCTCTCAGCGTCACCGCCTGGGGAAAGTAAGTCGCAGACCAATCGAGCTGGCGGCGCCAGGGTACGCGCGCAATCGAGCGTTTCCGGTGTTGCCCAACGGCCTCCCGGACTTAGACACTTGGGTGCTGGCGTCTTTCTTCATCGTCAGGGTTGCTTTGACTACTCCATGCGGCATCCACCGCCAACCTGAAACACCATAAACCGGTGAGGCATTTGCGCGCCAAATCCAGACGCGAACAGGCCAAATTAGCAGAATTCTTAAAAATTACGCCTTTTAAGTGGTTAGAAGCAATGGTTTTCTAACCGCCACAAACGCTTATTTGGGTCAACAAATCTTTCACGGCATCAATTCTTTGACTTATCCACAAGTCGCGCTTCGCTTATCCAAGGCATCATTTCGCGCAATTTTGCACCGATTTCCTCAATTGGATGTTCGGCTTCGCGCCGCCGCATAGCTTTGAAACTGGGTTGGCCGGCGGTATTTTCTTGCATCCATTCCGTGGCGAAGCGACCCGACTGGATATCATCCAAAATAAATTTCATGCGCGCCCGCGTCGATGCATCTATCACCTTGGGACCACGCGAGTAGTCACCGTATTCAGCTGTGTTCGAAATCGAATAGCGCATGTTCGCGATACCGCCTTCATAGATCAGGTCAACGATCAACTTCACTTCGTGCACGCATTCGAAATAGGCCATCTCGGGTGCATAGCCAGCTTCTACAAGAGTTTCAAAAGCATTCTTGATCAGCGAGGTTAGACCGCCGCACAGTACGACCTGTTCGCCAAATAGATCGGTTTCAGTTTCTTCTCGAAATGTTGTTTCTATCACACCGGAACGTCCGCCGCCGATCGCCGCAGCATAGGAGAGACCAATTTCCGTCGCATTCCCAGAGGCATCTTGTGCTACTGCCAGCAAGCACGGGACGCCGCGCCCGAGTTCGTATTCGGAGCGCACCGTGTGTCCCGGTCCCTTCGGAGCAACCATGAATACGTCGAGATCCGGCCGTGGCTCGATCAGGCGGTAATGAATATTGAGGCCATGCGCGAAAGCCAGAGCCACGCCCTCGCGCAAATTTTCGCGCAACGATTCCCGCCACATCTCGCCCTGTAATTCGTCTGGCGTCAGCATCATCACCACGTCGCCCCATCTTGCCGCCTCGTCGAGGGGCATAACCTTAAGGCCGGCTGATTCTGCTTTTCCGACACTGGAAGAACCCGGCCGGAGCGCTACGGCCACCTCCTTGGTGCCGCTGTCCTTGAGATTGTTGGCATGGGCAAAGCCCTGGCTACCATAGCCGATGATCACGACTTTCTTACCCTTAATAAGGTTTACATCGGCATCACGATCATAATAAACACGCATTTCTTATTTCCCTCTGATTAAGTGAACTGGCCGCTGGATCAGATTGAGTTTTTTCCGCGCAACAAGGCGACGACGCCAGTGCGCGAAACTTCGGTCAGTCCCAACGGTTCCATGAGTCGGATAAAGGCATTAACTTTCGCCGGTTTGCCGGTCATCTCGAAAACAAATGAATCGTTCTCGCTGTCCACCACATGCGCGCGGAAAATATCCGCTATGCGCAGCGATTCCACGCGCGCCTCTCCTGTGGACAAGACCTTGATCAGAGCTAGTTCACGCTCCACATGAGGCCCCTCTTCGGTGAGGTCACTGACTTTGTGCACCGGTACAAGGCGGTCTAGCTGCGCTTTGATCTGCTCTATAATCATGCGAGGTCCCGAGGTGACCAAGTTGATACGCGACAGCCCGGCACCCGATTCCACCTCTGCGACGGTCAGGCTCTCGATATTGTAGCCGCGTCCAGAGAACAGGCCGATGACACGCGCCAGCACACCCGGCTCATTGTCGACCAGTACTGAAATCGTGTGCGTTTCTATTGTCTCAGCCAAGGAAGGTCCCATTCATCAAGCGCATCCGTTCGATCACACGCCGCAAGCGCAAAATTGATCACACCAACACCATGCCGTCTTCAGCCTTTTCCTCAAGTTCGCCATGATCTGGACCGAGCTTCATTTCATAATGCGCCGCACCGCCCGGAATCATCGGATAAACATTTTCAGTCTTTTCCACTAGAATATCAGCGATGAACGGGCCCGGTGTCTCGATCATGGTGCGGATGGCATCGTCCACCTCTTCAGCCTTACTGACTTGAAGGCCCTTGGCACCGAATGATTCGGCCAATTTCACAAAATCGGGCAAAGATTCCATGTAGCTTTCAGCATAGCGCCCGCCGTGGAACAACTCCTGCCACTGGCGGACCATGCCCATATATTGATTGTTCAGGATGAATGTTTTCACCGGCAAACGATGTTGCATCATGGTGGAGAGCTCTTGAATATTCATCATCAGCGAGGCTTCACCAGCAACGTCGATCACCAGCGCGTCAGGATGAGCCACTTGCACGCCGATGGCAGCGGGAAAGCCATAGCCCATGGTTCCGAGGCCGCCGGAGGTCATCCAACGATTGGGCTCCTCGAATTTGAGAAACTGCGCCGCCCACATCTGGTGCTGTCCGACTTCAGTCGTGAAATAGACGTCACGTTCTTTGGTCAATTCATAGAGCCGCTGCAAAGCGTATTGCGGCTTAATGATTTCGCCCTTTTGGTGGAAGCGTAAGCTATCGCGGGCGCGCCATTCGTCGATTTGACGCCACCACGCCGCAAGCGCGTCTGAGTTGCCGTCGGTCCGTTTTTTCCATTTCGTGACCATCGCCTCCAGCACTTTGCCGACGTCACCAATGATGCTTATATCCACTGGTACATTCTTGTTAATAGAAGATGGATCGATATCAACCTGGATCTTTTTCGAGCCTTTGGAAAAGTCGTTGAGACGCCCCGTTACGCGATCGTCGAAGCGCGCACCGAGCGCTATCATGACGTCGCATTCCGCCATCGCCATATTGGCTTCGTATGTCCCGTGCATGCCGAGCATGCCGAGGAACTGTGGGTCGGAAGCCGGGTAGGCGCCCAGACCCATGAGCGTGTTGGTAATCGGATAGCCAGTCTCGCGCACGAGGCGGGCTAGAGCTTTAGAGGCAGACGGCCCTGAATTAATAATGCCGCCGCCAGTATAAAATACAGGCCGCTCGGCCTTGGCGATGAGATCGACCGCAGCTTCGACCGCAGCATCGTCAGGCTCCGTGCGGGGGCGATAGGAACGGTGCGCTGTCATATCTGAGTACGCCCCCTTGCAATAATCTCCATCGTCCATGACAACATCTTTGGGCAAATCAATCACCACGGGGCCGGGCCGCCCGGCGCTGGCGACATAAAATGCCTCGTGGATAAGACGCGGTAGGTCCTCGACCGATTTCACCAGGTAATTATGCTTCGTGCAGGGCCGAGTGATGCCCACCGTGTCAGCTTCTTGAAAGGCATCATTACCGATCATATGGGTCGGCACTTGCCCAGTTAGACAGACCAGCGGGATACTATCCATCAGTGCGTCGGCGAGGCCCGTGACGCTGTTCGTCGCGCCAGGTCCTGAGGTCACCAACGCTACACCGACGCGACCGGTTGAGCGTGCATAACCCTCCGCCGCATGTAGGGCGCCCTGCTCGTGGCGCACCAAAATGTGGCGAATATTATTTTGCTTGAACAATGCGTCATAGATCGGAAGCACGGCACCGCCGGGATAGCCGAAAATCACCTCGACACCCAATTCGGTGAGACACTGAACAATCATTTCAGATCCGTTCATTCGCTGTGTTTTTTCACCCTTGTCCGTATCCACGATTCAATCCCTGCAAGCACTTGCTGCCCGCTCCGGCAGGCCCCCTCAGGGCAGCCGGCGAGCCGATTCCCGGGCCGCTTGGCCAAGGCTGAGCAACCTAGAACCTCGTCTATCGCTGGTCAATAGCGTGCGCGGTTGTCCGCGACACTGTGATAGATTTTGTTTGCTCATAGGTGGCGTTTGACACTCTCGGTGTTGAATGCCGGTAGGCAGACCGCGACACAATTGACCCCGCTCTCATGTGGGTTGCTGTAGCATGCCCCATACACCTTTATGCGCGATCACAGCTGGCACGCTATATGTCTATTCCTCCATATTTGTTGAATACCGTGACGGTCCCGCCGAGGACCAATGTGTATTCATCGAATTCTGGCGTTTACCCGGGCTCCTCCAAGCCTGTGGGACTGTTCATGCGCGCCACGCTGGCTTCTCCTGTTCGAGAGTTTACGCACCCTATAATTCCTTCATAACTTTTGGCTTGTTGTCTTCACATTTTATGATCGAAGTTGTTGGAATCAATGTGACCATGAGCGAATTCCTTTCTTAATTATTTTGGTCGCTGGCCGGAAGTTGTCTCGCTCAGCAGCGCCACCGCAATCTCCATGATATTTTGTTCTTGAGCGCCGTTATAGCGCGCGGAAACCCGTTTTGCTTCGGGCATTTGATGACGGAACCAAGTCGCCTGCCGTTTTGCGTAGCGCCTTGTCGCCCGGCGCAAATTTTCGATAGCCCCAGCCCGCGTCTCGCCGCCGCCAAGAAACGCAGCGAATTCTCGCACGCCGAGCGCCTTCATTATAGGAAGCGCTGGGTCAAGTTCGAGAGCCAGAAGCGCTGCCACCTCCTCGATGCCGCCCGACGCCGCCATAAATTCGGACCTGGCATCGCAGGCCGCGTATAGTACCTCCCGAGATGGCTCCAGCAACAAGGTAGCGACTTTCCCCACATAGCCGGCCTCAGCGGCTTGCTCGTTTTGCCAAATTCCCAGGCCCTTTCCTGTTGCCTCAAATACTTCATAAGCGCGCAGCACCCGCTGGGTGTTGGCGGGATGAATCCGTGCCGCGCCATCAGGGTCACGGATTGCCAAAAGTCGGTGAAACTCCACCGCGCCAACTTCTGAGTGAAGCACTGCTGCGGCGTCACGAATACCTTCGGGGACAGGTGGCACGGGCGCCAAACCCTTGAGCAAAGCACGGAAGTAAAGACCCGTGCCACCAACCACAATAGGCAGAAGTTGCTTCCTCCGCGCGTCGGCAATCTGAGCCAACGCCATACTGCACCACCGTCCTGCCGAGCAAGGCTTGCGCGCGGGCAGGGTACCGTAGAGCCGGTGCGGCACGAGCTCCTCATCGGAGAGGGTAGGACGCGCGCTCAAGATGCGTAGCTCTTTATAGACCTGCACGCTATCGGCGTTGATCACAACGCCGCGCAAGCGAAGCGCCAGATCAAGTGCGAGTGCCGATTTGCCACTGGCCGTCGGCCCACCGACAATCAAAATGGGGTCGCCTTCTGAATTCACTCCTCACGCATCCCAGTTTTAGCAACGTGCCGAAGTATTGCCGATCGCACGTCAGCAGACAATTTAGCGGGATGCATGTGGCAGCGACACCCAATCAATCGATCAAATGGGCAATAAGTCCATCGACGAGTTTGGGTTCGAACCAAGTTGATTTTGGCGGCATGATTTGCCCGCCGTCGGCGACCGCCATCAATTCGTCCATGGCTGTGGGGTAGAGCGTGAAGCCGGCTGCCGCTTCGCCGCTTTGCACTTTTGCCTCAATGCGCTCTGGCGCATCGGCCCCGCCGACGAAATCGAGGCGCGGGTCGGTACGCGGATCGCCAATATCCAACAGGGGCCGCAGAATATTGTTGGTCAGCAAAGAAACATCAAGGCGTTCAAGGACAGGAGCCTGTTCAGAAGGCAACACGCGAGGTTGCAACAGTTTCCAACCCGACTGGAGACAAACTCCAATTTGAGCGGAGCGATCTGGACGTATGGGGGCAACGGAGGGTCGCACCGTATATTTTGATTCCAGGCGCGTTAACAACGCCGCCTCGTCCAACGCCCCAAGGCTCCGAACAATTCTGTTATAGGCCAAAATCAAAAGTTGATCGCTTGGAAACAATACAGCAAGGAACCGTTCCCGCGCCAAACTGGTGTCGCGGGGCTGAATTTGCTCAGCGCGACGGGCGACGGCAACCCGGGCGGCGGCGGCGGTGCGATGGTGGCCGTCTGCGATATAGAGCGCGCCCAGCGCGTCCACTGCGCATTGAATCCCGAGGAGCGTCTCATCATCATCGATTTGCCACAGAGTATGGCGCACACCGTCCTCAGCCGTGACATCTACTTCAGCCGGATTGTGCCGTTGAGTAATCTCCTCCAACGCTTTGGCAAGCCCAGAATCGGGCCGGTGGGCCAGCAACACGGGGCCCGTCTGGGCGTTCAGCACCTCCATATGCTTAACACGGTCATCCTCTTTATCCGGCCGCGTCAACTCGTGACGCTTGATGGCTCCAGCCTCGTACGCCGCAATCGAAGCGCCACCAGCAAGACCCGTCTGGATATGGTCGGATATCTGCATACGATAAACAAAATATGCCGGGTTAGGAGCACAAATCATGGCCCCACCATCGATCATGGCATCGAGATTTTGCGCGGCACGGTCGTATATTTCAGGGCTGTATGGATCTGTACCGAACGGGAAGCCGATCTCAGCCCGAGATACATGGAGAAAATTAGCGGGTTTCCCTGACGACCGTTTCAGTGCTTCTTCGGTGGATATCACGTCATACGGCGGCGCGATTACTTCTGCGGCCCGTTTGCCCGTCACACGTAGCGCGTCAAACGGTGCAATCAGGCCACCATCCGGATGAGCAGGCGTGCGCGGGTCCAGAATCACCTTCGATTGATCTCGACGGTCACAAATTCGCTCTTATCGCCGCGTTGACGAAACAGCACGATGTTCGTGGATTCGGACTGACGCTGCCTATCAAAAAGCAGGCGAAAATCGGATAGATCTGCAATTCGGTCAGTCCCTATTCCGACCAGCAAATCGCCGGGTAACAAATCGGCGTGTCCGTTGATACCCGCCTTTATATCTGTGATGACAACTCCCGTCGAATCATCGGCAAGCGAGTATTTTTGCCGAAGCTCCGCGGTGATATGAGCGAGTGTAAGACCAAGCGAAGCAAATTCCATTTCCAAAGGTGCAACGGCCCGCGCCGCGGTGGCGTTTGCGACTTCATATTCTTCAAGACTACCTATGGTGACCTCGAGACGGACACGCACACCTTTACGCCAAACGATTACCGGAACCGAACTGCCCACTGATGTGTCAGCGACGATGCGTGGCAGGGCACGGCGGCTAGAAACTTCCTGCCCGTTAAAACGCAGAATGATGTCCCCCTGCAGAATACCGCCCGCCGCAGCCGGGCTATGCTCTATAACCGCTGCGACGAATGCGCCTATGGCGGCCGCCAATTTGTAGCTTTCAGCAATTTCGAGTGAAACCGATTGGATACGCACGCCCAGCCACCCGCGTCGAGTCTGGCCAAACTCACGCAATTGCGCGATGACCGGCCCGACGATGGCCGACGGCGTTGCAAACCCAATTCCCACGCTGCCGCCCGATGGTGAATAGATCAGTGTGTTTACACCGATCACCTTGCCGCTCATGTCGAACATCGGCCCACCGGAATTTCCTCTGTTGATAGGCGCGTCGGTTTGAAGAAAATCATCGTAGGGGCCAGCATTGATATCGCGGCCACGCGCCGAAAGAATGCCGGCAGTAACCGTGTTGCCAAGGCCAAACGGGTTGCCGATCGCAATAACCCAATCGCCCACCCTCGCGCCATCCGAATTACCGAATTGGACAAATGGCAAGCTTTTACTGCTTTCGACTTTTAGCAAAGCCAAATCCGTTTTTGGGTCGCGCCCGATCACTTTTGCATCAAGGCGGGAATTATCATCCAGAACGACGGTGATTTCATCGGCATCGGCTATTACATGATTATTGGTTACCACCAATCCGCTTGGATCGATGATAAAACCGGAGCCCAGTGACGTAATTGGCTGTGTTGGCGCGCCGCCCCGGCGATTGAAAAATTCGTAAAATTCTTCAGGCGGTGTGCCAGGTAGCAACTCTCCGAACGGCAATTCTTTCAATTTGGATTCGGCGCTAAACGATATGGCGATATTCACCACAGCGGGAGTGAGTTTCTCGACCAAGTCGGCGAAACTGTCGGGCGCGGGGCGCGTAGCGCCGGGACCAGGCACAGCGAGCAACACCACCCAGGCAATCAAACCAGTGATCAACAAGCGGTAAGCAGCGTTCATTCTGTATGTCCTAGGGGCTGTACATCCAAGGCGGGCCCATAGGGCATCCTCCGGCATCGGCGGCAAGTAGGCACTATAGCGGGTGGGCCGACATATTCCCAAGATAGGGCAACCGGTCTGCGCTGGAAAGAACCTCGCGGTATCAAATTGCCGTTAAGTTCAGCGCACCAGCCATACAATTGCGAAACCAACCAGCGCCATGGTCAGACCGACAGAGCGTAAGCGGCTCGATGGTAGCGTGAGAGCTACCATCATCATTCGTTTCATCCCGTTGGGAAAAAGTGAATAAACCACTCCCTCGATGACGAATACCAGGCCGATTGCGGTAAGAAGAGCAAGCGAAAATTCTGACATTTCCGACCTCTAGGCAACACGAAATTGCGCTCAGGCAACGACGAATAAGATGGGAGGTGATGGGGGAGAAGTGCCTATTCGGGCTCCGCGCCTGCTTCTCGATCGTAAATATTGCCAAAAAAGCGGAAAAATTCGCTGTCGGGCGAGAGAACCAGAGTGGTGTCATCAGCGCCGAGCGCCAGACCATAGGCTTGCATCGACCGGTAGAATGCAAAGAAATCTTCATCCTGGCCGAATGCGTCGGCGAAGATTTTGACGGCTAGCGCGTCGCCCTGGCCTCGGAGAATTTCTGATTCCCGTTTGGCGTTGGCCAAAAGGATGGTTCTTTCCTTGTCAGCACGAGAACGAATGCGTTGTGATGCTTCGTCACCCTGAGCACGGTATTCCTTGGCTTCACGTTCACGTTCTGTCTGCATACGGCGGTATACCGCTTGACTGTTCTCGTCCGGCAGATCGGCGCGGCGGATTCTTACATCAATAACATCTACACCGAAATCCCTCGATTCGCGGTTCACCTGATCGAGGATATAGAGCATCAGCTGCCCCCTCTCACCGGATAGGACGGTTATCAGCTCCACGGTACCTAACACCTGACGGGTAGCGGCGTTAAGAATGGCGCCAAGCCGATTCCGCGCAATGCTCTCGGATCCAACGGTTTGAAAAAAGAGCAACGAATCGGTAATGCGGTAACGAATGAAGGAATCGACAACAAGCCTTTTCTGGTCTCCAAGGATCATCTCTTCCGGAGGCGCATCATAGTCGAGAATGCGTTTTTCAAATGATTCCACATTCTGGACGAACGGCGTTTTTAGATAGAGGCCAGGTTCCTGGCTGCCGTATCCATTGACGACCTTTATCGGCTCGCCAAATTGTAGCAGAATTACTTGCTCATGCTCGTTGACCTTAAATGTCGAACTCAGCACTAAGATTATGACTACCACGATTGCGACACCGAGCAGCAGTAGTTTGGCCCGCCCACTCATTGACCGGCACTCCCGGCTCCGCCCTGGCGGCGTTTAGTTAGTTCAGGCAGTGGCAAATAGGGCACAACGCCTTGCCCCCCACCACTGGCAGAAGAATCAATCAATACTTTGTTCATGTCGGCCAATATCTTTTCCATCGTCTCCAGATAGATGCGCTGACGGGTGACACTCTTGGCTTGGCGATATTCGTTGTAAACAAGGGTGAAGCGTTGTGCCTCGCCATTAGCGCGGGCGACGACTTCCTGCTCGTAAGCCTCCGCTTCCTGCAAAATCCGCTCCGCCTCGCCGCGCGCGCGCGGAATGATGTCATTGCGATAGGCCTCAGCCTCGTTCTTGGCTCTTTCTTCGTCAGCGCGAGCAGCCTGCACATCGCGGAATGCGCCGATCACGGCCTCGGGCGGGTCAATTTTTTGAGGCTCGACTTGAGTGATCAGAATTCCGGAGTCGTATGCATCAAGTATCTCCTGCACCACAGCTTTCGTCTCCGAGGCGAGAGCAGAACGCCCTTCCGATAAGGCGCTGTTAAGGTCGGTGTCGCCGATAACCTCGCGCATGGCTGCTTCGGACGCGTCCTTGACCGTGCGCTCCGGAGAGCGGACGTTGAAAAGGAACTTACCGGCGTCCGAAATTACCCAAAAAACGGTGAATTTGACGTCAATGATGTTCTCGTCGCCGGTTAGCATCAGGCTCTCGACCGGTATCGGCTGCTGTCCGACGCGCCCGCGATTGTCGGCCGCCGTGCGGTAGCCTATTTCGACGCGGTTGACCTTGGTCACCTTGGGCAGCAACACGGTCTCGATCGGGCCGGGAAGGTGATAATTGAGGCCGGGCTGGGTCGTTTTCGTCCACTCACCGAACCGCAACACCACGCCTTGCTCATCCGGCTCCACGCGATAAAAACCTGTTAGCAACCAGATACCAATAGCCACAATAATAAGGATGACGATGCCGCGCGGTCCTCGCATCGAAGGCATCCAACCCCGCACCTTGTCTTGACCGCGGCGCAGCACCTCTTCCAAATCCGGTGGTTGCGGTCCTCCGCCGCCTGCTCCGCGACCGCCGCCGCCGCGCGGACCACCGCCGCGTGGGCCGCCGCCGCTGCCGCCGCCGCGCGATCCGCCTGGGGAACGTCCCCAGGGCCCGTTACCGCCGCCGCGTTGGTCAGACCATGGCATAGCTCACTCGCTTATTTATGTTAACAATCAAACTTGGCTTTGCTCCAAGCCGGTTGGAGCCTTATATGTCACACAGCCCAGCGGCGCAATGCACCTCATCATCGTGAGGAGCATATGGGCTGAACAGGGTAATGTTCAAGTAAAGAGGGGGAAGGTGGTGCATGGCGGAAATAACTCGTGAGACGATATTGCAAGCGTTGGGGGGTGTCCGCAAGACCGATGGGGGCCAGGATGTCGTCAGCCTCGGCATGATATCGGGAGTTGTGGTGCGCGACGGAAATGTCGGCTTCGCGGTTGAAGTGGACCCTTCAGAAGGCGAAGCAAGCGAGCCATTGCGTCAAGCTTGCGAGGCAGCGGTCGAATCAGTGCCGGGCGTGCTTTCGGTCACAGCAGTGCTGACGGCGGAACGACCGGCCCAGCGCGGCGCCCCAGCGCCGGGTCAGGCGCCACCAAGCGCCGCGGCCCAGCCCAGCCTGCCAGAGAATCAGGGTATTCCTGGTATTGGTGCAATTCTCGCCGTCGCATCGGGCAAGGGCGGTGTCGGCAAATCCACAACAGCGGTCAATCTTGCCGTCGCCATGGCTGCCGACGGCGCACGCGTCGGTCTGCTCGATTGCGATGTTTTCGGACCCTCCATCCCCCGCATGATGCGTCTCTCCGGCAAGCCGGATACGGTTGGAGACTCGCAATTGATGCCGATGAAAAATTATAACGTGAAATGCATGTCCATGGGTTTCCTGGTCGAGGAAGACACGCCCATGATCTGGCGTGGACCGATGGTAATGAGCGCACTCGAACAAATGCTGCGCCAAGTGCGCTGGGGCGAGTTGGATATCCTGGTATGCGACTTGCCGCCAGGCACCGGGGATGCGCAACTAACCATGGCTCAGAACGTTCCCTTGACAGGCGCTGTAGTGGTCTCGACGCCGCAGGACATCGCCCTGCTGGATGTGCGCCGCGGCATCGCCATGTTCGAGAAAGTCGACGTCCCGGTGTTCGGCATAATCGAAAACATGAGCTATTTTCTTTGCCCTCATTGCGACGAACGCACCGAAATATTTGCCCACGGCGGCGCGCGCGAGACCTCGGCCAAACTGGGCGTTGGATTTCTCGGAGAGATCCCGCTCGATGGCGATATTCGCGCTACGTCCGACGCTGGCCAGCCGATTGTCCTGGCACAGCCGCAAAGCCCGCATGCCGCTGCCTATCGCGGCATCGCCCAACGCGTACTCGATCTTTGCCGAACCGCCCAAGATGCCGGTGAGCGACGCGCTCCAAATATTGTGATGATGTAAACGCGCCGTGCGGCTTCACCGCAAACCAGCTTAGTTGGCTCCTTGCTGTGGGCCCGCCGTTGCGCGGTGTCAATGATACGCTAATTGATGGCGTGGCGACCGCTGGCGCCGGGATCACATCACATTGGCCGAGGACATGATAAACATTGGCCGAGGACATGATAAAGAGCGCGCAGGTCCTAGGTAACGTCGACGATTTCGGAATGTTCCCGCAGTACATCCCCGTAGATCTTCTCCACTTCAGCGGGGCAGCCGCGCCACCAGCGAGCACAAATTCGATAAGGCATAAAGCGATATCCGGGCTACCGGCGTGAAGCGCAATAGCGCATTTGGCATCGAGTGACGCCGCCGTGTACGGCATGTTGCCAAAGGCTCTTTTCATCCGCATAGGGGCTACTGTCGATAACGTTCATAACCCCTCGTATATCGGCCGATTCTGGCCGGCGGCGCGCCATTTGTGCCGAACCAGTCTCCAACGGCTCCAGAAAGTACAGGAGGTTTGTTAACCAATAGTTAAATAGGAAAATACGGCAAGGAACCAATTTTTTCGATACGAAAAACGGGCCGCTTTAGCTATCCAATTCCAACACTGTCATGAGTTCGCGCCATTCTCGTTTGGAAAGACCACTTTCCCTCTGACCGATCTTCTCACCAGCGATCATTCGTTTAACGCTTTCGAGCGCCGTGGCCGAAAGGCGTACGCCGCCTGTTTCATATTCCATAAACGCGGCATGGGCCAAAGGCACCCAGCGCTTGAGCGTATCGATCATGGCTTCGGCATAGACACGGATCTCGTACTGGGCGTGTGGATCGGCACGCAAACTAAGAAAATGTAGCAGATTGTGCAGATCGGTCTTCCAATACCATTGGGTATAATAATTGAGTGTGAGGTTCATGCGCGCCAACTCCCTCGCCAATCCGACGTGCGCTGGGTCATTCACCGCACCGTTTTCGTCTTCGTTCAGCATTTCCGCATAATGATCATAGGCCCGGTTAGCGTCTTCGCGCAGCAAATCATGCACACGAGCCGCCTCCGCGCCTTGTAACACGTTGCCCCGGCCCTGCCTGTTGTCGCTGGATTGACTCGCCAGCTGGTCAGGTGCTGGCAAGTAGAATTCCCTATCCAAAATGGAATATCGGCCAGAATACTCATTGACGTTGGCGGTACGGTGGCGAATCCACTGGCGGGCAACGAAGATCGGCAGTTTGACGTGAAATTTTATCTCGCACATCTCGAACGGAGTTGTGTGGCGGTGACGCATTAAATAAGCAATGAGCCCCTTGTCCTCGCTGACGCGCCTGGTACCGCGGCCGTAAGAGACCCGCGCTGCCTGTACGATCGCACCGTCGTCACCCATGTAGTCGATGACCCTAATAAAGCCATGATCAAGCAAGGGAATAGCTTGATAGAGAATTTCTTCAAGCGCCGGTGCACAGGCACGCCGCGTTGACGTGCGCTCCTCCCGCATGGCGTCGATTTCGGCTTGTTGTTCCGTGTCTAAGGTCATTATTAAAGCGTTGTTGCAGTGAGTGCCGCAGTGAGGCACCTGGGGTTGACAGGAACGCGGCGCTTGGATGACGCGGCGAAGATGATTATATTAGACCGGTTGACGGATTTCCGTCGACTATGGCGATAAACGCCGCGCGAAATAAGCGTTGCGGACCCGGGGGCAGTACCCGGCGCCTCCACCAATTCGAACCGGCCTAATTGGCGTAAAGCGCGCCAAACCGAGGCTGGCAACAAACCGATTAGGGGGGCGAACCAGGATCGACGTGCGTGGTAAAGGCTCGGTTTTTGCTCGGTATGGCACCACCGTTATCGGGCCATAATGTAAGTGCGAATGATAATGAAGTAGCACTCGCTGCCTAGCAAAACTAGGTAAGCGCGGTTCGGGGGGCACCGGGCAACAGAAGCTCCCCACTTTATGGGCGCGGTCCGCTTGGCTCAGGAATGCGCAGCGGAGAGGATGAAAAGTATAATGGGCAAGGATCATATTGGGTACGACGTCCTGGTGGACAATGCCTTGCGTGGCGCCATGCGCGAGGTGATGCTGCAAGTTGCCGAGAATGGCCTGTTGGGCAGCCATCATCTTTACATAACGTTTCGTACAGGATACCCCGGTGTGGATATTCCCGACTACCTGCGCGACCGATATCCGGACGAATTGACTATTATTTTACAGCATCAATTTTGGGGGCTGGAGGTGACCGAGCAAGGTTTCTCCGTAACACTCAGCTTTAACAAGTCGCGCGAACAAGTGAGCGTGCCGTTTGCCGCGCTGACCCGCTTTGCTGATCCCGGCGTGAAATTTGGCATGCAGTTCGAATTCAAATCGACAGGTGGTTCCGGCAAACTGCAATTGGTTGGGAGCGCCGATGAGGCTCTGGCGGAAGCGGAAGAAGACGGGACACTCGCGGACGATATCACCGAAATTGGTGCCAACCGGGACGCTGAAAATTTGCCGGCTTCGGCGTCGAAAGCAGCGGAACCGTCGGAAGCAGACAACGACAAAGAGCCGAAGCCAGGTGAGAACGTTTTTGGCGGAGCAGAAAACAGTCGCGAAACGGAGCAAGTCGACAGCGAATCAAAGGATGCGGGCGCCGAAGTGGTAACGCTCGATTCGTTTCGTAAGAAATAGCGCTCTCCCCAACAGTCGCGGCCCCGCTGCCTATGCCGAAATGATGTGCTGCCCTGCGTCCCATGCGACCCAACTCATAGCTATACGGTAGGGTTTTGATAGTGGCACTGGATGCCATTCTCTTGCCTGGCCCCAATAGCCTGCTGGTCCACACTGACCTTAGCAGCGGCAATGACCCTGGCTCTGTGGCACTGATCGGCGTACAAAAAGGACTTCTTCGCCATTTGGCTGCAGCCGTTTTCGAACTTTCGCCTTTGCCGCCCTGCTGGTAGCGAAATTGGTTGCTGCACCCGGTTGAGTTATTAACCTCCGGCCGTGCTATAGCTCCTAGCCATGCAGTGCGAATTGACAATAGAGGCGCTTGGTACTGGCGGTGATGGAATCGCTTGGCGCGACGGCGCCAAGCTGTTTGTTCCCGATACGCTGCCGGGGGAACGGGTGCGCGTGGAACTCGGACAGGTGGCGCCTGGCGGTACGCGAGCTCGGCTGTTGGAGCGACTGAGCCATTCACTAGATCGCGCAGCGCCCCCGTGCAAATATTTTGGCGATTGTGGTGGCTGCGTGGCGCAACATATTACCGCCGAGACCTACGGCGAATGGAAAGTAGGTGTGATCCGGAACGCTTTGGCACATCGTGGCCTGACCGAAATTGACATGGCGCCCCTCATCACATCGCCACCTGCCAGCCGACGACGCGCTCGCTTTGCGGTGGCTCGGCAGCAAGGTGGGCCCAAAGGAGAGGTTGCTTTGGGTTTCCGCCGGCGCGGTAGCGATGAGATCGTCGCCGTTGAACAATGCGCTGTGTTGCTGCCAGCGCTTGAAGCACTCTTGAAGCCCTTGCGTGATCTGGCGACAGATATCGGCATGACCGAAATTTCCCTCACTCAGGCGCATCAGGGGATCGAGATCATTCTGCACGGCTTGGATGCGCCGCCCAACCTGGCAGTACGTGAAAGGCTGGCCACCTTCGCTCATACGAATAGTATTCAGCGCCTCTCCGTGGAAAGCCTAACGCCCGGCCGGGGCGGTAAGCACGCTAGCAAACGCAAACATCGGCAGCGCTCGACGGTACTAGAAATCATTGCACAGACGAGCGCGGTGCGTGCTCGTTTCGCCAACATATGGGTAGATTTGCCGCCCGGAGCTTTCCTGCAACCGACAGCGGCAGGCGAGTCCGCTATCCAGCACCTGGTGCGCGACGGCTTGGCGCTGGAAGAATTGCCAACTGGCAAGCGCGTTATACGGATCGCAGACCTTTATGCCGGCATCGGCGGTATTGGCTTCGCGCTCGCATCGGATGGTGCCGTGGGCAGCGCGCGGCACCATGTGGCGATGTTCGAAGACAGCTCGGCGATGGTTGGAGCGGCCCGTGCAGCAGCGGGTCAAGCTGGCATTTCGGTCACGGCGGAGGAGCGAGACCTTGCACGCCGGCCGCTAAGCCCCGCCGAACTAAAGGCATACGACGCTGTCATATTTGATCCACCGCGCGCCGGTGCGCGCAAGCAGGCCGAGGCGCTAGCAGTCTCCGGCGTGGCGCGCATTGCCGCAGTATCGTGCAACGCCGCTAGTTTCGCGCACGACGCCCGTATCTTAATCGATGGCGACTACCGCATGCACACCCTCACGCCGATCGACCAGTTCTTGTGGTCGAACCATGTCGAGATAGTGGCAATTTTTTACCGCGATGGAGACTAAGCTTGGCGGCTAAATTAGTAAAAAACAGCAGGAGGCATGGGATCTTTATAAATTGGGTGCTTTAGACCCAGGCAAAAAATCGGAGACGGCAGTTTCTTTCATCACCGCCTCGGGCGTGCGGAAAGTTTCCGCCATTCGGCGCTCTTCTTCGGTGCTGATTTGCGCCTGCATGTAGGCGCCGAGATGCCGCGCGCGCGCTATCACCGCCGCGCCAACCGGAAGACGTACCGTTTCGAAGCGCTTGAGTGCCTGTTCTACTTCATGTTCCGTTGCGAGCAGAGCGTCCGTTAATGCGACTGCATCGCCTGCCGCCTTGGTGACCCCCATGCCAACATGTGGCCGCCCGACGAAGGCCGCATCGCCCAAAAGCGCGATGCGGCCAAACGCCATACTCGGCATTTCGAGGTCGTAGATCGGTTGAAAGAAGGGCTTTTCGGTTAGACGAACGACCTCACTAAACTGCGGCGCAAGCAGGCTATCAGCCGCCGCGCGCATCTCGGCAATCACATCGGGATGTATTCTATTGGGCGCTATCGTGACTTCATTACGTTGGCCGTCCACGTCGGTGAGCAGGCGCGCCAGTTCGGTTGTCGCGTCGGCCGGACGGTACCAAACGAAGTTGTAATACCGCCGTCCCGGGCGAAGACCGTTTTTCGGACCGGCCACAGGGTAGCCCAACATTTGCTCGCCGGGCGGCAGGCAGAAGCCGAGCCAATCGAATAGCGCGCCGTGTGTTTCTGGCGAAAGTTCGGCCTCACCAACAAGACCACGCCAGGCGATATAGCTGGCGTATATGGGTTTTATCTCGGGCGCGAGCTGCTGGCGCACCGTAGAATAAATTCCATCGGCGCCAACAAGCAGATCCCCGTTTTCCACCGTACCATCCTCGAAGTGCGCGGCAACGCCTGAGGCGGTTTGTTCCACCGACTGTAAACTTTTCCCCTTGTGGTAGGTATCATCACGCAGCATCGCCATCAGAAACCCATAGATGCGCCCCCAAGAGGTCATAGTCTGAGGTAGCGATAGTTGCCCTACTATATTTCCGTTGCGCTCCAAGATACGACGACCCGGCACCTCTATACCGACCTCGCCTACGCGGACGATACCGGCGCGGCTCAACGCATCGATCAGTTCAGCATGGGTTGCTATACCAGCACCGCGCCCGTCGAGCTTGGAATTAACCCGCTCGAAAATTTGAACGTCCCAGCCGATACGGTCCAGCAGTAGCGCTGAGAATAGCCCTGCCATAGACCCGCCAATGATCAAGGCTTTGCCTTTACTCTTCCTGCTAGTATTCATACCGGGCATTTCAAATTTTTTCGGATAACGAACATTCCTCGACCTTTCGTGGCTCGTAAATCAGCGGCGAAGAGCCCGCCGATCATGCCGGTCCGTTAACTCATCGTTTAGCAAATAAATCGCGGCGACAATTGCTTTGTTGCATCGAGAGCCCATTGCTTGCAATGCTACCATATTGCCGGCAAGGGTAATGTTCCCTGCCATGGATTCTAAGCGGAGAATATTAAGTTATGAAACCGCCAGCATTCCATTACGAAAAACCGTCGTCGGTGGACGGATTGCTCGACGCTCTAACGCAACATGGCGACGATGCTAGGATTCTCGCCGGCGGGCAGAGCCTCGTACCAATGATGAATTTTCGCCTCGTTTCGCCGGGGGTGCTGATTGATATCAATGGGCTTTCCGAGTTGGATTACATTCGGCGGGATGGCGATACCCTCTTGATTGGCGCACTAACGCGTCACATCACGCTTGACGAATCCCCCTTGGTCGCAGAATTCTGCCCTTTGTTAGCCGAAGCCTACAAACATGTCGCCCACGTTACCATCCGCAATCGCGGGACCATCGGCGGCAATCTAAGCCACGCTGATCCAAGCTCGGAAATTCCCGCCGTTTGTCTCTGCTTAGAAAGCACCATGATCTTGCGAAGCAAGAAGGAGACGCGTGAAATTTCAGCGGGTGAATTTTTTCTCGGCGCGCTGGAAACGGCGTTGCGACCAGATGAATTCCTAGCGGAGATTAGAATTCCCGTCCGCAAACCGGGTGCCGGTTCGGCCTTTGAGGAGGTCAGCCCGCGCCAGGGTGATTTTGCAACCACTGCTATCGCTGTGACGCTGCATGTAGATGGCGGCGTCTGCCGGTCGGTTGCTATTGCGCACGCGGCGGTAGCTGACCGGCCGGCACGCATTGAAGCCTCCGAAGCAGCGCTGCTGGGATCGCGTCTCGACGACACGCAAATAACCGAGGCCGCCGACCTCGCCAGCGTCGCGGTGGAGCCCACTGTGATCAATTATCACGGGGGCGACGAATATAAGAATGATCTTGTGCGTGTACTCACCAAGCGGGCACTACATCGCGCGCTTGAAAATTGCGCCACTTGAGAAGGAGGCAATATGTCATCCGCGACTGAAATCAAACAGGTTCGGATATCATTCACTGTTAACGGCGAACGCCACGAGTGTGAAGTCGAACCTCGGCGCCTGTTAAGCGATTTCCTGCGCGAGGATCTCGGGCTGACCGGCACCCATGTCGGCTGCGAGCATGGCGTCTGCGGCACCTGTAATGTCCTGCTGAACAGCCAAACCGTTCGCGCTTGCCTAATTTTCGCAGCACAATTGGACGGCGCCGAAATCCGCACCGTCGAAAGCCTTGGTACCGTCGACAAGATGCACCCAATTCAAGAAGCCTTCTGGGAGAAACACGGGCTGCAATGTGGTTTCTGCACGCCGGGCATGCTGATGTCGGCGACCGAACTGCTTGAACGCAACCCGTCACCCACCATCGAAGCGATCCGCGAGGCGATATCGAGCAACCTGTGCCGATGTACCGGATATCAGACGATCATCGAAGCCGTGCAGGATGCAGCAACCCGAATACGCGAGCAGACCAATGGCTAAAGATGTAAAATTTCTTGATAAATCGCGCCAAACCGAGCAACCGCGCGACGCCTATAAATGGATCGGTAAGGACATGAAACGGGTCGAGGACCCGCGGCTTCTGGCCGGAAAAGGCATATATATCGACGACGTCCAACTACCGAAAATGGCGCATGCGGCAGTTCTTCGCAGCCCCCACGCACATGCCCGGATCATGTCCATCGACACGAGCAAAGCCAAGAATTCGCCAGGCGTTATCCTTGTGATGACCGGCGCGGAGGCAGCCGAAGTGACCGGCCCCACCGCCAGCTTCGCTAGTCCACCCTGCCCGCAATATTGCCTGGCGGTGGATCGGGTACGCCATGTCGGCGAGGCGGTTGTCGCCGTTGTCGCGGAATCCCGTTACCTTGCTGAGGACGCCATTGACCTGATCGAAGTAGCGTATGAGGCGCTACCGGTTGTGGTCGATCCGGAAGCCGCCATTGAATCGTCAGGCGACGCCGTGCTCCATCCGGATCGCGGCGATACCAACGTCGCTACTCATCGCGAACTCCGCTTCGGACCGGTCGATGACGATTTCGCCAACGCCGACCATGTGGTTGAGCGCAAACTGCGCTGGCCACGCGTTGGCGGCGTGCCACTCGAAACCTGCGGTGCGGTCGCGGCCTATGACCAGGGGACGGGAAAGTTCACGATTCACGCTAATACGTCGATGTACAATTATGTCGGCTGGCTCATCGCAGTATCGCTGAACGTACCATCACACCGTGTCAACATCGTACCCACCCTGGCGGGCGGAAGTTTTGGCAGCAAATTGTTTTTGCACCGGGTGCCAACCCTGGCGGCGACCTTGGCGCGCGCCAGCGGCCGTCCGGTCAAATTTATTGAAGACCGCCTAGACAATATGATGAACAGCGATAGTCATGCATCCGACCGTATCTATTACGGCAAGATGGCCATCAAGGATGGCATGATGACAGGGCTGCGCTTTCGCGTTGTTGACGATTATGGCGCCTATTTGCAGTTTGGCTACGGCACCCACGGCAACGCGTTGTCGCAAGCTACCGGGCCCTATAAGATCAGCAGCGTAGACATGGAGCTGGTCGCAGTCTTCACCAACAAGTGCCAGCAGGGCGCCTACCGGGGCTTTGGGTCGGAGGTCATGAATTTCCTAGTGGAACGCCTCGCCGATGCCGCTATCGAAAAGCTTGGCGAAGATCCGCTGGTCTTCCGCCGCCGTAACTTTATAAAGCCGGAGGAGTTCCCCTATGTCATTCCGACCGGCAATCTTTACGACAGCGGCAACTACCCGAAGGTTCTCGACACAGCGGCGGAACTGCTGGACTATCCGGCTTGGCGTCAAAAACAGGAATCGTCGCGCAAAGACGGCCGTTATATCGGCATTGGCGTCGCCACCTGCCAGGAGCGCAGCGTCTTTAGTTCGACGGAATTTTGGTTTCTCAATCCAGACGACGCACAAGGCTTTGCCTTAACCAGCTCTCCCGAGAGCGTCTCTGTCAAAATTGACCCAACCGGCAAGGCGTTTGTAACCCTGCATGCGCCATTTTGGGGAAATAGTCCGGAAACCATTGCGACGCAAATCCTGGCAGAGCAGCTCACCATGGATCCGGGCGATATCAGTATAGCCTATTCGGACAGCGACAGCGGGCTAAATGGAACCGGGCCTGGCGGCAGCCGCTACACCGTAATGATCGCTGGTGCACTGACCGGGGCGGCCGGCAAGATCAAAGAAAAATTGCTCACGGTTGGTAGTCATATGCTGGAAGCAAGCACCGGGGATTTAGAACTGGCGGACGGGCGGGTATCACTGAAAGGTGCGCCGGAACACGGCAAGACCATCGCAGAAGTAGCGCTCCACGCGCACTATTTTCGCTTGTCGATGCCCGACGACGAGACTATGACCAGCGGCGTCGACGCGACCCACGTTTACGATCATCCGTTGACTACCCTACCAAACGACAACCGCTCCGATCTCGGCGTGTTCTATCCGATTATGGGACATATGTGTCACTTGACCGTCGTCGAGGTCGATATCGAGACCGGAAAGATTGAATTCCTCGACTATGTGGCGGTGCATGACGCCGGCACCATGGTGAACCCAATGACCCTAAGAGGCCATATTCGTGGCGGCACGGCGAGCGGAATTGGCACTGCCATGTGCGAACACTTTTACTATGACGAGAACGGCCAACTTTCTAATGCGAGCTTCGCCGACTATCTGATCCCTACCCTGCATGAGCTGCCGTTCGACTTGCGCACGGGCCATGTCGAGACGCCGTCACCGTTTACTGAATTCGGCATCAAGGGCGGCGGTGAAGGCGGGCGAATGGGCGCGCCGCCAGCACTGGCTGGCGCGGTTGAAGATGCACTCAAGCCACTCGGCGTCAAAATCGACGAACTGCCACTTACGCCGCGCCATGTGCGCGCGCTGGTCCGCACTGCTGCTGCGTCAAAATGCTAACCTACGCCAGTGAAAACAGTCCCGCCATCACTCCACTGATTCACCGACCTCGGCAAAGTAGTCGTTCCAGTGGTCCGCGTCGCAAATCTTGATCGAAGCGCAAAATTACTCGGTTGATTTCGATATTGAGAATTTCCCTGCGCACGGTTCAGATGATGGCCACTTGACCCATATCATTGAGCCGTAATTTATACTCTTATGAGAATTATGAGGCGTTTTCCTTAGAGTATAATAATATTATATTAATTATTATATTTATCTCGAGCCAATGGCTCGGATGTTTCTTTTCCGTCAAATTCAAGAGTAAGAATCAATTCAACTGAATGATTTGACGCAAGACCGCGGCACCCAATTGCGGCACGTGTTGGCATTCCCCGATTACCGTATACTTCTACTAAGAAATCAACTGCCCCATTTACGACGCGTGGTTGTTCTATGAATCCTTCGCTTGAATTCACATACCCTACCATATGCAAAAAGGTTTTAACTCTGTCTAAATCTCCAAGTACGTATTTTATCGCACCCAAATAACAAATCATAGTGTGTCGGGCTGCTGCATACCCCTCTTCAACACTTAAATCTTTTCCTAACAAACCAGGAAGAAACGGCTTCCCATCCTTTGTTGGCGTACAACCCGAAAGGTAAAGAATGCTACCTACTGCATGGTGCGAAACATATTTAGCCCCTGACTTATTCGCTCGATAAAGATCCTCAAGATTTGGCAACTCTATGCCCATATTTCTGAGCTTTTCTTCAATTTTCATACTATCCTCTAATGTTATATAAACCAAAAATAATGATAATATTTTGATAAAATTAACTATAATATACGTATGGCATTAGTACAATATCTTAAACTAACTTGTATTTGATATTATTGTCATAGGTCGTGTGTGGGGTTTACCCTACCCTTACTCAACTGATCAAACCTTATAATTATTAGAGCAAAACCAAGACACACAGACCTGAAGAGATCGCTACGAAATTAAGCTAGGTTGAGGTGCTAGTCAGCTCTCATTCTTTCCACAGTTACTCTGCCTCTTCCTCTCCGCACGGCATACCCTCTCCAAGTATCCGAAACGTTCCCACTTTAGCTAAGGGGCCCAACGTGTCAGGGATGAGTTTTACGTTCCTGTCCTCCAGTTCACCAGGAGAAGATGCCGCCTGCTTCAATATCCATTTGATTCTCTAAAGCCCCTCTTAGTGCCTAGTGCCGGAAATTTTTGCTGATTACCTTTGCTGAGGGCTTGTGTGACAACCATCACTGATCGGTGTCTGATTTTTCTTATTATGGGTTCCCAGTCCCTGATTGGAGTGAGATAAGTTTTTGGTGATGGTTAAACCCTAAGAACACAGATCGGGCTAGACAACAGCGGCTCTCGAAACAGACCGCCGCGCTTTAGCTTCCTTGGAGTTGTTCAGGTAACAAGGTTCTGATTCAGGGCTATTTTACCCTCGCCGAGCCCCCGGTGTTGATGAGGAAGGGCGGTGCCATGATGCGGGCTAACCTAGTCGCACCGGGACAACTTGCTACTGGACAAACTGATTTTAGTTAATCCAACGCATCTTTGTGTTTGTTTCTGGCGAGATCGCAGCAAACAACCCAGATGACAATTGGCAGCTCGCTTCAACCCAAACCAAACCAAACTAGGCTATAATCTGTAGTGCTTAATAGATTTAGTTCTCTATTTGGTTATGGAGCGAACACAATAGGAAACTGTCGGATAGAGGGACCAACTGCAATACGGAATAGGCTTGGTATTGAGGCGATGTAATGAGTCGAATCGATTTTAGAAGCGGGAGCTTAGCGCGGAGCGATTCTCTGACGCTCGCGACGTCTTCCGCGGGTATGGCATCGCTCGGACCCAATACTGCTTTCATACCGACCGACCCGAAGTTTGGTGAGCAGTGGCATTTGCTTAACAACGGCAAAAGCGGCGGAACACCGGGCATCGACATCAACATCACCGACGTCTGGAACGATTATACCGGTTCAGGTGTCATCATCGGAATCATCGATGACGGAGTTCTACACAGCCATCCGGATCTCAGCGTCAACTACGATACGACCCTTGATCATGACGCGCGCGATGCTGACAACGACGCAACTGCGGGCACTTCAGACAGTCATGGTACCGCTGTCGCCGGAGTGATAGCTGGCGTAGAGGGCAATGGTATCGGCGTCACCGGTGTAGCGTTTGACGCCACAATTGCCGGTTTCCGTATGGGTTTTGGGCCTAACGGCAGTAACCAACAGATCGTTGAAAATCTTACCCTGCAAACCAATGTTGACATCTCCAACAACAGCTGGGGTTTTGGCGGCTTCTTCTCCGACGATTTCTCAACCCCTGCATTCTCGCCGATGGGAGATGCGATCCTAAATGCGGTGACGGAAGGGCGTGACGGGCTCGGCACGGTAGTCGTGTTTGCCGCAGGCAATGAAAGGGCAGGCGGACAGGATGCAAACTACCATAATTTCCAGAATTCGCCCCATACCATCGCGGTGGCGGCACTCGACCATAACGGACAAGTAGCGGATTTCAGCACACCCGGTGCGCCTATTCTCGTTTCAGCGCCGGGGGTCAACATTTCCACCACCTATTCTTTTTACGGCTCCCCCGCTTATGCCACCATAAATGGCACCTCCTTCTCGTCTCCGATCACAAGCGGGGTGGTGGCGCTCATGCTGGAGGCCAATCCGGAGCTCGGCTACCGGGATGTCCAGGAAATTTTGGCCTACTCAGCGCACCAGACCGACGCAAACTCGCCTGGCTGGGATGTTAACGGAGCGACCAACTGGAACGGCGGCGGATTACATGTCAGTCACGATTATGGCTACGGCCTGATCGACGCCTATAGCGCGGTCAGATTGGCCGAGACCTGGGAGCTGACGAGCACACAAGCGAACCTGGTGACGGCAACCGCCAGCTCCTCACCGGCACTTGCCATTTTGGACTATGCGACGGCCACCGACACGGTCACAATTTCCTCAGGCCTGAGAATTGATCACGTTGAGGTTGATCTCGACCTTACCCACACTTGGATTGGCGATCTCGCGGTGTCACTCACATCGCCGGACAATACCACGAGTATCCTGGTGAACCGACCGGGCTTTGGATGGGTGTCCCAAGACGAGATTAACTTTACCGCTTCAAGCACTCATAACTGGGGCGAAACCGGAGCCGGGGCATGGACACTTAATGTCACTGACTCCGGACCTGGTGATCAAGGCGTCCTCAACAGTTGGACGCTGCGTTTATTGGGTGACGTAATCAATACCGACGATACCTATATCTACACGGATGAATTCGGCGCATTTACTGGCGCCGGTAATGCAGCGCGCCGCTTGCTAAGTGACTCTGAAGGTTCTGATACGTTGAATGCTGCGGCAATCACCTCGGATTCAGTTATTGACCTAAACCCCGGCGCAGTCGGCACGCTTGCCGGCAATAGTTTGGCCATTGCCGCCGGGACTGTGATTGAAAACGCTTATGCCGGCGACGGTAACGATCTGCTGACCGGCAATCTCTTTGACAACAGCCTTTATGGCGGTCGCGGCAACGACTTTCTCATGGGCGGTGGCGGCAACGACCAACTTGTCGGCGGGAGTGGTGACGATATTCTCTCGGGCGGCGGCGGAAACGATTTTTTTGATGCCGGAAGCGGCACAAATACAATTATCGTCGGCGCGAACGGGGCCAATGACACAATCCTGGTCGGGAACGAATCTCTAAGCACGGATAAACTGCAATTCGAAAGCGGTATCGGAATGGGTGATGTCGGCTTTACGCAAGGCGGCAATGACCTAATCATCTCTCTGTCCGCAACACACGGAGGCGGCGCGGTCACCGTATCCAATTTCTTTGCAGAGCGCGGCGGCCAACGCATCGACGAGATACAATTTGACGGCGGCGCAACGACGCTAAGCGTTGCTGGCTACACGCAACTGAGCGATTTTCCGGCGCTCATTACCAACGAAACGCCGACGGTTAGTGACCAGGGATTTTCACTCAATGAGAATTCGGAAGTGGGCTCAGTGTTGGGAACGGTTGTGGCGAGCGACCCGAATGTGGGCGATGTTCTGGGCTATACCATCACGGCGGGCAATGATGGCGGCGCCTTCTCTATTAACGCGGGCAACGGCCAAGTCACGGTTGCGGGCGCGCTCGATTTTGAAGGACAGAACGCCTACGCGCTGACGGTAGGCGTGACCGATAGCGGCCTATTGTCGGACAGTGCAACTGTAAGCATCAGTATCAACGACCTCAACGAAACACCGACAATTGGCGAGCAGAGTTTTACGGTCGATGAGAACATGGCCCTGAATTCGGTGGTGGGCAGTGTGGCGTCAAGCGACCCGGATGCGGGCGAGGTTCTGAGCTACGCCATCACGGCGGGCAATGAAGGTGGCGCGTTTTCCATCGACGCTGGCACGGGCCAGGTTACGGTTCAGAGCGCGCTTGATTTCGAGGCTTTAAACACTTATTCGCTGACCGTTAGCGTGACAGATCGAGGCCTGTTGTCAGACAGTGCAGCGGTGAGTGTCGGCTTGACGGACATCAACGAAGCACCGACGGTCAGCGACCAGGGATTCACGGTAGCCGAGAACGCGGCCCCGGGCACGGTCGTGGGCACGGTCATTGCAAGTGACCCGGACGCGGGCGACGTCCTAAGGTACGCCATCACGGCGGGTAATGGAGATGGTACCTTCGCAATCGGTGCGAACGGGGTGATCACGGCCCAGGACGTACTCGATTTCGAGGGTCTGGATTCGACCAACTACGCGCTCAGTGTGCAAGTTAGCGATAATGGCCTGCTGTATGACACGGCGGAAATAACGGTCAGAATGAACGACGCACCGAACACGTCGGGCGACAGCACTTCGACGAGTGAGGATACGGCGGTGACGGTCCTGGCCTCGACACTGCTGGCCAACGACAGCGATATCGATGGCGATACACTTTCAATTTCGGGCGTTTCCAACGCGGTGAACGGTGCTGTCGCTCTTAATGGCGATGGTAA